>OLFV01000178.1_pt1 | contig 76916 bp, 82 predicted proteins | sample 1605551 | NCBI WGS metagenome assembly OLFV01 (sample SAMEA3888922, study PRJEB22519) | human gut metagenome | biome: human gut; feature: human-associated habitat; material: faeces | place: Denmark | collected 2011
AAGACGGCAATAGACAAAAATACTGCGAGCATTGCCACGAATACGAGCAATATAGCTGCGAATAAGACGGCAATAGACAAAAATACTGCGAGCATTGCCACGAATACGAGCAATATAGTTGCAAACAAGACGGCGATAGATAAAAACACTGCGAGCATTGCTACGAATACAAGCAATATAGCTGCGAATAAGACGGCAATAGACAAAAACACTGCAAGCATTGCCGCTAATACAACGGCCATCAGCAATGAAACCACTGCTCGTACCAATGCTATCAATGCCTTGGAGACTAAACTGACTTCCGGTACCAACACTAGCCTGGCTTCCAAGGCCAATGTGGATGCGTCCAACATCGGTACGAAGATTGATACTTCCAGTGAAACTACAGAGGAAGCCAAAAAGAAAAAGCAGGAAGACAATGCCAAACGCTGGGGCGAAGCGCTGGGCACCGGAACCATTGCTGATGGAAATGGGGAACTGCTCACTGGCGGCACCTTGTATACGGAACTGCGGCCTTCTGCAGATGGTTTCTATATTTACAACGGGAAATCTACTGCCTACAATCTGCTGGCTTTGGATTCAGCCGTCAATGCCCTGGGTGTGGAAAAAATCACGGACAAAAGCGGAAATATCACCTATGTGTCCAATCTGTACAAGTATTTCAAGGCCAATCCGGAAACCACCACCAACGATGATGGCACCGTGACCTATGCCACAGATGCAGATGCCCAGGGAACCAACTCTGTGGCCATTGGACCCAATGCGAAAGTGAACACCACCGGAGAAAACGGGGTGGCCATTGGAAAGGGGGCAACGACCGGGGCAGATAAATATACCAAAACCCTGACGGATAAAACTACAACAGAAGTCTCTGCAGCCGGCGGGGTGGATTCTGTTTCCATCGGGACTAATGCGGCCAGCCAGGGCAATGATTCCGTGGCTTTGGGCAAAGGAGCCAAAGTGCTGAATGACTTTGACACCAGTACTAATGCGGCTGTTGTGAAGACCGGAGATGTAGCCATTGGCAGCGGGGCTACGGTGGATTCTTCCCTGAATTCCACCGCCATTGGTACCAGTACCAATGTCCGCTATGGAGAAGATTCCCTGGCTCTGGGCAGCAGTGCAAAGGTAGATACAGCTAAACAGGCGGTTGCTTTGGGATATAAGGCTTCTGTGGCTGATGGTGCGGACAGTTCTCTGGCTCTTGGTGATGAAGCCAGTGCCAAGTCCTCCTATGCTACTGCTATTGGCTACAAAGCTTCGGCCAATACGGCCAGCTCCATTGCCATGGGCAACGGGGCCAATACCGGCGGCGATGGCGGCGGCATTGCCATTGGTACATCTGCTACAGCTGACGGAAGGTCCATAGCTATCGGCTTTTCTAGTACTACTACGGCCAATAATTACGATTCCGTAGCCATTGGCAACGGGGCCCAGGCCAATGTGGATCGGTCTATTTCTATCGGTCTCAATGCTGGTACAGGGGCCAAAGCTGACAAAGGTGGTAATGAGGGTTCCCTCATTGCCATTGGTGATGCGGCAGGACAGAACGTGGCCGGACTGCAGAATACGGCTATCGGTTCTGGTGCCGGGTCCGGGGTGAAGAGCAGCAACAACATCGCTTTAGGTTCTTATGCGGGCTCCAATATCACCAATGTCAGCGACAACAATCCTCAAAACGGGTACAATATTTCCATTGGCTATAAGGCCAACTATAGTGAAACCAATCAAACCATCATTGATTCATTAGCCATTGGCCGGGAAACGTCTGCTATTACCAATGGGGTAGCCTTGGGTGCAACAGCAAAGGCATCCGGACAGAATTCTGTTTCTCTGGGCTTCAATGCCCAGAGCAGCGGTACGGACAGCATGGCTTTGGGCAGCGGTGCTTCTGCTGCCGATGGAAATGTGGCTATTGGGAGTTCTTCTGCAGCTCCGGCTGTTTCCACTCTGGGGACAGTGAAAGATGATGGCAATGTATACAAAGCTGAAACATCTACGGATTCTTCTGGTGCTGTCACGACCACATATACCCTTTATAAATCTGCATTAACCAATATTCCTCTGTCCTTCAAGTCTCATTACGTGTCTTTTGGTATTTCAGATGGCAATACCACAGTGAACCGCCGGCTCAGCAATGTAGCCGATGGCGTCTTTGATCAGGATGCAGTTACGGTAAAACAGCTGAATATGGCTTATTCCAGCTTACAGGGACTGATAAAAGGAATTGATACATCCACTTTGAATACCTATTCCACCGATGTAATTGATTCCAAAGAAGCTAATCTGAAAGCGGAAATTGCCAACAGCAAGTACAAGTACTTTTCTGTGAATGCAGACAGTGCCACTTCTACAGGAAACCAGGATAATACTGGCGCCAGCAGCGGCGGTGCAGATGCCATGGCTATCGGTCCCAATGCCTATGCCACAGCCACCAAGAGCTTGGCAGTGGGCAATAATGTGAGTGCCAGCGGTGTCCACAGCATTGCATTGGGGACTTCGGACAATCCAACCACTACGGCTGGTGCTACGACCACCCATTACACGTCTTCAGAAGGGGAAAACAGCATCGCTGTAGGATATGCGGCCATCGCCCAGACGGATAATTCTATTGCCATCGGTACCCGTGCAGTTACTTATACGGCGGATACTAGCAGTACGACGCCTACTAAGACTGGTATCAATTCCATTGCTATTGGGTATGAAACAGTGACCCGTAAGGATTATGCAACCGCCATTGGCAATTCCGCCAGTGCGGAAGGAACTGAATCCACTGCATTGGGCAACAAGACAACAGCAGTAGGTACAGAGTCCCTGGCAGTTGGTTCTCAGTCCACTACCAATGGAGATGGATCTGCCTCCATTGGCCGCAGTAATGCGGTGACAGGTACTGACGTGGCCGCCGTAGGCAGTAGAAATATATCTTCCGGAAGCTGGGGTGGTATTACTGACAGCGGACTTTTCGGTTATACGAATAAGATTCAGGCCTATTCCGATACCAATGTATCGAATACGGTGACAGGGGTCTATATTCTGGGCAGCAACAATGAAGTTAACCAGGCTGATAAAATCAACAAGGTTACCAATGTGACTCTTCTGGGACAGGGCAACAGTGTTACTGCAGGCAGCAACGCAACCAGTTACCAGAATACCATTAACAATGTGACTGTGATTGGCGGCAGCAATAAAGTAATCGGTCGTGAAGAATCCACCACTTCCTGGTCTACCTTGGAAAATGATACAGTCCTGGGCTATGGAAATACCATCGATGCCAGCCAGCAGGCAACTCCAGTATCAAATATCCAGATTTTGGGTAATAATGTGACTGCAACTCTTGGCAATTCGGCCTATCTTGGTACGGGAGCAGCTTATGTCAGCGCTGAGCCTGCATCGAATGACGCTGAGACATTGGCTGTTCAGCAAGGTGATGCAGAAGCAGAAGCCTCTGATGAATATAATGCTGCCACGACGGATACAGAGCGGAATACCATCAAACAGAAATATGAGGCGAAGTATCTCTATAAAGCCAGAGTGGCAGCGATGGAAGCAAAAGGTACCACCGCCGGGGTCAGTCAGTATGATCAAGACAATACCTATGGGAACACCAGCAGTTATACCTATGCAGCTGGCACACCTGCTGGCGTGGTCACCGTAGGTTCTGATGGCAAAGAACGCCGGATCCAGAACGTAGCCGCCGGCCTGGTCAGCGCCACCAGCACCGATGCGGTGAACGGCTCCCAGCTCTACGCCCTGACCCGGCAGCTTCGCTTTGGCGGCGACAATTCCAGCTTCGGTACCACTACGGCTGATGACAAGGAAGTAGTGGCCCGGGGATCCAATGAAACCCTGAGCATCATCGGTGGTGCAGATTCCACCAAACTCACAGACAACAACATCGGGGTCATGGCCGACAGCACCAACAATACCCTGACAGTGAAACTCAGCAAGAATGTAAATCTCGGGAATGACGGCAGTGTTGTTACGGGAAATACGACTCTCGATAATACTGGCCTTACGATTGCCAATGGACCGAAATTCACCAGCAGCGGTATCGATGTGGCCAGCAAGAAAATCACCAGCGTAAAAGCTGGCGAAGCTGATACCGATGCAGCCAATGTGGGGCAGGTGAAGTCTGCCCGTACCCTGCTGACGAAGGGTAACAATACGAACTTGGCCGATACAGATGCCAATGGGCACCATACCTATACGGTGAATGTGGATAACCTGGCAGTGAAAGCAGCAAATGGTAATGCTTCTGTTGCACTGGCCAATGGCATCAACTTCCAAAATGGCACCAATACCACAGCGACTGTTGGCACAGATGGCACGGTGACCATCAGCGCTACCCACAACAAATTGGATTCTGCGTCCTATACGGCGTCTAAGCCGTCTGATTCCAGCAACCAGACGACGGTGAAACTGAAGGATACGGATGGTAACGAAACCACGCTGAATCTGACTGACACCTATACCACCGTTTCTAAGAATACGGATCACACCATTTCTTTCAAGCGCAATGATGGAAGCAACCCGGTCAGCATTTCTCTGGATGATCTCGATGGTGCCAGCAATGAAGCACTGACAAAGGCTGCGGCCAAAGCAACCACGACGGTAATCAAGGGTACCAACGTTGATAGTGTAGATGATGATACTACTTCTGCTGATGGTCACCATATCTACAAAGTGAATGTCAGCAATCTGGGTGTCAAGGTGGCTGATGGACAGAAGAAGAGCGTTGCGCTCAGCGAAGGTCTCGTCTTTGGCAACGGCACCAACACCACTGCTTCTGTTGGTGACAATGGCGCTATTACCTTCAATGTGTCCAATGATGCCATCAAGACACAGGCCAAGGATGCCATCAATATGTCTGCCGGTTCGAATGTAAAGGTAGAGACCACCAGTACGGATGGCCTGTCCAAAACCTTCACCATCAGTGCCACTCACAATGCTCTGAAATCAGCTACTTTGACGCCAAAGTCCAATGATGTGTCCACGCTGACCATCACCGGCAATGATGGTGATACTGCGTCTGTTGATATCAAGAACACGCATCTTACGGTCACGAAAGACTCCGAAGCCAAGACTGTCACGTTCACCAGCAACGACGGCACCACTCCGGAAACGACTTTGAGCCTTAGTGATTTGGGCGCTGCCAGCACAGCAGACATGAATGCAGCGAAGGCAGCCGCATCGACTGAAGTCAAGGCTGGAACCAATGCATCGTTGGGGACGGTAGAGACCAATCAGACGGATCAGCATAAAATTTATACGGTCAATGTCGACAACCTGGGCTTGAAACAGAATGGCACGGCGGCTGGTACAGTCACGTTGGCTGATGGCATCAGTTTTGCGGATGGAACCAATACGTCGGCCACGGTGTCGAATGGAAAGGTGACGTTTGACCTAAAGAAGGACATCACTAATATTGATACCATTACGGCAAGTAACTCCATTCAGGCAGGCAATGTCAAAGTTGGCAAGCAGGGGGCGGACAACAAGAACTACGTCACCGGATTGGAGAATAAGAATTGGACAGTCGGACAGACCACCTACGAGGCAGGCCGGGCGGCTACAGAAGATCAGCTGAAATCCGTCAGCGATAAAGTCGCAAGCGGTTTCCAGGTAACTGACGGTACGACCTCTGCCAATATCGGTGCCGACAAGAAAGTCACCTTCACGAATGGCAATTATACGACCGCGAAGGTGACCCAGGCCACGGATGGGGCTAATGTTCAGTATGATATCAATACGGCCAAACTCACTACTGGTGCCAATGGCACGATAACTGCGCCGACAACTGACGGCGTAGCGACGGCAGCGAATGTAGCTGAGGCCATCAACAGTGCGGCTTGGAAAATCAAGGCCAACGATAATGATACTACTGCAATCAAGGCTGGAACGACTGTCGGACTCAAGGCGGGCAACAACTTGACACTTTCCCAGAGTGGCACGGCTTTCACCTATGCACTGAAGGATGAGCTGACTGGTATCAAGAGCCTGACGACTGCTGCTCAGGATGGAGTCACTACGACTCTTGCCGCAAGTGGCGTGACAATTGCTTCGTCGGGTACTGGCAATAAGTCGGTCTCCTTGACTGCCAACGGCTTGAACAATGGTGGCAAGCAGATCACTGATGTGGCAAGCGGCGGCGATACAGACACCAATGCGGCCAATATCAGCGATGTCAAGCGTCTGGTGCAGGCTTCGGCTAGTGGTACGACTGAGACAGGCTTCAACGTCAAAGGCGATGATGCAACTGCTAAGAAGGTGAAACTTGGCAAGCAGCTTAATGTGGTAGGCGGAACCAATGATACCAGCAAGCTGTCGGATGGCAACATCGGTGTAGTAACTAAAGATGATGGACAAGGCAATGCTACCTTGACGGTAAAGCTGAATAAGAATATCAACCTTGACTCTGTGAAGGCTGGTAATACAACCCTGGATACCAATGGCTTGGCTATCTCGGGCGGCCCGACGATTGCAGCTGGCGGGATTAACGCTGGAGGCAAGACAATCACTGGCGTTGCTAATGGCGTTGGAGACAACGATGCCGTCAATATATCTCAGCTCAAAGCTGTTCAGTCGGATATCAATGCAGGCTGGACAATCAAAGGCAAGGATACGGCGAATGCAGATGTAAGCGCCAATATCGGTAAGGGCAAGACCGTGACCTATGATAACGGCAACTATACCAAGTCCGTGGTGACAAAGGATGACAGTACTGGCAATGCCACAGTGAAGGTGGATGTGACTACCGGCACTTTTGGCTCGGGAACTGGCGACAAAGCTGGTACAGTCACTTCCACGACTACGGGCCTGGCAACGACCCAGGATGTGGCCAACGCCATCAACAGCGCTTCCATCAATGTGGTGGCAGACAATACATCAAACAATGCTAAGCCTGTCAAAGCCGGGGATACCATCCACTTTGCTAAGGATAAGAATCTGACTTTGACCCAGAATGGTACTACCTTTACCTATGGACTGAATCCAGAAATCAGTATTTCCAAAGTCACCACATCCGATGCGACGAATGGGTCCACGGTTCAGGATGCGAAGGGGATTACGACCACTGACGCCGCGGGCAATACCTATATCCAGAACGGACAGGGCATTACCCTGACGTCTTCTGATAAGACCAAGTCTCCTGTGAAACTGACCAATACTGGCCTGAATAATGGCGGTAATAAGATTACTGATGTAGCAGATGGCGAACTTACTGAAGGGTCCAAGGAAGCTGTCAACGGAGGCCAGCTTTATGAATTGAAGCAGAAAGTGGGCAGCGGATGGAAACTGACCGGTGATGATACGACCCAGGCTACCAATATCGGGGCAGGGGCTCAGGTATCCGTAAAGAGTGGGAACTTCGCAAAAGTAACTGTGAACAAGTCGGATTCCGGAGCAATAATTCAGTATGATGTCCAGACACAGGAAATTACCACCAATGGTGGCAAAGCCAAAACAGCCCAAGACGGGGTGGCTACCACCCAGGATGTGGTCGATGCCATCAACGATTCCTACTGGACGGTGACTTCCGGACAGACGGGGACCGGGAAAGCAACGGGAACGGCGGTTTCCAATGTGACGGCGGGTACAGCTGTGACTCTCCAGGCCGGAGACAATCTGCTGCTGAACCAGGCCGGGAACAGCTTTACTTATGCCCTGAATCCGGTGGTTACCGGCATGACCAGCATCAGCTTTACCGGGATGGGAACGGGTAATGATGGGAAAACAGTCAACGATTTGGTCATCGGTCTGCAGAATGGCGGCGGTGCCAATCCCAATAAGGGTTATTTCATTACCGGCTTGTCCAATACAGAGTGGAATCAGTCCAACTATCAGGGAGACCGGGCGGCTACAGAAGCTCAGTTGAAAAAGGCCATTGAAAACGTTTCCATAGTGAAAGGAGGCGGCGGATATGGTCTGACTGCTGATGAGGGAGCCAACAATGGCGGCGATAAAAACGTTACCCAGGCTTTGGGCAGTACCATTGCTGTTCGTGGAGATGGCACCTATGATGAAAACGGCAATTTGGTAAAGACCGGGAATGTGAAAACCGTAGCTTATACGGATGCAGCCGGATCCGGCCAGACCGGGGCCATTCAGATTCAGCTGAATAAGGACATTGATCTGGGTACGGATGGTTCTCTCCAGGCAGGCGGCGTAACACTGCAGAACAACAGCGTTACCGTGGGCACCAATGGTGTGGTGATCAGCAGCAGTGGTTCGGAAAGGACCGTCAGCAATCTGAGCAACATCCATTGGGACGCTGCCAAAGTAAGTCAGGATGTCTCTGCAGGCGGCTATAAAAATTCTGGCAAGGCTGCAACAGAGGGCCAGCTGGCAGAAGCTATCTCCACAGCTACTTCTACGGCTGCCCAGAATGAGCAACATATCAGAAATGGTGAGTACAGTGTCCAGACCATAAACAATGCGGATGGATCGAAGTCTCAGGGCGTGTCCATTGACATCATTACAGGAGATGGAAACAAACCGGGAGATGTTAAAGGACATGTGGTCATCAAAGATGTGGCCAAAGCCAGTGATGTGGGAGATGTGAGTCAGCTCCATGATACTCTGAAAAATCCTGACGGCACCAGGAATGTTACCGGTGCCATCAACAACCTGGATGACCGGGTGACCGGGCTGGACAACCGGATGGATAAAATCTACACCACTGCCGGTCAGCACTCCTCTGTCAGCTCCGAGAGCAATATCGTTGTGGACCATTCTGCCAAAAATGAATCCGGCGGCACGGACTACAAACTGAGCCTGAACAAGGAAAAAATCGATCTGAAGAATGTGACCATCGAAGGCAATGCCGGTGCTGTGACCGCTAAGACTGTCACGGCGGAAAAATACAATGTAGGGGATAAGACTTACATCTCCAGCGACGGCCTGAACGCCAACAGCCAGAAGATCACCAATGTCCAGGCGGGCATGGCGGATACGGATGCGGCCAATGTGGGCCAGGTCCGGGAAGCCGATGAACAGCTGGCCGGAGGCATTGCACAGAATGCCCGGAACATCTCCCAGCTGGGCCGGGAAGTGGACAAACTGGATTCCCGGATCGACCGGGTGGGTGCCGGGGCTGCGGCTCTGGCCGCCCTCCATCCGGGAGCCTATGATCCCAACGACAAAGTGGACTTCTCCGCCGGGTACGGCAATTACCGGGGCGCCAGCGCGGCCGCTGTGGGCATGTACTACCATCCCGATGAACGGACCATCCTGTCCATGGGAGTTGCCATGGGCGGCGGCGAAAACATGGTGAACGCCGGGGTTACCTGGAAACTGGGCCGGCGGACACCTGCTGCACCCCAGCCGGTACCGGTGAAAGCGGCTCCTGGGGCTCCTGCCCTGGTACCTGTTTCCACGGCAGCGGCGGCACCGGTCCGTCCTGTGGAAACCGCACCGGCAGTGAGACCTGTGGCGGTACGGACTTCCGTCCGGTCGGTGGAAACGGTGGCACCGGTGGCTCCTGCGGCCCGGGTACGGCCCGTACAGCCGGCTGTGGCTCCGGTCAGAACGGCGGACACCAATGCCCAGCTGATGGAACTGCTGGCCCGGCAGACCGCCATCCTGGAGAAACTGTCGGAACAGAAAGCGGTTCCGGCGGCAGCACCGGCAGCGAGCGGAGACGACCTGTTCACCGATGTGCCGGAAAACCACTGGGCCTATGAATGTGCCCTGAAGATGGAAAAGGCCGGGGTGCTGAAAGGCCTTGGCGGGCTCCAGGTGGAGGGGAATCCTCTCCTGACCCGGAAGGACTTCGCCCGGATCCTCTACACCGCCCTGAAGAACGGGGCCACCACCAACCCGGCCCTGAACCGGGACAACAGCCTGAACCGGATGGCCAGTGAGTTCCGGGGGGAATTGAAGATGGTGAAGGGATAAGAAACGGATAGAAGAGTCGGGAGCCAAAGGATAAATTTGCAGGCAAATTTTTGAAGGTGTAAATCGAATCTGTAGGGGCTCCACGCCGGGGAGCCCGCCGATTTGCCGGCAGTCTGTGCATTTTGCGGGGCGCCGGGCCTGCGCCCCCTACGGTTTTGCACAATCAAAAGAATCCGACTTGCCAGGCGGATTCTATCCTGAGGCTTCAGACTTCAGATTCCCGACTTCCGACCAGATGCGGTTGTTTATGCAACCGCATCTTTTTGTGTTATACTAGGACTATTAAGGAAAAAAGGAGCGTGGAACCATGTTCAAAAAAGCGACTCTGGCGGCCATGGCCCTTTGCCTCAGCCTGTCCGTCCCGGCTTTTGCCGAGGTGGAAAGCGAACAGGCCCAGGTGGGGAACCTGGAAATGACCTGGCCGGTGGTCCATACGAAAAACAAAAAAGCCGATACCCTGATCAACAAGGACATCAAGACCTTCATGGATGATTTCCGGGGTGGCTTTGTGGACCGGAAGTTTACTTCCGGCCGTACCTGGTACGAAACCAAATACGAAGATACCCAGCTGGTATCCCTGGTGCTCAGCGACCTGCAGACCCAGGGCAGCGACAACAAGGTCCGGACCAGCGGCGTGGTGTACGAACTGGCCAGCGGCCAGCGGCTGCCTCTGTCCGCCTTTGTCCGGGTCACGGTCAGCGACCTGAATGGCTATCTGGCCACCCAGTGCTACAACAGCAGTGATGTGAAGATCCATCCGGCGAAGCAGGTGACCCGGGTGCCGGAGGACTTCTTCCTGAATCAGGACGGCAGCATTTCCGTTCTGTTCCAGACCGACGAGCTGGGCACCCTGCTGGACGGGCCGGTGTACATCCGGCTGACCCAGCAGGATCTCCGGGAACTGAATGCCCGGAATCCCCGTGCCTGACCGGAACGGCTGGAAGCAGCGGCTGGGCCGGGTGCTGGTGACGGGGCTCTGCCTGGCTGCCCTGGGCCTTCCCCAGGCGGCCCGGGCCGCTGCTCCGGTGCCTCCGGACCATCCGGTGGAACAGGCGGCCATGACGGCCATGGCCGCAGCTGTGTGCGCCGTCAGCTACCACCCGGAAAACAGCCGGGAGATCCGGTATCTGGAAGACTATGGCTGGACCATGACCCCTTATACCCTGAAGGATGGGGACACGGAAGTGAACTTCACCCTGGCCCGGAAACAGGGACTGCTCCGGGGCAAAAACTGGACCGTACTGGCCTTCCGGGGCAGTGCCACCCGGGACGACTGGAAGCTGAACATGAAGATGAAGGCAGTGCCCTATCCGGAAGGGAGCAATGCCCGGAAAAATCAGGATGGGGAGGAGAAAGGTCCCGCCGTCCATGAAGGGTTCCTCCGGTATGCCCGGGCGGCCCTTTCCCGGCCTCTGGATGTGGACGGGGACGGCCGGGAGGAAACTCTGGCGGCCTATCTGAAGGAGCATCCCCAAGAAAAGATGGTGCTCACCGGCCACAGCCTGGGAGGAGCCGGCGCCACCCTGGCGGGAGAAGAACTGGTCCGCCAGGGAGTGGACAAAAACCGGATCCCGGTGATCACCTTCGGAGCCCCGGCGGTGGGGAACCGGGATTTTGCCCGGAGATACGGATCCAAAATCGATCTGCTCCGGGTGGTGACCACCCTGGACCCGGTGCCCGGCGCCCTCCAGACCGTGACCTGGTCCGGGTACCAGCAGTTCGGGGAGAAAAAGGAATACGCCCTGTCCGGCAAGTACACCGATTACCAGCATCCCATTTCCTATTACCTGGACCTGGCGGTGCAGGATTATTACCGGCAGCGGGATCAGGCGGAAAAAGACGGTTTGTGGGCCCCGGTTCCCCTGGAACAGAGAAAGGGGGAGGGGCCTTTGGCAGCCCTGGCGGTGCTGTGCCTGGACAATGGGGCGGACACCCGGTTTTCCCCGGATCTGGGCCAGTTCCTGCTGGACGAATACAGAGGGGCGCTGCCCCGGTATGTGGTGCTGGATTACCGGCACACGGCCGGCAGCGATCTTCCCGCCTTCCAGGAAGAACTGCGGCAGAAAGCCCGGAAGGCCGGGGCCGATGTGCTGGTGATCGCCCAGGTGGAACGGCAGCGGCTGGGACAGACGGATAAATGGTCCATCCTGCTGGGCCAGGAAGTGGTGGGGCTCCAGCCGGGAGGCGTCCGTTCCGTCACCGCCGGCAGCACCCGGGTGCGCTTTGAACAGGGAGTCATCCAAAGTCTCCTGAGCCTGTGGGAAGACCAGAAAAAAGAACTGAAGAAGGCCCTGCCGGAAACCCGGGATCAGGAGCCGTTATGGATATTTTTACGAGAAGAGGGGACTTGGGATGAAAATCATTGATGCCCATATGCATTTTTTCCGGTACGCCGGATTCGACCAGGTGGCCAGAGCCGCCGGTCACGAAAATACAGTGGAGAACTATCTCCAGGCCTGCCGGGAGAACAACGTGGTGCTGTCGGTGGCCATGGGCAATGCGCCCCTGGGGCCCAGCCGGTTCGGAGGGGTGGTGCCCCGGGTGCCGGATCTGGCGGGCCCCTGCACCCTGGAGCCCTACAACCAGCCGGCGGAGATTGCCTTCTGCGCCGGACTGGAAAGCAATGGCCTGACGGAGGAGAACTGCGAAAAAACCGCCCGGGAATTCGAACCGGTGGTCCGGAACCCCCACTGTGTGGGCATCAAGATCTATACCGGCTACAACCAGGTCTATGCTTACGATCCCCGGCATTTTCCCCTGTACGAACTGGCGGAAGCCTACCAGGTGCCGGTGGTGTTCCACACGGGAGATACCGCCGGGGGCCACGGGCTGCTGAAATACGCCCATCCCCTGACCATCGACGAAGTGGCCAGTCAGTTCCCCCGGGTGAAGTTCGTCATCGCCCACTGCGGCAATCCCTGGATCCTGGACGCCATGGAAGTGGTGGCCAAGAACCCCAATGTGTATGTGGATCTGTCCGGACTTCTGGAAGGGAAGTTCGACGGGGCGCTCTTCTATGAAAGACATCGGGATTATTTCCGCTACATCCGGATGTGGCTGGATTATGTGAACCGGTACGACAAGGTGCTTTACGGCACCGACTGGCCCCTGATCAACATCCAAAGCTATATCGACAACATGAAACTGGTGGTGCCGGAAGCCCACCATGAGGAGTTTTTCTACAGAAACGCCCTGCGGGTGTATACCAAACTGCTGGGCCTTTTGCCCAAGGAGGGAAACGCATGATTACAGGAAATCTGGACCATCTGGACCGGCTGGCCGGTCAGCTCACCGGACCGGTGAAAAAAGCCCTGGAACTGCTGGCGGAACGGGATGTGACGGAACTGCCGGTGGGGAAAACGCCCCTGGCCGGGGAGGACATCTTCGCCAGTGTGAACGAATATGAAACGGAACCGGTGGAAGACCGGCAGCCGGAAAAACATTTCCAGTACATCGACATCCAGGTGCTGGGCGCCGGCCGGGAATCCATCGGGTACACGGATGTGGAAAACGTCGGCAGCCTGACGGAGGACCGCCGGGAAAAGGACGATGTAGTGTTCTATGGCAGCACCCGAAAAGAGAACTTTGTGAAGCTGGAGAAAGGAGATTTCGCCATTTTCTTCCCCTGGGAAGTCCATCGGCCCAATTGCTGGTTTGGAGAGGGCCCGGAAACGGTGAAGAAGATCGTGGTGAAGGTACGGGCGTAAGTTGATGCGGAAAAGGAAGCTGCTGTGGGGAGGGGTCCCCGCTCTGGTGCTGCTGGTTTGTACGGCGGTCCAGGCGGCACCTCAGAAAATCGTGATTACGGCCACCCGGAACGCCACCGGGGAGGACCGGGTGCCGGCCGGGGTGACGGTGCTGACGCCAAAAGACTGGGAAAAGACCGGGGCCCTGACGGTACGGGATGCCCTGGAGCGGGTTCCGGGCCTGAACGTGGTGGAAGGGGGCATGACCGGCAACAAGGTGTCCCTGCGGGGTATGGGCAATGGCAGTACCCTGATCCTGGTGGACGGACGGCGACTGGCCGGCGAAGATTCGCCCCAGACCATGAATGTGTACGAACTGAACCGGCTGAACCTGGATCGGGTGCGACGCATCGAAGTGGTGCGGGGTGCGGCTTCAGCCTTGTACGGCAGTGATGCCATGGGTGGCATCATCCAGATTTTCACCCGGAAGCCCAGCCGGGCGGGGGGCTATGCCGGCACCCGGATCGGTACCCGGGAAAAAACGGTGTACGGTGGCGTGTCCACGGGCAAGGTGGGCAAGCTGGACCTTTCCGTCGACGCCAAGCTCCAGGACCTGCGGAAAATGACCAACGGGGGTTATTCCAATTTCTACGGACCCCGGCGGTTCCTGGACATTACGGGGACGTATCGGTTCGACAGCAGTCGCAGCCTGGAATTCGGGGCTTCGTACCTGCGGGAGCAGTTGCGCCAGGATACGGCGGCGGGAAAGCTGCCCATGCATGGCTACAGCTCCGTGGCCAGCCGGGAATGGAACGACAACAACCGGCAGGACTACCACCTGCGCTACAGCGGTAGCGATGCCCGGAATGATTACAATGTACTGTTGTACACCAACCGGCTGGGAAAGGAGGCCCACACGGCCACGCCCCTGCTGGGACGGGATTTCGACCACAGTGAATACCGGACCTGGGGCGCGGAATTCAAAAATGCATATACGGCCAGTGACCGGCACACCCTGATCTACGGGGCGGAATACAGGAAGGAAAAGGCCGGGGGCACCCGCATGGGCCGGGGCACCGGGGACTACCGGCTGGAATGGTCCGGCGGCCAGGCCAAGCCCTGGTCTTCGGCCCAGGTGGAGACCAGCGGGGCCTACCTGCAGGATGAGTGGGACCTGGGCGGCAATGTGTATTTCGTGCCCGGGCTCCGGTACGACCATTATCAGAGCTTCGGTGGCCGCTGGTCGCCCAGGGCCGGGCTCACCTGGAAGATGACACCGGGCCTGTCCGTGAAGACCAATTACGGCTGGGGCTACCGGGCGCCCACCATCTTCGAGCTGTACGCCCGTATGGAACGGGCCATGGGCATGGTATACGAGGTGGATGGCAATCCGGACCTGCGGCCGGAAAAATCCCGGGACTTCGACTTCGCCCTGGAGATGCAGCGGGGCAAGAGCAGCGGCAGCGTGCGGTATTTCCACAATAAAATCGACGATATGATCCGGACCCATCTGCTGGGGTTCTACGGCGGCCGGCTGCGGTATCAGTACGAAAATATCGACAAGGCACAGACCCAGGGGGTGGAGGCCGAGGGGAAGTACGCCTTCGACCGCCACTGGAGCCTGGGGGCCGGGTACACGTATCTGGATGCGCGGAACCGGAAGGACCACAGCCGGCTGACGGGGGACGCCCGCACCAGCGGCAATGTGGAACTTTCCTGGAAGGACGGCGGGGCCCATCCCTGGACCCTGACCCTGGACAACCGGTGGTACCGGGATTACCTGAACGACGACGGCAGGCAGTATACGTACAGCCTGACCGGGTTCCACGCCGTGAAGGACCTGGGGCACCGGACTACCCTGCAGCTGGGGGTGGACAACCTGTTCGACAAGAAGTTCGGACGGGAGGACCTGATGGGGCTGTACGGCCGCACCTGGGAAGCCGGGGTCGAGCTGAAATGGTAAGGAAAACAGGGGGTGTGGAAGTTCCACCCCCCTGTCATACGTCATAGGTCATACGTCATACGCCGAAGGATAAAATTTGCCGGGGCAAATTTTAACAGAATATACCCTCCGGATACCTGGGTTCGGACGTTCCTACGCATAAAAACGGAATTTGCGAAATCATGCGTAGGGTCTACCCGTAAGGGGAGACCGTCGCCAGGTCACCCGGAGGGTCATATTTTTTTTGACATTTTTTCTATGTGATGGTATAGTTATATCATCTTTAGTTAGACTGTACTAACTTATCGAGAATGACGAATGAATAAGCCACTAGATTATACTACTGTATAGTTAGGAAAAACTAATTTATGGGTAAAAAATGGATGGTATTGGGGGCGCTCTGCCTGCTGGCCCTGGGCCTGGGCAGCACTTGGATTTCACCGTACGGGATCTGGTGAGCTTTGGACGTGTACCCTACCAGAACTGGCACGGGGGCAATACGGAGAAAGATGACCGGGTGGTGGACTGGGCCATGGAAGTCAGCGACCGGATCGTAGTCATCAAGGACGGGAAAAAGTATGCGGAAGGGCCACCGGAAGAAATTATCACGCCCCGGATGATGAAGGAAGTCTACCAGGTGGACTGTGATGTGGTCAAACTGCCGGGACGGAAACGACCCGTCCTGGTGTATGGAGAAATCCGGTAAATAGTACCTATTAGTTAGCTAAAACTAACGTTAAAAATACAGGAGGAACGACGTCTATGAATCTGTTTGCAGCAGGAATCGATTATTTCATCAAAGGGGGCTGGGTCATGTGGCCCCTGCTGGTCTGCTCCATCGCTGCACTGGCCATTGGGGTGGAACGGACCCTGTACTTCCGGAAAGCGGACAGCGGACGGGGATTCACCGAGAAGTTCTGCACGTATATCGAAGAAAACAACTGGGATGCGGCCAAACAGCTGGCGGATACCACCCGGGGAGAAATTGTCAAACTGGCCACCATTGTCATGGCAGCCATGGAAATTATGAGTTCCTGGAAAATTTCATCAGCTACCGGGCAGAGCGGGCCCTGGACAAATTTGAACAGAACCTGCCCTATTTGAACATCATTGTGACGTTGGCACTGGTACTGGGGCTTCTGGGCACGGTTACCCGGATGATGGGTGCCTTCAACCACATTACCCAGCGGATGGAAAATCCCATGGGGGTCACGGCCGGCCTGGCAGAAGCTTTGATCACCACCGTATTCGGACTATGCATTTCCATTGTGGCCGTGTGCTTCCATGGATACTTTGAATGGCGGATGAAAATCATCACCCTGAACATCGAGGAAATGGGCAATACCCTGCTGGAAGCCGTGCGCAAGAAGGAAACCTGCAGCGTATGCTGCCATCCGGAACGGAGGCGGGCATGATCAAGCTGAAGAAGCGGGGGAATCTGTCACCGGCTGCCACCACAAAGGAGCAGACCGCCATGTTCGCCTTCGGGAAGAAATACCTGGATGCCCTGGGGTACAAGCGGCTCAGCTTCTGTCACTGGGCCCGGAACAACCGGGAACGGAGCCTGTATAACACCCTGGCCCGGGGCGGAGTCCATCTGTTCCCCTTCGGCTGCGGGGCTGGAGGCCATGTGGACGGTATTTCCACCATGCTCCACCGGACCTTGCCCATGTACGAAAAAATGGTATCCGCCGGTCAGAAACCCCTTATGTTCCTCCAGCAGGAATCGCCTTATGCCCGGATCGCTGACCGGATCCAGGCTCAGCTGAACCAGTGCCGTCTGGATTTGGAGGACTTGGCCCGTATGGACAGCCGTCTTTCTGACCTCCAGTGGCTGGGTGACCTATGGGAAGAGTATGGGCTCTGGAAGCACAATGGATATCTGTATCATCTTACCGAAGCTGGACAGTTCTGGGAAGTGAACATGACCCAGACGGTCCTGGAATGTGTGGACCTGCTCATGGAAGGAGCGGAACAGGGGAAAGCAGCGGAGGCAAGGGTGGCGGAGCAGGGCTAACGCTACCATTACTGCTGCCGCGTAACCCAGGCGCACGATATGAATCCAGCTGTTTTGTCAGCGGGGATTTTCGAAAGCGACATGTACCATTTAGTACTATGCCGCATTCGAAAATCCCTGCTTTCGCGCATCTGACCTACTCTGACATCTTTTTTAGCGTGAGGCAGGGCATCTCAAATTTTCTTGAAAAATTTTAGAAAACCTGTTGACATTTTGTACCATCTTTTATATAATAACACTCGCAGCGCATGAGCGTCGCAAGAAATTCCCCGATAGCTCAATGGTAGAGCACTCGACTGTTAATCGAGTTGTTGTAAGTTCGAGTCTTACTCGGGGAGCCAAGTGGCCGGATGGTCAAGCGGTTAAGACACCGCCCTTTCACGGCGGTATCGGGGGTTCGATTCCCCCTCCGGTCACCACTTCTTTTGGGCGCTTAGCTCAGCTGGGAGAGCGTCTGCCTTACAAGCAGAATGTCAGCAGTTCGATCCTGTTAGCGCCCACCATATTTTTTTTACCCTTTTTTGCTTATAATCAAGTTGGCCTGTTTGTGCGACGGGGCGTAGCTCAGTTTGGTAGAGCACCTGCCTTGGGAGCAGGGGGTCGTAGGTTCAAATCCTGTCGCTCCGACCAATTTTCACTTTGCGGGTGTAGCTCAATGGTAGAGCCCTAGCCTTCCAAGCTAGTTACGTGGGTTCGATTCCCATCACCCGCTCCATTTTATTTGGCCCCGTAGCTCAGCTGGATAGAGCAACGGCCTTCTAAGCCGTGTGTCGAGTGTTCGAATCACTCCGGGGTCACCATAAGAACTTTATGCGAACTCTTCACCTTGACCGGATTGGCCAGGGTGGGGAGTTCCTTTTTGTAGTTATACTGGATCTCGATGGAGTCGTCGTTGACGATCACGCAGCGGACCAGGGAGGACAGGAGGATCTCTTTGTATCGTGGCTCCTGCTTTAGCTGCCGGGAAATGGCAAAAAAGAAAAACTCTATCTGCTTCTCCGTCAGTTTACCACCTCTGTCCATTAGCTGTGCCCGGCTGAGCGCCGCTTTCATGTCTCTCAGCCGATTTTCATAGCCACGCATATGATTACATAGGGTCTCTGAAAAAGCCCCGTTATCGACGGCTTTTAGGCAGTTGTCCAGCTTTTTTGACAGGTCGCTGACCTGGGCTTTGAGAGACTGCACCTCCAGGGACTCCCGGCGCTCCTTTTGGATGGCAATGGCCTGCCGGGCTATGGCCTTGATGGCATCCGGCTGGCTCAAGATCTTTGTGGTCACCTGGACCACCCGGTCCTCCAGTTTGTCGGTCCGCACGGGCCGGGCAGGGCATCCGGATCCATCGATGTGGCGCTGGCAGTTGTAATAGTAATAGATGCAGCCTCCTTTACTGGTGCCGCTCTTGCCTACCATGGGGCTGCCGCAGCGGCCGCAAAATATCTTGCCGGTTAGCATGTAGTTTTCGGATCGTTTGGCCACGCCCTTGTGGCGCTGCCGACTCTTGCGGAGCTCCTGGACTGCGTAAAAGGTTCTGTCGTCCAGGATGCGGGGGACGACTCCAGTGCGGCGGACGTCACGCCAGCTAAAGATCCCGATGTATCGCTCATTGCTCAGCAGCCTGGTGATACTGTTGTGGTTAAAGGCCCTGCCCGTGGCCGTCCTTTTGCCCTCTGCATTAAGGATGCGGCAGATGGAGGCGGGAGTCCGGCCGTCCAGGATCATCTGATAGATCCGGCGGACCACCAGGGCGTTGGGCTCATCAATGACCAGGTGGTGGTCAGCGTCCAGCTTGTACCCCAGAGGGACGATTCCACCAGGCCACTTGCCTTCCAGGGCGTTTTCCGTCATGCCCCGGACGACATTTTCGGCCAGTTCTACGCTGTAGTACTCGGCCATGCCCTCAATGACAGACTCCAGCAGGATGCCGGAGGGATCGTCGGCGATGTTTTCCATGGCCGAAACGACTTTGACGCCGTATTTTTTGAGTTTGTGCTTATATTTGGCGCTGTCGTACCGGTTGCGGGCAAATCGGTTGAGCTTATAGACCAGGACGGTATCAAAGCTCATACTGGCAGCGTCCCGGATCATGGTCAAAAACTCCGGACGCTGATCAGAGCGGCCAGTCATGGCCCGGTCCGCATAGATATGCAACACCTCCAGCCCGTTGCGCTTGGCGTAGTCCTCACAGACACGGATCTGGCCCTCGATGGACTCCTCCCGCTGCCGGTCAGAGCTGTATCTTGTATATATGACGCATTTTTGTCCCATACTAAAATAGCCTCCTATAGCATGCAGGAGGCAGACATGGTATAATATCTATACATAATCAGCCTCCGCTTTGATTGTGTGGTATCCCCACTCGTGTTGCCTCACGGGTGGGGATTTTTGTTGCCTATTTAGAGCTCAAAGCCCTGGAGATCCCGGGCAAACTTGCGCTCTACTGTTGTATAAGCATCCCGGGCCTCCGACTTTTTCCCGTCAAAGTCCTGTGCCTCCATGAGCTTGAGCTGCCCGTCCTTAACACTGATCAGCCTGATGGACGCAGTGCCGGTCATAGTGGGAGAGGGGCTAAAGACAGTGCCCTGGCGCAGGTTGTTGAGACTGTAGGCCACAAAGAGCACATAGTCAGCCCCGGCACGCTGGCCAATCTTGGCGCAGTCGTCATTATTGATGGCCTTGATCCGGTTGTCCTCACAGTACACCCGGCCCACCTGGTTGGTCTTTTGCCGGTCCATCAGCTCCACGCCCTTGCCCTTAAACATAGCCTTAAAGGAGCCGTCAAAGTAAGCTGCAGCCTTTTGGGCGTTGCCCCAGGCCATAGGGGCCCGGATGATCTGCATGACTTTGACCTGACCGGCGGCCAGGGCCACCGACTGCAGCAGCATTGTAAAAAACATGGTAACCAGGATGATGATCTTTTTCATGGTTTTATCCTCCTCCAATTGTGACGTTTGGTGACGAGCGGTGACGGATTGTCACTCTCCGTCCTTTATGTAGATTTCTGGATCATCGGCGATTTGATAGGTCTGGCTGGATCCGTGACAGGCCGACTCTATGCTGCAGACGTCGGCCCCGTCTTTGCCACCCAGGTCCCCGCCCTTGAGGTGGCGGATCTCATGCCAGGCAGCTGCCTTCCGGTCCGCCTCCGACAGGGACCGGTTGATGATGATGGTGTAGCTGTCGTCGTCGTTTTCGTGGACCAGGGCCGGGACCCGGCGGGGGAGGTCCTGATAGGTGATGATGATCATATCACTTGCCCTCCTTTGCCTTGAGTCCCTGGATCAAGTTGAGCACGATTTTGATGTCCTCCGGGGATAAATCCCTGCTGGCATCAAAGAGGATACGGCCGTTGGGATTGTCCATCAACTCCTGGGCCATGCGGACCGTCTCCGGATCCCGGTAGTAGGGCTCCTGCTCCTGCCATTTCCGTTTCATTTCCTCCGTGTTTTGGTATTCCGATTTTCCAAGCAGCCACATAGGATTCAGCCCTAGCTCTCTGGCTATAGCCTCGATAACTGGCAGCTTGATCTTTGCAAAGGTGCCTTTTTCATATCTCGTTATGGTCGATGATGCGACCCCGATCTTTTCGGCCAGTTCCTTGCCACTCAAGCCCGCCTTTGTACGGGCCTCTGTGATCCGTTTGCCTATCTCTTCATTGCTCATGGCGACCATTTTCCAGACCTCCTTTATGGCAATATTATATCATATATAATTGCGCTGTGCATAATATTTTTAAACTTAATCAAAATATTTTTGCGTAGCGCATTGACTTCTTGCGGCGGGTGTGCTACCATAATAATCGTAAGGATTGCGTAGAGCAATCCGGAAGGGAGGAGCCATTATGATAAACGAAAGGAAAATTAAAGCCCGTATGGTTGAAATGGGCTTGACTCAAAAGGATTTAATGGGTCCGGACTGCTTGGATTGCGCCTTATCTACGGTCAGCCAGAAATTAAACGGACGCAGACCGCTTACGTTACCTCAGGCTGAACGTCTGGGCCGGAAGCTAGAGTTAAACGACCTGGAATATTTTGACTTTTTTTTTGCAGACAAGATTGCGTAGAGCAATCAGCGGAGGCTGACTATGTACGACTTAATCAACTACATCAGTCATTACGTCCAGGCCCATCAGGCAGAGTACGAGGCCTGGCTGAGTAGCCAGGAGGGAGGTGAGAAAAATGAAGCTGGAGGGAAAGGAGTCCATCATGGAGGACAATTTCCGCCAAAACACCAGGTTGTGGCGGATGCGTAAAGGCCTGCCGCAGCGGACCATCAGCAAGCTGCTAGGCCATGGCAAGACCAACATTATCCACAGCTATGAGAGCATACCCATCACGGCGCTGGATCAGGACACAAAACAGAGGTATGCGGACATACTGGGCATCCCAATCCAGGCTCTGTACAAGGAGCCCGTCGAGATGCCGGTACATCTGACCGACATCGACCAGACTGTCTGCCGGATTAACCTGGAGTCTATCCGCAAGGCTCACGGCAAAAGCATCAATTACTTTGCCAATCAAATTGGCGTGTCAGAGCCTGCTTACAGATCATTCATTCGTGGCAGAAACATTAGCCTGCGGTCTTTCTGGGTCATCGTGGACAATCTGGACATAGATCCCTGGCTACTGGCCACGGGCAAGACACATGCAGAGGCTGAACGAAGCACTGAGTGATTTCAACCGAATTGAAGGAGGTGAACACAGTGAAGTATATCGTGGATGACGAGTTCCTGGATCATGTACAGGCGTTCATCCGTAGAGTGAAATGGCTCTACGAAGAGGCTGACAACAGACCGAATTATGGAATATCAATCATCGGCCTGCCATTGCTGAAAAATGTAGTCGAACATGGTGACAGACTGAATGTTGAAATCGAGAGTGGCTTCGACCCATTCGACTCCGACTCGAAAGAAACGAGTCAAACTCAAAAGGAGGTTTTGGAATGACAACACAACGAAAGCTGGCTGCAGTAGTCCTGGTGCTGACTGGCATGACCATCCTGAGCCACGGCGTGGACGCTGTGGAGCGGGAGCACCGGCCCTATGAGACGGTCTCCCGGGTGGTCCAGCCTGGACAGAGCCTGTGGGACATCTGCAGCAAGCTCAACAGCAGCGAGGACATCCGGGCCATCATCGACCGGACCCGGGTAGACAACGACGTGGACGATCCCGGAGCACTGCAGCCGGGGAAGGTCCTCATGATCAGATACAAGAGGTGAGTAAAAATGGATAAAGACAAAGAGCTGGCACGGCTGCGTGCCTTGGATACGGAGCAAAAGGCCCGGGTTTTAGGGCATCTGGAAACAGCCCTGAAAGCTGCTGATGTCCATGTGTTTTTGAGCTATGAGCCTCATACAGAGACAGTCCACATCAAGTTCGTCCGGAGTCGAAAGCCGGAGATGGTAGTCAACGTCAACATGGACAACCCCATGGCCATGATGTACGACATCTTCAAAGTGGCCGGGCGGGCCTTTATCGAGGAGGCGTGAAAAATGTTGTATCTTCTTTTTGATCCGCTGCACATTACCCAGGAAGAACTGGAGTATCTGCAAAAAAATGTTAAACCTCAAGCATCACAGAGCCTTTTCGAGGATCCCCCTCAGAAAAAGGCGTGGTCCCGAAAGGCAAAAACAATCTACTACGTCAAAGCGGATGTTTATAAAGAGCTAATGAAAAAACGAGGAATAGATTCTGCGATTGTCGCAAAAGGATGCGGCATCTGCAAAAGAACAATCCCAAAAGCCATTAACCAGAGCAAACCGATTTGGCGGACAACCGGCGAAAAACTTGCGAAATTTTTTGGAGTCCCATTTGGTTACTTAATCGACTCCAAGTCCAGGGACGCAGAGCAAAAATAAAAGCCACCGGCATGTGGGAGCCGGTGGCTGGTGAACCTTTACTCTGGCAAGTAAGTTCACCTCTATTTTACCACATCGGAGGGAAAAGCATGAAAACAAAAAACTGCGAATTAGTCATGACAGTTAAGCAAATGGAGGACCGTGACGCATGGCTCAAAGTCAGGATGCTGGGCATCGGCGGGAGCGACGCCGGGACCATCATGGGCGCAAACCCATGGAAAAGCCCGTACCAGCTGTGGCTGGAAAAGACCGGCCAGGTGGAGGCCGAGGACATCAGCAACAAAGGACCGGTCTACTGGGGCACGAAGCTGGAGCCTCTGATTGCAAAAAAATTTACTGAAGAGACCGGCAAGAAGGTAGAACGCATGGGGATGCTGCGGCACATCAGCGACCCCTGGATGCTGGCCAACGTGGACCGGGCAGTGATGCACGAGGACGCCGGGCTGGAGATCAAGACCACCAACGCCTTCCGAGCCAGTGACTGGGACGGGGACAACCTGCCGGATCCATACTACTGGCAGTGTCAGCACTACATGATGTGCACGGGGCAGCCGCTCTGGTACATCGCAGTGCTGATCGGCGGCCAGGATTTCCGATGGAAGGAGGTGCCCCGCTGCCAGGAGGACATCGATGAGCTCTACAAGAGAGAGAAAGCCTTTTGGACGATCAACGTCCAGCAGCACCTGATGCCGGAGATTGACGGCAGCCAGATGACCAAAGAGTCCCTGATCGAGAGATACCCGGGCGGAGGCTCTGACGTGGTGGATCTCCCCAAGGAGATGGATCTGCTCCTGGCCATGCGGAGCAGCCTCACCGAGGACATCGATGATCGCAAGGTCCGGCTCCAACAAGTCAACAACAAGATCATGGCCATGATGGAGGACAACGAGGTGGGCATGACTCCCGCCGGGGCCAGAGTAACGTGGAAGCCCCAGGAGGGGAGAACGACCATCGACAGAAAGAAGCTGGCCAAGGACTGGCCGGAGGCATACGAGGCCTGTAAAAAAGTCGGAAAACCGACCCGTGTATTGAAAATCAAGGAGGCTGATGACAATGGCAACGACTAAGGGAGGCCTGGCAAAGCGCCAGGCAGAAATCAAAAAAGACGAACCGATCCGGAGCATGCAGGGGCTAGTGGTCAAAATGCAGGACCAGATCAAGGCGGCATTGACCGGGACAGCCCTGGCTCCAGAGCGCTTTACCCGGATCGTCCTGACCACGCTCTCCAGCAATCGGCAGCTGCAGCAGTGCAAGCCGGAGACATTCCTGGGGGCCATGATGCAGGCCGCCCAGCTGGGAGTTGAGCCCAATACGCCCCTGGGACAGGCCTATCTGATTCCCTACCGCAACCACGGGCAGCTGGAGTGCCAATTCCAACTGGGTTATAAAGGCTACCTGTCTCTGTTTTACCGCTCCGGCGGCAAGGATCTCCAGGCCCACGAAGTATACGAAAATGACACCTTTGAGTTTGAGTTTGGCCTGGAGCCTAAGCTTCGGCATATCCCTGCTATGAGGGATAGGGGCCAGGTCATCGCCTACTACGCAGTATGGCGCACCCAGGATGGCGGCTATGGCTTTGACGTGATGAGCGTCGAGGACGTGCGGGAGCACATGCGCAAGTTTTCCAAGGCCGCCGAGAAGGGCTTTAGCCCCTGGTCCACCAACTTTGATGAGATGGCTAAAAAGACAGTCATCAAAAAGGCTCTCAAGTACGCTCCGCTGTCTACGGAGTTTGTGAGAGCGATGAGCGCCGACGAGACCATCAAGACCAACATCATGCCGGATATGGCCGCCGATGCCCCCAACGAGATGCAGTACGCCGAGGGAGATGTCTACGACACAACCGGCAGCATGGACGACCAGGGAGAGCCGGAGCAGGCAGAGGCACCGGCCGATAAGAAGCAGGTCTTTATCGACCCGGATGCACCGTTTACAGCAGAGGAAATGGGGGATAAATGATCATGGCAATGCCAAAGAAAGTCATCGAGATCTTTAAAATCGACAGCCCTGTTGGGACTGAGAGAGTCATTATCGACTACAGGGAGACGGGTGAGGGCGTGAGCTCCACCCTCCGCCTGGCATCCAGCGAGCTGCCCCGGCCGGAATTTTACACGGCAATGGTGGCCATGCGCACGGTGTTTTTAAAGCACGCCATGATCAGCCCGGACAAGGTGACTCCATTAAATGCAGATGACCCCATCCGCCGTCTCCTTATCACATCGGTGGCGGTCAGCGATACCGCCAAAAACGGCAAGGTGCTCAAGATGACCGGCAAACTCTACTGCCCAGGCATCAAAGGATACGCCACTATCACCCTGCCGCCGATCCCCATGATGGACATGAAGGACGACGGCGACCGGAAACGGGTAGAAACGTTGCTCTTTGAGGCCGAAGAGTACGTCCAGGGCAATCGTGCCCAGGCGACTCTGTTTGACGATGGCAAGTGATGGATGCGGAGAGGCTTCTCTCCGCACTAAGGTGGTGATGATATGGCCGAGGGCATGAAATGGATCAAGCTGGCCACCAACATCTTCGACCAAGGCAAAATCAAGCTGATCATGCGGATGCCAGCCGGTGACACAATCATAGCCATCTGGCTGCAAATCCTCACGCATTGCGGAAAAGAGTGCCAGGACGGAATCCTCCGGATCAGCAGCGAGGTCCCCTACACAGCTGATATGCTGGCCATGATCTTTGGCCGAGAACCGTCCACTATGAGGTTGGCTCTTGAAACGTTTCAGCAGCTTAAGATGATCGAGGTCATCGACGGTGTCTATTGTCTCCCAAAGTGGAACAAGTACCAATCTCCTGATAAGTACGAAATCAACCGGGCAAAAGACCGGAAACGGCTCCAGGAATGGCGCCAAAAGCAAAAGAAAAAAAGCGAACTTCCACAAATTTCAACGAGTTCTAAAAATGAAACGTTTCAGAAACGAAATGAAACGAGGACAGAAATAGAAGAAGAAGTAGATAAAGATAAAGATATATATAGCAGCAGCTGCAGCAGCACCAAACAGCAAAAAGTCAAAGACGGTCACTGTGCGGTCTCTGACTTTTATACCAAAAACATCCGTCCGACGCCGTCAGAGTATGAGCTCAACTGTCTCCTGGACCTGGCTGATGAGTACAGCGATGAGTGGACCATCGAGGCCTTAAAGGAGACCATCAAAGGCGGAGGGCGTGGACTGAGATATACCGAAAAGATCCTGGAACGGTGGAAGGTGGAAGGGTACAAGAGCCGATCGGGCACTAAAAAGCGCAGCGGCCCATCGACCCAGAGCCAGGATACCATCGACCAGGCTAACGAGATACCTTTTTGAGGAGGAAAACCATGAAGATCTTTTACAGATGCAGTATCTGTGGCCAGTTTTTTAGCAGCGAAAAGGAGTGCTGCGAGCACGAGGAGCATGGCCACATCAAGGCGATAGAGATCGTCGGGCAGGAGACCAACAAGGGGGCAATCAATGCTGACGACAGGGACGGGATATGCTATCCAAATATCCTCGAAGTAGAGCTCAGCAACGGCAAGAGAGGGATCTACTCTCTGCAAAAAGTCTCAGATCCTGACGAATGTCCATTTTAAGACGGGAGGCTGATTATGGACGAAAAAGAAAAAAAGAGCGATTACCACGAAATGCTGGACCGGATCCGGCAGAAGGCAGCGGGCCGGAGCAACATCATCCTGATGCCCAAGCCGGAGGACGGCATCCAGTGCTCAGCGTGCGGCAGCACTGGATGGATTGAGGTTGTCGAGGATGGGCACCGGTGTATGACCCATTGCCCCAAGTGCTGGGCACGGCGCAAGGTGGCCCGGATGCTCAAAGTGTCCGGCATCAACCCGGAGGACTACAAACGGTACAGTCTCCGGAGCTTTGACCGGGGTCGGAGCCCGGAGGCGGCAAAGATGGCCGACCTGGCCCTCCGGTATCTCAACAAGCACGAGCGTGGCGGCGGCCCGGGCTTCGGCGTTTTTGGAGCATCGGGTATGGGCAAGACGCACATCTGCATCGCTGTATGCCTGGCGCTGACCCAGCATTTCGGCGAGCCCCACCACTATTTTTCGTACCGGGCCGAGATCCCGGCACTGGTCAAGGCGGCCAGGAGCTACAGCCAGGACTACGACACGGCGATGGAAAAGTGGAAGACGGCCGAGAACCTGTACATCGATGACCTCTTTAAGCTGAGCGGCCGGGTGCAGGATGGCCACCTTGTGGACCTGGACAGGGAGGAGCTGAGAGTCGTCTTCGACCTCATCAATGCCAGGTATGTCAACCACAAGACCACAATCTTTTCGGGGGAGTACAGCATCAAGGACATCTCCCAGATCGATATGGCCCTGGGCAGCAGGATTTACCAGATGATCGAGCCTTATGGGCTGTACGTGGCTGGTAAAAACCAGAGGATTGGAGGGCACTGAGATGGGACTGCACATTAGGATCAGCTTCGGCGAGCCCCAGATCCGGCAGGGAGCCATGGTCATGGAGCTCTCCGATTATGAGCAGCTGGTCAGCCTGATCAGAGAGGCTGACCAGATTGACCGGGAGCTGCTGGGTGACCACAGTCGGACCCATAAGGCGCTGCAGGTGCTAAAGAGAGCGAGAGAGATTTTACGTCCGACCCCGCCAAATGTGAGCAGCGGTCCGGATGCCTAAAGGAGGAGAAAAAATGACAAGATTTGGTAACTACGGAGCCGTGTTTATCCCCCACAATCCGTGGGTGGTTTGCAACATCGATGAGGACTACATCGTCCTCAAAAACGGGGACAACGGGGTGCCGGTGGTCAGCGAGGACTTGCTGGCTACGAAGCAGGATGCTCAGGACCTGGCTGACCGGCTCAACCGGTTTGAGGGGATGGGCAAGACCTCAAAAGAGGCGCTGTTGTATCCACGGAGCTACAAGCTGAGGAGGGCTGTATTATGACCAATGCTAAAAAACGTCGGAAACTGCTGTGGGGCATGCGGATGATGATGAGAGACATCAAGCTGATCCACGGGTGGCATGAGCCGCTGCGCAGCTACATGAGGCTCTATCAGCCAAACGGTGGAGAGGGCATCTATCGGATCCATATCAGACGGATCATCCGGGAGGAAAATGCAGAATGACGACAATCCTTTTTAACCTGGTATTACTGGCCCTGGCTCTGGATCTCATCATCTGGGGGATTGATCAGGGTTGGTGCCTGGTCAACCGATATAAGACAGGCAAAGAGTTTAAACATGAGCTCCTGACCAAGTGGTGGCTTGACCTATGTCAGGAAAAGAAGACCGAGGACGAAGACCAAAAGCAGCGTACCGATGAAATCCAGAAATGGGGGCAGAAAAAGCCCAAGGTCAACGTGGTCCCACTGTGGCAACATAAGCATGAAGGAGGCGACAGCGATGGTCATGCATGAGGGACTCAAGGACTTCTACCACCGGCAGCGGGTGTGCTGCCGGTGTGGCAAGATTTTCCGGATCCCGCCGATTGGACGGTATCCATACATCATGGTCCGGCATGGGCACAATCTCTACTTTTGTGGAGCGACCTGCAAGCATAAATACGAGGAGGCTGAGGGAAAATGATTGAGGAGTTAAGAGGCAAGACGCTGCACGGGGCTGAAATCTTAGACGTCAGTTACGGCAGGGAGGAGGTGCCTCAGGAAATCCAGGACATGGGCCGCAAATTTGGCCATGAGCTAAACACCTCTACGGGGCTCTGGTTCCAGGCAAGCTGCAAGGTCAAGGGGAAAACCTACCTGGCAGATCTGCGATGGACGCCGGACGCAGGCAACGAGTGCATGATTTTCAGGTTTATCGAGGGAGGCAGACCGTACTACATCAGACGTGGCATCCCGCTGACCATGCACAGCATCCTTAAGTGCATCGACGACTTTGCCAAAGGAGAGCAAAATGGACAGGGCTAAGGCCAGAAAGCTGGCATGGTCCTACCGACATATGGCTAAGTATTGCATGACTGCAGCCGACCAGATCATCAAGGCGGCAGAGATCCAGTCGGATCAGGACGACGACACCGACATGGGACACCTCGACCAGGTGTTTAACGCACTGGCCAAGCTCCAGAGGCAGTTGCATCTGGATCTCCACTCCGTCCTGGTGGACATCGGCATCGTGGCCAAGAGGAGGGCAAAACATGCAGACAAAAGAGCACGATGACAAGAGACGGGTGGCCAGATGCTCCGGGTGCCGGTTTTTAAGCCCCCAGGAGTACCAGTCTTACCCGAGACTATGGCCATTTATCACCTGTAAGGCGTGCGGGGACAAGATCCTAGATCTGGCCGCATGCCCCCAGGGAACCGGAAGAAGGGAGAGATAAAAATGGGAATGGAAGAGATGGACGACGATTTGTTTTACGACAGCTATCAGCTGGTTAGTGACTTGCCAGATCGGGACCTGCTGGAGCAGCTGGCCGAAGAGAGCGCAGAGCTGAGCCAGGCAGCACTCAAGCTCATCCGGGCACACGGGATGAGCCAGAACCCGACACCAATCAGCGAGGACAAAGCACTTGCCAGTCTCAAACAGGAGGCCAACGATGTGCTGATCATCCTGGTGATCTTAGGTCTGGCCGACCAGAGTGCCGTCCATGACTGGCGAAAACTGGTCAGATGGGCCGAGCGGATCCAGGAAGCCGAGGGAAAGAAGGAGGTCGAAAATGGTCATGCGGAACGATGAGCACTATGCAGACCCGACGCCCGGCCAGGTGATCGAGGCCATGGAAAAGCCGGAGCCGGACCCACTCAAGGCGGAGGACACAGAGCGCATGGAGCGCTCCCTGGCCATTGCCAAGTCAGCATTTAAGCTGGCGGGGTTTGAGGTGGTGGGACGTATCGTCCTGCGCAACGTCCGGACCGGACGAATCTACAGATAGGAGAGTGATCAAGATGGAGACTGCAGCCATCTTTTTCCTTGGGGCGATGGCGGGGGCATCCTTTGCGGCTGTCGTACTGTGCGCCCTGGCACTGAGCAAACGGTGGGAGGACTGACGGATGGGACGCAAGCGCTTTGTGAGATTTAAGCGGAGCCGGTTTGATCGGCAGATGATCGACACCTTTACTTACGAGCAGATCATCAGCCACGGCCAGCCTGCCATGAGGACCACCAGGGGCCGGACTCCCGTCAGCGTCAGAGCAGAGGACCTCTACTATGGACGCTGTGCCTACTGTGGCAGGCTGCTGACCGCCACCAGCTGGCACTGGATGCGGGACGAGTTTGGACAGCTTGTTAAAAAATGCAACAACGAGAGAGCCTGTTACAATCGGCGCACCGATGTCGCCGAGAAGGCCTTTAGAAGGGCGGTGAGGGGCAAATGAGCGTCAGAGTCAGTCGGGACGCAGGAAAGTGGAAAGTAGAGATCTGCGTCATGGGCGAACCTGTAGCCCAAGGCCGTCCAAGGTTTAGCCAGGTGTGTGGGCACGTAACAGCCCGGGATCCGGAAAAAAGCAAAAACTACAAGGCACTGGTGCGGTCAGAGGCCCAGCGGATCTACGAGATGGATAAGGCATTTACCCCCATTGATGGGCCTTGCTACATGATGCTGACAGTGGGGAGATCAGTCCCCAAGAGCTGGAGCAAGAAAAAGCAGGCTATGGCCATCAACGGGGAGATCAGACCGACCAGCAAGCCGGATCTGGACAACTACGTCAAAGGCATTCTGGACGCCATCAACACGGTCATCGTCAAGGACGACAGCCGGGTGGTTGGCATCAGTGCCGTAAAGATGTATCAGTCTAATCCCGGCGTGGATATAGTTATTACCGAGGATTAAAATAGTCCTGACAGGCTACTGCCTTGCCTGCCAGGACTACCGCTTTACAAGCAGACAGGAGGAGATAAGATGCAGCACAATGACTACGTCAACGCAGTCAAGGAGTATCTGGAGAGGTACGACGAGTTCAATCAGTATGTCAAGGCGACCAGGCAGGAGATCCACTACTGTGAGACCCTGCTGGCCCAGGATGCCGCTCCTGCATCTCCCGTCCTGTCATCTGCAGGTGGTGGGGGCGGCGAGAAGCAGAGCGTTGAGGAGCGGGCCTTTGCGGCCCACGAGAAGCTGAGGGATAGGATTGCAGGCTATGAGCAAGAGCTGGCAGAGATCGAGCCACTGCTCCACAAGGTTGAGAGCAGCATGGAGGCACTCAAATCTTTCAACAGCCTCCAGTACCACATCCTGGAGGCACGCTACCGCAAGCGACACTCCTGGGATGCTGTGGCCATGGCCTGCAACGTCAGCTACAGTACCTGCCGAGCCCAGGCACAGGACGGACTGGTGAGCCTGACCCGCATGGTCTTCGGGCCAAAGGCTGTACCCTTTCAGACCAGCATTGTCTTCTTCCATCAGGACTAGCAGAGCTCTAGCAGTTTTCGAGCAATTCTCCGGCAGTTTTCCGCTAATCTCCATCGTTCAGGGCGGCTTTGAGGTGCTATGATGATAGCATCAACAGCAAAGGACAGAGTCATGCATGCGCATGGCTTTTTCTTTTATCTGGAGGTGGAGACAATGCTCAAACGTACCTGTCCCATCTGTGGACGCATACACAACCAGGGCGAACAGTGCCCCATGGCCAAGCGTCGGCATAAGGAGTATGACCGGGACCATCGGGACCGAGCACGGGCTGGCTTTTACCACTCAAAGGAGTGGACAGCCTTGCATGATATGGTCAAGGACAAATACCATGGCATGGATGCCTATGAGTGGATTGTCAACCATCGCATCGTGCCTGGCACCATCGTCCACCACATCATCCCGCTGGTCGAGGATCCCGAGGGCTGCGCCGACCTGGACAATCTGATCCTGCTCAGTGCCAAGACACATAAGATGGTCCATGATCAGTACAAATCTGGGCATAAGCAGGAGATGCAAGCCAAACTTTTCGAGATTATCCGCAAATTCGACTGACCGGGGGTGGGTCAAAAAAGTTTTGGGCGCCCTGGATAGGACCGCGCGATTTCTTTTCTTTCGCAAAAACGCCAGAAATCCCAAACCATTTTTCGAGGAGGTGAGCCCATGGGAAGATGCAGAAAATCCACGTCTATGATGCGTGGAAAGATCTCCAAAGACTCCAGGCTGGACCGGGAACTGGCCGAGAGCCAACACAAACTCCCACGGGATGGGCTGGACCCTCCCGAGTGGCTGGACATGGAAGCCAGAAAAGAATTTACCCGGGTAGTGGAAGAAGCTGCCCGGATAGATCTGCTGGACAACCTGGACCTATCCGTCCTGGCCGTCTATGCTGATGCCTGGTCCAACTACATCGCACTCCATTCTCTGATCCAGAAGCAGGGAAATGTCATCGAGGTGGTTGGCTCCCAGGGCAATCGGACTCCGAAAGTCAATCCCGCACTGACCGCCCAGGAGATGTACGTCAAGCGGATCATGAGTGCCTCCGCCAAGCTGGGGCTGGCCACCACGGACCGGCTCAAGCTGATCGTCCCGCAGCAGCCAGAGAAAAAAGAAAATAAATTTTTGAAGCTGCTCCAGGCATGACGGACCGGACAACGGAGTACGCAAAGCTGGTCGTGAGCGGGAAACGGCTGGCCGGGCGGGCAGAATATCTATGCTGCAAGCGGCACCTGGACGACATGGAGCGGGGAAAAGATTTTCCCTACATCTTTGATTCTGAGACTGCCGAGAGGCACATCAATATAGCCAACACGCTGACCATCGGCGAAGGGATGGAGGAGAAGCCTCTGGTCACCAGGGGCTTTCAAAACTTTATCATCGGCTCCATCTTTGGATGGCGAAAGAAACGGTCCAGAGAACGGAGATTCCGGGAAGCCTACGTACAGATGGGCCGCCAGAACGGAAAATCGTTCCTAGCCGGGGAACTGGTCAACGACTTCGCAACCTTTTCCGGCTACCGAGAAGGCAAGATCTACTGCACGGCCACCAAATACGACCAGGCGAAGATCGTCTGGGGAGAAGTGGCCAAATTTATCAAGGCGGACAAGGACCTCAGCGAGCTGTACAAGATCAAGGAGTACAGCAGCACCATCATCAGCAAAATCAACGGAACGGAAATAAAAGCCATCGGCAGGGACACGAAGTCAGCTGATGGCTTTCGGTCCATCCTGGCCGTCATCGACGAGTATCATGCTCATGCCACCGATCAGATGTACAAGCTGATGCTGGACGGACAGATCAAGGTGGACAGTGCACTGACCATGGCCATCACCACGGCAGGCTTTAACTTAAACGGACCATGCTATCAGCAGTATCTTTTTTGTAAAAAAATCCTGGACGGGGCTATTAGCAAGGACTCCCTTTTCATTTACATTGCCGAAATGGATCCGGATGACGACATCTGGAAGCCTGAGAACTGGGCCAAGGCCAACCCGCTGATTTTATGGAAATCGGACACAGAGCTGGACAAGGAAATGATGGCCAGAATGGCCGAGAAGGCAATCGACGCACGGGAAAAGCAGGGCGCTGACCTGGTCAACTTTCAGACCAAGTCGCTCAACACCTGGGTAACCTACACGGGCGGCTGCCTGATCCCGGCTGACCAATGGAAAGCCTGCGAGTCAGATCTTACCATTGCCGACATGGCTGGCCGGGAGTGCTATCTGGGCATCGACCTTTCCAGTGGCGGGGACCTGACCTCCATTGCGCTGCTGTTTCCGCTTGAGGATGACCGTGTCTATCTGTGGAGCAAGTCATACATGCCAGAGCTCCGGCTGGCCGAACATGAGCGGACCGACGAGGCCCCATATGGCCAATGGTTCCGAAACGGGCTGATCACGCTGACCTCTGGAATGTACGGCATCAAGACCGACTATCACGCCATCATCGAGGACCTGCGGCAGATCATACAGACCTATCAGATCAAGGTGGCCGGGTGCGGCTACGATGCCCACAATGCTGCAGCCTTTCTGGCGGATCTGGAGGGCGTCCTGGACTGCGACCTGACGGAAGTCAAGCAGTCAGCCCGGAGCCTCAATGACTGCACAAAGGATTTCCAGCTCAGTGTTGAAGCCAACCAGGTGAGATACGACAAGCACAACAGCCTGCTGACCTGGTCCATCGTCAACGCCATCATCAGCGCACCCAACAGCTTCGGCGAGATAAAGGTCGACAAGATGACACAGACGGACCGCATCGACCCGGTGGACGCCATCCTGGATGCGTGGAAGATCTGGTTCGTCATGAAAGATGACGCCAAAGTCAGTGGAGAGGAAGCCCTGGACACCTGGCTGGGAATAACGGAACCGGAGGAAACGAATAAATGAATTTTATTGAAAAGATCAAGAAAAAATTCACCAACAGCTCTGCTGATACGGTCAGTCTGTCCGACATCAACGAGCTGTTTTTTAATGGGGATATGCGGCAGTACGGAACAGACCTATCCGAGATCACCTACTTCACCTGCCTCAAGACCCTGTCCGAGTCCATCGGCAAGATGCCCATCTACCTCATGGACCAGGATAAAAATCGGGTGCAGTACCATGATGCCATCCGGCTCTTTAGTGGACGTCCTAATCCGTACTTGACGCCGGTGCAGTTTTTCACCTACCTAGAGCGCTGCCGCAACCACTACGGCAATGCCTATGCTTACATCGGCACGGACAGCCAGGGCCGCATTGTGGGGCTGTATCCCCTCAACCCCCAACAGGTACAGATCTATGTCAACGACACCGACGTCTTTACCAGCCGAGGCTACTACTACAGCTACATGGATAATCGGAGCGGCAAGAGCTACCTTTTCCGGCCGGAAGAAGTGGTCCACGTCAAAAGCTGGATCACCACCGACGACGGGCTTGCCGGTAAGAGTGTCCGGGAAATCCTGGCCACCAACATGGCCGGGGCAAAGGCCAGCCAGGCGTTTTTGAATAACCTGTACCAGCACGGGCTGACCGCCAACGCAGTGGTCAAATATGTCGGCGACCTTAACAAGGACAAGCAAAACATGCTGCTGCGCCGCCTAGAGGAGCAAGCAAAAGACAACAACCGGCGCATGATTACCCTGCCGGTGGGATTTGACATCCAGACGCTGGACCTCAAACTGACAGACAGCCAATTTTTTGAACTGAAACAGTACAATGCCCTGCAGATTGCGGCTGCCTTCGGAATCAAACCGAACAGCCTAAACGATTACAGCAAGAGCAGCTATGCCAACAGCGCAGCCCAAAATCTGAGCTTTTACGTGGACACACTGCTGTACAACATCAGCCTGTATGAGCAGGAGCTCAACTGCAAGCTGTTGACCCAGCAGGAGCTGCAGCGTGGCCTGGGCTTTAAGTTTAATGTCCAGGTCATCCTGAGAGGTGACCCGAGCCAGCAGGCCGACATCCTGCAGAAATGCGTGGCCTCCGGAATCTACAGCCCCAACGAGGCCAGAAGGCTCCTGGATATGCCTCCCGTGGATGGCGGCGATGTCCATGTGATCAACGGATCCATGGTTGACGTCAAAGATGTGGGCATCGCCTACAAGGACACCACGAAAGGAGGTGAGGGAGAATGATCGACATCCGTAACAGTGCCGAAGGGGCCGAGCTCCACATCAACGGAGACATCATCGATGATATGGACGGGGAATTTATCAAAGCCTGGGGTATTGAATCCGGCTTTGACTGGCCGGAGAACATCCGGAAGCAGCTGGAACAGATTGACACCAATATGCCGCTGACCGTCTACATCAATAGCGACGGCGGGAGCGTCCAGGCAGGTGTGGCCATTGCCAACATGATCGCCAATCACAAAGGACCGACGACGTCGGTCGTGGAGGGGTGGGCGTGCAGCATCGCCACTGAAATCTTTTTTGCGGCCCGGGAACGGAAGATTCCGGCCAACAGCTACCTAATGATCCATAAGCCAAGCTGCGTGGTCAGCGGGAACAGCGACGACCTGCTCAAGGCGGCGGAGACACTGGATACCATGCAAGATGGCATTGAAGCCGTCTACCGTAATGCCGCCCGGCAGGGCGTGACGGCCGAACAGATCCACGACATGGTCAACAGCACCACCTGGCTGACCGGGGAGGACGCCGCCAAGTATTTTAAAGTGGACGTATTGAAGCCCACCCAGGCCGTGGCCAAGTTTGGCAGCGCCAAGAGCCTGCTGGACAGCATTCCGGCCGGGCTGTCCCTGGTGGACGCCAAGGAAGCCAAGGCCGAGATGCTGGAAGCAATGCGCAAGAAACAAGAACAGAGTGAATATATCAAGGCTGCCCTGATGGCAGCAGAAGGAGTTTAATCCATGAAAAAATCCGATGAACTGAGACAAATCGTCGCCTCCCTGAAAAAAGAAGTAATGGAACTGCAGGCCAAGGAACAGATGGACGAAGCCGCTGCCAAGGCAAAGGAACTGAATGACGCCATCCGTGACCTGCACACCCAGGAAGCCGTGGAAGCCGCCGACCTGACCAAGGCCATGCTGCACCCCTCTGCCCCGACAGGTGCTCCTATCAAGAGCGAAAACATGGCCAGACTGCGCAACCGTGTCTTTAACAAAATGGTGTTCGGCCGCACGCTGGATGCCCAGGAACGGGAATTTGCAGATGCTGCCGGGACCCCCGGTCTGGTGGAAACCACTCCGGGCAAAGGCGGCTACATCGTGCCGGAAGAACAGATCTCTATCCTCCGGGAATATCGTCGGGCCAACCTGGCACTGCGCAGCTTCTGCGGCTACCAGACCGTGACCAGCGACACCGGCAAGAGACCGACTCTGTCCTCTGAAAAGGGCAAACTGGTGGCTTTTGACGAACTGAACGAAATCAACCAGGATGATCTGGACTTTGGGCAGATTACCTACAAAATCTCCAGCTATGGCGACATCATCCCTGTCTCCAACGAACTGGCAGCAGACAACAACATCAATCTGATGGAAGTCATCGGCCGCCGCTTTGCCACTAAATCCATCAACACCGAAAACGACAAGATTCTGGCCAAGCTGCCCAGCAAAGGCTCCGCCATCACCGACTACAAAGGCATCATCAACGCCCTCAATACTAAGATCGACCCCATGCAGGCCATCGCTGCCATCATCCTGACCAACCAGAGCGGCTTTGATTACCTGGATGAACTGACCGACACTCAGGGCCGTCCTCTGCTGACTCCGTCCCTGGCTGACCCGTCCATGATGACTCTTCGGGGCAAGATCATCGTCCCCGTGTCTGACAGCATCCTGGCCACTCCGACCGCTGGCATCCCGTTTTATGTAGGGGCAATGGCCGAAGCAGTGGCATTTTTCGACCGCCAGCAGGTGGCCATCGAAGCCTCCTCTGATGCTGGCTTTACGAAAAACGCCACCTACATCCGGGCCATCGAACGCTTTGATGTCGAAGCAGACGACACCGGTGCCATGGTCCTGTTGAATTATAAAGTCGGCGCATAAGGAAGGGAGGGCTCTAAATGACCCTCGACGAAGTCAAGCAGCACCTGCGGGTGGAAGGCTCCGAGGATGATGCCCTGATCACCAGCGAGATGGCAGCCGCCGAAAGCTACATCAAGGATGCCGTCAGCGATTATGCCACCCTCTACGCTGGGGATGCCGGTTTTAAGGCCAAGGCCGACATGGTCATGCTGGCCATTGTCACCAACCTCTACGAGGACCGGGTGGGAGAGAAAAAGGACCTGGGCTACATCATCCAGTCCATGCTCCACCAGCTCAGCCTATGGGAGGGATGACCATGCTCAATCCTGCAAAGCTCAACAAGCGAGTCAAGCTGCTGCAGCTGACCCGGGGCGAGGACGACGGCTTTGGCGGCACCACCACCTGGACGGTGGCCGCCACCGTATGGGCCGAATTTTTAAAGGCCAGGGTATCCCCCGGCGTCATCGCTGATGACGGGGCTGCCGTCCTGGTCACCCAGGGCATGCGGATCCGGGCACGGGCCGACATAGACAAGGGATGGAGAGTCGAGCATGATGGCCATCAGTACGAGGTCTATGACGTGGATAGATCTGATCCGGAGATTTATGTGCTGACTACCCAGGAGGTGCGGCCATGAGCAAAGGATTTGTGATCCGGATGAAATCCACCGAAGCTGTGGAGCTGGCCACCAAGGAGATTGACAGCTACTCCAAGGCAGTCCAGGGCCGCATCCGTGGAGTGATCCGCAAGGGCACCATGGCTATATATGACTCTGCTGTCCGCATGGCTCCCGTAGGCAAGACCGGCAACCTCAAGCGTGGCATCCGCTTCCGGTCCGTCAACAACTGGCAGACCGGTGAAGTCGTGTCTACGGCTCCCCACTCCCGGGCTGTGGAGATGGGGACCGGTCCCCGTGTGACCTACCCCAACCCAAAGTTGGGAAAACGGCACGCCATGAAAATGCCGGACGGCCGGTTTGTAAAGGGCGACATCTATAACGGCAAAATGCCCAAGCATCCGTTTATGCGGCCCGCCTATCTCAAGGAGAAGGACAAAATCGAGGCCGACATGAAGGAGGCGATTGAGCATGATACTGATTAAGGACGTACCCCTGGTCCCTCTGCAGCAGGCCGTGTTTAAGGTCATCAAGGAGGGACAGACCACTCCCGTCTACGGGGATGTGACAGAGGATGCTAAGCTGCCATATATCACCATCGGCTCCGTGACGATGAAGCCCGAGGCCGTCAAAAACATGGTCCTGTGGACCGCCACCATCAACATCGATGTGTGGGCCGACACCAACGGCAAGCGGAGGGTCAACGATGTGCTCAATGACATCTCCGCCCTGCTGTCCTACTACGGCCCCACCCTGGCAGTGGATGGCTACAAGACCATATCTGCAAATATCGATGTGATCGAGGCGTTTCCTGAGGTTACCACCGGCTACCACGGGACTCTCACCGCATCGTTTTTACTCAACAAGATTTAATAGGAGGTACTTATGACTATTACCGCTGAAGAACTGAAAAAACTCCCGACTCCCACCAGCACGGTGGAAGCCCAGTCCGGGAAGGACACCCTGCTCTACCTGGAAGCACCTGGGAGCACGACTGAAACCCCGAAGTGGACTCTGGTGGGCGGCCAGCGTGACTGCACCCTGGACATGAGCTCCGACTCCATCGACGCATCCCATAAGACCAGCGGCGGCTGGCAGACCAAGCTGCAGGGCCTCAAGACCTGGAGCATCACCTACACCGGGCTCCAGGTGATGAACGATGACGGCGCCCAGATTATGGAATATGCATTTATGAACGGCAAGCCTGTCCATGCAAAAATCGTATATCCCGACAAGAGCTATCAGCAGGGATGGGCCAGCGTAACCAAATTTAAAAAAGGCCTGGCATACAAGGATGCCGCCACCATCGACGCCACCCTGGAAGGCCAAGGCGAAATTTCCGAAGTAACGGCCGGGGCATAAGGAGTGAATCATGAAAAAGAGCATTGATATTAAGGTCGGGGAAAAGACCTACTCTCTGATGTACAATACCAAAGCTCTGGCAGCAGCGGAGCGGTCCATCGGCCGCTCCCTTGTTTTTATGCTGGGGCAGGTAATGGTCAATCCGTCCATGGGGAACGCCATAAACATCGACTTTACGGTGGCTTGCCTTAATGCGGGGATCCAAGACAAGCCAAAGGACTTTGATGCCTACGATTTTATCGACTCCTACTGCGAGAGGGGCGGCAACCTGGACGAGCTAAACGCCTACATCTTTGAGGCCATCATCGCCAGCGGGCTTTTTACCAAAGGGAGTCAGAAAGAGACGGAGAAGGCAATCCAGACCTACCGGAAGGTGCTGGCTCCCCTCGAATCCAAAGCGTAGCCGACTGGATAGAGGTGGCCGAGAAGGCTGCCTTTACCATCGGCATCCATCCTGCGGAATTTGAGAATATGCAACCAGGGGAATTTTACCAGTGTTTTGAGGCATCGCAGGAGGCTCAAAAGGCCAGGGACTGCCGCACGGCCTACTGGGTCAGTGTGCTGCTGTCCCCTTACTCCAAAGAGCCGGTGAAGGTTAAAGACCTCATCGAGCCCCTGTGGACAACTCCCCAGCAGCGGATGCGGAAGATGATGGAGGACCGAAAGATCCTCATGGACGAGTTTGGATTAAACAAAGAGAAGGGACGGTGAAAACATGTCGACGATTGCAGACCTACTCATCAAGATCGGGGCAGACAGCTCCGGGCTCAATACAGAGCTCAAAAACGCCAAGGGCCAGATCGATAAGACTTTTGAGCCGTCCCAGATCAAAGGCTTTACGGAGGCCCTCAACGGCACCTCTGCATCCGTTGAGGGCTTTGCCAGCAAGGTGGCCAAGGCCGCTGCTCTTGCGGGGGCGGGCTTTGGCTTTGCCCAGCTGATCAGCGGGGCAGTGGAGGCAGGCTCCCGGATCCATGACCTGACGGAGGCTATGGGCATCTCTGCTGCCGAGGCATCAATGTTTAGCCGGACGGTGGCCATAGCCGGAGGCGACATCCAGACTGCAAGCACAGCGCTGATGAAGCTGGACAAGACGCTAACCGGGGGCGGGACCGCCGCCGAAAAGGCACAGATCATGCTCCAGGCGGTAGGGGTATCCCTCCAGGACTCCAATGGCAAACTGCTCCCGGTCAACCAACAGCTGGAAGCCCTGGCCGAAGGCTACCAAAAAGCGGCCAAGGCTGGCTATCAGCAGGAATTTATCATGAACACCCTGGGAGCCAAAGGTATGGCCCTGGCCGGAACTCTCCGGGAGTATGCAGAGGCTAAGGAACAGGCGGCCAAGATCAGCGGCATCGGTCTGGATCCGGAGGAGATGGACAAGCTCTCTAAGGAGCTGACCACCCTCAAGATGCAGGCCAGCAGCATCGGCCTGGCCACCGGGGCCGCACTGGCCCCCATCGTGGAGGCCTATCTGCCCTACATCATGACGGGCCTGTCCTCTACTGCCAAATTTTTGGCGGCCAACAAAGAGCAGATTGTGGACATCACCCGGGATGTGGTTGGTCTGATTGCTGTCTACAAGACTCTCCAGGCACTCCAGGCGGCCAGCCGAGCCGTGGGCGGGCTCTTTGGCTCTGCCGGATCTACGGCGGCTGAGGAGGCACTGACCCGAGTCCAGGAAAAGGCCATTGAAAAGCGCATCAAGATGGTCCAGGCGGCGGCCCTGGCGGAGGAAAAGGCCTACTATCAGAGCTTGTCTACCATGCAGGCTACTGAGGCGGAAAAGACCGCCATCTACGCCAAATTTGTAAAGCAACGTGAGCTCCAAGCGGCGGAAGAAGCCGCTGCCATCCGCAACGCCATGACGGCAGCATATGCCCAGGTCAATGCGGCGGCCACTGAGTCGGCAGCCGTCCAGGGTGCAGCCGGGGCAAAAGTAGCCGGGCAGGCAGCAGTGACCTCTGCAGCCATCGCCACCACGGGTACGGCAGCCACCGGGGCAGCCGTCAAAACGGTGGGAGCAGCGGCCACCAGCGTCACGGCCATCGGGACCATCAAGTCGGCCATCTGGGGATTAATCGGGGGCTGGATGGGCGTAGCTGCAGCCATCGCCTATGCCACCTACAAGCTCTTTGAGTATAAAAAGGCTCAATTTAATAAGGAGTACTATGAGGATGTAGTCCAGTACAATGGCCAGGATTACAAAAAAATTGATGGCCAATGGAAGCTCCGGGAAGTCAACGATGCCGAATCCATCGCCATGCGGGAGGGCACCTACAAGTACAGCGATGTGAGCGACGAGGACCTGGCCGGAGTCCTGGACCAAATGAACGAGCAGAAAAAGCAGGAAGCTGAACAGGCCAAGACGGGAGCTGAAAAACCGGCTACGGACAAAAGCGTCGACGACTTTAAAGCCTCTATGGAGGAGGCTATGGCCAAGCTCCAGGCTGTTACCGACAAAGAGAGCAGCGGGGCCAAGGCATCTGTGCCCAAAGCGGCCGCCGAGCCCAAGCCTGTAGAGGTCCAGGTCCCCATCGGACAGCTGGCTGCCCAGCAGGCAACCAGCGTGGAGGAAGGGCTCCAGTGGATCAACCCTGACCTGACCTCTGACATGGAGCGGTCCTGTGCGTCCTTTGTGTCCACCATGTACGCCGCCGCCGGGGTCACTGGACTCTACACGGCCCGGGTGGATGATCTGGAGAGCGCTTTTGCCTCCAGAGGTGCCTGGTACAGTGCTGGATCTGGCTATGTGCCCCAGGTCGGGGACTTTGTGTCCAGCGGCGAGCACGCTGGCATGTACATCGGCAACGACCAGGTGCGGAGCCGGGACTCTGATGGCGGGGTCCGGACCTGGAGTCTATCCGGCTGGGATAATGAGTTTGGCATCACAGGCTACGGATCAATCGCCCAGTTTACGGGCAATCAGACAGCCACTGAGAGCATGTTGCCTGATCAGCGCAAACAGCAAGAGGCTCTCAAGAGGCTCCAGGATGCCAAGGACCGGGCGCTCCAGCTCTTTGTGTCCATGAGAGACGCCATCGGAAAGGAGACCGGCACCACCTACGAGTCCGGCATGGCCAGCGTGGCGGAAGATGTCCGCAAAAAAGCCCAGGAGATCGCCCAGATCCAAAAGGAGGGGGTCCCTGCTGATGCCATCAAGATGCTCACCAATGAGCTGGCCACCTACCAGACCACCATGATGGAAAAGGTGGAGAAGCAGCGCAAGGAAAATCTGGACAAGCTGGTTACCGATACGGCCAAGGCCAATGCTGAGGTCAAGGGAGACTACAAGAGCCTGGCAGATGCCGAGTATCAGAGCACCCTGGACGCTCTCAATAAAGAGCGGGACGAACGGCTAAAAAACGTGGCCAAAAACAAGAACGACAAGGAGGCCATGGCTGCCGTCGAGGAGTGGTACACTGCCCAGACGGAAGCAGCCGCCCAGAAACGGGCAGACGCCTACCGGGAGTCCTTTGACCGTCAGGTGGAGTATGCCATAAAGGCCCACGACATGATACAGCTCCAGGGAGTCCTGAACAGCCAGGAAGGCAAGGACAGCCGGGAGTGGGATGGACGGACCGAGGCCATGGAGCGCTACTACGATCTATGGAAGGCTGCCAACGTCTCTGTGGACGAGCAGATGACGGCCGTGGCTGAAAAAGCCCAGACCGGGCTCCAAGACTTTTTTACCAATCTTTTTACCGGCGAAAACAGTTTTGCTGACAGCATCCTGGACTTATTTGACTCCATTATGCTGGAGGTCGTCAACCAAATCACCGAAAAGTGGGCGGCACAGATCGTCACCAGCATCTTCGGGGGCTTCCTTGGCGGCAATAATGGGGCCCAGGGCGGCGGTCTGAGCATCATCGGAGACGCTGCCATGGGCGGACTGCTCAACATCGGCAGCATCTTTGGCGGAGAAGGAAACGGATCAGGAGGAAACTCTGCAGGCATCGGTGTAGGAGATATGGGTGTGGGGGCTGTGGCCACCGGGCTCAACTCCCTGAGCATCGGGCTCAACTCCGCAACCACGGCAGTCACTGCCATGGGCGGGGCAACTGGTACGGCTGGCAACCTGGTAGGCGCATACAACGTCGTCCAGGGCGTGCTAAACATGACGACAAAACCGGCCGAATCTGCTACCACCGTGGCGGCAACCGCATCCATCACCGCCCTGAGTGCTGCTGCTTTGAGCGCATCCCTGGCACTGGAGACCATGTCCGTGTCCGGAGGTATCGGCATCTTTGGCTTTGCCTCTGGTGGCTACATCAGCGGACCAGGCACCAGCACCAGCGACTCCATCCCGGCCATGCTCTCTAATGGCGAGTACGTCATCAATGCGGACGCAGTGTCCCGGGTGGGGGCTCCGCTCCTGGATGCCATCAACCAGGGACGCAGCATCCGGCATTTTGCCAGTGGCGGCCTGGTGAGCGGCTCCGGCGGCGGGGGTATCATCCTCAAGGCAGGGAGCCCTATTAATCTCAATGTGAGCGCACTGGATGCCTCCAGCTTTATGGATTTCCTGCGCAACGGCGGGGGCAACGCCATCAAGCAGCTGTTGCTGGACAATGACAGGGATTACACCGGGAGCACCGGGGTATGGTGAGGTGATAGAGGACTATGAGCAGACTGTTTTTTCCGACTTGTAAGATTGCTTACGAGTCCAGTAAAAGTCAAAAATGGAGCACCCAGGTGCAGACTTCAGGGTCCGGCATGCGCCGGGCCCTGACTAATCAGCTGTACCCGGAGTGGACCATCAAGGTCAAGGTCAACTACCTGACGGACGAGGAGGCCAGAGCCCTCCATGGATTTGTGGCCAAACTCAAGGGTGCCCTGACACCCTTTTACTGGCTGGACGCAGAGGACTGCCAGGTCAAAGGCCTTCAGCTCCCCATGGTCAGCAGCGGACTCTACCAGCCTCTGATGCAGATGGGCGACTACGTGGAGCCGGTCAGCTATGTGGACAATCTATGTGTATATGTGGATAACGTCAAGCAGGCCTCCAATAAGTACAGCCTTACGGCAGGCGGCCAGATTAAATTTAGCACACCTCCGTCCGCCACGGCTGTGGTCAGGGCAGACTACCGCTATTACTGGCAGGTGTACCTCTCCGGCGACGGCATTGAGATCGAGCACGAGTATGACAATATCAATCGGACCAGCAGCTTCAAGCTGGTCACAGTAAGGTGAGGTGACCAGCCATGAAAGACGTAACAAAGGACCTGGCGTCCTATCTGAGCACTGTCAAAAGTCTCACCAGCTGTGACCTCTATGACCTTGTCCTGGACTCCGGCAACACCTACAGGTACTGCGACACGGACCAGGACATCACTTACAACGGCAGCATCTACCGGCACAATGCCCTGCTGCTGAGCAGGCAGCAGATCAAGACCAATCCGAGCATCAGCGTTGACTCCATGACCGTCACTGTCTACTGCGACAAAAACGACAGCCTGGAGAGCAAGGTCTTTTTAAGAGCCGCACACGATGGGACGCTGGATCAGGCAAAGCTGTATCTGAGCCGCTGCTTTTTTAACGGCCAGACGGTGGTAGGAGCTATCGCCCTCTTTAGTGGCCGAGTCGAGGTTAAGCAGGCCGGAGGCATCAAGGTAGAGCTGACGGTCAAGAGCAAGACCCAGGGCCTCAACATGCAGTTTCCATTGCGCAAATATTACCCACAGGGCACCTACACCCTCAACAGCGACTCCAACATCATCTCGAGCCAGGCCAGCGAGGAGACCTGCCTGATCGCTCCCTTTGTCCCGCAAAAGGAGGTGCTGCTATGAGCACGATCGGCGACAAGATTGCCCAGGCATCTCTGGGATGGCTGGGGACTCCCCATATCAACATGGCCCGGGTCAAGGGCCGGGGCGTGGATTGCGGCATGCTGCTCATCGCCAGCCTGGAGGACTCCGGAGCCGTGGCCAGAGGCAGCATCCCCATCAAGCCCTACAGCAACGAGTGGCATCTGCATCACTCCGAAGAGTGGTTTTTACATTATGTCCAGACCTATTGCGATAAGGTTGAGGCCATGCAGCCGGGGGACTTTTTACTGTACCAGTTTGGACGCTGCATCAGCCATGGCGGAGTCTACATCGGCAACGGCCAGATCTGCCATGCGGTCATCGACAAAGGCGTCATCCTGTCGGATCTGGACGAGGTGATGTTTGTGGATGCCCATGGACGGAGCAGATTGAGAGCGATCTACCGGTTTAATCCAGACAAATACAAGGAGGTGACAAGCCGTGGGGATATTTAAATCGCATACCACATACAACAGGGCCGACAAGATCTCCAACTTTACTGTGACTACGGCCGAGTACGGCAGCGCTGTCCCCGAGGTCTTCGGCACCACCCGTAGGTCCGGCAACGTCATCTACTACGACGACTTTACGGCTCACGAGCATCGGGAGAGTCACAAGGCCGGGAAGGGCGGCCGGAAAAAGACCGTCACCATTACATACACCTACACGGTGGCCACCATCCTGGGCCTGTGTGAGGGCCCCATCAACGGCATCGGCAAGGTGTGGGTTGGCAAATCGGTCTACGACTACCCCAACGACGACATCGGTCTGACCTGCTGGACCGGGACGGACACGCAGAAGCCCTGGGCTTATGTCCAGGGCAAGCATCCTGACAAGGCCCTGCCCTACAAGGGGCTGGCCTACATGGCCGGGGTGGTCGACCTGGGCGACAATGCGACCTTTCCCACCTACAATTTTGAAATCAAGGGCAAGCTGCTCAGCAGCGGTGACTACACCGACGCCAACCCCGCCGACGTTATCCGCTACATCCTGGACAAGACGGGGCTCTCCGGCGTGGCCATCGACGGCCTGGACAACTACAGGACCTACTGCCGGGAAAACGACCTGCTGATCTCCAGTCCCATGGACGACACCAGTGCCCGGGAGACCCGGGAGATCATCAACGAGATCATCAATCTCACCAATGCCTATATGTTTTGGAGCAACGACCACTACAAGATCGTGGTCCTGGACGACCAGGCGCACGGCGGCTGGAAGCCGGACACCACCATCCGTTATGCGCTGACTCCGGACGACCTGCTCCCCCAGAGCGGGGCCGCCCTGGTAACCTACAGCCGCAAGGACAGTAGCGAGGTGTACAACCAGTACCCCGTGGAGTTTATCTCCCGAAAAAACAGCTATGACAAAGAGACCGTGTCCTACGCCCTGAGCAAGGACATCGCAGAGCACGGCGTCCGTCAGGCCAGCACGACAAAAGCCCACTGGTTTTATACAAAGGAGCGGGCAGTGAAGCTGGCCGAGGCGCTGGCCCGGAAGGCCATCTATGGGCGCAACCAGTACACGTTTAAGCTGGACTGGGCTTTTTGCCGGTTAGAGGTAGGGGATCTGGTCACCCTCACGGATCCATCCATCGGCCTGGACAAGCAGGTGGTGCGGATCAGCTCCGTCACCGAGGGCACCAACGGAGTGCTGACCTTTACGGCAGTCAGCGTGCCGCCTATGGACGTGACGGCTCCCCAGTACGACGTCCATAGCCAGGACCGGCCCTACGTCGACTATAATGTCACCGCTCCCGACACGGATACCCCCGTGCTGATCCAGCCTCCGGCGGATCTGACCACCAACGGACTGGAGCTGTGGATTGGGGCCAAGGGCAAGGGTGACCTCTGGGGCGGCTGCGAGGTCTATGCCTCCGACGACGGGACCACCTACCGCTCTATCGGTATGATCACCAACACAGCCCGGATCGGCACCCTGGCCACCAACGTCACCAAAGATGCCACCACTCTGGAGGTCTCCAGTAACGGCGACTTTTTGTCCGGCACTGCCCAGGATGCAGAGCGGGGCAACACCCTCTGCTGGGTAGACGGGGAGTGCTTTAGTTATCAGACAGCCACACTGCTGAGTAATGGTCACTGGCAGCTGTCTGGCTGCATCCGGGGGCAGTACTTTACCACTGCCGCCGCCCATAAGGCTGGTGTGCAATTTGCACGCATGGACGCCACTCTACTCAAGGCGCCATTTACTAAGTCTGACGTCGGCAAAAAGATCTGGCTCAAATTTGTCTCCTACAACATCTTCGGGGCAGGCAACCAGGACCTGAGCAAGGTCAAGGCCTATCAGTACACAATCCAGCCCTACTACATCCCGCCCGTGACAGGCATCAGCTGCTATAACCGCTATCGGCAGCAGGCCGACGGGGTCAGCCGCTATGACATCGTAGTCAAGTGGACGCCTCCGGCCCTGGACTCCTATCTGGAGGGCCGTGTCTGGTACAAGACTGACCACGGGCAGGTAGACAACCTGGCTGCCGCCGAGGGAGTCAGCGTTGACAGCATGGGCTTTAGCGGGGAGTGGATCTTTGGCGGATCCGGCAAGGACCAGGTGGTCATCCCCCAGGCTGTGGTAGGCGACACATACCGGATTTGTGTGACCACTGTGGACGAATGGGGCGCCTCCACCAGCCCAGACCTGGCGCCCAGCAAGGACATCGTAGTAGCCCTTAAAACATACATCCCCAACACGCCGGACGGCTTTACCGTCGACTTCGGAGCCACGGCTGCGGCCAGCTGGAAAGAGGTCACCAACACCGACATCAGCTTTTATGAGATCCGCCTGGACAACCATCCGGGAGTCGAGGGAGCCAGCCTGCTGGCACGGACCAATGGTCTCAAGGCATCGCTGGCGCTGACATCCCGGACCGGTACGCTGTACCTCTATGCCTGCAACGCCCTTGGCAAGTACTCCGATCCTGCTGTCCTCAAATACAGCAAGGCCGCACCGCCGACTCCGGCAGTCCCCAAGCTGACGGCGACCATCGGAGGCTTCGGCATCATGGCCAAAGCCATCCCCAACGGCTGCATCGGCATGGCCATCTACATCGACAGCCAGGACGTAATCCGGACACCCAACAACGTCTACTCCTGCACCTGTGGGGCCGGGGTTTATGCGGTACGGCTTGCCTACTACGACCTCTTTGGCGAGGGTAGCAAATCGGACGAGGCCATGGTGACGGTTAAGGTTGAGATCGACGAGTCCATGATCAAAAACGAGGCCATCAGTCTGGACAAAGTCAATGCAGCCATCAAGGACCAGCTGAATAAGGGCGTGGACGCAGAAAAAAAGGTCTCCATCGTGGTGGACAACCTAAATGCCAAGGATGGCTACAAAAATTACTCTGCTTTGAGTCAGCTCAATGACGCCATCAACCTCCGGGTCAAGGAGGGGGACGTCATCAACCAAATCAACGTCAGCCCGGAGAGCATCCTCATCGACGGCTCCAAGGTCCACATCACCGGCGAGACCTACTTTGACGACAACATCGTTACCAGCAAGATGCTGCAGGCCAAGGCGGTCACCGCTGATAAGATGAGCGTGGACAGCCTGAGTGCCATCACGGCAAACGTGGGCAGTCTAAAAGGCGGGACCATCACGGGCACGCAGATTGTCGGGACGAACTTTAAGAACAGTTCCGGGAGCTTTACCGTCGATGATAGCGGGAACATCTACGGGGCGACGTTGAAATCCGGCACCATTGACGGCAACACAATCCGTATCAATGGATATAATGTTAGGGCCGTCACAATTCTCAAAGGGCAACTTTATATGGATGATGACCACTGGGACGAACCAACCTATGAGGATAAGCATAACGGCATAGGAACCATGTGGAGTGATGGAACGTGGCATCATCCAGACAAGACAGGCGGCAGATACATCCCAATCCCCGCAGGCTATGACAGAAGTCAATGTATTTGGGGCGTGGCAAATGCGGCGACGGCCTATCTGGCGCAAAACTGTTATTTTCCTAATCCGAGTATCCCTTATGTAGAATGTGGAGGGATGGGGAGCGGCGGCTGGCCAGATACCAATATTACATACTGGTGCATTGGCATCAAATAAGGAGGAATTTATGTACTACTTGATTAATGATACTGATAACCGTTGCTACGGTACGGCAGACCAAGAGCCAACACCGCCAGAAGGTTACACCGTATTCCAGAGCGACAAAACGGTTGGCAATCCCCATGACTACGTACTCCGTGACGGAGCCATGGTCTACGACCCGCCCAAGGAGGTGGCAAAATGAAACGACAAGCATTTCAGCACCCCGAACTCCGGGATGCAAACGACAACATTATCCAAGAGGGAACCTACGGCAAGGCATCCCCTCTTGTCAACGGCGATAACACCGGCGTATTGGACTACATCAACAACAACCTCGAAGCCTTGCACGACAATATCAACGGCTCTCGTATTTACGTAGCCAGCAAGGCCGCACTCCCCACTACGGGCGATTTATCCGCTATGTACATCGCAGAGGATACGGGCAAGTGGTATCTTTGGGACGGCACAAAATACATCGAAACTGACAACGCCCGGAAGATTGCTGATGAAGCAATCGCCGCAAGGGATGCCGCAAAGGCCAGTGCTACAGCGGCGGCAAACAGCGCAAGGGAACAGCAAGCAGACTGGAATGTGACGGACACGACGAGCAAGGCGTTTGTTAAAAATAAGCCGGACGTTTATCCTAAAGCACATATTTTAGACTCTCAGCTGCCTCTCGGCAATCGACTACCCAGTATCAATGTTTCTTATGGTGATGCTAGTTTACACTATTTTTGTGCAACTTCTGCTATAACTGATGGTAGTAAACCTCCAGTAGATGCACAGGTACTCCATCTCTCGTGGGATAATCCGTCTAATAGAGATGCACAACTTGCAATAGGCAATGAGAATACTACTCTATACCTGCGTACTCAGCAGATGAAAGGAGAGTGGTCTAAGTGGCGTAGGGCAGTCTTTGACACTGATACTATTGCGAGAGCTATAGGGGATGAAAAGGGATATAACATTTCTTCTAACTACGCCAAAAAGTCCGACCTTTCTACCTCTGTTTCCACTACATCCCTAACCGTGACGGGGCAAACCTCTGTCCCCACGGCCAACGCTGGCAACAGCTCTAAAGCCATTGCCAACACGGAATTCGTTGCGAAATCCATTTCCGCCCTTGTCAACGGCGCCCCCGACCAGCTGAACACCTTGAACGAGCTGGCAAAGGCTCTGGGCAACAACGCCAACTTTGCATCAACCGTCACGGCAGAGCTGGCCAAAAAACTGAACAGCACCGAAGCAGAAAGCACCTACGCCACAAAGCAGGAAGCGAGGGTATTGCCCGGAACTGTAACAGCGTTCTCGGGGACGTTTAAGGACGGATACCCGGTCAATAAAAATACGGGGTTAGTGAACAAGGAGTGGCATTTGTGCGACGGCACGAACGGGACACCGGACTTGCGTAACCGCTTCATTTACGGCGGGGACGGGACGAACAACAGGGCTACGGGCGGGGAAGAAAGCCACAAACTGACGGAAGCAGAATTGCCGAAGATTAAAGGCGATGCCCAGTTCCGTTTGGCAAATGGGAGCACCAATATTGTGGGTGATATGAAAAATGATGCATCGCAATCCGGAGTCTTTTCATTTGTCCCAAATAGTGGTAGCAAATGGAACAGCACTATGCAACTGGGGCCGTCCGCAACAGCTAACACGGACGTTTTACACCTTGCTTTCGGTGGCGACCAGCCCCATAATAATATGCCGCCGTATTACACATTGGCATACATCATGAAATTGTAAATAAGGAGATTACAGCGTGAACGACATCATCATCGAGGGATTAAGTACAGTTATCAGCCTTGCCGTGGGCGGGCTTATCGGCTACGTCGTGGCCTACGTTACAGGCTTACGGGCCATCAGAAAAGGGATGCAGTTAATCTTGCGTGCTTCCCTTAACGATATGTACATCCGGTTCCAGCAACAGCCGCCCACAGCGGACGACAAACAGGCGTTCGAGGAAATGTTCGAAGTGTACGAGAAGCTGGCCAACAACGGAGTCATGGATGTGAAACACGAAGCCGTGTTAAGGATGAAGGAAGCGGTAAAATGATTAAACAATTTCTCCGGCGTTTGCAGCGCTGGAAAGCCGCCGCCCTGTCCCCCATGGGATTCATAATGATTATTGCCTCGGCCTTGCTTTTCGAGCTGTGTTTGATGCCCATGGCCTGGACAACGGGGTGGGTATATCATTTATCTTCTGATTGGTATTTCCGTATGTTGGACGAGCTGCGGAAAAACGTAAATACAAGTTTTGCCCCGGCGGTGATTTCCGGGGCAATTTTAATTGCCGGGTATCTTGTCAACCGGAACCACGATAAAATACCGGACAAAATGGAAGGAGCGGACAAGAATGTTACAAGAAATCCAGTTCCAACGGAACAAACAAAGGATTTTTGCAATGGACGAAAATTATAATGTAATCGGGCAATGGGAGTGCCGGAGTGATTTTTACCCTGGATATAACGAGGAGGGCGACCCCCGCGGCAGCTTGCCCAACGGAGATTATACCCATGTGAGCGCGGAAATTACGGACGGGGCGTACGGTCCGGCCTACGGGAATTTTTACATCACCAGCGGCGACCCGCGGGGCCGTGACATTCACGGCGGCGGCAGCGACCTGGACGACCCATACGCGGACTATCAGGGATGGGAGCCGACCTACGGGTGTTTACGGATGCAAAACGCGGACGGTGAGGAGCTCAGCCAGATGATCATCGACGCTGGTAACAGCTGCACATTGACCGTCGTGGAGTGACACTGTGTAATATTTTGGACTGAAGCCCGCTACATCAACGAAATTGCGATGTGGCGGGTTTTTGCCATATATGCAATAAAGTATATGCAAAAACGAAATAAAAGTTGTCTAATCGCAAAATAAGAGGTGATTTTTTATGGACACCGAACAAAAAAAGAAAATCATCCTGGCCGTCATCGCCCTCTGTGTGATCAGCCTGCTGGCCGGGCTGATCTATGCCCATCGAGAGCGTCAAAAAGAGCAGCCGACGGTTATGCCGTACCAGGACACCACGGATCCGGTCAAGGCTGCAGACAAGCTCAAGCTGTCCGATGACTCCGCCAATGCGGTAACCAGGGAGATCTATCACATCCAGCAGACACAGCCGACTCCACAAGTGACCTACTACGTCCAGGCTCCGGATCTGACGAGCGGAGCGGAGACCGTGGCTAGGGACATCCAGGATGGTAAGCCATCTGTCCCGGCTGCAGCCCGGGAAAAGACGGACCGCACTGTGGTCACAGCTGACCATGACCGCCAAAAGGTTGACGTCTACAAAGTCAACCTAAGAAAGCCCCATAAGGTCAAGGTTGGGGCAATGACCACCGGAGACAGGACCTACGTCGGTGCAGGCTACCAGTACGGACGGTGGGAAGGGATGCTCTACACAAGGACGGGCCGCAAGGTGGAGGCTGGCTCCATCACCTATACAATCAAGGAGTGGTGACGATGATAAGATACCTGATTTATCTGCCCATGCAGCTGATCTGCATGGTGCTGTGCTACCTCACCAACTGGCTGGTGGTCATCTTTGCCAGTGAGGAGGGAGAGCTGCCTGGGCTGCTGCGTATGTGGCAGACCTGGGACGACACCCTGGATAATCAGACGGACGTGAGCCGGATGCCGACCTGCCTGCGCTACGACTGGGACGCCCACTACGTCCAGGAGCACAGGATGGAGTGCGGACAGATCCGCTACACAGAGCGGCTCATTAAGCCGTTTAGCCTGGGCGACCGGATCCGGCGCTATTGCTGCCGGGTACACTGGCTGTATCGCAACTGCGCCTACGGATTCGCCTTTTATCTCTTTGGAGCTACAGTCTGGCCCCAGCAGTACCCGATCCAGACCAAGAGCGGGGACGGATGGTACTTCTGCCGCTCCGGCCTGGTCTGGGCCTATAAAAACGAGGCCCGGATCGCCGGGAAATGGCATTGGAAGATATACCTAGGGTGGAAGCTGCAGCGGAGCATGCTGACTGATTACCAAGCTATGCTTGCCACCAGGCTGTGGATCGGCCGCAAATAAAAACGCCTCCAGGGGATGACCCTGGAGGCTCTATTTTTTTGCAAAATTTTATAAAAACTCCTTGCACTAGCACGCAATGCGTGCTATAATATAGTCAAGAAGAGAGGAGAGGGGACAAAAAAAGAAAGCCCCTCCGAAGAAAAGGAGAGATGACTTATGAAGACCGAAATGACCAGAGAACAAATCGCCTACGATGCACATGACCTGTTTGCAGGCGGCTGGAGAGCAGCTGACCGGTAAGACTTTAAAAAAGAGTACGATTTGACTGATTGGGAGGCCGATGTAATGGCCGAAGAACTGGAAAAACTGGCCGACCAATATGTCGAAGATGAAGATGGGCATATGATTGATTATGATGCCGCCGTGGAAATGATGGACGACGACCTGCGGGAAGAACTCCACAGGGAAATGGCCCCCTGCACCAATCAAGAGTTTTACGACGCCTATGTCAAGGCTCATGCGGCCAAGTTCAACGGCGAGAAATTCCAGATCTGAACGAGCTGGGCGGGGCCGAAAGCCCCGCCACCACTTGAAAGGAGAGAGCACCATGGCAAAGACAATTGCAATATCGACGGAATATCCACGGAAGGGTGGGGACGTTTGGCAGGATGTTGTGGGTGTCGACATCAGCCTGGATGAAGCCGTAAAAAGATATGCGAGAGATTGGAGTCGGTGGGATAGGCAGGACCAGAAAGACACGAAGCTGGCATACGTCAGCATCGCACCGGTCCCAGATGCAGTGCCAGACCCAGATGACTGCTGTGAGTTTAACTATTATGATGATACGTTCAAACTCCCGGCTTTTTGGGAGGAAACGACCGTTGGCTGCCAGGACGTAGTCAAGGACGGGAAGCTGGTGGTGGCGGAATGACCACCATTAAAGAGGCCCGGCAGGCCGCCGGGCTCACACAACAGGGTGTCACCGATACCCTGGGCATCCCAAGGAGGACTCTCCAAGATTGGGAGTCCGGCAAGAGGACCCCGCCAGGGTGGGCAGAAGCCCTGGTGGTGGAAAAGCTGGAGAGAATCGCCCAGGACAATCAAGCGGCCCGTCCAACTACAACTGAGAAATAGTCCGGGCATACCGTGAGCCAGAGGTTCGCACAGACCTCCGAACGGCTCACCACTTGAAACCATAGAAGCTGTGAGAAAATGAGAAATCATTTTTCACAGCTTCTTTTTTGTCACTGGCCAACGGTCACGAACCACTGGCCGATGGAAATCGCTTTTGCAAATTGATTTTGAACAGCATGAACCGTAGGGGGCGCAGGCCCGGCGTCCCGCATAACACCTGGACAACCGCCGACCGTTGACAGGGGGATGTGAAATTTTTTCACCCCCCCTTTTTTGTATGATTGCATTTCGACAATTATAAGTAATTGTGATAGAATACATATGAATGCTCTAGGAATGACACCCTGCCGTACAGCCATTGCGCATCTGTTCCCGGCGCAGGGAATCCAAAAGAAATCTTAGGGGGAGGGGTATGATGAAGAATCAAGAACGCAGAAAGAAAATCATGGAGATCTTACGGAACAGCAACGGTCCGGTGACCGGGGATCAGCTGGCCAAGGACCTGAATGTGTCCCGGCAGGTGATCGTCCTGGATATGGCCCTTTTGCGGAGCGCCGGTACGGCCATTGTTTCCACCCGCCGGGGTTACCAGATCAATGGACGGAGCCTGACCATGGATTTCGAATGCCGGTACAAAGCCATGGATACGGACAGTGCCCGGGATGAAATGAACATCGTGGTGGACAACGGGGGCATGATCGTCAGCATTACCCTGGTGCCGGATTTCTGCGGTCCCATCCAGGCATTCCTGAACCTGAAGAACCGGCGGGATGTGAACCAGTATCTGGAGAATTTCCGCAAGTACAACATTCCGCTGATCGCCACCCTGTCCCAGGGGGTCCATACTCTTTCCGTAGCGGCGGATTCCCAGGAAGAACTGGAAGCCATCCGGGATGGACTGGCGGAAGGCGGTTTCCTGGTGGAAGAAACGGACGGAGAAAAGAAGTAAGCAGGAGCGCATTTTACAGGCATGGTTTTCCTGTAAAATGCGTCTTTTTTATGTCCTGCCCCTTTTCTTTCCGGGCAAAAATGGATATAATATCTTTCGACTGAATAGATAGGAATCGCTGATGGTAAGGAGGATGTATGGACTTGAATGGCGGAATGGTTGAAAACAAATTGGAGAATCTTTCTCCCTACCAGTGGATGGAACAGCATTTTTTCGCCCGGCAGATTCCCCGGGACTGGCCGTCCCTGCTTGCTCTGTATCTGAACTTCCACGGCCGTCTGGGCCGGGTGGAACTGGCCCTGCGGGGAGCGCTCCTGTTGGGGGGCGCCAGCTGCCTGACGTTTTTCCTGATGGGTTGTGTCTTTCTCTTTACCCTGTTTGAAAGCGGGGTGGGGGCCATTGCCCTGATGGGCCTGTGGCTGCTGACTTATTTTGTCATGTTTTTATGCGGGCTGTCCCTGCTGGCCCGCCGGTTCCATGATATGGACAAAAGCGGCTGGTGGGTGATGCTGTTCTGCGTACCCGTCGTCAACCTGGCCACCTACATCTACCTGATGACGAAAAAGGGCACCCCGGGAGCAAACCGGTTCGGAGGGGTGCCGGAGTGAGGTTCTGCTGCAGGGGCGGCAGAACTTCTGGCCGCGGGCCGAGGGTCGCGAGTCGCGGGTTTGTTGCTGCAGACCGAAGATTCAGCTTTACGGATTCCGGTCGAATTTGTCTTATCATTCTATAGAAAAAGGACGAACGGTTTAGACGTCCAGGCTCGCGACCCGTGACCTGCGGCCCGCGACAGGGGGGTGTGAATTTTTTTCACACCCCCCTTTTGTGCTATAATAAATACTGATGCAACGACTAGTCAATCGAGGGGAGCCCTTATGATGCTGGAATTTTTAGAGAGTGAACATATCAATCCGGACCTGCTCCGGGGACTGGAGGCCTATCGGAAAGAATTCCCCACGCCGGCGGAACTCCAGGCCCGGGTCCCCATCCCTCACTTCCATTATTATGGCAAAGACGTGTGGGAAGAGGCCATTGCCGCCCTGCTGTGCGGGCAGAACCTGCTGCTGGCCGGCCCCAAGGCCACCGGGAAGAACGTGCTGGCGGAAAACCTGGCGGCGGTGTTCGGACGGCCCATGTGGAACGTGTCCTTCCACATCAATATGGATGCCACCGGGATGCTGGGAACCGATACCTTTAAAAACGGAGAAGTGGAATTCCGCCCCGGTCCCGTGTACCAGTGCGCGGTAAAAGGCGGCTTCGGGGTCTTCGATGAAATTAACATGGCCCGGAACGAAGCCATGGCCGTACTCCATTCTCTGCTGGACTTCCGTCATACGGTGGATATCCCCGGCTATGACCTGCTCCATGCGGACAAGGCCTGCCGGTTCATCGCCACCATGAACTACGGGTATTCCGGCACCCGGGAACTGAACGAAGCCCTGGCTTCCCGGTTTGCAGTGATCCAGCTGCCATCCATTTCCATGGATGCCTTGGAACGGCTGCTCCGGGATGAATTCCCCACCCTCCGGAAGGAATCCCTGAAGGCTTTCTGCCAGATCTTCAAGGATCTGGAAAAGAAATGCCGGGAAAGCGAAATTTCGGAAAAAGCCCTGGACCTGCGGGGGATGCTGGATGCCATCCATCTGATGGAAGCGGGGCTGGAAGCCCACAAAGCCCTGGATCTGGGGATTGTGAACAAGTCCTTTGATGAATACGAACCGGGGCTGATCCGGGATGTGATCAATCTCCACATTCCCGGGAATTATACCAAAAAGGACATTTTCGAGGACTGAGGAACCATGGGAAAACTGAAATACGATGCCAAACGCCGCCGGGCTTTGAATATCGTATGGGATGTATCCTGGGACTACCGGTTCAATCCGGATTTCCTGGCCTATACGGAGCAGGGCACTCCGGATCTGTATCTGAATGCGGTGGTGGGGTTCACCCGGAAATACTATGATGTGAAGCTGATCCACCAGATGTTCGAAGAAATGGAGGACAGCGCCCTCCGGGATACTTTTACGGACCTGTTCTGGCTGGGATTGGAATACGCCACCTATGCCAAAGAGGCTCCGGTGCGTCCGGTGCTGCCCTATTTGCGGCAGCAGCATGCCCGGGCCTATTTTGACGGCACCAAACTGGACAAGACCGGGGTGGCCCACGAGATGCAGGCGGCCCGGTGGCACGAAGTGCTGGGAGAAGGGCTGGATCTCCACGATCCCTGGGCCAAAGGGCTGTATGCCAATCTGTGCTTCGATCCTTCCTGGGATACCCGGACACTGTGTGACCATTTCCGGAAAATCACCAAAAAGTACTTTGTCTCCCATTTCCTGGTCCGGGAAAGCCTGGAAAAGGTGATCATCAGCAAGGGATTGGGGGATTTCATGGACTGGTTGCTGCCCCATGTGTTCCGGAAGCAGGAAAGCGTGTTCAATTTCCTGTATTCCAAGAAACAGGCTATGGACATCCTGGCCGGGAAAAAGGCCCACAACGGACTGATGGCCATCATCACCGGCCAGACCGCAGCGGAAAACTACCAGTACATCGTGGATTGTTTCGGGGCCAGCATCTATCCGCCCCGGAAAATGCTGGACATCGACCAGGCCTGGTGCAGCGGGCCCCATCAGGGCTGTCACCTGCACTTTACCCGGGGCCGGCTGGGCAGCAAAGGCGCCACGGGGGAAGCCTCCCGGTGGCTCCAGGGAGCCCATGCCCAGCGGGTGAAGAACCTGGCCTACTACAAGGAGCACGGAGAACAGTGCCGGAAGAGCATTGCCCGGCTCACCACCCAGCTCCGGAGCGTCATGCGCATGGCCCGGACCAGACTGCCGGTGCCCGCCAAGGAAGGGGAACTGGTGCCCGGAATGGTGTGGCGGGCACTGAAGGTGAATGATTCCCGGGTGTTCTACCAGCGGGAAACGGTCTCCAGCCCGGATTTTACCGTGGATCTGATGCTGGATGCTTCGGCATCCCGGGGCGAATACCAGCAGGTGATTGCTTCCCAGGCTTATGTGATCGCTGAAAGCCTGCGCCAGTGCGGGATCCCCTACCAGGTGTATTCCTTCTGCACCCTGCGGAATTATACGGTGCTCACCCTGTTCAAGGATTATGCCGACAAGAAGCGGTGTACCAACATCTTCAACTATGTAGCAACCGGCTGGAACCGGGACGGCCTGGCCCTTCGGGGTGCCCGGCAGCTGATGGGGGATTTTACCCGGACAAAAAAAATCCTGATCATGCTCACCGACGGGGAACCCAACGACGACAAGCCCCTGGTGGGGGACGGACTGTTCAGTTCCTCAGAATACCGGGATGAAAAGGCCGTGGCCAATACGGCGGATGAAGCTGCCGCCCTCCGCCGGGAGGGAATCCGGATCATTGGCCTGATCAACGGGGAGAACCAGCACATCATGAAAGACGCCCGGAAGATCTTCGGGGAGGACTGTGTGGAAGTCCGGGACCTGGACAAAATGGCCGACAGCGTGGGCAGGATGCTCACCCGGCAGATCGAGGCGCTGTGAAAAGCAGTGCAGGGTGAAGAGCCAGGAACGGTGGAAATCCAATGCTGCATTGCAATGCTGTAGGGGCCGCACGCCGGGCGGCCCGCTGGATGATCGTCTGGCGGTGCATTCTGCGGGGCGCCGGGCCTGCACCCCCTGCGGTTTTATGTTGATTGCGGGCAAACTGACATCTTCCATTCCCCATTGACAATCCTGCGCCCCCTTGTTACAATGACTCCATACACCCATACAGTCAGAGGCTGTGACGGGAAGGAGTACAGCGCCCCTTGCATCGGCAGAGAGGATGCGGTTGGTGGAAGCATCCGGGCAATGCGCTGGAAGTCGTCCCTGAGCCGGCAGGAGGAAAGACCTGCCCGTTTCGGCACGTTACGCCTTTGAGGTGCTCAAGCAATTGAGAATGTAGGTGGTACCGCGAACAACTCGTCCTATACAGCAGGACGGGTTTATTTTTTTAAGGAGGCAGAGTTATGGCAGAAGAAAACAACATCCCCAAGGTCTATGATCCGGCTGCGGTGGAGAAAAAATGGTATGCATACTGGATCGAACAGGGCTTTTTCCATCAGCCGGTGGACAAGAGCCGGAAACCCTTCAGTGTGGTGATCCCGCCTCCCAACATCACCGGCAAGCTCCACATGGGCCATGCCCTGGACAATACCCTCCAGGACATCCTGGTGCGCTGGCACCGGATGATGGGGGACAACACCTGCTGGCTGCCGGGCTATGACCATGCAGGCCTGGCCACCCAGATCAAGGTGGAAGAAGAACTGAAGAAGAAGGAAGGCCTGACCCGCTACGACCTGGGCCGGGAAGAATTCGTGAAACGGGTCTGGAAATGGAAGGAAGCCTACGGGGACGAAATCGTCCGCCAGCTGAAGAGCCTGGGGATTTCCTGCGACTGGGACCGGCAGCGGTTCACCATGGATGAAGGCCTGAGCCGGGCTGTCCGGGAAGCTTTCGTGAGCCTTTATGAAAAGGGCCTGATCTACAAGGGAACCCGGATGATCAACTGGTGCGTGAACTGCCGCACGGCTCTGTCCGACGTGGAAGTGGAACACCAGGATGATGCAGGGGCCCTGTGGTACATCAACTACCCCATCGTGGGCGAAAAGGACCAGTATCTGACCATTGCCACTAGCCGTCCGGAAACCATCCCCGGGGATACGGCCGTGGCCGTGAATCCCAAGGATGAACGGTACGGGAAACTGGTGGGGAAGAAAATCGCCCTGCCCACCACCAACCGGGAAATCCCCATCATCGCCGATGAATATGTGGACCTGGAATTCGGTACCGGCGCGGTGAAGATCACCCCGGCCCATGACCCCAACGACTATGAAGTGGGCCAGCGGCACAACCTGGAACAGATCGTGGTCATCGGTCTGGACGGGAAGATGACCAGGGAAGCCGGCAAATATGAAGGGGAAGACCGGTATGAATGCCGGAAGCACATTGTCCAGGATCTGAAGGATATGGGCCTGCTGGTGAAGATCGAAGACGCTCCCCACTCCGTAGGCCACTGCCAGCGCTGCCACCATGTGGTGGAACCCATGGTGTCCACCCAGTGGTTCGTGAAAATGAAACCCCTGGCGGAAGCCGCCATCAAATGCGTCACTGAAGGCCACACGGAATTTGTGCCCAGCCGGTTCACCAAGACCTATCTCCAGTGGATGGAAAACATCCATGACTGGTGCATTTCCCGGCAGATCTGGTGGGGCCACCGGATCCCGGTCTGGTACTGCGACGACTGCGGGGAAGTGGCTGCCTCCCGGACGGACCTGACTGCCTGCCCCAAATGCGGCAGCACCCACATCCATCAGGAGGAAGACTGCCTGGATACCTGGTTCAGCTCCGGCCTGTGGCCTTTCTCCACCTTCGGCTGGCCGGACAAGACGGAAGAACTGGAACACTGGTATCCTACCAGCGTGCTGGTCACCGGCTATGACATCATCTTCTTCTGGGTGGCCCGGATGATCACCATGGGCGAAGAATTCATGGGCAAGGAACCCTTCAAGCACGTGTTCATCCACGGTCTGGTACGGGATGAACAGGGCCGGAAGATGAGCAAATCCCTGGGCAACGGCATCGACCCGGTGGAAGTGGTGAACCAGTACGGGGCGGATACCCTGCGGTTCATGCTGATCACCGGCAATACCCCGGGCAACGACATGCGGTTCTACTGGAACCGGATCGAAAGCACCCGGAACTTTGCCAACAAGATCTGGAACGCCTCCCGGTTCGCCCTGATGAATCTGGACGGCTATGACAAGGATGCGGAAAAGGCTCCCCTTACCCTGGCGGACAAATGGATCCTGTCCCGGCTCCAGCACACCATCCAGGACGTGTCCACCTATCTGGAGAAATTCGAACTGGGCGAAGCGGGCCGGCTGATCTACGACTTCATCTGGGGCGAAGTATGCGACTGGTACATCGAACTGGCCAAACCCCGTCTCTACGACCGGGAAAATGCCCCTGCCCGGGCCACGGCCCAGACGGTGCTGTGCCGGGTGCTGGGAGACGCCATGAAGCTGCTGCATCCCTACATGCCCTTCATTACGGAAGAAATCTGGCAGCACCTGCCCCACGAAGGCCAGAGCATCATGATCGCTCCCTGGCCTGTGACTGATGACAGCCTGATGGACGACTCGGTGGAAAAACAGATGACCGCCGTCATGGACGTGATCAAGGCCATCCGGAACATGCGGGCGGAAGTGAATGCGGCTCCCGGCCACAAGGCTCCGGCTACGGTGCTGGTGGATGCAGACCTGAAGGATGTGTTCGCCGGCAACGGGGATTACATCCGGCAGCTGGGTACGGTGGATGAACTGACCCTGGGTGCCATGGAGGATGCAGCTCCGGAAAACGCCATGGCCGCTGTGGTGAATGGCGCCAAAGTGTACCTGCCCCTCAAGGGCCTGATCGACGTGGAAAAGGAACTGGCCCGGCTCCAGAAGGAACTGGACGGGGCGGAAAAGGAAGCCAAGCGGGCTGCCGGGAAACTGAGCAACCAGAACTTCCTGGCCAAGGCACCTGCTGAAGTGGTGGAAAAGGAAAAAAACAAACAGACGGAGATCCTGGCGCGGATCGACGGCCTGAAGGAACGGATCGCAACCCTGCGCAGCCTGTAAAAGGGAAAGGAGCAGACTATGGAATATTCGGCCGCAGTAACATATGTGGAAAGCCTGGGAAAATTCGGCATCCATCTGGGGATGGAACGGATCCAGGGCCTGACAGCCCTTCTGGACCATCCGGAACGGAAGATCCGGACCATCCATGTGACCGGGACCAACGGCAAGGGCAGTGTCACCACGTTCCTGGCCAATATGCTCCAGCAGGCGGGGAAAAAGGTGGGGAGCTACACCTCCCCCCATTTTGTCCGCTACAATGAACGGATCTGCCTGAACGGGGAGGAAATCTCCAACGAGGATTTCGCCGCCGTGACGGAGCGGACCAAAGCCGCCCTGGACCGGTTCCTGGCGGAAGGGGGCGAACAGCCCACCCAGTTTGAATTCATCACTGCCATGGCTTTCCTGTATTTTGCGGAAAAACAGGTGGATTACGCGGTGATCGAAGTGGGCATGGGAGGCCTGTGGGATTCCACCAACATCATCACTCCGGAAGTTTCGGTGATCACCAATGTGACCCTGGAACACACGGATCGGCTGGGGAAGACCATCGAAGCCATTGCCGCCCAGAAAGCCGGGATCATCAAACCGGGGGTCCCGGTGGTGACGGAAGCGGAAGGCAAGGCCCTGGAAGTGATCCGGGGCACGGCGGAAGCCAGCCACGCACCCCTGTATGTGTACGGGGATGACTTCTCTACGGAAGAACTGACCAGTTCCATGGATGCCCAGACCTTCCTGTACCGGATGGGAGAAAAGGAAATGGAAGTGACCATCCATCTGCCGGGAGAGCACCAGATCCTCAACGGGGCGGCAGCCCTTGCGGCAGCGGAAATCCTCCGGGAAAAGGACGGCAGCATCGATGAGGCCGCCATGCTCCGGGGCATGGACGCAGCCCGGTGGCCGGGCCGGCTGGAACGGATCCACCGGAATCCGGACATCATCCTGGACGGGGCCCACAATCCCTCCGGGGTGACGGTGCTCCGGAAGGCCCTGGATGAATATTATCCCGGGGCCCGGCGGATCTATGTGTTCGGCATGATGGCGGACAAGGATGTGAGCCAGGTATCGGAGATCCTGTTCCGGCCGGAGGACACCATCTACACGGTGCTGGCCCACGAGGGAGACCGGTCGGAAAAACCGGAGAAACTGGCCCGGCGGCTCCACAAGAATGCGGTGCCCATGGATGAACTGGCGGCGGCCTACCGCCGGGCGGTACAGGAAGCCGGTCCGGAGGATGTGGTGATCGTCTGCGGATCCCTGTATCTGATCGGCACCTTCAAGGAACTGGGACTGGACCGGTAGGATCATGGAGCGACCGAGAGGCTGGGGCCTCCCAGCATCCTGGAACCTGAACCAGATTACTTTCGGGGTCCTTTGCGTACTGTTTTTCGTGCTGCCCCTGCACCAGCTGGGAGCAGGGATCATCTTCGGCATCTGCTTTGCGCTGAACCTGGTGAACATCTGGAAGACCGGACAGTTCTGGCCGGCCATCCAGATTCCCCGGACCATCAGCCGGCCCCTGTGGGCCCTGTTCCTCCTGAGCGGGGTCAGTACCCTGTGGTCGGCCAACCCGGCTGCCTGTGCCCTGAACTGGCTGTGGGTGGTGGGCCAGGAGGCGGGGATCTTCTATCTGGTGCTCCGGTATGCCAGCACCGGACGGCGGACCCTGTTCCTGATCAAGATCTTCATGATCTCCGCCGGACTGGTGGCGGCCTACGGCATCTGGCAGTACTTTTTCAGCAGCAGCCTCCAGAACCTGGAATGGATCGACCACCAGGCATTCAAGCATCTGTCCCGGCGGGCTTTTTCCACCCTGGTGAATCCCAATATCCTGGGGACCTTCCTGGTGACCACGGTGGCCTACTGCGAAGGGCTCTTTGCGCCCCTGAAGGGGGGGAGGACCCGGTGGGCCCTGGTGGGGATTTTTCTCCTGGCCACGGCCTGCCTGATCCTGACTTTTTCCCGGGGCAACTGGGTGGCTTATTTCTGGGTGCTGTTCATTTTTGCCGGGGCCTTTTACCACAAGGCCTTCCTGCCCTTTATCGGGGGCGGGCTGGGGGTGCTGTATCTGTTCTGGAACCAGCTGGCGGAACGGCTCATGTCCATTTTTTCCGTCCATGACACCTCGGCGGAACTGCGGTTCTTTTATTTGGAAAGTTCCCTGGACATGATCCGGGACCATCCCTTCGGGGTGGGCTGGTACGGGTACGGCTATGCTTTCCCGGACTACAATTTCTTCATCGATGAAGAAGTGTTCATGTATCACAGCCACAACCTGCTGCTGAATGTGACGGCGGAACTGGGGATCCCCGGGCTGCTGCTGTTCCTGTATGTGATGGTCCGGCTGTTCCTGCTGGCCCGGGAAATCCGGCACCGGCAGCGGACCCGGCCCTGGCTGCGGGGGGTGGCCTGCGGGTACATGGCGTCCCTGGTGGGAATCTTCATCAGCGGACTGACGGACCACACCCTGTTCAACAGCCAGCTGGGCATGCTGTTCTGGGCAGGGAATGCCATCCTGCTCATAGCGGACCGGCTGAGCAGCGGAAGAAGCGGCGCAGCCTCTTCCCGTTGCCTGTGACTTTCAAAAAGGGAGCTGTTGCTTTTGCAGCAGCCCCCTTTTTTTCGTAAATATGGTAAAATAAACAGAAGAACAGTCATGGTGCAGCTGTCGAGAGTCCTGTCCGTTAAACCATCTGGAACAATGTACTGACAATGGACGCGGCACCCATAGAAACAGGAGGCGATGACCTTGAGAAAAATAGAATGTCTTGCCATGATCCTGGCCGGCGGCAAAGGAAGCCGGCTGGGGGTCCTGACGAAAAATGTGGCCAAACCGGCGGTGCTTTTCGGCGCCAAATACCGGATCATCGACTTTACCCTCAGCAACTGCCGGAATTCCGGCATCGGCACCGTGGGGATCCTGACCCAGTACCAGCCCCTGGAACTGAACTGGTACATCGGCAACGGCAGCAGCTGGGATCTGGACAGCGGGGGCAACGGGGGCACCTTTGTGCTGCCGCCCTACATGAACGACAAGGATTCCTCCAACTGGTACCAGGGCACGGCGGATGCCATTTACCAGAACCTGAATTTCCTGGACATGATCGATCCGGAGTATGTGCTGATCCTGTCCGGGGACCATATCTATTCCATGGATTACAGCACCATGCTGGCCTTCCACAAGAAACATCAGGCCAAGGTCACCGTCAGCACCTTCCGGGTGCCCCTTTCCGAAGCCTCCCGGTTCGGCATCATGAACGCCAATGAGGACATGAGCATCCGGGAATTCGAGGAAAAGCCCGCCCATCCCAAAAGCACCCTGGCTTCCATGGGCATCTACATCTTCAACAAGGATGTGCTGAAGAAATACCTGATGGAAGACGCGGCCCGGGAAGATTCCGACCACGATTTCGGCAAGAACATCATCCCCCGGCTCCTGGAAGACCAGGTGCCCACCTACGCCTATCCCTTCGAAGGGTACTGGAAGGACGTGGGAACTTTTGAAAGCCTGTGGCAGGCCAATATGGACCTTTTGTCCGACAATCCGCCCATCAGCCTGAACGATCCCCACTGGCGGATCTATTCCGGGAACCAGTCCCTGCCCGCCCACTATGTGGGACCCAATGCTTCGGTGATCAGCTCGCTCACCGGGGAAGGGGCCGTGATCCTGGGGAATGTGTTCCATTCGGTGATCTTCTACAATGTAACGGTGGAAGAAGGGGCCACGGTGACGGATTCGGTGCTGATGCCCGGCACGGTGGTGGAAAAAGGCGCCGTGGTGGACCATGCCATCCTGGGAGAACGCTGCCGGGTACGGGCCGGCTGTGTGGTCCGGGGAGCGGCAGGCAGCATCCAGGTGTACGGCAATGACGATGTGGTGCCGGGAACGGATGTGCTGGAATCCTCGGTCCAGCCGGTTACCGGCGCTGCCGGAGAAATGAAATCCAAGGAAAAAGGAGCGGTGGTCAATGGATAACAACATCATCGGCCTGATCAATCTGCAGGGGCCCAATTACATGGAAGAACTGAGCCGGAAGCGTCCCATGGCTTCCGAACCCTTTGCCGGCAAATACCGGCTCATCGATTTCGCCCTGTCTACCATGGTCAACGCCGGGGTGGACACGGTGGGGCTGCTGCTGCCTTTCCACAGCCGTTCCGTCCTGGATCATGTCCGGTCCGGGAAGGACTGGAGCCTGGCCCGGAAACAGCACGGTCTGTTCTATCTGCCGGTGGATGAAGCCCGGGAAGTGACCAATCCCCAGGTGGGGGACATCCGCACCTATTACAAGAACCTGCGGTTCGTGGAACGGGAACAGAACCACTACCTGCTGCTGAGCCGCTGCGATGTGGTCCACAACATCGACTACAAGGAGATGCTCCACTATCACCGGAACCGGAATGCGGATGTGACCCTGGCCTACAAGATCCTGGAAAAGGATTATGAAGGGGAAGGGTATGCGGTATCCGTCAACGAGGCCGGCCATGTGACCCGTCTGGTAAAGGCCAGCAAACTGAAAAAAGGAGACAGGATCCTTTTGGGCAGCGTGCTCATGGACGGGAACCTGTTCGTGGCCATGGTCCGCCGGGCCTTTGCCCAGGATCCCAACCAGTACCTGATCGATGTGCTGGCCCGGAACGTGTCCCGTCCCGGGATCTACGGCTATGAATACCGGGGCTATGCCAAACGGATCCACTCTCTCAAAAGCTATTACGAAGCCAATATGGACATGCTGCAGCTGGAAAACTGGAAGGCCATCTACCGGCCGGACCGGAAGATCTACACCAAGGTGAAGGACGAGGCACCGGCCAAGTACATGGCGGATGCCAAGGTGACCAATTCCCTGGTGGGGGATGGCTGCATCATCGAAGGCACCGTGGAAAATTCCATCCTGTTCCGCCGGGTGCGGGTGGGACGGAACGCGGTGGTGAAAAATTCCATCATCATGCAGAATACGGAAATCGGGGAAGAAGCACGGGTGGACCGGGTGATCTGTGACAAGAACCAGGAAATCCAGCCGGAAGCCTATCTGAACGGCAAACCGGAGGCACCTCTGTGTGTAACCCAGTACGATATCCTCTGACCCTGGGGGCAGAGGAACAGGAAGGCAGGGGTCATTACGAAAAACTGGAAAAGTCCGAAACAATTTGTCTGTCTCTTCACCCAGAAGGCCAAGATCCTTTTCAATGAGGAACCGGCAGCGCTGACACCGAAAAAAGTGTACCTGGTGCTGGCCAACCTGGTGAAGGACCTGATTTACGATGACTGGCTGGCTACGGAACAGCGGTATGACGCCCGGCAGACCAAACAGGTGTATTATTTCAGCATCGAATTCCTGCTGGGCCGGCTGCTGGATGCCAACCTGATGAACTGCGGCATGGAGGACATGGCCCGGGAGGGCCTGAAGGAACTGGGATTCGACCTGGATGCCATCATGCCCCTGGAGGCGGATCCGGGGCTGGGCAATGGGGGCCTGGGCCGTCTGGCGGCCTGTTTCATCGATTCCCTGGCGGCTCTCCAGCTGCCGGGCCACGGGTGCAGCATCCGGTACCAGTACGGTCTCTTCGAACAGCATATTGTGGACGGCCAGCAGGTGGAACTGCCGGATACCTGGCTCCAGGACGGATTCCCCTGGGAAACCAAAAGGTCGGACAAGGCGGTCCATGTCCGGTACGGGGGCTCCGCCTACATGCGGCCGGACGGCAAGGGGGGGCTGGAATGTGTCCATGAAGGGTACAGCTCGGTGCTGGCCATCCCCTACGATGTGCCGGTGCCCGGGTATCGGAACCATACGGTGAACACCCTGCGGCTGTGGCAGGCGGAATACACCCCGGACGGGCTGTTCGGCCAGGGCCAGGGGGGCGATTTCCGGAAAGTGCTCCAGTACCGGGACACCACCCAGCAGATTTCCCGGTTCCTGTATCCGGATGATTCCACGGAAGAGGGCCGGAAGCTGCGGCTGATGCAGGAGTATTTCTTCGTGTCCGCCGGACTCCAGAGCATCGTCCGTCATTACCGGGGCCAGCACCGGGATCTCCGGGAGTTCGACCGGTATGTGGCCCTCCACATCAATGACACCCATCCGGCCCTTCTGATCCCGGAACTGATGCGGATCCTGATGGACGAGGAAGGGATGGGCTGGGAGGAAGCCTGGCGGATCACCGTAGCCAGCACCTCCTACACCAACCACACCATTATGCCGGAAGCCCTGGAACGGTGGTCCATTCCCCTGTTCCAGAGCCTGCTGCCCCGGGTGTATCTGATCGTGGAGGAACTGAACCGGCGCTGGCTGGCGGCCTATCGGAGAAAATTCCCGGGACGGGAGGACAAGGCGGAACAGGTGGCCATCCTCTGGGGCGGCCAGGTGCGCATGGCCAACCTGGCGGTGGTGGGGAGCCACAGTGTCAACGGGGTGGCGGAACTCCACACGAAGATCCTGGAAGAGAGCACCCTCCATCCCTTCTACGAAGTGTATCCGGAACGGTTCAACAACAAGACCAACGGGGTGACCCACCGGCGCTGGCTGCTGGAATCCAATCCGCCCCTGGCGGCGCTGATTTCGGACACCATCGGTACGGACTGGATCCGGCATCCGAAGAAACTGAAGGAACTGCTGCCCTACCGGGACGACCCGTCCTTCCAGGAGAAACTGGCCCAGGTGAAACAGGACCGGAAGGACGCCCTGGTCCGGTGGATCCAGGAAACCAGGGGAGTGGCGGTGGATCCCCATTCCCTGTTCGATATCCAGATCAAACGGTTCCATATGTACAAGCGGCAGCTGCTGAACATCCTCCATGTGTATTCCCTGTATCTGCGGCTGCTGGATGATCCGGATGCGGTGCCCCTGCCCCAGACCTTCCTGTTCGGAGGCAAGGCGGCGGCGTCCTACGGGGAAGCCAAGGTGGTGATCAAGCTGATCCATACCGTGGCCCGGCTCATCGACCAGGAACCCCGGGTCCGGGAGAAGCTGAAGGTGCTGTTCCTGGAAAACTACAACGTGTCCCTGGGCCAGCGGCTGTTCCCGGCGGCGGATGTGAGCGAGCAGATCTCCACGGCCAGCAAGGAGGCCTCCGGCACCGGCAACATGAAGTTCATGATGAACGGGGCCATTACCCTGGGCACCCTGGACGGGGCCAATGTGGAGATCCACCGGCTGGTGGGGGACGAAAACTGCGTGATCTTCGGCCTCCGGGCGGAAGAAGTCCAGAAGTACTACCGGGAAGGGGGGTATTCTTCCTGGGATCTGTACCGGCAGGATGAGGAAATCCGCCGGGTGCTGGACGTGTTCCAGAAGAATCCCCTGTTCAGCCAGCTGTATGAAGACCTGCTCCGGCGGAATGATGAATATTTCGTCCTGAAGGATTTCGCCGCCTACCGGGAAGCCCATCAGGAGATCCTCCGCCGGTATCAGGACCGGCCGGGCTGGCTCCGGGCGTCGGCGGTGAACATCGCCCAGTCCGGCCATTTTTCCAGCGACCGGACCGTGTCCCAGTACGCCCGGGATATCTGGAAGGTCAAGCCCATACGGGTGTAATCTGCCCCGGTCCCCACCGGGGCCGGAATCATTTTGAAAGGAGTCCTTATGCGTCTCAGTGCCATTGATTCTTACAGTATGTACCTGTTCCACAACGGGACCAACGGAAGCAGCTGCCGGCTGCTGGGGGCTCATCGGACGGTATGGCGCCGGAAGCCCTGTGTCCGGTTTTCCGTCTGGGCGCCCCATGCCCAAAAAGTCAGCGTGGTGGGGGATTTCAATGACTGGAATCCGGAAACCCACCCCATGGAACGGGCGGAGGACGGAGAGATCTGGAAACGCTACATCCCGGATCTGCCGGAAGGGACTCTTTACAAATATGCCATTGTCACCCCCTCGGGAGAAACCATCCTGAAGGCGGATCCCTACGGGTTCCGGGCCCAGCTGCGGCCGGATACGGCGTCGGTGGTGGCGTCCCTGAACTACCGGTGGCGGGACGGGGCCTGGCGGAAGAAACAGGCAGCGGGGGATTCCTACAGCCGTCCCATGAATATCTATGAAGTCCACGCAGGCAGCTGGCGGCAGCACCCGGACGGCAGTTTCTACAGCTACCGGGAGCTGGCGGAGGAACTGGTCCCCTATGTGAAGGACATGAACTACACCCATGTGGAGCTGATGCCCCTGTGCGAATATCCCTTTGACGGATCCTGGGGGTATCAGGCCACCGGGTATTTTGCACCCACCAGCCGGTACGGGGAGCCGGAAGACCTGATGTATCTGGTGGACCAGTGCCACCGGAACGGCATCGGGGTGATCCTGGACTGGGTGCCCGGCCATTTCTGCCGGGACGCCCACGGCCTGCGCCATTTCGACGGGGAACCCCTATATGAATCCGGGAACCCCCTGCTGGCGGAAAACAAGGACTGGGACACCATGAACTTTGATTACGGCCGTCCGGAAGTCCGGAGTTTCCTGATTTCCAGCGCCCTGTTCTGGCTGGAGGAATACCATTTCGACGGGCTGCGGATCGATGCGGTAGCCAGCATGCTCTACCTGGACTATGGGAAAAAAGAGGGAGAATGGCAGGCCAATAAGTACGGAGGACGGGAGAACCTGGAAGCCGTGGAATTCCTCCGGCAGCTGAACACGGCGGTGTTCCGGGAAATGCCCCAGGCCCTGATGGTGGCCGAGGAAAGCACCACCTGGCCGCTGGTTTCCCGGCCGGTGGACCAGGGGGGCCTGGGCTTCAACTACAAATGGAACATGGGCTGGATGAACGACATGCTCCAGTACATGAGCACGGATCCCCTGTTCCGGAAAGGGTGCCAGGACCTGATTACCTTTTCCCTGTATTATGCGTTTTCCGAGAATTTTATCCTGCCCCTGTCCCATGACGAAGTGGTCCACGGGAAGAAATCCCTCATCGACCGGATGCCTGGGGATTACTGGCAGAAATTCGCCGGGCTCCGGGCCTTTTACGGGTACTGGATGAGCCATCCCGGGAAGAAACTGCTCTTTATGGGCGGGGAATTCGGTCAGTTCATCGAATGGCGGTATGCGGAGCAGCTGGACTGGCTGCTGCTGGACTACCCCATGCACCGGCAGATGCAGGATTACAGCCGGGATCTGAACCGGTACTATCTGGACCATCCGGAATTCTGGCAGGAGGATTTTGACTGGAAGGGGTTCCAGTGGATCAGCTGCGACGACCGGGACAACAGCGTCATTGCCTTTGTCCGTACCGGGAAAGAGCCGGGGACGGAAACGGTGGTGGTGTGCAATTTCACCCCGGTGGTCCGGCGGGAATACCGGATCGGGGCTCCTGAGCCGGGAACCTGGCAGGAAGTGTTCAACAGTGATGCAGAAGCCTTCGGGGGCAGCGGAGTCCGGAGCGGCACCCTCCAGGAAAACGGAAAAGTGGAGATCCGGACGGAAAAGGTTCCCTGCCACGGCCGGGAGCAATCCCTGGTGCTGACACTGCCGCCTCTGGCAGTGGTGTATTTCCAGCGGAAAAAGGAAACAGCAGAAAAACAGAATACCCCTCTGGGGAAAAAGAAAATGGAAGGTGATTCCCATGAAAGTGTTATTGGCAGCGTCTGAGGCTGTGCCCTTCATCAAAACCGGGGGACTGGCCGATGTAATGGGGGCCCTGCCGGCCAAACTGCGCCGGGAAGGGGTGGAAACGGCCCTGGTGATCCCCAAGTACAGCCGGGTGGCAGAACGGTTCGGCAGCCAGATGGAAACGGTCTGGGAAGGCACGGTGGACCTGGCCTGGCGCCGGCAGTACGTGGGGGTGGAGAAAATCGTCCTGGACGGGGTCCCGGTGTTCTTCATCGACAACGAATACTATTTCAAACGGGACGGCCTGTACGGGTTCTATGACGACGGGGAACGGTTCGCCTATTTCTGCCGGGCCCTGCTGGCCATGCTGCCCCATATCGGGTTCCGGCCGGATGTGATCCACAGCAACGACTGGCACACCGGGCTGGTGGGGGTCTACCTGAAGGAGGATTTCCAGAAGGATTCCTTCTACCAGGGGATGAAGAGCCTGTTCACCGTCCACAACATGAAATACCAGGGCATCTTCTCCCCGGAAGTGGTGGAGGATGTGCTGGGACTCTCCCGGAGCCTGTTTGACAGTGGACGGATCGAGAACAACGGCTGCGTGAACTACCTGAAGGCGGGGATGGAATACGCGGACGCGGTGAACACCGTAAGTCCTTCCTATGCGGAGGAAATCCAGTATCCCTATTTCGGGGAAGGGCTGGACGGGTATGTGCGGCTCTGCCGGGGGAAAATCACCGGCATCCTCAACGGTATGGACGAAAAGGCCTATGATCCGGCGGAGGATCCCCGGATCCCTTATGGGTATACGGACAAGGATGTGTTCATCCGGAAACCCCTGGACAAGGAAGCCCTCCAGAAGGAACTGGGGCTGCCGGTGAACCGGCGGATCCCGGTGTTTGCCATGATTTCCCGGCTGGTGGAGGCCAAGGGACTGGATCTCCTCACCTGCATCATGGATGAAATGCTCCAGGAGGATGTGCAGCTGGTGATCGTGGGCACCGGGGACAAGGCCTATGAACAGGCCCTGACGGCCCTGGCGGCCCGGTATCCGGACAAGGTGTCCGTGAACATTCTGTTCAGCGAGGATCTGGCCCACCGGGTCTATGCCGGGGCGGATTTCTTCCTGATGCCCTCCCGGTACGAAGCCTGCGGCCTGAGCCAGATGATTTCCATGAAGTACGGGACCATCCCCGTGGTCCATGCCACCGGCGGCCTGAAGGATTCGGTGCAGGATTTCCAGAAATTCACCGGGGAGGGCAACGGGCTGTCCTTTGCCCATTTCAATGCCCATGAGCTGCTGTTCACCATCAAGCGGGGGCTCAGCGACTATGAGGAAGACACGGTGTGGGAGAAACTGGTGCTGAACGCCATGCACAGCGACAACAGCTGGGACAGATCCGCCCGGGCCTACAAAGCCCTGTATGAAAAGCTGGCGGGCCGGAGAGAAGAAGCACCGGCACCCCGGCTGACCCTGAAGGAAGCGGATATGCCGCTGCCGGAAAAGCCGGCGGGAGACGGGATCCGGGCCAAAGCCGCCGGGACCCGGAAAAAGACCGTCCGGAAAACCACTGAAAGAAAGAAACCGGTCCGGAAAGCAACGGTCCGGAAAGCCGTCCGGAAAAAGCCGGAATTCCGCTGAGGGATCCCGGCGGCAGGATGGCAGAAAGACAAGGATAGGAACGTGGAGATTACTGCTTATCATGATTCACGCCAGACAGCTTGCCGTTTTCCCTTTGGAGCGGTCCCCGGAGGGACTGCCGTTACCCTGCATCTTACGGTGCAGGGCGACGGGACGGAAGCTGTTTTTTTGCGTCTCTGGCAGGACAACCGGGAAATCCTCCTGCCCATGGCCTGCAGGGAGACGGAACCGGAGCCGCCGGACAGGACGGAAATCCGGGAACGCCGGTACGGGGTGACCTTTTCCGTGCCGGACCGGGGAACCCTGGTCTGGTATTATTTTGTCCTCCGTCTGGGGGAGAGGACCCTGTATTACGGGAACAATGAGGCCCGGCAGGGAGGCATGGGCCGGCTGTGGGACCGGGAGCCTCCCTCTTACCAGATTACTGTGTATGACCGGGATTCCGTGACGCCGGCCTGGCTGAAACAGGCGGTGGTGTACCAGATCTTCCCGGACCGGTTCTGCCGGGGACCGGTATCTGCAGACCGGTTCCAGGGAAAGCCGGGGGCCCTGATCCACAGCACCTGGGAAGGGAATCCCTGCTATGTGAAGGATGAACGGGGCCAGGTACGGTATTACGATTTTTACGGTGGGACCCTGGAGGGAATCCTGGAAAAACTGCCTTACCTGGAGGAGCTGGGGGTGAACTGCCTGTACCTGAACCCCATTTTCCAGGCCCGGAGCAACCACCGGTACGATACCGGGGACTACAAAGCCATCGATCCCTTCCTGGGCACGGAGGAGACCTTCCGGACCCTGTGCCGGGAAGCACGGCGCCATGGGATGCGGATTATCCTGGACGGGGTGTTCAGCCACACCGGAGCGGACAGCCGGTACTTCAACCGGGAAGGGACCTATGGGGAGCCGGGGGCCTGGCAGGGACCGGATTCCCCTTATTATGGCTGGTACCAGTTCCGGGACGGTGGGGAGGACTATGCCTGCTGGTGGGGGGATCATTCCCTGCCGGAAGTGACGGAAACGGAGCCCTCCTACCTGGATTTCATCATCCGGGACCGGGACAGCGTGCTGAAGCACTGGCTGGATGCAGGAATCAGCGGCTGGCGGCTGGATGTGGCCGATGAACTGCCGGACGGATTCCTCACCTGTTTCTACCGGGAACTGAAACAGAAGGATCCGGAAGCGGTGCTGATCGGGGAGGTGTGGGAGGATGCCTCCAACAAGGAAAGCTACGGGGTCCAGCGCCAGTATCTGTCCGGGGGAAAACTGGACAGTGTGATGAACTATGTGCTCCGGGATCTGATGCTTGATTTTGCCCTGGGACGGGCCGATGCAGGGGAAGCGGACCGCCGGTACTGGCATCAGGCGGAAAACTATCCCCGGGAGAACCTGTACGCCATGCTGAACCTGCTGGGCAGCCATGATGTGGAGCGGATCCGGACCCTGCTGGAGGCCCGGTATCCCGGAGGGGAGGCCCTGCGGATGGAAGGGCTGCTCCGGGCCTGGCAGATGACCCTGCCGGGGGCTCCTTCGGTGTATTATGGGGACGAAGCGGGCCTGACCGGGGGCAAAGACCCGGAGAACCGGAAGCCCTTTCCCTGGGGGAAGGAAGAGCCTTCCCTGGAAGGCTGCTGCCGGAGCCTGATCCATCTCCGCCGGCAGCACACCGCCCTGTCCACCGGCCGGTTCCAGACCTTCCTGGCCCGGGGAGATGTGTATGTGTACGGTCGGTTCCTGGAAGGGGGCCGGGATGTGTTCGGTCAGCCGGGCGAAAACGGGGTCTTTGTTACCGCCCTGAACCGGGGGGAGCAGGCTCTGCAGGTGGAGGTCCAGACAGATGGACTGGCCTGGGGCGAACTGGAGCCTCTCTGGAGCCTGGAAGACTGGATGGGGTATGGCGATACAGGAAAGGAACCGAAACAGGCTCCAAAGCCCATTCCGGTGACAGGCGGGGATTTTGTCCTGGACCTGCCGCCCCGGAGTGGGTTGATCTACCGGTGCCGGGAAAAGAAGGCTCTGCCGCCGGAACGGCCCCGGATGGAACGGGGAGCCGGGGTGCTGCTCCATCCCACTTCCCTGCCGGGAGAAAACGGCCGGGAGATCCTGGAATCCGCCATCCGGTTCCTGGATTTCCTCCAGGCCGCCGGCCAGAAGATCTGGCAGATCCTGCCCCTGAATCCGCCGGGCCTGGGGGATTCTCCCTATCTCTCTCTTTCGGCTTTTGCCGGACAGGAAGAACTGCTGGCCGGAGCTTTTCCCCTGCCCCGGGCGGATGATCCGGAATTTGCTGTGTTCCGCCGGAGACAGCAGTACTGGCTGGAGGACTATGCCCTGTTCCAGGCCATCCGGAAGCAGTATGGAGGAATGCCCTGGCAGCAGTGGCCGGAAGCCCTGAAGGAACGGAATCCGGAAGCCCTGGCCAGGGCCGGACAGGAGCTGGCGGAAGAAGTGACCCGGGCGGCCGGAAAGCAGTATGTGTTCTTCAAGGCATGGGGGAAGATCCGCCGGGCGGCCCGGGACAGGGGCATCACCCTCCTGGGAGACATGCCCCTTTTCGTGGCTCCGGACAGCGCCGATGTGTGGGCCCACCGGGAATATTTCCAGCTGGACGGGGACGGCTATCCTACGGAAGTGGCCGGGGTGCCCCCGGATTATTTCAGCGCCCAGGGCCAGGTGTGGGGGAATCCCCTGTACCGGTGGGATGCCATGGCTCAGGACGGCTGGCGCTGGTGGCAGGAACGGTTCCGGGTACTGGGCGAAGAAGCGGACTGGGTGCGGATCGACCATTTCCGGGGCTTTGAGGCTCTGTGGGCGGTGCCTGCAGGAGCCCGGGATGCCCGTCAGGGCCGGTGGAAACCGGGTCCCGGCGCTGCCCTGTTCCATGCAGTGGAACAGGCGGTGCCGGACCTGGGATTTGTGGCCGAAGACCTGGGGCTCATCACCCGGCCGGTGACGGAACTCCGGGAAGGGCTGGGCTTTCCGGGGATGCGGATCCTCCAGTTCCATACCCGGACCCGGCAGGACGGGCTCACGGATTTTGCCACGGAGCCCGGCTGCCTGGCCTATACCGGGACCCACGACAACAATACCCTGATGGGCTGGCTCCAGGAAGATTTGGATGAGGAAACCTTCGCCCGGATCTGGCAGATGGTGATGCCCGGGGAAGCCGGTGCTCCGGACCGGAGCCGGGCCAGGGAAATGACGGAGCCCCTGCTCCGGTACCTGTACAGCCGGAATGCCAGGTGGGCCATGGTGCCGGGCCAGGATCTCCTGGGCCTGGGCTCCGGCAGCCGGATGAACATTCCCGGTACCCCCGAGGGCAACTGGCAGTGGAAGCTGAAAAAAGGCCAGCTGACCCGGGAGCTGGCGGAAAGATTGAGAAAGATGGTGAGGGAATGGGGCCGCTGACCGTTGACAGCTGACAAAAAAGCCACCCCCGAAAGGAGGTGGCTTTTTTCTTGAATCTTACAGATGGAAC
>OLFV01000179.1_pt1 | contig 76886 bp, 70 predicted proteins | sample 1605551 | NCBI WGS metagenome assembly OLFV01 (sample SAMEA3888922, study PRJEB22519) | human gut metagenome | biome: human gut; feature: human-associated habitat; material: faeces | place: Denmark | collected 2011
GCACTATGATGTAATCTACTAAACTTTTTTACACAAAGTTCTTGACACACCCTGAGATTTTGATGATTTTGGAAATGGCGTAAATAAGCGTATAACAGGGCATTTTGCGATATTTCGGGAGGAAAATATATGAAGCAACGTATACTTTTTATTTGCCACGGCAATATATGCCGTTCTACAATGGCGGAGTTTGTTATGAAGGATTTGGTTAGGAAGGCTGGTCGGGAGAAGGAGTTTGAAATTGCTTCTGCGGCTACCAGTCGTGAGGAGATTGGTCATGATATTCATCATGGTACCAAGGCTATATTACAGGCTAAGGGGATTCCTTTTGCTAGTCGTCAGGCTGTGCAGATGACCAAGAACGATTATCGTTATTACGATTTAATTGTAGCTATGGATAAGGAAAATCTGTGGGGTATTAGCAGGATTATTGCTTTTGACAGAGATAACAAAGTGAAACTTTTGCTATCTTATGCTGGTGAATTTGCTGGAGAGATAGCAGATCCTTGGTACACTGGGGATTTTGAAGCAACCTATAGAGATGTTTTAGCAGGCTGTCAGGGCATCTTGGACAGCTATCCTCCTATTGAGGAGAATACCCGTAAGGATGATAATCTAAATGAGTAATTCAACTCTAGTATAGAAAAAAATATTTGATGCACGGAAATCTCAAAGAGGATATTTGCTTTTTCTGTCGAATACACAGTATGGTAAGTGAAGAATTTTTTATAACCATTAAATTATAGAAGATGTCCTTGTATCTTTTAGATGGTGTGGCCAAGATGGGGGATATCGGGCAATTTGTTATATTAGGAGTAATATATGATTACAAAAGAATTGATAAATGAAATTAATGAACTATCAAGAAAGCAGAGGTCTGTAGGTTTGACTCCGGAGGAAAAGGAACGCCAGGCAGAGCTGCGGCAGGCTTATTTGGTAGGTTTTCGAGAGAATATGAAGAATGTGCTGGATAGAATAGAAATTGTAGATAAGGTTGATTAATAGTAAGTTTAGCCAAGTAATATAAAGCTGTGATGGCTTCAAAAAAATAAAAAAATATGTCACACTTGAAATATTTTGCTGTTATTAGGACTTTGAGAATAAAGAACAACTAATTCTCTGTGCTAATAGGGCACGGATATGTTTTAATTTTGACACAATTGAAATTTTGTTCTCGCAAAGAGACAATTTGTTATACAAATTATGAAAAAATAAGTGTTATTTATAGTTTTTGTTGACAATAAAATCCAAAGACTTTATACTTGATTTATAGAGATTGTTAGGGGTAACATTGGAGTTTTTCGGGGTTATAAAGTAAGTATATTTTATGTTTAAGGAGATGTTTTATATGTCCACTAGTGCAACAAATTTTGGTCCTGTAAAGATTACCGAAACCGTATTGCGTGATGCTCATCAGTCCCTTTTAGCAACACGTATGCGTACCGAGCAGATGCTGCCAATGCTTTCTGCCCTGGACAAAATCGGCTACAATGCTCTTGAGGCATGGGGCGGTGCAACTTATGATACTTGCCTGCGTTTCTTGAATGAGGATCCTTGGGAGCGTCTTGATACCTTGAAGGCACATCTGAATACTCCTATCCAGATGCTGCTGCGTGGCCAGAATCTGCTGGGCTACAACCACTATTCTGATGATGTGGTTCGTGCTTTCGTAAGAAAGGCTTCTGAGCATGGTGTTGGTGTATTCCGTATTTTTGATGCACTGAACGATGTTACTAATCTGCGTACAGCTATTGATGCAGCATTGAAGGCAAAGGAGAAGCCACATGTACAGGGCTGTCTTGTATATACTGTAAGTCCATTCCATACCAATGAAACTTTCGTAGAGCTGGCCAAAGAGCTGCAGGAGATGGGTGTTCATTCCATCTGCATCAAGGATATGTCTGGTCTGCTGAAGCCTTATGTAGCTGAGGATCTGGTTCGCAAGCTGAAGGCTGCTGTGGATCTGCCAATTGAGCTGCATACTCATTATACTTCCGGCTTTGGTTCCATGACCTATCTGAAGGCTATTGAGGCTGGTGTAGATATTATTGACTGCGCTCTGTCTCCATTGGCTAACGATACTTCCCAGCCATGTACTGAAACTATGGTAGCTACCTTGGAGGGTACTGAGAGAGATACCAAGTTGGATCGTCAGGCTATGGATCCTATTGCTAAGCATTTCCTGCAGGTTAAGAAGGATATTATGAAGGAATTCAACCTGCCTGGTTATTTCGATGTAAATCCAAAGGTTTTGGACTTCCAGATTCCTGGTGGTATGCTGTCCAACCTGGTAAATCAGCTGAAGGCTATGGGTGCTGCTGATAAGTATCAGGAGTTGCTGGATGAGATGCCTCGTGTGCGTGAGGATTTGGGCTTCCCTCCATTGGTAACTCCATCTTCTCAGATTGTTGGTACTATGGCTACCATGAATGTAATTATGCAGGCTAACGGTCAGCCTCGTTATTCTATGGTTCCTAATGAGGTTCGTGATCTGGCTCGCGGTAAGTTTGGTAAGACTCCAAAGCCAGTTAAGCCAGAGGTATTGGCTGCTATGAAGATTAAGCCTGAGGAAATGATTAAGGACTGTGCTGTTGAGGATGCTAAGGCACCTCAGATGGCTGACTTCCGTAAGGAGCTGGCTGCCAAGAAGGTTGAGAAGAAGCTGGCTGGTATCAAGGCAAGCTTGGCTAGCGTTGATGCAGATATCTACGAGCAGGTTCGTGATTCTCAGATTGCCAAGGTTCTGGATGAGATTCCAGAGGAGGATGTTCTCTCCTACGCTTTGTTCCCACAGGTTGCTTTGGACTTCTTCGAGAAGAACGGTCGCCTCTAATCAGAGCAAAACATTATATGATTTACTGGATGGCGGGGATTTTCCCCGTCATCTTTTACTTTCTGGCGCAATCGCCCTACCTATTTTCCAGGGATTGTTGTATAATCATAGTTGGATATCCTGTTTGTCTGCTTAGGCAGGGAATTTGATTTTTTTAGTTTGGTTCATGAAAAATTTATAATAAAGGATGGTTGAAAATGGTTTCAGAAAAGATGCATACCTTGGGTACAAAAAAATCTACTATTCGCACGATTTTTGAATATGGCAGAAAAAGAGCCGCTGAGGTAGGGGAGGAAAATGTTTATGATTTTTCCATTGGCAATCCTAACGTGCCTGCGCCAGAGGCTGTAAAAACTGCAATTATAGATATTCTGAATACTGTTGATAGCTGTACTCTTCACGGCTATACAATTGCTCCTGGTGATCCTCAGGTTCGTCAGACCATTGCCGAAAGCATTAACCGTCGTTTTGGTACTAATTTTGCTGACAAAAATCTTTTTATGACCAGTGGTGCGGCTGCGGCCATTACTATTTGCTTCAAGGCTCTTCATGAGGACGAGGCGGATGATGAATTCCTTACCTTTGCCCCATATTTCCCAGAATATGGTTGTTTTGTAGAATCTGTAGGCTCTAAGCTGAAGGTGGTACCAGCTAATACTGAGAATTTCCAGATTCAGTTTGATAAATTTGAGGAAATGCTTACTCCAAAGACCAAGGCTGTAATTGTTAACAGCCCAAACAATCCTAGTGGCGTTGTTTATTCTGAGGAAACTATTAAAAAGCTGGCAGATATTCTGAAGACCAAGTCTCAGGAATTTGGTCATCCTATCTTTATCATCTCCGATGAGCCATATCGTGAGCTGGTTTATGGCAACCTGCAGGTTCCTTATATTCCTAAATATTATAAAAACACGCTGGTATGTTATTCCTGGAGTAAGTCCTTGTCCCTGCCAGGTGAGCGTATTGGTTATATTGCTGTGCCTGATGAGGTGACAGATTTTGGTATGGTTTATGGTGCTATTGCTGGTGCGGCTAGAGTTCTGACTCATGTTAATGCTTCCTCTCTGTTCCAGCGGGTGGTGGCACGTTGTGTGGATGAGCCATCCAATATTGCTGCCTATGAGCGCAATGGCAATCTGCTGTATAATGGTTTGTTGGAGGCTGGTTTTAGCTGTCAGAAGCCACAGGGAGCTTTTTATTTGTTCCCACAGGCCTTGGAGGCAGATGATAGAGCTTTCTGTGAACGGGCCAAGAAATATGATTTGCTGTTGGTGCCTGGTTCCGATTTTGGTTGTCCTGGTTATTTCCGGGCTGCGTACTGCATCAAGGAGGACACCATCCGCCGTTCCTTGCCAGCCTTTAAGAAGCTGGCCGCAGAATATGGTAAATAAAAATGAATTTTCATGGTTTGAATCAAAAGCAGCAAAGTGTAGCAAAGGAGCTGGAGCAGAATATTCTGCTCCTTGCTTCTGCAGGCACAGGCAAAACCAATACCTTGGCCTACAGAATTGAAAATATATTGGACAAAAAGCTGGCTCAGCCAGAGGAAATAGTCTGTTTGACCTTTACCAACAAGGCCTGTAATGAAATGAAGGACCGTATTAATTCCATAGCTGGAGGAGCTGCGGTGGATGTTATGGTTAAGACAATTCATGGTTTTTGCTATGAGATTCTGCGCTGGGCAGCCAGACAGGATAGTGATATTTTTGGGGACTTTGGGGTTTTTGACGAGACGGATTGTCTGGAATTGATTGCCAATCTGAAATATGTTAGTAGCGAAAAGGCCAGTGTATTTCAGAAGCTGATTAATCTGGTGAAGGAATATAGGGGAGAATATAATATTTTCTCTCAGCATCCAGAGGAAGATTATGAGCAGGTAATATTGCGGTTGAAGGACAAAAATCCTCAACGCTTGGCAGATGCAGCCAAGGGCTTTGAAAATATTTTAATGATTTTTGATGCTCATTGTGGTGAGATTCTCAAGGAGTACGATGATATGCTGGGCGAGAATCATGCTGTGGATTTCAATGATTTAATCAATGAAGCCTATAGGCTGTTACAGCAGGATGAGGTGGCCAAAGTCTGGCAGAATCGGTTCAAGTTCTGGTGTGTAGATGAGGTGCAGGATATTAGCCGGTTGGAATATAGTCTGCTGACAAGAATGTTTGGCAATAGCAATCTTCTTTTGTGTGGTGATATTTTTCAGACCATTTATGAGTGGCGAGGTTCGGACCCTACTTTTATAAATCAAAGCTATGTCAAGGATTACAAGCCTAGACTGGTGGTGTTTAATGAAAACTATCGGTCAACGGCTAATTTGTTGTTGGCGGGTTTTGGCTATTTGAAGAATACTTTCCCGCAGCAGGTAGCAGGCTTGTTTCCAGAGGATGCGGTGCCTGTGAATAGTACCCCAGGGGAGCTGGTAGTGCATAAATCACTGTGGAGTACCAAGGTGGAGGCTAGTTGGATTTATGAAAAGCTGCAGCAGCTACAGCCAGAGGATTTGTCCAAGGTGTGTATTTTGACCAGAGCCAATTGGTATGCCAAGGAATTATCGAAAGCTTTTGTTCAAATTATGGAGCAAAGGCGACAGCAGTATCAGTCTGGTCAGAGGGAGCAGCAGGATTTTCCCTTGGAATTTATGTTGGTGGATGAGTTCAAATTTTTCCGTCGACAGGAAATCAAGGATGTGGTGGCGGCTTTGCGACTGCTGATTAATCCCCAGGATAGCAGTAGTATGTTGAGACTTTTGAAGCGTTTTGGTCGCCGTATTGGCCCGGCTACTATTGCCAGGATTCAGTCTGAGGAATATCAAAAGGCAGGTATCAGGATTACAGATTTGCTTCATCCTTCTACGCAGAAATATGCAGAGCCATACGAAATGCTGCTTCGCCAGCTGGAGTGTGGCCAGGTGGTGGTTTTTGATGTGGAGGCCACAGGGCTGGATACGGCTAGAGATGAAATTATCCAGATTGCCGCCATTAAGGTGGATTTGCAGGGGCAGGAAATAGCTAGATTTGTCCGGTATCTTCGGGCAGGCAAATCTGTTGGTTTGTCAGAGCAGGTGCATCATATTAGTGATGCCTATTTGCAGGAAAAGGGTGTAGAGCCTAGTGAGGCACTGCAGGGCTTTTGTGAATTTGCTCAGGGAAGCGTCATTGTGGGCCATAATGTGGTTTTTGATTTGACTATATTGGCTAGCCAGCTGAGACGATTGGGGTTGCCTCCCTTGGATATACCGGCTTTTTATGATACCTTGGATATTTACCGCCGTTTTTATCCACAGATGCCAAATTATAAGCTGGAATATCTAGGAGAGGTTTTTCATGTACAGCACAAATCATCCCATGATGCTTTTGATGATATATGTGCTACGGGAGAAATTTTGCTTCATGCTGTAAGGGAAAATATTCTGCCAGATAGGGATCTTCGTCGCAGTTATCTCAGCAAATATGTAAATCTATTTGGTCCCTTGGCTAAAGCCTTTGAGGAAACGAGAAACAAAATTCAAGCACTACCTTTGCCTAAGCTGGTGGTAGAGGTGATTATGTCCTTGGGAATCAACAGCTTTTATGCCAAGGAGGCGCCTCGTCTGGAGAATCTGCGCCAGCTGGTGCGTTATAGTCGGGAGCTTATGCAGCTGCCGGATAGGGTGGTTCAGGAGGATACCTATGATGCCTTGCAGGAATTTTTGCGTTTGACTGCTATGTCTGATACGGAGCTGGATTTGATGCTGAAGGAGCATCCCAAGATTCCGATTATTACTATTCATCAGGCTAAGGGCTCGGAATTTGATACTGTTTTTCTAACTGGTTTGCAGGAGGGAGTTTTTCCTACAAGAATTGCCTTGAAAAAGGACAATGTAACGGAGGAAGCCAGATTGTTCTATGTGGCTATTACTAGAGCCAGACATCGGCTTTTCCTTACTTCTGTGACAGAAAGACAGCATGCTGTGTGCAGGTTTATAAAGAACATTCCCCAGCAGTATATTTTGGAGGATAGGAAATAAAATCCCTTGACTAAAGCAATGTCTAGGTAGTAATATCTTTATGGTATTGATTTAAATTATGGATAAATGTGAGGTGAATGGCAATGGACGCAGGACCTGAACCCAGGTACACGCCTAAATTAAATAGGGGGACTGTATCCCTTGTCATGCCTTTTCTTGCTATATAGAGTCTGGGATTGCTGATTTTGGTATGATGTTGGATAGAGTCCCCGTACTGAAAGGAGCAATTTTATAATGCTGAAGATTTATAAGTCTTTGGACAGCGGCCCTTTACAGGAGCTGACCCTGAAAACATTGGAAAGCGGTGCCTGGATTAATATTGTAGACCCTACCCCTTATGAGTTGAAGGTTGTGGGGAATCTTACCGAGGTTGAGCCGGATTTCCTTCGTTCCGCCTTGGATGATGAAGAGCGTTCTCATATTGATATAGAGGACGACAATGTTATGATTTTGACCAATGTGCCAGTGGTGCGGGATACAGGCAGCTATGATACCTTGCCTTTGGCTATCATTGTTACAGAGGAATACATCATTACAGTATGCTTGGAGGAGACACCAGTGTTGTCTTATTTTAATGAAAAGACAGCCAGGATGTTCCGCACCTTCAAGAAAACCAGATTTCTGTTTCAGATTCTCTATAGAACAGCTACCTTCTATTTGCGGTATCTGCGTCAGATTAGCAATCAGTCTGACGAAATTGAGAGCAAGCTGAGACATTCCATGAACAACCAGGAGATTCTAAAGCTGTTGGAGCTGCAGAAGGCCCTGACCTTCTTTAATGCATCTCTGCGATCCAATGGTGCTGTACTGGACAAGCTGATGCGGCTTCGTACTACTACCTCCATGCAGCCTATGCTGAAATACTATGAGGAGGACGAGGATCTGCTGGAGGACGTTATTATCGAGAACAAGCAGGCTCGGGAAATGGTTGAAATGTACAGCAAGATTATGGGACGGCTGGCAGATACCTTTTCCTCGATTATTTCCAATAATCTGAACCAGGTCATGAAGTTCCTGGCCTCAGTAACCATTTTGTTGGCTATTCCTACAGTTATTTCCAGCTTCTTTGGTATGAATGTGCCAGTGCCTATGGAGGAAACTCCTTTTGCGTTTTGGTATATTTTCTTTTTTGCTGGTGCCTTTGCAGCTGTCTGCGGTGTACTGTTGTGGAAAAGGGATATGTTTTAAAACATAAAAATAAGGCTTGTGTAATGGGAAGATTCCTGTTACGCAAGCCTTTTTGTTTGCTTTGGTTCCTGTCAAGGTCAGAAAAGCTTATTTAATTAAGCAAATAGATTTCAATAAACTGGCGGCCAAACCAGATGGCCTCCTCATGGGTGTCAAAGGCAATATCGATGGTACTGCCCTGAATATTCCAGCCAATATCCTCGGCAACGGCTACACCATAGCCTGGAATGAAAACAGAAGTACCCATAGGTATATAATTAGGATCTACGGCAATAACTCCCCTGCGGAGGAGAGTGCCGGAGGCGGTGTATTTTCCCATGCCTGGATCCTGGGGACTGTAAGCATAGGCTTCCACGGTTATGACTCTGGCATTGGAGAGATCTACTTCGCCGCTATTATTGGCAGAAGCCACTGATGTTATCAGGAGAAGCAACAGTGCTAAAATCGCTGTCAGACCGAATTTCTGGTTTTTCAAAATTCCACAACCTTTCTAATAAAATTTTTATTTATTTTATCATACATGGGGGGCGGTGTCAAAAAAACAGCTAATAATAAAACTTGTTTTCTCTTAATCTGTATTGTATAATTGACAATATAGAGGTGATAATGTATAATCATGCTTAAAACAAATGTACCTAATTGACATTTGATTTGTGTTAAATGATAGGAGATATATAGCATGAAAATAACAAAATCTACATGGCCTATAAAGGTAGGAGCAGTGGCAGGTCTTTGTCTGCTCTTTGGCATTGTTTATGTTTTAGACCCGGCTTTCTGGGGGGAGCTGTGGGATGTATGCCTTAGCGGCGATATGCATCGCATTGCTGCCTATATCAATTCCTTTGGAGCTTGGGCCATGGTATTCAGTTTCTTTCTGGTACTGTGTGTCAATGCCATAGGCTTTCCACCAGCCATGATTTTTTCTGCTGCCAATGCCCTGATTTTTGGCATTGTGCCAGGTATTGCCCTGGCTTGGATTGCGGAAACCGTAGGCTGTGCTATGAGCTTTGTCCTGTTGAGATTTTTGTTTCGGGATGCAGCGGAGGATGTAATATCCAAGCACAAATCCCTGCAAAAGATTGATGATTTCAGCGGGGAAAGAGGCTTTCGGATCATGCTGATAGCCAGAGTTATTCCATATTTGCCATCAGGCCTGCTGAATGCCTTGGGTGCTGTAAGCCGACTGAGTTTCAAGGAATTTACTATTGCTGCCCTTATAGGCAAGCTGCCATCTACAGCTATTGAAGCCATGATAGGCCATGATGCAGTAACGGCCGGAGAAAATCCCCATAGATTGGTATTCTCCTTGGTTCTGGCAGCTGTAATGATTTTGGGATTTATTATTTACGAAAAAAGACAAAAGAAAAATAGTTAATAAGGTCATGGAAAATAAAATTTAGGGGGAATCTCTATGGAAGAAAAGAAAAGGCGTATTTTTTTTCTCGATAATCTAAAGGCTTTTATTGTCTGCCTGATGATTGTCTTTCATGTAGCTCTGTGCTACATGGCTTATGCACCAGAATGGTGGTACACAGTGGACAAGGGAGATCCGCAGTTTTCCTTCACCATGCTGGTTATGTGGGCAGATATTTTTATCATGCCGGTGATGTTTTTTATCTCAGGGTATTTTGGCTTAATGTCCTTGGTGAAGCAGACCGATGGCAGATTCTGGAAAAGCAAGCTGGTGCGGATAATTATCCCTTGGATTGCTGGTGTAGTTATTCTGGCTCCGCCTGTAACCTTTATCATGTTTGCCAGCCGGGGCATTCCTATAGACTATGTCCATGATTATCTCTTTAAGCTGTTTCTTTTTGGCCCTTGCTTTAGTCATGTGCAATATTGGTATCTGGGGGTTCTGACGTACTTGTACATCCTGCTTTATGTATTCTGCAAGCTAAAGCCAGATTTTAGAAAGCAGCTGCCTGCCTCCATACCGGGAGCCAAGCTCTTTGTGGGTTTTACAATTTTGAGCTTTGCCTGCACTGTGGGAGGCTATATGTATGCCGATGGCAATAATGATTTGTGGACCTTTATTTGGCCTGTACTGGTATTTCAGCCTAGCCGAGTGTTATTGTATCCTTTGTATTTCTTTTTAGGGGCCTATGCTTGGCGCCATCAGTGGTTTACCCAGGGTGGTTACAAGGCGGATCCAACTAAATGGCTGCCAGCCTTTATTGTAGCCAGTGTGGCCTATTTATTCTATTGCATTATGGGAGCACAAATGGCTGCCAGCATGGAGCAGTATATGATTGTTAAGGCTGCCATACATATTTTATTTGTTTTGTCTGCTGTATTTGGGCTTTTGGCCATCTTCCAATCGCAGTTGGATTATACCAATAAATTCCTAGGAGAGCTGGCTGCTAACAGCTATAATATGTATTATACCCATATGGGACTGGTTATGTTAATCGCCTGGTATTTTGTCCAGTTTGATTGGTCAGCCTATGTAAAATATATCATGGTATCCTTGCTGTCCTTATTGGCCAGTTATTTGACTGGTAAGCTGTTAATGATTTTCCCTTGCTTTGCCTCTGGCAAGAAAGCGAAAAATGATGGGCCAGGCCTAGAAAATAAGTAAAAATAAGACTCTGAGTGACTTGATTTTTTGCTCAGAGTCTTTTATTATGTTAAGAGGGATTCTATCTGATATTACAGCGATAAAATCTCAATTTTGTCATAATCTAGGGGAGGAATTATCCATGATTATATTGGCATCTGCTTCACCACGACGGAGAGAGCTTTTGCAGCAGATTGGCTGTAGCTTTCGAGTAGAGGTTAGTCAGGCTGAGGAAGTGGATTGTCAGGGACTACAGCCATCTGTGGTTGTCGAGAAAAATGCTTATCTCAAGGCAGCAGCCGTAGCGGCTCTTTATCCGGATATGCCGGTGCTGGGAGCGGATACGGTGGTTAGTCTTGATGATGATATATTTGGTAAGCCTAGGGACAAGGAGCAGGCCAGAAAAATGCTGACAAGGCTATCCGGCAGAACACATCAGGTGTCTACTGGTATAGCTATTGCCTGGCACAATCAGATCTGGCAGGCATATGAGACGACGGAGGTAGATTTTGCCCCGCTTTCTCCGGCAGAAATAGACCGTTATCTTGCTACTGGCGAGCACGCTGACAAGGCTGGTGCTTATGGTATTCAGGGACGGGCTGCTGTGTTTATTGAACAAATTAGAGGGTCCTATTCCAATGTCGTAGGTTTGCCGCTTCATTGTCTATATGGTCTTGCCCAGAAAGCGGGGATTGATTTATATGGCAATGGTGAGGGATCTTCCAGTTGAGGAAAGGCCCAGGGAAAGGCTTTTGGCTTTAGGGCCAGGTTTTTTGAGCAATGCAGAGCTTTTGGCCATCCTGCTTAGGAACGGGTTTCGAGAGAAATCTGCTCTGGATATGGCTGGGGATGTGCTGAAGCAATGCGGGCAGGATGGTATCGGCGGTCTAGTTAGGCTGTCTATTGCTCAACTAGGTCAAATGAAGGGGATAGGAACAGCTAAGGCCGCGGAATTAATGGCTGCGGTGGAGCTGGGGCGGCGCATGGCTACCCATAGTGCCAAGCAAAAATTGATAGTTACCTGTCCAGAGGATGCTGCAGAATATGCTTTCCCCAGATTCAAATATGAGGAACGGGAGCATTTTGCAGTAATATTAATGAATATAAAAAACCATATTTTATCTATGCCGGTTATTTCTATTGGCAGCCTTACCGCCTCAGTGGTTCATCCTAGAGAGGTGTTCAAGGCGGCAATTCAGCAAACAGCGGCTTCCATGATTCTGGTGCACAATCATCCTAGTGGAGATCCAACTCCCAGCAAGGAGGATATTGCTACTACCAGAAGAATTGTGGAGGCAGGAAAGCTAATGGATATTCCTGTGCTGGATCATATTATTTTAGGAAATGATAAATATATTTCCCTAAAAGAAAAAGGTGTGATAAAATAAAGATTGCTGTATATATAATATGGCGATGGTATATCTTTGAAGGGAGAAATTTTTAACATGTGGAATCTTTTTGGTGGTTTGTCCCACGATATGGGTATTGATTTAGGAACAGCAAATACATTGGTTCATATTAAGGGCAAGGGCATTGTCCTCCGTGAGCCTTCTGTAGTGGCAATAAAGAGTGATACTGGGGATGTTTTGGCTGTAGGTGACGAGGCAAAGCGTATGATTGGCCGTACTCCAGGCAGCATTGTAGCTATTCGCCCTATGAAGGATGGTGTTATTGCAGATTTTGATGTAACTCAGGCTATGCTGAAATATTTTATTCGCAAGGCTATGAATACCAAGTCCTTCGTTCGTCCTCGGGTAGTGGTTGGTGTACCTTCCGGTGTTACTGAGGTAGAGAAGCGGGCTGTTATTGATGCAGCTCAGCAGGCTGGTGCTAGAGAGGCTTATCTCATTGAGGAGCCAATGGCAGCAGCTATTGGTGCAGGCCTGCCTGTAGAGGAGGCTACTGGCTCCATGGTTGTAGATATTGGCGGTGGTACTACCGAGATTGCGGTTATTTCTTTGGGTGGTATTGTTACCAGCTGTTCCATTCGCATTGGTGGCGATGAAATGGATTCTTCCATTATTCAGTACATCAAGCGTGAATACAACCTGCTGATTGGTGAGCGTACTGCTGAGGAGATTAAGATTAATATTGGTACCGCCATTGTAAATCCAAATCAGGATAAGACTATGGATATTCGCGGTCGTGACCTGATTAGCGGTTTGCCAAAGACTGTACGGATTAAGTCCAGCGAGGTTTGTGAGGCCCTTAGCGAGCCTGTACACAAAATTGTGGAGGCTGTAAAGGGCACTTTGGAAAAGACTCCGCCTGAGCTGGCAGCTGATGTTATGGATCATGGCATTATGATGACTGGTGGCGGCTCCCTGCTGAACAGCCTGGATAAGCTGCTGAGCCATGAAACCGGCATGCCTGTCCTGGTTTCCGAGGATGCATTGTCCTGTGTAGGCGAGGGTACTGGCCGTTCTTTGGAGAACATTGAGCTGTTGAAGCGTGTTGTTATGACTACAAAGAAGTTGAGATAAAATGAACAGGGTACGACGGGATAAAAATTCACATCGGACTATATGGTTACTGGTTTTTGTGGCAGTAAGCGTCTTTGTGATTATATTTTTTGCAGCCAGGGGCAGATTTACTGCCCCTTTAGGCAGTATAGCAGCTACAGGGGCCTTGGCTCCTTTTCAGCGGGCCGTATCCTGGGCGGGCTATCAGATTAACGGTGTAACATCATCCATTTGGGAGCTGGTGTCTGCTTACTATCAGAATGAGCTGTTGAAAAACGAGGTAGTTCAGCTAAGACAGCAAAATCTGACTGCCAGTGAGTATGCCGCGGAAAATGAGAGGCTGCGCAACCTTTTGGGCTACAAGCAGGCTGCCAGCCAATTTGATTTGGAGGCGGCCCAGGTTATAGGCCGGGAGCAGGCTACCTGGACAAGTATGATTGTTATCAACAAGGGAACCAGCGATGGTATTGCGAAAAATATGCCTGTGGTAACAGAAAAGGGACTGGTTGGTGTTGTTACGGAGGTTGCTCCTAATGCAGCCAAGGTACAGCTTATTTTGGACCCCCGCTGTTCTGTAGGCACCTTGATTCAGCGCCCTGAGTCAAGGGTGGCTGGTATTGTACAGGGAAGCATTGCAGATGCCATGACCCCTAATATGATTAATATCCCCAAAAATTCCGATGTGGTAGAGGGGGATATGGTTATTACTTCTGGCTTTGGCGGTATCTACCCCAAGGGAATTGCCGTTGGAACAGTGGATTCCTTGGAGGATGATGGCGGCGGTTTGTTGAAGATTGCTGTGCTGAAGCCTGTGGTGGATTTCCAAAAGTTGGAGGATGTGTTGGTTATTACAGCCTCCAGAGAGGCACCGCCTGCACCTTTGACACCACCTGTTCAGACTCCGGGGACGGAAACTGACAAGGATGGCAATTTCATCAATGGAGAAAAGGCAGAGGATAAATAGTTATGAATATTTTCTTGGGCTGGCTGGTAATGGCCTTGGGGCTATATGTGCTGCAATCCTCCTTTCTGCCATTGGTATTCTTTCGTGGCATAGGGCCGGATTTGCTGCTTTTGCTGACTATTTCCTACGCCTTTCTCAAAGGAAATAAGCTGGGAAGCTTTATGGGCTTTTTGCTAGGTCTTTTTGAGGATCTGGCCACTGGCAGTTTTTTAGGTGTGAATATATTTATTAATATGCTGGTGGGCTTTGGCTGTGGAACTTTTTCCAACAGGGTGCTGCGGGATAGCTTTATTTTGCCGATTGTTGCTTCCTGCGTAGGAACTATGATTTCCTATTGCATTCATGAGTTGATAATCGTGTTATTAGGCTATGGCTTCTATCCTGTGGCTCATATACAGATGAAGCTTTTGCCCATGCTGTGCTATAATGTTATTTTTGCATGGCCAGTGCATGTTATGGTTCATAGAATGGATGAATTTGTATCAAAAAAGAAATAGCACAGTTTGGCAAGGAACTGTGCTGAATATGTGGCAGAAGGACTGCCACATTTTGTTGTTTTATAGATTGGCTGGGAGATGTGCATGACAGATAAGGATATTTTTAGTGGGCGTCTGAAGGCTTTAAGTGTAGTTGTGGTGCTGGTAATAGTTGTTTTGATTGCCAGAATGGGTTATTTGCAGGCATATGATGGTGACTATTATGCCAGCTTGGCTGATGGCAATCGAATACGTCTAGTACCGGCAGTGGCGCCTAGAGGTACTATGTATGACCGTAACGGCAAGCTGCTGGTTACTAACCATCCCGGTTTTACAGTATCCCTGCTGCCTTTAACAGAGCCTATTTCGGAGGAAGTTATCAGCAGGCTTTCCACATTGCTAAATGTACCTGTGGAGGATATCCACAAAAAAATTGATAGCCATGTTGGCTTTGATCCTATTCGCATTAAGATGGATGTAGGGCCAGAGCTGACTACCATTATTGCGGAGCAGAAGGATCTGTATCCTGGAGTAGTGGTAGAGGTTTTGCCTATTAGGGACTATATTTATCACCAGCAGGGTGCCCATGCCTATGGCTATGTAAGTGAAATCAGCGATGCAGAGCTGGAAAAGAAAAAGGATGAAGGCTATAAAAGCGGCGATATCATTGGTAAATTTGGTTTGGAGAAAATCTATGACCAGTACCTTCGCGGCACCAATGGCGGCGAACAGGTAGAGGTGGATGTTACTGGCAAGCCTGTTCAGGTGCTGGGGAAAAAGAATCCTATTCCCGGCAACGACCTTCATTTAACCATAGATTTGGATATACAGGCAGCAGCAGAGAAGGCTGTTGATGAACAGCTCGTTCAGATTGGTGCTCATGCGGCAGCAGCGGTAGCTCTGAATCCTCAGACGGGAGAGGTGCTGGCTATTGTCAGTCGCCCTGCTTTTGATCCAAATCTCTTTGTTAATGGTATTTCTGGCAAGGATTGGGCTGTTATTAACAATAATCCTTATTATCCAATGGATAACAAGGCTATTACAGGTGAATATCCACCAGGTTCTACCTTTAAGATTATTACAGGTACAGCGGCTTTGTCTGAGGGGAAGGTAACACCAGAGGAAAAGATTTTCGACTCTGGTCATCACTGGATTATACCTAAGGGTAATGCTGGCGGAGAGGCTTTGGGCTGGTTGAATTTTGAACAGGCGATGGCTCATTCTGATAATGTGTATTTCTATGAAATGGGCAATCGTCTGGGAATTGATACTATTGAGCGTTATGCCAGAATGTTTGGCATGGGCAAGCTTACCGGTATTGATTTGCCTTATGAGTCTGAGGGGCTGGTGGCCTGCAAGGCTTACAAACAGCGGGTTTTTGAAGAGGATTGGTACTTGGCAGAAACCTTTGACGCAGCTATAGGGCAGGGGTTTAATCTGGTAACTCCTATACAGGCAGCTTCCATTATGGGAGAGATTGCGGCTGACGGCAAACGCTTTAAGCCATATCTTGTAGACAGTATTGTAGATGTTAATGGCAACGTGGTGAAGAGGTTCAAGCCAGAGCTTTTGGGCCAGTTGGATGTAGAGGATAGATTTATCCGCTTGGTACAGAGCGGCCTTCATCAGGTTACTAAATATGGTACAGCAGCTTCTATCTTCGGCAAGAATTATCCAGTGGAAATAGCGGGTAAAACCGGTACAGCAGAGAATCCTCACGGCCGGGATCATGGCTGGTTTGTAGCTTATGGCCCCTTTGACAATCCTACTATTGTCGTAGCGGTTATTGTGGAGCAGGGTGGCTATGGTTCACAGTCTGCTGTGCCAATTGGCAAAAAAATATTAGATGCTGCTTTCCATATAGTGGATCCAGCCCAGGCTGCCAAGGCCAAGGCGGCAGCAGAGAAGCGGTAATAAGAGATGAGGTGGAGAGTGTGGCCAGAGATTTGATAAAAATCAAGGGTGTATCCAATGGCTTTCAGTTAATGGTGGACAGCTCAGCAGATTTGGCTCAGGTTCAGGAAGAATTGGAACGGAAGCTGGCGGAGCATCCAGAATTTTTCCCAGAGGGAACCAAGTTCCAGCTGGTGGTGGCAGATTTGCATAAATCTGTGCGTCATGGACTGGGAAGCTATTTGCAAAGCAAGGGGCTTGATCTGGCAGATAGCACAAAAAAGGTGTCAACTGGGGCAGTGAGACCAAATGCTGGTCATGCTAATGCTGCTAATGCTATACCTCAGCCAAATAACGGAAGAAATGAGGGAGATTGCCAGCAGGTCATGAAGGTAATTAACCGAACTGTCCGCAATGGAGAGGAAATTACCTCTCAGGGTTCCTTGATGATTTGCGGTAACGTAAATCCTGGAGCTAAGCTGGTAGCTGTGGGGAGTATTGATGTAAGGGGAAACTGTCGTGGTATTGTTCACGCAGGCGCAATGGGGGATTATCAAGCCTTTGTAGTGGCAGATAGACTGATGCCCATGCAGATTCGCATTGCCAATCTCATAGCTCGCTCACCGGATGAACCGGAAGTAAGCCAATATGCAGAGAAGGCATATATCAAGGATGGTCAGATTGTTATAGAACCAATAGAAAGGTAGGATTTATACAGATGAGTGAGGTTATTGTTATTACATCCGGCAAAGGTGGCGTAGGTAAGACTACTACCACTGCCAATTTGGGGGTAGGATTGGCAAAGCGTGGCAAAAATGTTGTTCTGATTGATACAGATACAGGCTTGCGCAATCTGGATTTGCTGCTGGGGCTGGAAAATCGTATTATGTATGATTTGGTCGATGTAACCGAGGGCAGAGTTCCTTACAAGAAGGCTCTGGTTCGTCACAAGAAATACGAGACACTTTTCCTTCTGCCTACATCTCAGATAAAGGATAAATCTGCGGTAAATCCAGCCCAGTTGATGGTTCTTTGTGATGAGCTGCGCAAGGAATATGATTACGTTATTATTGACTGCCCAGCAGGTATTGAGCAGGGCTTCAAAACCGCTATTGCTGCAGCAGATAGGGCCATTGTTGTAACTATGCCAGAGGTTTCCGCTGTTCGTGATGCAGACAAGATTATCGGCGAGCTGGGCCGGGCTGAAAAGGATAATATCAGCCTGATTGTTAACAGAATCCGTCCTCAGATGGTGGAAAGCGGCGATATGATGGATATGAGCGATATTGATGATATTCTGTCCATCAAGTGTATTGGCCAGGTGCCTGATGATGAAATGGTAGTAACCTCCGCCAACCGTGGTGAGCCATTGGTAGGTAATCCTAAGTCTCAGGCAGGCCGAGCCTATGACAATATTGTTCGTCGCATTTTAGGCGAGGAAGTACCTTTTATGACCTTCGAGAAGGATGGTCTTTTTACCCGCCTGAAAAAGGCTTTTGGAATGTAAGGAGGTCAGGGGATGTTGGATTCATTGCTTAGCATATTTAAAAAGGAAAAATCAGGCAAGGTTGCTAAAAAAAGATTACAGATGGTTCTGATTCAGGATAGGGCCAGTGTATCCCCAGAGGTAATGGAAAAGCTGCGGGACGATATCATTCAGGTTATTTCTAAATACATGGTCATCAATAAAAGCGATATGGAAATTTCTCTGGAAAATGTAGAGGATTCTGTTGCTTTGGTAGCCAATATTCCTGTACAAAATATGCGCCATCATTAATGAAAGGCCAATTTACATACAGGGGTATTATGGGAGGAGCAAAATGGAAGATTATACCACAGCTATTGAGGCCTATGGTTCTGCTGCAAAAAGAGGGGATGCAGCAGCTATGGCTTCTTTGGGACAGGTTTTGCTGACAGAGGGCATAAGCTATCTAACAGGCAGTGCTGCCAGATATGGCAATCAAGAGGCACTTGACATTTTGGAGGATTTGTTGGCTCATGGCCAGTCCAGATTACTGGCAGCCAGGGGAAATGCTGGAAAAGCAGGTAAATCCTTGGAGCAATCAGCTGTTGAAGTAGGCAGTATTATCCAGTTGGGACATATTCCAGCTGGGGAAGATCCTATGGAATGGCAGGTTCTGGAGGTCAAGGAGGATAGGGCCCTGCTTTTGAGTAAATATGTACTGGAATACAGACCTTTTCATGACCGCTGGGGATTGGTTACCTGGGAAAGCTCCAGCCTGCGCAGGTATCTGAACAAGGAATTTTTGGAAACTGCATTTAGTGAGCAGGAGCGTTACTCCTTGGTCAAGGCTTTGATCAGGGCTGATGAAAATCCTATGTGTAATACGGACCCAGGCAATGATACCAAGGATAAGGTATTCCTGCTTAGCGTTGTAGAGGCGCAAAAGTATTTTAATGTGAACCATAATCGCAAATGTCCATATTATCTAGGCAGAAGAGAGCAAAATCCTCGTTCCAGCTGGTGGTGGCTGCGTTCCCCAGGTTTTAATGAGGCCAATGCAGCCAGTGTGGGTGAGGATGGTTCCTTTCAATACAGCTATGTAAGAGATGTACGTGGAGGTATTCGTCCTGCTATCTGGTTGAAATTGAATTAAAAAATAGGAGCTATGACATAAGCTGTGTCATAACTCCTTTTTTATGGAAATATATTAGATGATAAAATTTAGCGGCGGAACCAGGCCTTCATGGTATCAAATATCTTCACCAAGTCTGGTTCTTCTATTACATATGGTACCATAGAATACATATAAGACAGGAATGGTCTGGAGAATACTCCCCGTTCATAGGCAAATTGCTGGTAGCCTGCCAATATAGCAGGGTCTTTTACCTCAATGCAGGCACAGCCGCCCATAATACGAACTTCCTTGATACGTTCATCCTGAAAATCTGCCAGTTCCCGACGGGTAATGGCTTCAATGTTTTTGATTTTGGACATATAATCGTCACGCTCAAAAATCTCGATGGCTTTCAGGGAAACAGCACAGGCCAAAGCATTGCCCATGAAAGTTGGGCCGTGCATCAAAGCCTTGCGGTCATCATCGCTGTAGAAGGCTTCATAAACATTGTGATTGGCAACGGTGCAGGCATGACCGATATAGCCCCCTGTAAGAGCCTTGCCCAATACCAATATATCAGGCAGCACCACATCAGCCACAAAGCGATGACCAGTACGGCCAAAGCCGGTAGCCACTTCATCGAATATCAGCAGCACATCATATTGGCTGCAAAGCTCCCTAGCCCGTTTTAGGAAGGAAATATCATACATCTGCATACCGCCAGCACCCTGCAACAGAGGCTCCACAATAAAGCAATTCAACTGATCATGATATTTTTGGAAGGCCTCCTCCAGAGCTGGAATAGTGGTAGGAATATGAATACACCCCTTTTTCTGGTCTACGCCATCCTTTTGCTCAAAGGCAAAATGGTAATCATCATCATCGCCTACCTCCATAGCCTTGAAGGTATCTCCATGATAAGCTCGATTTAGTGCCAGCACCAGAGGACGATGATTGCCCTTGTTTACATGGTATTGCAGGGTCATTTTCAAGGATACCTCCACAGCCACACTGCCAGAATCGGAGAAGAAGCAGTAGTCCAAATCCCCCGGCAGGAACTCCTGCAGCTTGGCAGACAACTTCTGTACTGGCTCATGGGTAAGACCGCCTAGCATAACATGACAGAATTTATCAGCCTGTTCCTTGATGGCAGCAGTCAGCTCAGGATGCTTGTAGCCGTGAATCATGCACCACCAGGAGGAAACAGAATCTACTAGCTTCTGGTCCTTGGTGTAGAGATAAACACCTTCCGCATCCTTAATATTATAGGGTTCCTTCATATGCTTCATTTGTTGGTATGGATACCAGATCATTTATTTCACCTCATCATACAAATTTTTCAATAATTCCACATCTATATCCAACTGGGTATCTCCCGGCTGAACCTTGGCCAATACAGGCAGGTTGGTCATGTATTGACACATGCGGATATTATCATCTTCCATGACATTGCCTGGGTGGTAGTTGTTGAAAATAACACCTTTTACAGGCAAATTATGGGCTTTCATGTATTCATAGGTCAGCACCACATTGTTAATGGTGCCAAGGCCTGCATCAGCAATCATAATACAGGAAAGGTGCAAATCCTTGATAACATCCTCCAGCTGGATTTTGGCTTCATCAAAGCAGATTGGGCAGAGAATGCCGCCACTGCCCTCCACAGTAATATAATCATACTGGGGAACAAGGGAGTAGAAGCCCTGTCTTACCACCTGCATTTCCACAGGATGTCCCTCAATGCGGGAAGCCAGGTGAGGAGAATAGGCATTTTCGTATACATAATGGCACATGGAGTCCAAATCCTGCTCTATGCCGGCACATTCCTTGACAAAGAGAGCATCTCCTGGTATCAGGGAGCCATCAGGACGACGGTTGTTGCCACTCATGGCGGCCTTGTAGTAGGCTGGCTTACAGCCTGCCTGAGCCAGCTTCTTGACAATCAAGCCGGTAACATAGGTCTTGCCAATGTCAGTACCTGTTCCTGTAATAAAAATTCCTTTACTCATGTTTATGCCTTCTATTCTATAATGTATGTATCAGGAGGTTGGAGATGTCCCCGCCATCCTGCAAAGGGTATAAGCTTGTTACTGTACTTGATATGGCGGTGTAATGTCTCTGCCCATATCTGTAAGCATATCCTTGTCGCTGCGAATGGTAGCACAAGCTGTAGTGGTCAGCATATTGCCTGTAATGGTAGCAGAGGCACCAGCCCGGAAAGCGGTTTCTCCGTCATTGGTGAGGAGGGCTCTGCCAGCACCTAAGCGAATATTGGCCTCTGGGTTAATATAGCGGAAAAAGGCTACGGTTCTTAGAATATCTGCTTCTGTCAATCGCTCCAAATGCTCTAAAGGTGTGCCTGGAATAGGCATTAGGGCATTCAAAGGAATGGAATCAATGCCCAGCTCTGCCAGACTAATGGCCATATCCAATCTATCCTCCCAGGTTTCACCCATGCCAATAATTCCACCGGAGCAGGCGCACATACCTATTTCCTTTACCAGCTTCAGGGTAGCAATCTTCATATCGTAGGTGTGGGTGGTACAGATATTAGGAAAGTTACGCTTGGAGGTTTCGATATTGTGATGGTAGCTGGTAACCCCTGCTTCTTTGAGACGGCGAAGCTGGTCCGCATCTAAAAAGCCCATAGACGCGCACAGTTCTATATTGCACTCCTTGCTCATGGTTTTGTAGGCCTCAATAGCAGCATCGAATTCCTTGCCAGTCAAGGCTCTGCCAGCTGTTACAATGGAAAAACGATGTATACCTTCGTTTTCGTTCATGCGGGCAGCAGCCAGAATTTCCTCTGTGCTGAGCATGGGATGAGATTGACATTCTGTATGATTATGGGCAGACTGGGCACAGAACTTGCAGTTCTCTGGGCATTTGCCACTGCGGCCATTAATAATGGAGCACAGGTCCACATGATCGCCAACACAGGCAGCCCGGATTTTGTCTGCTCCCTGACACAGTTCATTCAAATCGCAGGTAAGGAAGGCCTGCAAATCATCCTGCCTGGTAAGACGGCGGCCAGCAATAATTTCCTCAGCTAATTTCAACATATCCATAGGTAATTCTCCTTGTTAACTTAAATACAGTGTATAGTTAACATTCTACATAGAGAACAACAATTTGTCAACCGTTTTACATATGGAGTTAACTTCCAAGGCTTTACCTGTTGCTGGGATGTTTAGAGAGAATATTTTACTAATTGTAGATATAGGGGAAATCCAAGACCTGATTATAGAAAAAAACACATAATTATGTTATAATATACTTTTGACAAAATAAATCAGGAGTGTGAATATATGCTAAGATGGGGAACCAAAACAAATATATTTTATCTTTGTGCTGGTCATTATACAGTAGATTACTATAACAATTTTTTGCCAGTTTTACTGCCCTTTATTATGGTGAAGCTGGATATGTCCTTAACCATGTGTGGTATTCTGGTTATGGTATTGGCTTTTGTAGCCAGCTCTATACAGCCCTTTGTGGGATATATTACCGATAAACATGATAGCAGCCCTTGGCTGTTGGCGGCTATACCTTTAAGTGGTATTGCTATCTGCCTGGCTGGTCTGGCACCTAATAAAGCTGCCTTGTTCCTGTTGTGTATCATAATGGGTATAACGGTGTCCTTTGTTCATCCCGTAGGCAGTGCCCTATTGGGAAAGGTAGGCAATGTCAGCAATATGGGCAGAGTGATGTCTCTGTACGTAGTAGGCGGTAATTTTGGTGCAGCGGTAGCTCCTGCCACAGTAATGTTTCTGTTGGACAGATATGGATTGGATATTTTGCCCTTGGTAGCCATACCGGCAGTTGTGCTGGGCATATTATTTTATTTTTCTGGTCTTTATAAATTGCCATCGGCCAATGCCAAAAAGGTAAGTTCCAGTGAATCTATCAGTATTATCAAGATTTTTGCTAATCCTTCTGTGGCACTGCTGAATATAGCTATGGGGCTCCGTTGCTGTACCCATGTGTCTGTATCTACCTTTTTGCCTATGCTGATGCTGTCTCATGGCGCCTCCAATGTGGTATCAGGCTCCATGCTGACTGTATTTCTCATGGGAACAGCTGCTGGAGGCTTGATAGGTGGAGAGCTGGGAGACAAATTTGGACATAAGCGGTTGATGGTGGTGTCCTTGGCCTTGACTGCCTTGCCAACGGTATTGTTTTTCCTTTATCCAGATGCAGGCTTTATAAGCAGTTTGCTGTTGTTTATGGGAGGCTTCTTTGTGCAGGCTCCTCAGCCAAGCTCTATTGTGTGGACAGGCAGGCTGATGCCTCAATATATTGGCGTGGCCTCCGGCATGATGATGGGATTGTGCTTTGGTCTTGGCAGTATTGGTGCAGCAGTTACCGCGGCTTTAGGTGATTATATTGGCTTGGAAACAGCTATGTTTTTAAGCGTGGGACCAGTAGTTATTGCAACTATTTTGGTAATATTTACTCCCTATACCAATGGTGTAGTAGTACCTAAAAGTAAATAAGTTTTTGGGGATAAATAATAGGCTGATAAGCCAGGAGGTTTGGCGTGGTTATTTTAGAAAAGGCTGTATTGCATATATTGGATTTTGCTGGGGGAGAGCCGGTGCTTTCCGCCCAGGAGCTGGCTTTGGAGGATGGCATTCGGGAATTTCTCATTAAGCATGTGGAAAAGACCATTCATAGCCAGGATGCCAAAAGTGGCAAATTTTATGAAAGCAGTGAATTTAATGGCCTGTTGCAGGAATATCTGGCGCAGAAGTCCAGCTTTGTGGAATTTTCCTGTCAGGTGGCAGAAATTTTGTACAAGGCTTTGGCTCCCTGTCAGGATATTCAGAACACAGATTTGTTTGTTTGTCAGCTGAGAGTAGATGATGTGCCCCATATGGCCCTATTGAAATGTGTGAATCATCAGGGCTATGTTCATCAGGTTAATGTGACCGAGGATGGGGCGGTGGCCACAGAGGTTATGAACAGCAGTGGACTTTTACCGGGCAATAGCCAGCGCATGGATGAATTTGCCTACATTAATCTGGCATCAGGGGAGGCACTGATTAAAGCCAAGAAATACTCTCTGGATGGCAATAGCGTTTTTGTTTTGCCAGAGCTGCTTTTGGAGTGCAATCAGACACCATCTCCAAAGGAAACCATTAAGGAAATTAACAAGGTAGCCAAAAAGGTGGCAGAAGCTTACTGTCAGGATCAGGTGGAAACAGCAGCTGCCGTGAAAAACTATATTGCTGAGAATTTATCTGCTGATGGCCAGTTGGACCCACAGCAGGTAGGTGAAGCAGTATTTCAGGATAATCCGGCTATGCAGGCTGATTACCGACAGGAAATGGAAAATGCTGGCTTTCGGGAGCCTGTGGTGGTAGACAAGGAAGCAACCCTGAAAAAGATGCGGAAGCACAAGCTAAGTACAGATACTGGTATTGAGCTGGTGATTCCTACGGAGTTTTTTGAGAATACGGAATTTGTGGAGTTCTACAAGGATGAGGATGGGTTTATGTCCATTACCTTGAAGAATATTCAGAATATCGTTAATAAGTAATGTCCTAAAGTTTAGATGGAAAGGATGGTGATACTATGGAGACAAGGAATAACACCTATACCACAGAGGCGCCTCCGGAAAAGGCCATATTGGCAGGGGTGGATACAGGTAAAAGCAATTGGCTGGCAGAGGATTCACTGACTGAGCTGGAAGGTCTGGCCAAAACCGCTGGGGCAGAAGTGGTGGGCCGGACAGTGCAGAAAAAGGAACGGCCTGATACGGCCCTCTTTTTAGGCAAGGGCAAGGTGGCAGAGGTTACCTTGATGGCTCAGGAGCTGGAGGCAGATTTGCTGATTTTGGATGATGAAATCACCCCCTCTCAGCAGAGAAATCTGGAGTCGGTTACTGGATTGAGAGTGGTGGATAGAACTGCCCTGATTCTGGATATTTTTGCCCAGCGGGCTAGATCCAGTGCAGGCAAGCTGCAGGTAGAGCTGGCCCAGCTAAAGTATAATCTGCCTAGATTAGGGGGACAGGGTTTGGTTCTGTCCCGTCTAGGAGGCGGTATTGGCACCAGAGGCCCCGGTGAAACCAAGCTGGAAATGGATAGACGGCGGATTCGCGGCCGCATTCATGACCTGACGGAAAAAATTGACAAGCTAAAGGCTCAACGACAGCTCCATAGAATCCAGCGGAAAAACAGCCGGGTGCCAGTGGCAGCATTGGTAGGCTATACCAATGCAGGCAAATCTACTATTCTTAATGCTTTGGCTGGCAGTAATGAGGTTATGGCAGAGGACCTGCTTTTTGCTACCTTGGATCCTACTACTAGATTGATTCAGCTGGATGACAAGCAGGAAATTCTGCTGACAGATACGGTAGGCTTTATTCAAAAATTGCCTCATACCCTGGTTAGTGCCTTTCAGGCTACCTTGGAGGAAACTGCCGAGGCGGATTTGCTGATTCATGTGGTAGATGCTTCTGATGTGAATTATGAATTGCAGATTCAGGCTGTGGTAGAGGTGCTGAAGGAAATTGGTGCTGAGAACAAGCCTGCTATATTTGTCTTTAACAAAGCAGATAAGCTGCCCGTATTGCAATTTCCAGATAATCATGTGGAAAAAAGAATGCTGCAGGGCAGAGAAGGTGTGGTAATTTCTGCTAAAAATCCAGCCGGGCTGGAAATACTGCGGGAAAAAATCAAAAGCTTTTTTGCCCAGAGCAATATTACCTTGAAGCTTTGTATTCCTTATGACCAGGGCCATCTGGTAACTCGGCTTCATGATGTGGCCAAAGTAGAGGCCATTGATTACAACGATAAGGGAACGGTTATGGAGCTTACCATGTCTGTATCTGATGCAGAACCTTATCTCAAATACGAAATAAAGGATAAATAAGGAGCTATCTAAGCTCATAAATAAAGGAGATTATAAAAAATGTCATTTTCTGAAAATTTGCTGCAGCTAAAAAAACAGGCTATGGCTCAGGCTGGGCCTATGTTTGCTCATATTGATAGTATAGCCGAGGCTAATACCCTGAAAGTGTTGGATGCCATGCGGGAGTGTCAGGTATCTGAGGCTCATTTTAATACTACCTCTGGTTATGCCTATGATGATATTGGCCGCAGCAAGATTGAGGAGCTGTTTGCTAAGGTATTCGGAGCTGAAAGAGCCTTGGTTCGTACTAATTTTGTTTCTGGTACTCATGCCTTGGCTACAGTGCTTTTTGGTATTCTTAGACCGGGGGACAAGCTGGTTTCTATTACTGGTGCTCCTTATGATACCATGCAGACTGTTATTGGCTACGCCAACGAAAGCCCTGGCTCATTAAAGGAATTTGGCGTGCTTTATGATGAGCTGGAAATGATTGATGGCAAGGTGAATATGGCAGGTATTGCTGGCAAAATCACTCCTGATACCAAGATGGTGTTGATTCAGCGCTCCCGTGGCTACTCCATGCGCAACCCTTTGACTATTGAGGAAATAGGGGCCATTTGTCAGGAGGTTAAAAAGGTTAAGCCTGATTGTATCTGCTTTGTGGATAACTGTTATGGTGAGTTTGTAGATACTCAGGAGCCTGTACAGGCAGGAGCAGATATTATGGCTGGTTCCCTGATAAAGAATCCGGGGGGCGGTGTGGCTCTTACCGGTGGCTATATTGCTGGTAAAAGTGATTTGGTGGAGCTGTGCTCCTATCGTCTTACTGCGCCAGGTATGGGTGATGAGCTGGGAGCATCCTTGGCTAACAACCGCATGATTTTCCAGGGCTTCTTCCTGGCACCTCATGTGGTAGCTCAGGCCATTAAGGGGGCAGTTTTTGCCGCAGCTCTCTTTGCCCTGCTGGGATATAAGACTCTGCCATTGCCAACCGATGTTAGAGGAGATATTATTCAGGCTATTCAGCTAGATACTCCGGAGAAGCTGATTGCCTTCTGTCGAGGTATTCAGAAGTATTCTCCAGTAGATTCCTTTGCTGCTCCAGAGCCTTGGGATATGCCGGGCTATGCAGACAAGATTATTATGGCAGCAGGTACCTTTGTACAGGGTGCTTCTATTGAGCTTAGTGCTGATGGCCCATTACGAGCTCCATATAATGTATATCTGCAGGGTGGTCTTACCTTTGAGCACGCTGTAATTGGCATTATGGGGGCGGCTCAGGCTATTGAGGAACTGGCTGATAAATAAGCTGCTGGCAGATTGAGGAAATTATGGCTCATATTCAGGAAAAGCAAATTGTCTATCGGGGCGAGAAAATCAAGCTGGTAAGACGGCCCCATATGAAAAATATCAGGGTGCGTATCAGTCATCCGGAAGGAGAGATTGTAGTCAGCTGTCCCTATGGAGTGCCTAATAGTCAGTGGCAATGGGCGCTGGAGGGGGTATGGCCGAAGATGCTGCAGGCTCGCCAACAATATCTGGCTGGACAGCAAAAACAGCCTAAGTACAATCTGGATTTGGTGGCAGAGGTGCAGAAAATCCTGCCTCGTTGCCAAGAAATTACAGGAGTTCAGGCCTCTAGTATCCATTTTCGCAGGATGTACAGCCGCTGGGGTTCCTGCAATACCAGGACAGGTAGAATCAATCTAAGCCTGAATCTGGCACACAAGCATCCTATGTGTCTGGAATATGTGTTGATACATGAGCTGGTGCATTTACTGGAGCGGAATCACACGCCTAGGTTTCATGGTTTGGTTGCCAAATTCTGCCCTTTTGCCCAGGAGGCAGAAAAGCATTTACGAGAATAAAATATAAGCAGAACAGCTAATATACAGCGGACAAGAGGTGTCGTATGTTTCTGGATGACAAGAAGAATAAGCTAAAGAATTGGCTGAATGAAATAGTGGAAAAGCATTTTTCCTATAGCAAGGATGCAACTGAGGAGGACAAGCAAAGAACCAAAAAAAATGCGATGTTGGCCATAGCAGTGGCAGTTTTGGCAGCAGTCTGTGTAGCTTTTGCTGTATTAAGTATGGATTATAGAATCTCCACTATAGATGAAATACAAGGTAATGATAAGGTAGTAGTACGGATTACCCCTGGTATGGCTTCTGGGGAGATTGGAGATTTGCTAGCCGAAAAGGGTGTTATAGATTCTACTTGGAAATTTAAGCTGGCGGTCAAATTAAATGGCGCTGGGGACAAATTTCAGGCAGGCACCTTTTCTTTGCAGGAAAACATGACGGTGGGAGATGCCTTGGGAGTGCTGATAAACGGTCGTGCTACCTCCCAGTGGGTTACTATTCCAGAGGGCTATGATGTGCGCCAGATTGCCAAGCTGTTGGCAAAGCATGGCTTGGTAGAGGAAAAGGAGTTTTTGGCAGCGGCCAAGGATTTTGCGCCTTATGATTATATAGTAAAATCACCAGAGGCTGATTATGCCATTGAGGGATTTTTGTTTCCAGATACCTACGAATTTGCTACAGATGCAAGCTGTCAGGACATTATGAGCCGTATGGCTGAGGAATTTGATCACAAGCTGACACCAGAGCTGCGGCAGCAGGCATCTCAGCGTAATTTGTCTGTTTATGAGCTGGTAACCTTGGCTTCCTTAGTGGAGAAGGAGGCTCGATTCCCAGAGGACAGGCCGATTATTGCCCAGGTTTTTTTCAAGCGGTTAGATATTAATATGCCGTTGCAGACAGATACCACCATTCAGTATCTTTTGGATGGGCCAAAGGAGAATCTGTCCATTGCTGATACCAAAATAGATTCACCCTACAATACCTATCAGCATTATGGACTGCCACCAGGACCTATAGCCAGTCCTGGTATGGCCTCTATAGAAGCTGTGTTGAATCCTGCCAATACGGATTATCTTTATTTTGTGGCGGATACTCAGGGACACAATCATTATGGCTATACTTATGATGAGCATTTGGATCTGGTGGATCAGGTTCGCTAAAGGGGAAAGTATATGCGCAATGTAAATGATGGGCTGGCAGAGCTGCTGGCTGAAATGAAGTCCTATGGAGAGGCCAATCATGTGCCGATTATTAACATTAATGGCTTGGCTGTGTTGGAGAAGGCTGTGGCGGCTAGAAAGCCAAGACGAGTGCTGGAAATAGGTACGGCTATAGGCTATTCCACTCTTTATATTGCTGCCAATGCAGCACCAGAGGTGGAGATTGTCAGTCTGGAGCTTAGTGAGGAGCGGGCTGCTGAGGCCAGAGCCTTTGTGGATAGGTCATCATATGGTCAGCAGATTAGGATTATTACAGGAGATGCCGGGGAAAATATTCAGAAGCTGACAGGCTTCTTTGATATGGTGTTTATAGATGCCGCCAAGGGACAGTATCCAGATTATTTTCGCAAAATATATCCTTTGTTAACAGAGGATGCTTTGGTGGTGGCAGACAATGTTCTGTTTCGTGGCTATGTCCGTGGAGATGTGCCAGCACCTAGACGGTTTCGTACTATTGTAAAGCGGTTGCGGGAATATATTGCTATGGTTACTGATAGTGGTGAATTTCAGACAGAAATCTATGAGAAGGGCGATGGCCTGGCTGTTAGCCAGCGACTAGCTGGTAAGGGTAATGTTGAAAATAATACGGAGGATAAAAAATGAAAAAACCTGAGCTTTTGGCTCCGGCAGGCAATATGGAAAAGCTGAAAATGGCTTTGCTTTATGGTGCAGATGCGGTTTATCTAGGGGGCAAGGCCTTTGGCCTGAGAGCCTTTGGAGGGAATTTTACCAATGAGGAATTGCAGGAGGCAGTGGATTTTGCCCACAAGCTAGGCAAAAAGATATATGTCACGGTAAATATTTTTCCTCATAATAGTGATATTGCCAAGTTGCCGGCTTATTTGACTTTTTTGAATGAAATTAAGGTAGATGCCATTTTGGTGGCAGATTTGGGGGTATTTACCTTGGCTAAGGAATATGCCCCTGATGTGGAGCTGCATATTAGCACTCAGGCCAACAATACCAACTGGGCGGCGGTGAATGCCTGGGCGGAGCTGGGGGCCAGCCGAGTGGTTCTGGCTCGGGAAATGTCCTTAGAAGAAATAAAGGAGATTCGGGAAAAATGCTCTGTGGAGCTGGAAATGTTTGTACATGGCGCCATGTGCATTTCCTATTCCGGTCGCTGTCTCATGAGCAATTATCTTACGGGCCGGGATGCTAATAGGGGCAGCTGTGCCCAGCCTTGCCGCTGGAACTATGCTCTGGTGGAGGAAAAACGTCCAGGACAGTATTTCCCAGTGCTGGAGGATGAACGGGGTACCTATATTTTTAATTCCAAGGATATGTGCCTCCTGCCTTATTTGCCAGATGTCATTGCCAGCGGAGTGGATAGTCTAAAAATTGAGGGCCGTATGAAAAGCGTTCACTATGCTGCCAGTGTGGTCAAGGCTTATAGAGAGGCCATTGATAGCTATTTTGCTGCCCCAGAACAGTTTGAGGTGAAAAAGGAATGGGTGGAGGAGCTGGACAAGGTTTCCCATCGGGCTTATACCACTGGTTTCTATTATGGTCGTCCTACAGAAAAGGATCAGATATATGGCACCTCCAGCTATACCCAGACTTCGGATTTTGTGGGGCTGGTGCTGGATTATGACGAAAAAACAGGCTTTGCTACGGTAGAACAGCGGAATAATATGAAGGTGGGACAGGAAATAGAGATTTTTCAGCCTCATTTGGCTGGCTATCGTCAGATTTTGCAGGAAATGTATAATGATGAGGGAGAGGCTATTCAGGTGGCACCTCATCCCCAGCAAATTGTGAAAATCCGCATGGATAGGCCGGTGGAGCCTTATGGCATTTTGCGTCGTGATATAGTATAAGATTAATCTTAGTCTGTTGTGTAGGAGCATGGTGTTATTACATCTAGGTGAACAATATGGATTTGCAGGAATTTTTTGCTCAGCATCCCAAGGTTGCTTTGGGGTTTTCAGGAGGGGTGGATTCCTCCTATCTTTTGTATGCGGGAATTAAATATGGGGCAGATATAAAGCCTTATTTTGTTAAAGGGCCTTTTCAACCAGAGTTTGAAAGGCAGGATGTGCTAAAGATGGCAGAGCTTTTGCATATCGACAATCTTGCTATTGTGGAGGCTAATCCCCTGACTGATGAAAGGGTTGTGCAAAACGACCAGCTTCGTTGCTATTATTGCAAGCAGAGGGTATTTGGCCTAATCAAAGAGCTGGCAGCCAGAGATGGCTACAAGGTTTTAATTGATGGCACCAATGCTTCTGATGATTTGGCAGATAGACCGGGCTGTAAGGCATTGCAGGAAATGCAGGTATTGTCGCCTTTGCTGCAGGCAGGGCTGACCAAAACGGAAATTCGCAGACGTTCTCAGGAGGCTGGTCTTTTTACTTGGGATAAGCCTTCTTATGCCTGTTTGGCAACCCGGATTCCTACAGGCTGTCCCTTGGAGCTTCCTACCTTGAAAAAGGTGGAGAGGGCTGAGGCTGCTTTGCAGGAAATGGGCTATAGTGATTTTCGTATTCGGGTGTTGGGCAAGGCTGCCAAGCTGCAGTTGAAGCCTCAGCAAATGGAAAAGCTGTTACAGGAGAGAGAAAAGGTTAAAAATCTGCTTTTACAGGAGTTTGAGGATATTTATTTGGATTTAAAGGAACGCTGATATGGTCAATTTACATGAAATACTGGAAAAATTGCAGAAGGGAGAAATAACCCTGCAGGAGGCAGAGGGACATATTCGCCGTAAGCCCTTTGAGGAAATGGGCTATGCCAAGCTGGATACCCAGCGAAGATTTCGTTCTGGCTTTCCTGAGGTGGTTTTTGCTCAGGGCAAGGCAGATGAACATCTGGTGAGCATATGTCAAAGGCTTTTTCAGCTGGAGGGGGAGCTTTTGGTAACTAGGGCTGCTCCGGAGCAATATGCCTTGATTGCGGAAATTCTGCCAGAGGCAAAATATGATGCCAAGGCGAGAATTATTACCTGTGGTAAGGAAAAGCGCAAGCGTCAGGGCTGTATTGCCGTTTGTACTGCTGGTACGGCAGATATACCTGTGGCAGAGGAAGCTGCCCAGGTAGCAGAGTATTTTGGCTGTCATGTGGAGCGCATTTATGATGTGGGGGTTAGCGGTCTACATCGTCTGCTGTCCCAGCTGCCCCTCATTCAAAAGGCCAACTGTGTCATTGCTGTGGCAGGCATGGAAGGGGCTTTGGGCAGTGTGGTGGCAGGCTTGGTGGATAAGCCTGTTATTGCGGTGCCAACATCTATTGGCTATGGAGCTAATCTGGGGGGAGTATCTGCCCTGCTAAGTATGCTTAATTCCTGTGCCAATGGTATTGCTACGGTTAATATAGATAATGGCTATGGAGCTGGATACTTGGCAGCCCAGATTAATAAGCTGGCTGTGACTAAGGAATAATATATTTTAGGTAAAGAGGGGTATGTATGAAAAGAGTTTTATATATTGATGCACCCTTTGGTATAAGCGGTGATATGCTGGTAGCTGCTCTTTTGGATATGGGGGCAGATTATGAGAAATTGACAAAGGTTTTGCATAGCTTGGAGGTAAAGGGCTTTCAAACCCAGATGTCAAGGGTAAAAAAATCCGGTCTTGATATGTGTGATTTCTTGGTAGAGTTAGATGAGGTTCATGAGAATCACGACCACGATATGGCCTATCTACATGGTCACGAGCATCATGAACATGAGCACCATCATGACCATGAGCACCACCATGACCATGCACATCATCACGAGCATGAACACAGTCACCACCACCATCATCATGAGCATAGGGGTATGGGGGAGATTCGTCATATTATTCACCATAGTGCCATGAGTGAGGAAGCTCAGAAGCTGGCCTTGAAAATTTTTCAGGTATTGGCTCAGGCTGAGGCCAAGGCCCACGGAACAGATGTGGAGCAGGTTCATTTCCATGAGGTAGGGGCAGTGGATTCCATTGTGGATATCGTCAGCATTGCCGTATGTATGGAAAGCTTGGCCATAGATGATGTGGTGGTTGGTACTTTGGTGGATGGTCATGGCACTATTCGCTGTCAGCATGGTATCATGGCGGTACCTGTACCGGCAGTTACCCATATTGTGGCTGATAATGGTTTGAAGCTTCGTCTAAGCCATGTAGAGGGGGAACTGGTAACTCCTACGGGAGCAGCGGCAGCAGCAGCTCTTAGGACTATGGATAAGCTGCCTGCCAGCTATAGAGTGGCTGGGGTAGGCATGGGAGCCGGCAAGAGGGAATATGAGGTGCCAACCTTTTTGCGGCTTTTGTTGTTAGAAGCGGAGACAGAGCTTTCAGAGGATGAGATTCTCAAAATTGAAACAAATATAGATGATAGCAATGGGGAAACTCTGGGCTTGGTACAGGAACTGCTTTTGTCTGCTGGAGCCTTAGATGTATTTTTTACCTCCATCTATATGAAGAAGAACCGCCCAGCCTATATGCTGACCGTTCTTTGCCAGCCACAGCAGCAGGAGGCAATGGCACGAATTATTTTCCAGCATACCACAAGTATTGGTATTCGTTATGAGAAAATGAAGCGCTGTATTATGCAGCGCCGCCAGCTATCTGGTGTGGTAGATGGCATAGCCGTCAAGGCCAAGGAATGCAGCTATGGAGATATAGTGCGCTGCTATCCAGAGTATGATAGTATTCGCCAGCTGCAGCAGGAAAAGGGAATGGATTATCAGATGGCCTATGAACTGATAAGAAATAATGTCTGTCGAAACCCCATTGAAAGAAAATGAAAAAATCATTTTCTTTGAATAATCTAGGGGTTATAATAAATTAATAGTGCGGGTTTTTGCAAATCAGTTTGTGGATTAGGCATTAGATAGGATAAATAAAGGAGTAATGTAAGCAATGATTTTGAACCGTAAATCCGTGGAGCTTTTGGCTCCGGCAGGGAATTGGGATGCCCTTGTGGCTGCTGTAGAAGCAGGGGCTGATGCTGTATATCTGGGGGGCAAGCATTTTAATATGCGTATGCACCGCAATAAGGAAACTAATTTTGACGATGAAATGCTGAAAAAGGCCATAGAATATACTCACGCCCACGGAGTTCATCTGTATATAACCCTGAATAACCTGATTAGCGTGGAGGAGGTAGAGCCTCTGAAAAAATATCTGCTTTATCTCAATGAGATTAAGCCTGATGCAATTCTGGTACAGGATTTTGCGGTTTTGGAGCTGACCAAGGAACTGGGCATTGATATTCCTCTTCATACCTCAGTTATGATGAACACTCATAACGAGCATGCTATCAAGAAGCTGAAGGAATATGGCATTACCCGTATAGTAGTAGGCAGAGAAATGACTCTCTCTGAGCTGTCTCTCTTCAAGGAGCGGACAGGTCTGGAGATTGAGTATTTTATGCATGGGGATATGTGTATTGCGGAAAGCGGACAGTGCATTCATTCCGGCGTTCTCTTCGGCCAGAGCGGCAACCGTGGCAGATGCCTGAAGCCATGCCGTTGGCCTTATAAGCTGGTAGAGGAGGATACTGGTGCTGTTCTGGATAAGGATGATCAGCATGATTATAAGCTGGCCTTGAAGGATATGTGTATGTATCGCAATATTCCTGAGCTGATTCAGGCAGGGGTATTCTCCTTTAAGATTGAAGGCCGTATGCGTCCTGCGGATTTCGTGCGGCGTATTGTAGCTACCTATAGACGGGCTATTGATGCCTATATTGCAGATCCTATGGGTTATAGCATTAACGAAGAGGATTGGCAGGATTTGTATCAGAATCGGGCTAGAGATTTTACTACTACCTTTGCTTTGGGACAGCCTGATGCCAAGGATATTGGCTTTGATGGCAGCAGAGAGCCTAGATTCTTTAGTAATGCCGTAGAGGAGCCAGGCTTCCAGGATGAAATTCTCAAGGAGGAGGCTCCTATAGAGGCACCAGTTCAGGAGCATCATACTCTGTCTGTACAGGTAGCCGATTTGGCTGGTTTAAAGGCTGCCTGCAGCAATGGTGCAGATGTAGTTTATTTGGCAGGAGAGGTATTTAAGCCAAAAAGACCTTGGACCATGAAGGAAATTCAGGAGGCCATTGAGATTGCCCATAGCAGCAATGTAAAGGTAGTTATTAGCACACCTCGTACCACCATGCGGAGAGAATGTGGACAGCTGGAGCAGTTCCTGACCACTGTCAGCAAGCTGGGGCCAGATGGACTTCTGGTTAGCAATCTGGGTTCGTTGAAGCTGGCCCAGGAATGTACAGATTTGCCAGTTCAGGCAGATTTTTCTTTCAATCTTTTCAATCATATGGCAGCCTCCTTCCTGAAAAAGAATGGACTGGTAATGGGTACTGCTTCCTTTGAGCTGGCCTATGGACAGCTTAAGGAGCTGGTAGAGAAATCTCCATTACCAATCGAGGTTGTAGTTCATGGCAGCTATGAGTCCATGATTTGCGATCACAATTTTGTATCCATGCAGGTGCCATACCACCATCTCAGCAATCCTGAGCTGATGGAGAAGCATTATGCCTTGAAGGATTCTGTAGGACAGCTTCATAGCTTGCGCATGGATCAATTTGGCAGAACTCATATTCTCTTTGCCAAGGATTTGTGCTATTATCCATATTTGGATAAGCTAGAGGGTGTAGCTTCTTATCGTATTGAGGCCAAGGATTATGAGCCAGAGCTGGTGGGAGAGCTGACTAGCGCTTACCGCAAGGCATTGGATAATCTGTCTGCTGGCAAGGAATTCCTGAATCAGGAGGATTTTGCAGCTATGCAGAAATCAGGCCCTCGTCAGCTGGGTATTGGCGTTTATAGATTCCGTCAGTCTCAGAATTCACTGTAATCAAAATAAAGGATAATAGGAGAGTTTATTATGTCTTTGGAAAAGCCTATTGGCCCTGAGGCCATTTTAGAGAAAAAGAAAAAGTATATTATGCCTTGCCTGGCTCATTTTTATAAGGAGCCAAGACAGTTCGTCAAGGGTGAAATGCAGTATCTCTTTGATAGTGAAGGACGGAAGTATCTGGACTGCTTTGCTGGTGTTTCTGTTATCAACTGCGGTCACTGCAACCCTGAGATAAATGCAGAGGTAGTAAAGCAGGTGCAGAGTCTGCAGCATGTATGCAATACATACCTTACAGAGAATTTTGTTAATCTGGCAGAAAAGCTGGCAGAGGTAACTCCTGGTGATTTGCAAAAGACCTTCTTCTGCTCTACCGGTACTGAGGCTAATGAGGGGGCTTTGCTGTTGGCCTCCATATACACTGGCAGGGATGAATTTATTGCTTTGCGGAATGGTCTGCACGGTCGTACCAAATTAACCATGAGCCTGACTGGCATTCAGATGTGGCGTACAGATCCACATCCTTGTGGCGGTATTCATTTTGCACCTAATGCTTATTGCTATCGCTGTCCTTTGGGAAAGAAGTTCCCAGAGTGTGATTATGCCTGTGCAGATGCGGTAGATGATTTGATTCGCACTGCTACCAGTGGTCAGCCAGCAGCTCTGATTGCAGAGCCGATTCAGGGCAATGCAGGTATTGTTACTCCACCAAAGGGGTATTTCAAGCGATTGAAGGAGATTCTGGCAAATCATAATGCCTTGTTAATTATTGATGAGGTGCAGACTGGCTTTGGTAGAACTGGCAAGATGTTTGCCATAGAGAATTTTGGTGTGGTGCCAGATATTATGACTATGGCCAAGGCTTTAGGCAATGGTGCGCCAATTTCTGCCTTTACGGCTTCTGCCAAGATCGCTGATACTTATACTAAGCCAGGTGCCTCCACCTTAGGCGGCAATCCTGTTTCTTCCATAGCTGGTTTAGGGGTGCTGAAGTATATTCAGGAGCATAAGCTGATGGAAAATGCTCAGGCAAGAGGGCAGCAGCTTTATGATGGTCTGGTAGAGCTGCAGAAGAAGCATCCTATTATTGGAGATATTCGCGGTATCGGCTTGATGCGAGGAGCGGAGTTCGTCCATGCTGATAAATCTCCTGCTCCGGAAGAGCTGGAAATGGTACTGGAAGAAATGAAAAATAGAGGCTTCATTATTGGCAAAAATGGTGTAGCAAGAAATGTTATGGCTTTCCAGCCTCCTTTGGTTATTACAGAGGCAGATGTGAACAATGTGTTGAACACTCTGGAGGATGTACTAACTCAGTTTAAGCTGTAAAATTTCTATAAAAAAGGACAGTGGCTTGAGTAAATCTCAAAACACTGTCCTTTTCGATTGCAAAAAATTTCGTTTTGTAAGGTTGTATCTAGCCAAGGCACTGATAAAGCTGATAACCAATAAAAATAGCAATATACAGTACAATGATTTTTTCTACCTTGTACATAATCCGGCGGATGGAGCCTTGGAGAATGCGATACAGCATAAATCCGCCAATAGCTCCATAATCAACGCCGTTCATATAATGTCCACTGATATGGGTAATAATATAGTCTAACATGGGTTCTCTTATTTTTCTGCTTAGTGACAGCTATGATTGCTGCCGCAGCCGTGACTGCCACAGGTATGGCCCTCCTGGCCATGCTGATGGTCATGGTGGCTGCACTGTACATTAGGGTTAAATTGTAAATTATTTTCCAGCAAAGCCTGTACAGCAGCATCCGCATCTCCGGCAACTCCCCCATAGAGTTTGATACCTGCCTGAGCCAAAGCATTCTGAGCACCGCCACCAATACCACCGCAGATAAGGGTATCAATGCCGTGCTCCATAAGGAAGCCTGCCAAAGCACCATGACCACTGCCAGCAGTGTCTACAACCTGGCTGGAAGTAATCTGATTGTTCTGAATCTCATAAACCTTGAACTGGGAGGTGTGGCCAAAATGCTGAAAAATCTGGCCGTTTTCGTAAGTAACTGCAATTTTCATAGTCAATTCTCCTTTTCCTATTTGATATGAAATATTATTTTATGGCTGTATATTCCAACCACAACGACGTAAGTTGGTCAAAAAATATCCCCCCTGAATAATTCAGAAGGGCATATTCCTTCACTGGGGCTGGAGGGGAGAATAAATCCCTGCAAAAAAGATATATTTTCCCCATCCAAAAGCAGCAAGCATCACAGCAGGCTGCTTCGGTGCGTGACAACGACAGACAACGGCGTTGCACCACCACCAGTGTTTTCTCTATTATACACGAAATTCATTAAAATTTCATTAAAAATTATCCTGTATACAAGGTTATATATCTAAACAAAAGGACAAAAAGAGTGTATAATATATTCCATGTGGCAATAACTTGCTGGAACGAATTGCAGCAGTTGTAGCAAAAGTATCTATTTACGGAGGGATTTCATGAATACACCACGCCTGGGGCATATACATTTTCTCAATGTACTGCCTCTGACCTATGGCCTAAATACTTTGAATTTGAAGGATGGTATCCAGCTAAAAAATGGCGTGCCAGCAGTAATGAACAATGATTTGCTGACAGGGAGGCTGGACGCCAGCGAGGTTTCCTCGATTGTATATGCGCGGAATTATGAGGATTTGCTGATTTTGCCAGACCTTTGTGTAAGAGCTGATGGGCCAGTACAGAGTATATTGCTGGTATCCAGGAAGCCTATAGAGGAAATCAATGAGGATAAGATTATTCTAACAGCTCAGTCAGCTACGGCTCATTGTCTATTGAAAATTATTATGGCCAAGGCTTATGATGCTAATCCTCATTATTATATACGGAATTTAACTCCAGCCAGCCCAGTGCCGGGAGATGCCACCGCATCCCTGCTGATTGGTGATGATGCTTTGTATGTTTATCATCACAAGGATAAGGAAAATTTCTATTATTATGATTTGGGCCGGGAGTGGAAAAAGCTTACGGATCGCTGTATGGTTTATGCTGTATGGGCTGTAAACAAGGCTTATGCTCAGGCTAATCCTCAAGGTGTACAACTGCTTTATGATAGACTTTATCAGTCTTTGAATGAAGGGATAAGACACAAGAAGGAAGCTATCAAGGGTATCATTAATGAGCGGCCATTTACAGAAGCTCAGGTTGTCGAATATATGAATGTTATCAAATGGAATCTGACAGAGGAATATATTGATAATCTGCGGGTATTCTATGACTTGGCCTATGAACAGCATTTGATACCTCGCAGGCCTCGTATTCGGGTAGCTGAGGTTAACCGTTGATTCTATAAGGGACGGTTTTGGAAAAAGAAAATCCCTGTACAAACTGGCTAAGTGTCGGTTGGTACAGGGATTCTTGCGTTTTGCCCTATGAAATTATTTAGCTGTTTTTTTCTTGTCTTTATACCAGAGGTAAATATATACTGCCAGGGCAATGGTAAAGGCAGTAACGCTGGTCATCTGGGCGGATTTAAAGATACCGAAAACCAGGTTGGTGTAGTCTCCTCGGAGATATTCCAAAAAGAAGCGGGCTGTGCTGTATAGCATAACATACAGTGCAAAAGCCTGTCCTTTAGCATGGGGAAAAGCCCGGTAGAGAAGCAGCAGGCCAAAAATAACAAAATCCAGCTGGCCCTCCCAGATTTCTGCTGGCCAAAGGGGTTGGGCACCGTAGGTATGATAGGCCAAGGTGGTTTCGGGATAAAGAATGCCAAAATTACTTCCTGTTGGAGCACCGAAGGCATCACCATTTAGCAAATTGGCACAGCGGCCTAGACCCTGGCCAAAGACAATGGCAGGGGCGCAAATATCCATCATAGCAGGAATATCAATTTTGTGTCGCCAGCAATAAAAAACCCCGGTGGCAACGCCTAGCACAACGCCACCCTGAATGGCCATGCCTCCCTGCCACACATTAAGGATTTCTGTAAGATGGTGCTGATAATAGCCCCAGTCAAAGAAAAAAACATCCCATAGTCTGGCTCCCAGCAATCCTGCCATGCCGGAATAAATACACATATCCGGTATATGGTCATGCCAGCGTCCATCCTGCTTGGCTAGAAAATAGGCTACAGAGGAAGCTAGAATAATGCTTAGACTAAGTACCAGTCCATACGCTCGCACGGGAAAATCTCCGATATAAAATAAATATTGATGCATTGTCAAAACCTCACAATAAAGAAAAATATACAAACCGTGTTTTATTTTAGCAGATTGCGATGAAAAAAAACAGCAGTTATTTTATGACAAAAAATTTTTTCTCATGTATAATAAAAAGACAAGTCTAATATTTAGGAGCAGAAATTAATGAAAATGATTGTAGGTCTGGGTAATCCAGGCAATGAATATGCTGGCACCCGTCACAATGTAGGCTGGATGCTGGTGGATGCTCTGGCGGAGCATTTGGGTATCAATGAGTGGCGCAGTCGGGAAAAGGGTATGGTGGCTGAAGGGCGTATTGGCAGTGAAAAGATTTTGCTGGTGAAGCCTCTCACCTATATGAATAACAGTGGCGAATGTGTCGGCCCTTTGATGCGTTGGTACAAGCTGGAACCAGAGGACATTATGGCAGCCCATGATGATATGGACATTCCCATGGGTACAATTCGTATTCGCAAAAAGGGCAGTGCTGGTGGCCACAATGGTATCAAATCCTTGCTCAGTCATATTGGTTCCGAGAATTTTGGCCGTTTGCGGATTGGTATTGGCCGGCCTCAGCCGGGCTGGAGCGTTATCAATCATGTGCTGGCTAAGTTTAACGACCAAGAGCAGGAGGAAATAGGAGATGCTATCAAGCAGCTTATTCCTGCGGTAGAGTGTATGGTTTTGGAAGGCCCAGATATGGCTATGAACAAATTCAATCCGAAAAAGGTTAAAAAGGCCAAGAAAACTGGGGAGGAAAAGGCTCATGACTAAGAAGCAGAAAAACAGCAAAGCTGGCAAAAAACATACTAGAAACCAGCAGGATATGGTATATGCTCTCTATGCAGATGAAAATGGCGAGATTTTCGATGCCCCTGGTATTGGAGCAGTAGGCCGTTTTGGCGATGAGATACGTCCTTTGACACCAGAGGATTTGATTCCTCTGCCAGATAGTGCAGACCTGATGTATTTGCCGGATCGTCAGGCTTTAGGTGTGGATGAGGAGGGCAATATCCTGCCCTTAACTGGTCAGGCTGTATCTGCTATTTTGCCGGCAGGCTATACCAGAACCCTGTTGCCAGGCTTTCAGCTTATGGAGGAAGCCTCTCAGCTGCCTTTATATGGCTATACCGCGGTAGCTGTTTATCAGGATCAGCTGTATGCAGCTGCCATTTATACAGATGAAAATCACAAATGGGATCCAGAGAATTACAATACACCGGATTTAAAGAAATTGGTAAAAAGGGTTAAAAAGGATTTGCCTAATAATCCTTTGGTAGAGCATTTGGCTAATTGTTCTCTGGAATGGCATTGCTGTACGGCAGAGAATCTTTTCTACCGCCGCTGGGAATGTGGTATTCCAACCTCGCCAGTATGTAATGCCAACTGTTTTGGCTGTATTTCCTTGCAACCGGCGGAATGCTGCCCTTCCCCTCAGGAAAGGATAAAATTCCGACCTACGCCAGAGCAAATTGCTGAGATAGGTTTATATCATCTCCAAACAGCCCCAGAGGGAATTATTAGCTTTGGTCAGGGCTGTGAGGGAGAGCCTTCTCTTGCAGCTGTTAATATTAGCCAGGGAATCCGCCTCATTCGCCAGCAGACTGACAAGGGGCAGATAAATATCAACACCAATGCAGGCTATACAGAGGGGATCCGTCAGATTGTGGATGCAGGTCTGGATACCATGCGGGTAAGCATTATCAGTGCCCTGCCAGAAAGCTATGCTGCCTATTATCGCAGCAGTTATCAGCTGGAGAATGTGAAGGAATCCATTCGCTATGCTTTGGATAAGGGAATTTATGTATCTCTGAATATGCTGTATTTCCCAGGCTTTAATGATAGAGCTCAGGAGATGGCTGGTTGGTTGGAATTTTTCCGGGAACTGCCAGTGCAGATGATTCAGGTACGAAATCTGAATATAGATCCAGATGCTTTTTTAGAAATTATGCCAGAAGCTCAGGGTGAAATTTTGGGTACTAAGGCCTTTTTGACAAAGCTGCATCAGGAATTTCCAGATATGGTAATTGGCAGTTTCAGCCATTATGTAGAGGAATAGGGAATAAGAAAATTTTTCATATAAAAAAAGGATTTTGGCAATTTGTGTAGAATAAAGATACTAATGGTTTGAGTAAATATAATAAATCGGAGGAATTGTTATTATGGACGAGAGAGATTGGGAAGAGTTTAAAGCAAAGCTGAAGCGCAAAACTGAAATTGATTTGGATTTGTACAAGGCATCTCAGATGCAGAGACGTATTATGAATCTGGCCCGTCGTAATGGCTACGATAAATATAGCGCCTATTTTGACAAGGTTGTACAGGATAAGGATGATTTTGCTGCTTTTATTGAGTATCTGACCATTAATGTATCTGAATTTTTCCGTACACCGGACAAATTCGCCAAGCTGGAGACAGATGTTATTCCAGAGCTGATGAAGCGTTCTTCTCGACTGAATATTTGGAGTGCAGGCTGTTCTATTGGGGCAGAGCCATATTCTTTGGCTATGATTCTCAATGATATGACACCAAATACCCGTCATCGGATTTTGGCTACGGATTTGGATATTGAGATTTTGGCCAAGGCCAAGGCTGGTGTTTATAACGAAAATGAGCTAAAGGCTATGAGTGAGGCTAGAAAGTCCAAGTACTTTACCAGACAAGGGGATAAGTATGCGGTAAGCCCTGATATTAAACAGCGTATTGAATTTAAGCGTCATAATCTGTTAAAAGATCCTTTTGAAACTGGTTTTGATTTGATTCTTTGCCGTAATGTGGTTATTTACTTTACGGAGGAAGCCAAGGATCAGCTTTATGCCAATTTCTTTAAGGCATTAAAGCCAGGGGGTATTCTCTTTGTTGGGGCAACAGAGGCTATCCTTAATTTCCGCAAGCTTGGCTATACCAGCTATCAGCCATTCTTTTACCAGAAACCATTCTAAGTTTTAGGAGATGATTAAGTGATAGCTAATCCAGCTATAGAGCAAATGAGCAGGGAGGATATGTCTGAACTGCAATTAAGGAAGCTGCAAAAACGCATAGAATGGGCTATGGAAAAAAGTGCTTTTTATTATAGAAAGTTTACAGATGCAGGAGTTGGCAGGAAGGATATAAAATCTCTGGAGGATATGGCCAAGCTGCCCTTTACAACTCTGGATGAGCTGCAGAATGTTTCAATTTACAATCTGTTGACCTTGCCTCTTAGTGCGGTTTTGCGGATTTCCCGTCTAGGCTATAATAATAGCTTTATTAAAATGTATACCAATGGTGATTTGGCTTATCAGATTGAAATGATGACCAGAGTTCTGGTGGCTCAGGGCTTAAACAGTGCTGCCGTGGCAGGACTGTTAGGTGAAGCTTCAGACAGCAGATTGATGGATGTGCAATATGCTTTGGAGAATATGGGGGTTACCGTAGTTCTTTTAGGCAACAATCCTGAGAATATCAGAGAGCTAATGACTACCTGTCATGTGGATGTGTTGATTAGCGATTTTAAGCAGGTTATGCAGTTGGTGGTTATGTTGCAGGCTAGCAATATTTCTGCTGACGATTTGTTCCTGCCTAAGATTATCTGTATGGAGGAGGGCTTGCAGAACCCTAATCATATTTATATTGAGCAACGCCTGCAGGCAGAGACTGCCATGGTGTATAATTCTCCAGCCTTGGGTTGTGGTGGTATTATGTTCCCTTGTCAGGAGGGAGAGGGTTTCCATATTCAGGAGGACTATTTTTATCCTGAAGTAGTGGAATATGGTACAGATAGAGTTATTACAGAGCCACATAAGGCTGGTGAGCTGGTTTTGACACCGCTGGCAGCTGAGGCTATGCCTATTTTCCGCTATCGCACTGGTCAGGTGGTTATGCGTCTGGATGAGCCATGTCCTTGTGGGCGTACTCTGACCCGGTTGGCTAATCCTACAGAATATGCAGGGGTAGTATGGCAGGCTATGCCATAATTTAAAATTTACATTTAGGGGGCTGAATTACACAATGTAACAGCCCTCTTTTTTTACACTGGAGGTTAGAATATGCTGGAGATTGTTACAGGGCGGACAGGCAGTGGCAAAACTGCGCTATGTTTAGAGAGGATTGAGGAAAGGCTGTTGGGGGAGCCAGCAGGCAAAAAAATTATCTTGCTGTTGCCAGAGCATATGACCTACCGGGTGGAGCGGCAGCTGGCCTCCCTGCTGGCCAAGGAGGGACGGGGCTTTAGCAGCTGCTATATCTACGGCTTTCGTCGTTTTGCCTATCAGGTTTTGCAGGAAACCGGAGGAGCCTTGGAGCCTGGCTTAACAGAGCTGGGACGGCATCTGCTTTTGAAGAAGCTATTGGATAAAAGATTGGCAGATAAGGATAGCCAGGGGCTGCAGGCCTTTGCCAAGGCTGCCAGACAACGGGGCTTTGTGGGGGAATTGTCAGATATTATCAATGAGATGAAAAGCTACTGTATTTCTCCGGAAAACCTGCTACAGCTTTCTGAAACCATTGGCGAGGCTAACAGCCGGTTACAGGGCAAGCTTCTGGATATGGCCAGCATCTATGGGGATTTTAATGAGGCTATGGCAGGTCGTTACAATGATGGCAAGGATATTATGGCCAAATTGGTGGAAAAGCTGCCTCAGTCCCAGTTGGTTAAGGGAGCAGAGCTTTGGCTGGATGGCTTTTTGTTCTTTAATCCTCTGGAAAAGCAGATTCTTAATCAATTATTTGAATTGTGCAGTGATGTTCATGTGAATTTGACTATGGATACCACAGGCCTGCAGGCTGGTGTTCCTTTTGACTACCTGCCTCGGGAGGATATTTTCTATCGCAGCTGTCAGACGAGAAATTATCTGTTGAAGCTGGCGGCTAACAAGGAAATGTATGTAGAGGAACATTTTCTGACTGGGGGCAACAGATATGGAAATCCTGCTCTAAAGGCTATGGAGGCTCAGTGGATGAACCATCATATTAGGCCTTGGCAGCCGGGGCATCCAGATTATCAGGGGCCAGCTCAAAATATAAAAATTGTGGAGGCAGCGGCCCCAAGGTTAGAGCTGGAGGCTATGGCAGCAGAGATTGTGCGGCTGGTGCGGGAAAAGGGCTGCAGCTGGAGTGATATAGGCATTTTGCTGCGGGATGAGGATGGCTATGGCTTCCTGACAGAGCTGGTTTTGCAGGAATATGGCATACCTTTCTTTAATGCGGCTAAAAGACAGGGAATCAAGCATCCCCTGGCAGAGCTGATTCGTTCAGCTCTGGCTATCTGTATCAGTCGTCAGGGCTGGAGTTACGAAAATGTTTTTCGTTGTTTAAAAACAGGATTTTTTAAGGAATCCTGTAATTTGCTGTCTGATGAATTGGATGAGCTGGAGAATTATGTGCTGGAATTTGGCATTCGGGGACGGAAAAGATGGACTCAGCCGGAGCCTTGGCAGTATATGCGCCGTTATAGCTTAGAGACAGAGGAAATAGATGAAAAGGAAAAGGAGCGGGCAGAAAGAGCTGATAGATGCCGTTTGAGGATTGTGAAGCCTTTGGAGTCTTTGCAAAAGCAGTTATCTCAGGCAGGAGATTTGGCAGGCTTGGCTGAGGCGGTTTACAATTTTCTTATGGAGCTGCAGGTACCGGTACAGTTGGAGCGGATGTCTAAGGAGGCAGAGCTGCAGGGGGATTTGGCTGGGGCTAGGGAGCATCAACAGCTTTGGACTGCTGTTATGGAGCTGCTGGATCAGATTGTGGAGCTAGGTGAGTTTTCCCCCCAGGACAGATTGTTGGAATTTACCAATGTTATGGAGGAAGGACTGGATAACATGGTTATTAGCCTCATACCTCCTGGCTTGGATTATGTCAGCATTGGTTCCTTTGACCAAAATAGCATGGAAAATCTGGCGGCAATTTTTATACCAGGAGCTAATGCAGGCACCATGCCTCGGCGTTCCAGCGAAAATGTGATTCTGTCTGATGGGGATAGAATCCATATTAATCAGGTACAGACAGATAATAAGCATCTTTCTATTATTGGTCAGGAAAACAGCTTTAATGAGGCTTGGCTGTTGTACAAGGGATTTAATGAGGCTAGCAGCTACTTGTGGATATCCTATGCCCTTTCTGATGATGAGGGCAATGGCCGAGAGCCAGCAGCACTTTTGCGTTGGGTGAGACGCTTACTGCCAGAGGTAAAGCTGTGGCAGATTCTGCAAAGTGATGGCTTTGTGGCAGAGGGGCATCAGGCTGTATCAGGTCTAGGCAAAGCCTTGGGGCGTTGCCGGGATTTAGGGGCTATGGAGGATAAATGGTATGGTGTCTACAATTGGCTGGTACAGCATAGTGATCAAGGCTTGTCTCATTCCTTGGCTTTGTTACAGCAGGGATTGTCCAGCAAGCGGGGAGATGATGCCCTGCCAGCAGATTTATCCCGGAAGCTTTTTGCCCCTAAGGGCTGGCTGAGAGGCAGTGTAACCAGATTGGAGCGGTATAATAGCTGTCCTTTCCAATATTATGTGCAATATGGTCTTAAATTGCAGGAGAGACGCATTAGTGAATTTAGTAATCCAGAGCTAGGCACCTTGCTGCACGGTGTATTGCGGGAATTTGGCCAGGAGCTAAAGAACCAAAATCGTCGTTGGAGTGATGTTTCGGAGGCAGAACAGCGGCAGATGTGTCATGAAATCTTGCATCGTCTGGCGCCAAAACTGGGAAATAATGTTATCTTTCAGCGTAAGCAGCTGGAGGCTAGACTAAGGCGTATTGAAAATACAGCAGCTTTTGCCCTCCAGAGACTGTGCGCCTTTGATGCAGTCAGCCAGCTTCATCCTGAGTATTTTGAGGAAGGCTTTGGCAGTATGGCTAAGGATGTCAATCAAAGAGCTTTGTCTCTGGTGTACAAGCTGTCCTCTGGGGACAAATTGTCTCTCAATGGTCAGATTGACCGCATAGATATGACAGAGGATGGCCATTATTTTATGGTTATGGATTATAAGACAGGCAATGCGGCTATTAATATTATGGATGTATACTACGGTATCAAGCTGCAGCTTTTAACCTATTTGCTGGTAACCAAGCAATTTCTCTCGGCTCAGCAGGGAGAGGAGGCTTTGCCTGTAGGGATGCTATATTATTTTCTCAAACAGCCTAGAGCCAGCTTGGCCAGTCATGGAGAGAGCCAGCAGGAGGTTATAGATGCCTTGGAGAAAAAGCTGTTAATGCCAGGCTGGATTGTGGCTGATAAGGAGCTGGTACAGCTGATTGACAGTACCTTGTCCCAGCCTGGGGCCAAAAGCCGTTTTATTCATGCTACCATGAAAAAGGGTGGGGATTTAATGGCCAATGCCACTTATTTGCGTCAGCCACGAGAGCTGGAACTGCTGTTGGAATATGTGGAGGAACTACTGCAGCGTACAGGCAGGGATATTTTGGCGGGCCGAATTGCGCCAGTGCCTTACAGAAATCGGGAAGGACATAGTACCTGCGAATATTGCAATTATCGGGCTATCTGTGGCTTTGATGCTCAGTTGGAGGGCTTTGGTTATCGCCGTGTAGTCCAGCAGGGGGATAAGGAGTTTATGGAGAATATTGAAGCAGAGCTGTCTCAGCAGAGAGGCAATCAAGCTGATAAGGAGGAAATCTAATGGGCTGGACCAAGGAGCAACAGCAGGCTATTGACCTGGATAATAAAAATATATTGGTGTCTGCCGCCGCCGGCTCTGGTAAAACTGCTGTACTGGTAGAGCGAGTGGTAAGCCATTTGCTGCGTCCTCTGGAGGATAATATGCCGGAGGCAGAAAAGCCCTGGAGCGTGGATGAACTGCTGGTAGTAACCTTTACCAAGGCGGCTGCGGCGGAAATGAGTGACCGTATTGGCCAGCGGCTGCAAAAGGCTATTGCTCAGGAACTGGAAAATACCCCGCCTAATAAGGCTCTGATTAGCAGGCTGCAGCGGCAGATTATACTTTTGGCAGGAGCCTCCATATCCACCATAGACTCCTTTTGCCAAAGCATTATCAAAAACAATTTTGCTGACATAGATTTGGACCCTAGATTCAGAGTAGCCAATGAAAACGAGCTGATATTGCTGCAGCAGGAGGTTCTGGATGAGATTTTTGAGAATCGCTATGCACAGGGAGATGCTCTCTTAGAGGAGTTTGGGGAAAAGTACGGCACTGATAGAGGGGATGATCAGCTTTATAATATTGTCTTGAAGCTTCATGACCAGTCCAGAAATCAGCCCTTTCCTGAACATTGGCTTCGCCAGCTGGTAGAGGCCTACAGTCCCGTTGATGAAAAAAAGGCGCCTAAAAATCATTTGCAGGATTATACCCTGTGGTGGCAGATGATTTATAGTGGTTTGCAGCAGCACATGGCCAAGGCAATGGCAGCCAGAGAGAAATTTTACCTGCTGGTGGAGCAGGTGGATGAGCCTAAGACTAGAGCCAAATATGATGAACGGCTGGACCGCATAGACAGCATTCTCAATGGCATTAACGAGGCCTTGGGCAAGAATTGGCAGGATATTTATGATGCCCTTCGGGTGCTGGATTATAAGGAAACCCAATTTATTAGTATGCCAAGGGGGAAGCTGGATATAGATCCAGACTTGCGGGAAGCTATTAAGAATGCCAATGACGGCGTAAAAACTGTTGTAGAGCAGATGCGGAAGGATTTTGTGCTGGACCCCGAGGATATTATGCTGGAGGATTTGGCCAAGCTGTATCAGGATGCAGAGGCTATTGTAGAATTGGTGCTGGAATTTAATCAGGCCTACAAGGCGGCCAAGAAGGAGCGGAATATTATTGACTATGGTGATATGGAGCATTATGCCCTACAGTTGTTAATGGCAGAGGGTTCCACGCCAGACCATATTCAGCCCTCTGAGGCGGCCCTGCAGCTGCGGCGGAAATATCGGGAAATCATGGTGGATGAATATCAGGATACCAATCAGGTACAGGATACCATTGTGTCCTTGATTGCAGGCGAGAATCAGGGGAATCTCTTTATTGTGGGAGATGTAAAGCAGAGCATATATGGCTTTCGTTCCTCAGAGCCAGCTCTGTTTATGGATAAATATGAAAAATATGATAGTGGCAACGAGGCCCAACAGTTGATTACCCTGGGGCGGAATTTCCGCAGTCGACAGGAAATTCTTTCTGCTGTAAATTTTGTTTTTGCCCAATTAATGACCGCAGAGCCGGCGGAAATTGATTATGACCAAAGGGCTATGCTGAATCCAGGGGAGCCTTATGGCTATGAAAAAGGGCCGGAGCAGGGAGAAGTATTCCCTGTGGACAAGGCTGTGGAACTGGATATTATTATGGAGCAGGGCTTGGGGGAGGCTCAGGGAGACCAGGAAGAGGCTCAGGGGGAACCGGAGGAAGCCCAGGAAGATCTAAAAAGCTTCCAGCTGGAGGCACAGCATATTGCCAGCCGTTTGCTGGAGCTAAAAAATTCTGGTTATTTGGTTTTTGACAAATCTCTGGCTCAGGGGGAGAATAATGGCTATCGGCCAGTGCGTTGGCGGGATATGGTAATTTTGCTGCGTGCTGCCTCTGCCAAGGCAGAGATTTTGCAGGAAATTTTTCAGCTAAATAATATTCCTGTTTTTGCGGCTGTAGATGGGGGATATTTCCAAACCACAGAGATACAGGTGGTAACCAGTGTTCTGTCCATTATTGATAATGCCATGCAGGACATTCCTTTAGCGGCGGTGCTTTATTCGCCTATTGTGGGTTTAACCGCCCAGGAATTGGCTCAGATAAGGCTGGCTGCTGAGGAGCAGAATCTCTATCAAGCCTTGATACAGGCTGGTTGTCCAGAGTCTGAGCTGGAACTATCTCTCAAGGATAGAATAGGTGTATTTCTGGAGAAGCTAAGCCGTTGGCGGCAGCAGGCTCGCTCTATGGGGGTGCCGGAGCTGCTATGTCAGATTTATCAGGATACAGGCTACTATGATTATGTAGGCTGTATGCCGGGGGGGATTCTGAGGCAGGCCAATTTGCGCATGCTGATAGACAGAGCCAGGGAATATGAAAATACCAATTATCGAGGCTTATTTAGATTCCTTAGCTTTGTAGAAAAAATCAAAAGCATGGACACGGATCTTTCTGTGGCTAGAACCCTGGGAGAAAATGAGGATGTGGTCCGTGTGATGACAATTCACAAATCCAAGGGCTTGGAATTTCCTATTGTAGTGCTGGCAGATATGGCTAAAAGATTTAATATGAATGATCTGAAGGAGCCAGTTCTGATACACAAAAAGTTGGGGCTGGGCTTGCATAATATAGATACTGTAAAATCTGTATCCTATCCTTCCTTTGCCAGACTGGCGGTAAAGGCTGGTATTCAGAAGGAAATAAAGGCAGAGGAACTGCGAGTTCTGTATGTGGCTATGACGAGAGCCAGGGAAAAACTGATTATGACAGGCAGGGTAGCCAATGGTCAGAAGTCTGTGGAAAAGTGGTGCCAGTATCGTAATTATAGCTGTCAAGATAAGGCTTGGCAGGACGAATTGCCTCGTCAGACCTTGCCAGCCTATGGCATTAGTCAGGCCAATTCCTATTTGGATTGGGTAGCCTCGGCAGTAGCTAGACATCCAGAGGCAGGTCAGGCCTTTGCCCAGTTTGAAGGATTGACACCGGAACAATATGGACAAGGCTTAGGCTATATGCAGGTGGCTATGGGCCGGGAAAGTCAATGGCAGGTACATCTGATTCCTGCCGGGGATATTTGTCAGCCAGGTATGGAGGCTGAGGCCAGCAAGGAGATTCTGGAAAAAGTAATTGCCGGCGAGTTATTGCCAGCAGAGGAGATATGGACGCAGCGCATTAATAGGGTGCTGGATTGGCAGTATGATTTTCAGGGTACAGAGAAGGTGCCAGCCAAGCTGTCTGTTTCTGAGCTAAAAAGGCGTTTTGGCAGGGAGCTGGAGCAGGAGGGTAATGATTATGAATTGTTGTGGACAAAGGAGGCTGACTCAGAGATTGCTGCTGAGGGAGGTCAGTCTACTGAGCAGCAAAGAGAATATAATTATCCAAGGCCTGTATTCCTCCAGCGCCAGCAGGAGGGCAGGCAGGTATCTCGCAGTACAGAATATGGTACGTTGATGCACAGTGTTATGCAGCATCTGGATTTGACTCAGGGACTAGATAAGGATGGTGTAGAGAAACAGCTGGAGGAAATGGTATATAGGGAGATTATCACGCAGGATCAGCTGTCAATGGTTAATACGCCTCAGGTGGCAGGCTTTTTTGCTTCTCCGCTGGGACAGAGAATGCTGCAGGCTGATAAAATATGGCGGGAGATGCCCTTCTGCCGTATGCTGCCAGCAGAGCGTTATTTTTCAGAGGTACGCACATCAGAGGCAGAGATTTTTAATCAGGGTGTTATTGATGTGCTGTTTCAGGAGAAGGGGAAGCTGGTATTGATAGACTATAAAACAGATAGAAATACCAATGCCCATCATGTGAAACAGCTCTACAGCCTACAGCTGGAGCTATATAGCCAGGCGGTGGAATCTGTTCTGAACAGCAAGGTGGCAGAAAAATATCTTTATATGCTGCGGGATGGCAGTATTGTTAAGGTGTGAACCTAGGTTTATTTTTTCCTTGTTTTCCAAAAATTTCCACAAGGCTATTGCTAAAGCCAGTGGCAATGATATAAAATATTTATGTTATCATTTTTTTAAACTAGTAAAGGATATAAGTAATATCCTGGGGTGCAGAGGCTTTGCTGCGCCCCCAGCAAGGAGAGATTCAATATGGCTAAGAAAATTGTAGTAATTCCAGGTGATGGTATTGGCAGCGAGATTACCGATTCTGCCGTAGAGGTTCTAAAGAAAGCAGCAGAGAAGTTTTCTTTGGCACTGGAATATGAATACAAGGATGCTGGTGGTACTGCCTATGATAAATTTGGTACTCCTTTGCCAGAGGATACCTTGGAGGCCTGCAAGGCTGCTGACGGTGTGCTCTTTGGTGCTGTAGGCGGTGACAAATGGGATAATGTGGAGCCATCTCTGCGGCCTGAAAAGGCTATTCTTGGTCTGCGCAAGGGCTTGGGCTTATATGCAAATCTGCGTCCAGTGAAGGTGGCAGATGCTTTGGTTGAGTACTCTCCTTTGAAGCAGGAGCTGGTAAAGGGTGTAGATTTGGTTATTGTCCGTGAGCTGGTAGGCGGTATTTATTTCGGTGAGAAATGCGAGTCTGAGGCCTACAATGGCACTGAGCGGGCTTGGGATTTGGAGAATTACTCCATTCCAGAGGTACAGCGGATTGCCAAGCTGGCCTTTGAAACAGCCCGTATTCGTCGTGGCAAGGTAACTTCTGTAGATAAGGCTAATGTATTGGCTACCTCTCGTCTGTGGAGACGCACTGTAGCTCAGGTGGCTCAGGATTATCAGGACGTGGAGCTGAATAATCTCTATGTAGATAATTGCGCTATGCAGCTGGCAGTTCGTCCTACTCAGTTTGATGTTATTGTAACCGGCAATCTCTTTGGTGATATTCTCAGTGATGAGGCTGCTGTTATCGGTGGCTCCATTGGTATGATGCCATCTGCTTCCATTGGTGAGCTGACCAGCCTTTATGAGCCAATTCATGGCTCTGCTCCAGATATTGCTGGCAAGGGCATTGCCAATCCAGTAGGTACCATTCTTTCTGCTGCTATGCTGTTGAGATATTCTCTCAATGAGGAGGAGGCAGCTCAGGCCATTGAGACTGCTGTGGACAAGGCTTTGGCTGAGGGCTGGCGGACAGCTGATCTCTGGCATGAGGGCTTTAAGAAGGCAGACACCAAGACCATGACTCAGGCCGTTATTGCTAATCTCTAATAGAGGAGGAGCCATATATGAATGGAGCTCAGGTAATTGTGGAAATCCTGCGGGAGCAGGGTGTAGATACTCTTTTTGGCTATCCGGGAGGTATGATACTTCCTCTTTATGATGCCCTTTATGATGCAAAGGATATTAATCAGATTCTTACCACTCATGAGCAGAATGCGGCTCATGGGGCAGATGGCTACGCCAGAGCTACAGGCAAGGTGGGGGTGTGTATTGCCACCTCCGGCCCAGGGGCTACCAATCTGGTAACTGGCTTGGCTACGGCCTTTATGGATTCTATTCCAGTGGTGGCTTTTACAGGACAGGTAGATACCGACCTGCTGGGGCGGGATTCCTTTCAGGAAATAGACATTATGGATGTTACCATGCCTGTTACCAAGCATAATTACAAGGTAAAGGATCCTAAGGTGCTGGCTAAGGTGGTGCGGGAAGCTTTTCGCTTGGCCAAACATGGCAGACCAGGTCCAGTGCTGGTGGATATTCCTAAGGATATTTTATTGAATCCTGCGCCATTCTATGAGGATGATTATGTGCCTAGAAAGCCGGGACAGCCAGATGCAGATTTCAAGATTTGCGTAGCTGAGGCAGCAGAGGTTATTTGTCAGGCTAAGCAGCCGGTAATTATTTCTGGCGGTGGTGTTATTAACGCTGGAGCTACCCAGGATGTTATTGCCTTTGCAGAGCACTACCATTTGCCTATTGTATTTACCTTGATGGGTATTGGCGGTGTTCCAGCAGAGCATCCTAATGTATTGGGCTTTGCAGGCATGCATGGCAACAAGGCTGCCAATAACGCTGTGGCCAATGCAGATTTGGTTATTTCCCTGGGCAGTCGTTTTGCCGATAGGCAGACAGGCAATCTGGATAAATATACTGCTGGCACCAAATTTATTCATGTGGATATAGATCCGGCGGAGATAGATAAAAATATTGCCAGTTCCATAGGCTTGGCAGGAAATATGCAGAATATCCTGAAAATGCTGAGTCAGCGGGAGCCATCCTCCAATTTAGATGAATGGTGGAAGCAGATTCGAGGCTGGCGCTGTGAATATGCCTATGATTATCATGTGTCCAGATTAACTGTGCCTTGGGCTATGCATTGCATTGCTAAGGCTGCCAGTGGACAGGAATATGCCTTTGCCACCGATGTAGGCCAGCATCAGATGTGGTGCGCCCTTCATCTAAGAGTGCAGGAGCCTAGAACCTGGTTTACCTCTGGCGGTTTGGGAACTATGGGCTTCGGTTTGCCAGCAGCTATGGGAGCCCAGGCTGCTTATATAGATGCCGGCAGTCAGCGGCGGGTTATTCATGTAGCTGGGGATGGGGGCATCAAAATGACTGGTAATGAATACTATACCATTGCCAGATTGAAGCTGCCGATTATTTCCATTATTGTGAATAATACCAGCCTGGGCATGATTCGCCAGCTGCAGAAGGTTAATTATCGGGAGAGATATATTGCCTGTCAGCTGGATTATCCTATGGATTATGCCGGCTATGCCAGAAGCTTCGGCATTGAGGCGGAGAACGTGGATAGTACAGAAGGATTTGCCACAGCCTTGAAGCATGCTATGGCAGAAAGACGGCCATATGTTATCGTTATGAACATTCATAGAAGCTTTGTGGAGCCTATGATTAAGGGTGGCGCCCGCATTAACGAATTTGTAGACTTTACAGATTAAAAATTGTCGTGGCATTGCCAGGGGAATTTGTGCTAGTCCTAATGAGTAGTGAAAGCTGGAATGACAGTGAGAGATTTGTGCTCACTGTCATTTTTTTATAGTTTTAAAATTTTTTTAAAAAAGTGTTGACAATGTGCTCTATATTCGCTATAATTTCAATTGTTGTCACGCAAGTGAGAAAACAGAATAACGGCCCGGTAGTTTAGTTGGTTAGAATGCCGCCCTGTCACGGCGGAGGTCAGGGGTTCAAGTCCCCTTCGGGTCGCCATTTTCTTCTCTGGTGTCAGCATGATGCGGAAATAGCTCAGTTGGTAGAGCATCACCTTGCCAAGGTGGGGGTCGCGAGTTCGAGTCTCGTTTTCCGCTCCATCTTCTTAATTTTATATCGGTGACATAGCCAAGCGGTAAGGCCGAGGTCTGCAAAACCTCTATTCCCCAGTTCGATTCTGGGTGTCACCTCCAATGCGGAAATAGCTCAGTTGGTAGAGCATCACCTTGCCAAGGTGGGGGTCGCGAGTTCGAGTCTCGTTTTCCGCTCCATTTTTTTGTTTTGTATCTTTAATCATATATTGGTGACATAGCCAAGCGGTAAGGCCGAGGTCTGCAAAACCTCTATTCCCCAGTTCGATTCTGGGTGTCACCTCCAAAATGACATATTCCCTGAGTTTTCTCAGGGTTTTTTTATTGCCATTTTGTTCTAAAAAGCATATAATAAATGTATAACTAAAACGAGAATAGAGGTTGACTAATGGCAGAGAATAAGTTCAAGTTTACGGATAATTTATTAAAGGTATATAACTACGCCTTTACTGAGGAAACAACCTATGGCTTTTACAAGCCTAACGAGGCTATGTATGTTGGGGTGCGTATGACTGAGAAGCAGTACAACTGCCCTGGCTGTCATAAGGTTTTTACAGTTAAGATTCGTAATGATAATGATGGGATTCTGTATTTTTCCAAGGGCAGGATTGCTCAGCAGAAAAAGGTTTATGAGGAGCTGGATAAGGATTTTCCTGCTGATTGGGAGCTGATGGAGAAGCCTTATGCTTATCAGCTGATAGGCTACTGTCCGGATTGTGCTGCTGAGAAGCTGGCAGCATCTCAGGAAAATGGCCAGCGAATCAACAATCTATGTCATGAGCTGTATCTCCAGGATATGCTGGTATATGACAAGGCTAGACAGTTCACTACAGATGCTGTGGAGAAATGGCTGGCGGGTATTCAGGAGCCAGAGGAGCTGACTAGATTTGATTTGACCAGACCGGAGATTGTACAGGAGCTTATCTGGATTATGGTTCTTAGTGATACAGAGGCCTGTGAGAAGGCATTGCAGGAGTATAGGGATGCTGTACAGCCTATTCTCTATGAGCTGAACCAGCTTCTGGAGAAGGCTACACCGGCCTGGAAGGCTTATGCCCCAAGAAGCTCCAGTCTGCCAGAGTCCATGTCTGACGGGGAATATCATGAGTATACCTTGGCTTTTCCAGCCGATGATACGGTAGGTCATGATTTTTATTTCCCTCGCATGGTGGAGAAGTCCAGAGTAGAAATGTTTGTTAAGCAGCCTCGTATGGAGTCTATTCAGGATTTGCTGTCAGATGCTGGCTTCCAGGAGCAGTGGATTGACATGGTTATGGACAAGGCCAACGAGTTAACAAGATAATTGGAGATTAAAAATGAAGCGAATTGTTATGTGTGTACTGGTGCTTTGTATGTGTATGCTGTCTGCTACAGCCTTGGCAGCCAAGAAAACCGGCAGTTTGCAGCCAGAGGATTTTGCTTATAAGGGTGTGGCTCTGGGAGACAATGCTGCTTCCTTGACCGAAAAGCTGGGCGAGGCAGATTTTGACACAGACATTGTGGTGTTGGATCAGACCGTCAAGGCCTATATTTATGGTTCAGACTTGAAGATAGCCGTAGATCCTCGTAATAACAAGGTTGTGGCGATTCTTTGCAAGGATAAGGATTACAAGGCCAGGGAGGGTGTAACCTATGGCTCTACCAGAGCCAAATTGCTGCAGGTATATGGCAAGGGAGACAAGCTGAAGCGGGATGGGGAAATTTACTATGTTTACCGCAATCCCGAGGATGAAAAGCAAAAGCTGATGCTGTCTCTGGAAACCACTAATTATTATGTGGAAAGCTTCTTGATAACAAGCCTGCCTCTTACAGAGGAGGAGCAGGCTGAGTATGATATGGGGGAGTTTCCTACAGAGCTGGAGGATAATCAGGATGATAACAGACTGTCCGGGGGATTTAACAGCCGTGGAGAATGGTGGGCCCAGTACCGGGTTAATGACCACATAACTGTAGGCATTTAATTTAGATAGGATGTAGGGGATTGACAAAAGGAAAGCGGGTGTAGTTTCTTGAATAAAAAGCACTTGATAAGGGTGGCTCAAGGCTTGGAGCCGGCAGATTTGGTGTTAAAAAATGCTGAAGTGTTCCATGTGTATACGGGAGAATTTATTCTGTGTGATATAGCCATTGCCGATGGTTATATTGCCGGTACTGGTTCCTATTTTGGCATTGAAGAAATCGATATGCAGGGCAGATATATTACGCCGGGATTCATAGATGCCCATGTACATATTGAAAGCTCCATGTTGACACCTTATCAGTTTGCCAAGGCAGCGCTGCCATGTGGTGTTACCACCATTGTGACAGATCCCCATGAGATTGCCAATGTATGCGGTGCTAAGGGCATTCAGTACATGCTGGATGCCACGGAGCAGCTTCCTTTGAATGTGTACTTTATGCTGCCATCCTGTGTACCTGCTACGGATTTTGAGGATTCCGGGGCAGTGCTGTTGGCAGAGGATTTAGAGCCATTCATGGAGCATCCTAGAGTGCTGGGTTTGGCAGAGGTAATGAATGCTCCGGGAGTATTGCAGCAGGATGAAAATGTTATGGCCAAGCTGGATATGGCTGGCAAGGGCCGAATTGACGGTCACGCTCCTGGGTTAACCAGCAGCCAGCTTATGGGTTATGCAGCGGCAGGTATCACTACGGATCATGAGTGTATTACCAAGGAACAGGCCCTGGACAGGCTGCGGGCAGGTATTAAGGTTATGCTGCGGGAGGGTACGGCAGCGAAGAACATGAGAAGCCTTTTGCCAACTGTAAATCCTGATACAGCTCCTTATTTTATGTTCTGTGCGGATGACAAGATTCCAGCAGAACTTTTGGATAGCGGTTATATCAATTACATGGTAAAGACTGCTATTGAAGAGGGTGTCAGTGTAGCCAATGCCTTGCAGATTGCTACTATCAATGCGGCCCGCCACTATGGTATCAAGGATGCAGGAGCTATCTTGCCGGGGCGCAGGGCAGATTTGCTGGTATTTGACAATCTGGATGAATGGAAGCCACGGCAGGTTTATAAGGATGGCCGGCTAGCTGTGGATAATGGCCAGCTGCTGCAGGAGGGCAGGAACTGTGACAGCAGTTCCTTGGAGCATACGGTAAATCTGGCGACCGTAACAGTGGAGAGCTTCCGCCTGCCTCTCAAGACGGAGATGGCTAATGTTATAGGCCTGGTGCCTTATCAGATTGTTACCAACAAGGCTGCTTTGCCAGTAAAACGGGTGGATGGCTGTGCTGTTAGTGATGTGGAAAATGATATTCTCAAGCTGGCTGTGCTGGAAAGACATCATGCCACTGGCAATATAGGCCTGGGACTGGTTAAGGGTTTTGGCCTGAAACGAGGAGCTTTGGCTTCTACAGTTGGTCACGATTCTCACAATCTGATTGTTATTGGCACTAATGATGAGGATATGCTGGCAGCTGTACAAGAGTTGCAGCGTATTGGCGGCGGTATCTGTATTGCAGAGGATGGTCAGATCCGTGGCGCTCTGCCTTTGCCAGTAGGAGGTTTGATGACCAATGAGCCTGCGTTAATGGTAGCCAAGCAGCAGGCAGAGATGATTGCCTTGGCTAGAGAGATGGGAGTACCGGAATTTTATTCCCCATTCCTAACCCTTGCTTTCCTTAGTCTGCCAGTTATACCATCCCTGAAACTGACAGATAGAGGTTTGGTAGATGTAGATTCTTTTAAGTTTATTCCTTTGGAGGTTAAATAATGGTTTTTCTTAACTCAGTTGCTAAGTATAGAAGATTACTGAGTCCTTTTGGCATTGTACGCTTGGTGCTTATGGTGGCTATTGCCTGTCGACTGATGATGCCGGATTGCGGTGTGGCGGCAGGAGAAAGGGTATTACCTGATGCACCCTGGATTACGGCGCCTTCCGCTATAGTGGTGGATATGGCTACAGGTGGCATCATCTATGCCAAAGGAGCGGATGATCGTCGTTATCCTGCCAGCACTACCAAGATTATGACTGGTATTCTGACACTGGAAAATGGTGATTACAATCAGAATGTTACCGTCAGCTCTCATGCAGCCTGGGTGGAAAGCACTGGCTTGTGGGCAGGTCAATCCATGCGGGAATTTGAAATGCTGGAATTGATGCTGCTGGAGTCTGATAATGGTGCTGCTACCGCCTTGGGTGAGACTATAGGAGGCAGCGAGGCTGGCTTTGCAGCTATGATGAATCAAAAAGCTCAGGAACTTGGCATGAGTGGCACCCATTTCGTGAATTGTAATGGTATGCCTGATGAAAATCATTATTCCACAGCTAGAGATATTGCTAAGGTGGCTGCCTATGCTATGAAAAACGAAATGTTTAGACGGATTGTAGCCAGCCCAAAGATCATTATGCCGGATTGGGAAAATCCAGGCAGTACATATGAGGCAGAGAATACCAATAAGCTGCTGGAAAGCTATCCTGGCTGTATTGGTGTCAAGACGGGTTATACCAATGCGGCAGGTGGCTGTTTGGTTTCGGCAGCCAGCCGTAATGGCAGGGAGCTTTTGTGTGTAGTGCTGAAGTCCTCTGATATGGATACCAGATTCTCTGATTCTGCTGCTTTGCTAGACTATGGTTTCCTTTGTGCAGAGAATGGCTTGGCAGAGCTGCCACGTAATTGACAGATTTATGTAGTTTTGTTATCCTGTAAGGAGTGATATGTCATAATAATTATGGTTTATCACTCCTTATTTTTCTTAGTGAGGAGATACAATGAATGTAGAACATATTCATCACTATAGCCATCATTTGGATCGAGAAATGAACATCAGGGTATATGGCCATGATGGTTTGCCCTTGGTGGCTTTTCCATGTCAGAATGGAGATTGCTATAATTACGAAGGCTATGGGTTTTTGGATAATATTGCTGATTTTATTGAGGGCGGCGCTATTCAGCTATATGTGGTAGATACAGTGGATGTGGAGAGCTGGTCTGATGTACATGGGGATAAGGGCTGGAGAGCTTGGCGACAGGAGCAGTATTATCACTACATTGTGGAGGAGGTATTGCCCTGCATTTATTCCCGCAATCACAGTGGCAAGATGCCTGTGGCTTTTGGCTGCAGCTTGGGAGCAACCCATGCAGCCATTGCTTTCTTGCGTCGGCCGGATTTGTTCGGGGGCTGTTTGGCTTTGTCCGGGGCCTATGATGCCAAATATTTTTTTGATGGCTGGATGAATGATGTGCTGTATCGCAATTCTCCGGTGCATTTTATGGAGAATCTGCCAACAGACCATTGGTATGTTGGCTTGTATAATCAGCGGAAGCCTATTTTCTGCGTGGGACAGGGACCTTGGGAGGATGAAGGACGGCGTACAACGGCTATTCTCAGGGATATTTTCCAGGCCAAGGGCATTGGTGTCTGGTGTGACTTCTGGGGCTATGATGTGGATCACGACTGGCCTTGGTGGAAAAAGCAGATGCGTTATTTTCTGCCATTTTTGCTGGAATAGAAGAAATAAAAGGGTAATGGTAGAATAAACTAGGAAGGAAAAACTAATGAATTTTGTATTTATTTCACCACATTTTCCCCGCACCTATTGGTTATTTGCCAATAGGCTGAAACGGAATGGGGTAAATGTTCTGGGAATTGGAGATTGTCCTTATGATGGTTTGGAGGATAATGTTCGGGATTCTTTGACGGAATATTACTATGTGCAGGATATGAAGGATTATGAGCAGGTTTTCAAGGCAGTAGCTTTCTTTTCCTTTAAGTACGGCAAAATTGACTGGCTGGAGTCCAACAATGAATTTTGGTTGGAGCTTGATGCTAGACTGAGAACTGACTTCCATATTACTACAGGAGAGCAGTATGCTGATATTGGCCGTATAAAGAAAAAATCCTCTATGAAGGAATATTACAAAAAAGCTGGTATTCCTACGGCAAGGCTTCATATGGTATCTACTATAGAGGCGGCTAGAGAATTTATCAAGCAGGTAGGCTATCCGGTAATTGTCAAGCCAGATGTAGGGGTGGGTGCTAATGATACCTACGAGCTAAAGAATGAGGATGATTTAAAGGCTTTTTTTGACGATGATCAGAATATTTCATATGTAATGGAGGAGTTTGTGCCAGGGAAGATATTGTCCTATGATGCCATATTGGATAATAAATCCCAGCCACTGATGGAGGCGTGTACAGAGTGGCCTCCATCAATTGTGAATATTGTAAATGAAAAGCTGGATTTGGCTTATTTTGTCCGGGCAGATGTGCCTGAAACATTGAAAAATGCTGGCCGTGCTACGGTTAATGCCTTTGGTGTAAAAAGTCGTTTTGTCCATCTGGAATTTTTCCAATTGGAGCATGACAAGGAAGGATTGGGCAAGGCTGGGGATTTTGTTGGCTTAGAGGTGAATATGCGCCCTGCTGGAGGCTACACATCAGATATGATGAATTATGCCCTCAGTATGGATGTTTATCAGATTTGGGCGGATATGGTAACTGATAATCGCAGGATTCAGGCAGATACTCACGAGAATTACTTCTGTGTTTATGCTGGACGGCGGGATCAGTTCAGCTATGTTCATTCTCCAGAGGAAATCAGCAAGAAATATGGCAATAATATTGTTACGGCTGAGAGAATGACGGAGTTGAATGTGCCTCGAATGGGCAATCAGTGCTATATTGTTAAGTTGAAAACTGAGACTGAGGTTCATGAGTTTATCAAGTTTGTAACTCAGCGAAAGTGAGGGAGCATAAATGAAGAAAATTGTTATGTGCCTTACACTGGCGCTGGTTTTTATGACCACTGCCTGTGCAGCAGGTTCATTTTGGGATTTTAAGAAAGATGAAGGAGAGAGTAAAGTGGCAAATCGTATCGCAGTTTTTGATACCAACATGGGTGAGTTTGAGATTGAGTTGTTTGAGGACAAGACTCCTATTACCACCAAGAATTTCATTGATTTGGCTCAGGAGGGCTTCTATGATGAAGTAATTTTCCATCGCATTATTGATGGGTTCATGATTCAAGGTGGAGATCCTACTGGTACTGGCATGGGTGGTCCAGGCTATACCATTGAGGACGAATTTACCCCAGAGCTGACTCATGAAAGCGAGGGTATTTTGTCTATGGCCAATACCGGCCGTCCTCATACTGGCGGTTCTCAGTTCTTTATTACCTTGGCAGCTACTCCTTGGCTGGATGGTCATCATACTGTATTTGGCAAGGTTGTTAAGGGTATGGAGGTTGTTCGTGAGATTGGTCATGTTAAGACTGGTCCACAGGATCGTCCTGTACATGATGTAGTTATTAACAAAATTACTATCAAGGATGCTGAATAATGGCTAAAGCTGTGGCACCGGTTCCTGTTAAGGGGGCCGGTGCCTATACTTATATTTTGGAATGTAGTGATGGCACCTTGTACACAGGCTATACAGTGGATTTGGCCCATAGGCTGGCTATGCATAATGCAGGCAAGGCCAGCAAATGTACCAGAGGCCGCCTGCCAGTAAAGCTGGTTTATTACGAAGCTTTTGCCACCAAGCAGGAAGCCATGAAGCGGGAATGTGCTATAAAAAAGCTCAGTCGAAATGCAAAGCTGGCTTTGATATTAGCCAAGAGCGAGGGGGGCTGACAAGATTATTTATAAATAAAATGTGTAAATTTACATTTGGAAAGGAAAAATATGGCATTAGAAAATAGGCTTAATATCACAGATTCCACGGAGCTTGCAAGAATGGAAGAAAAGATAAGTAAGAAAAAAGCAGTGGAGCTGTTTGTAAATGGATATTTGGATAAATATAAAGCGGGCTCTTTTGAGATGCTTGCGGCAATCCACAAATATTTATTTGGTGAGATATATGATTTTGCGGGAAAAGTGAGAAATGTAAATATTGCGAAAGGAAACTTTCGCTTTGCATCAGTGATGTATTTACAAGTTGCAATAGAGAATGTTGAGAAGATGCCACAATCAACATTTGACGAAATTATTGAAAAATATGTTGAGATGAATATAGCGCATCCTTTTCGTGAAGGTAATGGGCGAAGCACCAGGATATGGCTTGATTTGATTCTGAAGAAAGAGTTGAACAAGGTTATTGATTGGAGTCTTGTAGATAAGGAAGACTATCTGTTAGCAATGGAAAGAAGTCCAATCAGAGATATTGAAATAAAACATATTTTAAAACAGGCTTTGACAGATAAAGTTAACGATAGAGAAGTTTATATGAAGGGTATAGATCATAGCTATTATTATGAAGGTTATGTAATATATAAAGCTGAGGATTTGTAGAGATATACTTCTACCAACGGCAGGAGCCAAAGCTTAGTATGAGGACAGTCCTAAGAAATAGAAGCATGGTTGATTGATAACTGGAAACTTCTTTTGACTTTTGCATATGCCTATGCTACAATGTTCCGTGAAAGTGAATATGGCCTTTGAAATTGGTCCTGTGAGGCTGATAAAGGAAGCTTGTATTTTTGTGTATGTAAAAGCTATGGCTTTCTTGTGCCTTTATGGGTACAGGAAAGCCTTTTTCTTTTTTAGGTCATTGGAAAATCTGTGCTATATGGCAGGATAAGAAATAAAAAGGAGTGATTGCTTTGGGAAAAAACAGCATGTCTCTCAGAGGCAGGGATGTTCTGGCTTTGGCCGACTTTTCTGCTGATGAAATCCAGATGATTCTGGAAACAGCCAAGGAAATGAAGAATATCATTCATCGTGATATCAAGAAGGTGCCAGCCTTGCGGGGCAAGTCTATTGTGACTTTGTTCTACGAGCCAAGTACCAGAACCCGTTCCTCTTTCGAGCTGGCAGGCAAATATCTTGGAGCTGATGTGGTGAACATTACCGCTGGCACCAGCAGTATTGTAAAGGGTGAAAGCCTGAGAGATACCCTGTACACTGTGGAAGCTATGGGTGTAGATGCAATTGTTATGCGTCACAAGGCAGAGGGTGCTGCAGAATATGCTTCCAAGGTAGTTAGTCCTGTAATTATTAATGCTGGTGATGGTGCTCATGCCCATCCATCTCAGGGCCTGTTGAATCTTTTTACCATTATGGAAAAGAAAGGCCGCTTCCAGGGACTGAAGGCAGCAATTCTAGGTGATATTAGCCATAGCCGTGTGGCTCGTTCTGATATTCAGGGCATGCGGAAGATGGGTATTGAAGTGCATTTGGCTGGCCCAAAAACCTTGATGCCTCGTTATCTCTTTGAGGAGGATGGCATCTATGTCCATGACCGCGTAGAGGATGCTATCAAGAACGCTGATGTAATCAATGTTCTGCGTATTCAGCTTGAGCGTCAGAAGTCCGGCTTGTTCCCATCTCCTAGAGAATATGCCCGCATTTTCGGCATTAATGATGCCCGTTTGCAGCTGGCTAAGAAGGATGTCTTGATTCTCCATCCTGGTCCAATGAATAAGGGCTTGGAGATTTCTCCTTTTGTAGCTTATGGGCCAAATTCCGCAATTCAGGAGCAGGTACAGAATGGTGTTGCTGTTCGTATGGCAATTCTGACTCATGCACTGACTGGAGGTAAGGAAGTATGAAAACATTGATTAAAGGTGGCCGGGTTATAGATCCAGCCAATGCTATAGATAAGATTGCAGATGTTCTGGTAGAGGATGGCAAAATCGCTGCTGTAGGTGAAAATCTACAGGCTGAGAGTGCTCAGGTTGTGGAGGCTGCAGGCAAAATTGTTTCTCCAGGCTTGATTGATATGCATGTTCATTTGAGAGAGCCAGGTCAGGAGGCCAAGGAGGATTTTGCTTCCGGTTCCAAGGCAGCAGCTGCTGGTGGATACACCAGAGTAGCCACCATGCCAAATACCAATCCTGTTATTGATACAGCAGCTCTGGTTAAGGCTATGCAGAAGCGGGCTGAAGAGGATGCTGTAGTACATATTGAGATTATTGGCGCAGTAACCAAGGGCCAGAAGGGTGAGGAAATGGCTGAGGTAGGAGATATGACAGAGGCTGGAGCCATTGCTTTCTCTGATGATGGTCATTTTACCAAATCTGCCAAGGTTCTGTTGAACTGCTATGATTATCTCCGCACCTTTGACAAGGTTATTATTAACCACGATGAGGAGCCATCTCTGGTTGAGGAGGGCGTAATGAACGAAAGCCATCGTTCTGCCATGCTGGGCATGAAGGGCCGTCCTACTGTAGCAGAGGATATTGCTGTAGCAAGAGATATTATGCTGGCAGAATATGCTGATGCCAAGGTTCATGTAGCTCATATCAGCTCTGCTCGTGCTGTGGATATTGTGCGTCAGGCCAAGGCAAGAGGTGTTAAGGTTACTGCTGAGGCTACCCCACAGCATATGACCATGACTGATGATTGCGTTGAGCTTTTCGACAGCTCCACCAAGATTAATCCTCCTCTGAGAGAGCAGAAGGATGTAGATGCAGTGCTGGAGGGCCTGAAGGATGGCACTATTGATTGCATTGTTACGGATCATTCCCCTCATGCTCAGGAGGAAAAGGACAGAGAGTATATATATGCTCCTAGCGGCTTCCCAGGACTGGAAACCGCAGTTGGCGTTATGATGACTGATTTGGTACATACTGGCAAGCTGGATGTGGCTACCATGATTGAGCGCATGACTGCTGCTCCTGCCAGAATCTTTGGCATTGAGGCAGGCAGCCTGGCAGAGGGTATGCCAGCAGATATTACCGTTATAGATCCTGAGCTGGAATGGACTGTGGATGCCAAGAAGTTCTATACCAAGGGCTCTCATTCTCCATTTGTGGGCCGCAAGCTGAAGGGCCGTCCTGTTATGACCTTTGTTGATGGCAAAATGGTTATGAAGGATGGAGAGATTTTGGCATAATTCGGAGGTGTAATTTTGAAAGGCAAGCTTATTTTAGAAGATGGAAGTGTTTTTACTGGCACTTTATTAAATAATATCAAGGCTACTGGCGAGGTAGTTTTTAACACTGGTATGACTGGCTATCAGGAGATTTTGACAGATCCTTCCTACTGCCGTCAGATTGTTACTTTGACCTTTCCGCTGATTGGTAACTATGGCGTGGCTGAGAAGTTCATGCAGTCCCGTCGCTCCTTTGTTAACGGCTTTGTTATTGGAGATCTGTGTGATGAGGGCAGCAACTGGCAGCTGCAGAGCGAGCTGGCGGATTTCCTGACTCGTCAGGGCGTACCTTGTCTGTACAATGTGGATACTCGTGCTGTGACTCGTCGGATTCGTTCCGTAGGCTGCATGAAGGGCATTATTGTACCAGAGGATGCTACCAAGACTGAAATTGATGAGCTCTTTGCTGTGCCTATCAAGAAGGAAGTTGTTCAGGAGGTTACTACCCCTGAGGTCTATAAGATGGAAAATGACGGCCCTGACGTAGTGGTTATGGATTTTGGCATCAAGCAGAATATCCTGAATTCCCTGCACAATCTTGGCTGTAATCTTACTGTAGTACCTGCCAATACCTCTGCTGAGGATGTTCTGGCTATGAATCCCGATGGAATCTTCCTGTCCAATGGCCCTGGCGATCCAAAGGATGTACCAGAGGTTATTGCTGAGGTAAAGAAGCTGATTGGCAAGAAGCCAATGTTTGGTATCTGCTTGGGGCATCAGCTGATTTCTTTGGCTCTGGGTGCCAATACCTACAAGCTGAAATTCGGCCATCGCGGCTCCAATCAGCCTGTTAAGAATCTGCTGAATGGCAGAGTACATATTTCTTCCCAGAATCATGGCTATGCTGTAGATGAGGAATCCCTGAAGGATCTGCCATTGGAGGTTACTCATATCAATGTTAATGATGGCACTGTAGAAGGCCTGCGTCATAAGACTCTGCCTTTGTTCTGCGTGCAGTATCATCCTGAGGCATCTCCTGGACCTGATGACAATATGTATTTGTTTGATCAGTTCTGGACCATGCTTACAGGCAGCAAGAAGGGGGAGTAATCAGTGCCAAAGAAGGAAAATATCAAAAAGGTTTTAGTTATTGGCTCCGGCCCTATTATTATCGGCCAGGCAGCAGAGTTTGACTATGCAGGTTCTCAGGCTTGCCGCGCCCTCAAGGAGGAAGGCCTGGAGGTTGTATTGGTAAATAGCAATCCTGCTACCATTATGACTGATACTCATATGGCGGATCGTGTATATATTGAGCCTCTGACTGTGGAGTTTTTGGAGGAGATTATCAGCAAGGAGCGTCCTGATGGCCTGCTGGCTACCTTGGGCGGTCAGGCTGGTTTGAATCTGGCTGTTAAGCTGTCTGAGCAGGGCATTCTGGAGAAGTACGAGGTTGAGCTTTTGGGTACTTCTTTGGAGGCTATTGAGCGGGCAGAGGATAGAGAGCTGTTCAAGGAAACCATGAACAAGCTTGGTGAGCCTATTCCAGAGTCTACCATTGTAGAGGATGTGGCTTCTGCTGTGGCTTTTGCCAATGAAATCGGCTATCCATTGATTGTACGCCCTGCTTATACTATGGGTGGTACTGGCGGCGGTATTGCCGAAAGTGAGGACGAGCTGATTGATATTGTTATCAAGGGCTTGAAGTATTCCATGATTGGACAGGTTCTCATTGAGCGCAGTGTAGCTGGCTGGAAGGAAATCGAGTATGAGGTAATGCGTGATGGTAATGACAACTGTATTACTGTCTGCAACATGGAGAATTTTGACCCTGTAGGCGTTCATACTGGTGACTCCATTGTAGTAGCTCCATCCCAGACCCTGACTGACCATGAATATCAGATGCTGCGCAGTGCTTCCATCCGCATTATTCGCGAGCTGGGTATCGAGGGTGGCTGTAATGCTCAGTATGCCTTAGATCCGAATAGCAACCAGTATTATGTTATTGAGGTAAATCCTCGTGTAAGCCGTTCCTCTGCTTTGGCTTCCAAGGCTACCGGTTATCCTATTGCCAAGGTTTCTGCTAAGATTGCCATTGGCTATAGCTTGGACGAGATTACCAATGCTGTTACTCAGAAAACCAAGGCTTGCTTCGAGCCTGCTTTGGACTACTGCGTAGTTAAGTTCCCAAGATGGCCATTTGATAAATTCGTTTATGCTGACAAGACCTTGGGTACTCAGATGAAGGCTACCGGTGAGGTTATGTCTATTGACAGAAACTTCGAGGGAGCTATTCTGAAGGCTGTTCGTTCTCTGGAAATCGGCGTACATCGTCTTCATATGGACAAGATGGATGGCTGGAATGATGATAAGGTTATCAAGCATCTGTCCCGTTGCAATGATGAGCGTATCTTCGTAGTAGCTGAGGCTCTCCGTCGGGGTATCTGCACTGTGGATGAGATTCACGATGTTACTAAGATTGACAAGTGGTTCCTGCGGAAGATTAAGCATATTACCGATGTGGAGAATGAGCTGAAGGAAGGGGTTATTACTCCAAGACTGATGCTGAAGGCTAAGGATGCTGGTTTGGCAGATCGTTCCATCGCTGAGGTGGCTGGCAAGACTCCAGATGAAATCCGTACCCTTCGCAAGACCATGAATATTCTGCCATGCTACAAAATGGTAGATACCTGTGCTGCTGAGTTTGAGGCAGCTACGCCATATTATTACTCTACCTTCCATGCTCAGGAAGATGAGGTGGATACCTCCAGCAAGCGCCGCAAGGTAATGGTTCTGGGCTCTGGCCCTATCCGTATCGGTCAGGGTGTAGAGTTTGACTATTGTTCTGTTCATTCTGTATGGGCACTGCGGGATATGGGTATTGAGGCTATTATTGTCAACAACAACCCAGAAACCGTATCCACAGATTTTGATATTTCTGATAGACTGTACTTTGAGCCTTTGACTGCCGAGGATGTACTGAACATTATCGACAAGGAAAAGCCAGAAGGTGTTATCGTTCAGTTTGGTGGCCAGACTGCCATTAATTTGGCTGGAGCTCTTTCCAAGGCTGGTGTCAAGGTATTTGGTACTTCTGTAGATGATATTGACCGGGCAGAGGATAGAGAGCGCTTTGATGAGGTATTGACTCAGGCTCATATCCCTCGTCCAAAAGGAATTTCTGTTACCAGTCAGGAGGAGGCTATCTCCGGCGCAGCAGATATTGGCTATCCTGTTATGGTGCGTCCTTCCTATGTACTGGGCGGCCGTGCTATGGAAATCGTTTACAATGAGGACGAGCTGAGAGATTACATGGGCAGAGCTGTACAGGTAACCCCGGATCATCCTGTTTTGGTAGACCGCTATATGCAGGGTACTGAGGTAGAGGTAGATGCTATTTCCGATGGCATTGACGTGGTTATTCCTGGTATTATGGAGCATGTAGAGAGAGCCGGCGTACATTCTGGTGACTCTATTGCTGTATATCCACCACAGACCTTGTCCTCCAAGGTTATTTATACCATTATCGATTATACCAAGCGTCTGGCTGTAGGCCTTCATGTTAAGGGCCTGATGAACATTCAGTACGTTGTGGTAAATGATGAGGTTTATGTTATCGAAGTAAATCCGCGTTCCTCCAGAACTGTACCATTCCTGAGCAAGGTTACTGATGTACAGATGGTGGATGTGGCAACTCAGATTGCTCTTGGTGCATCTCTGAAGGAGCTGGGCTTCCATTCCGGCTTGGTACCACCAAAGCCTTATGTGGCTGTAAAGGCACCAGTATTCTCCTTTAACAAGATGGCTGATGTAGATATTTCCCTTGGGCCTGAGATGAAGTCCACTGGCGAGGTAATGGGTATTGATTATCACTATGCTCGTGCCCTTTACAAGGCTATTACTGGTGCAGGTATGAACATTCCTCTCAATGGCTGTATCCTCTTTACTGTGGCCAACAAGGACAAGGAAGAGATGAAGCAGCTGGCCAAGGCTTTCTCTGAGCTGGGCTTTAAGCTGGTAGCTACTTCCGGTAGTGCCAAGGCTATTCAGGAAATGGGCATTGATGCTGAGGTTGTTGGCAAGATGCATGAGCGCAGTGCAGATATTATCCAGATGATAAAGAAGGGCTCCATTCATATGGTTATTAACACCATGACTCAGAACCAGGGTAAGAATGTTGCTAACGATGGCTTCAAGATTCGTCGTGCTACTGTTGAGCATGCCATTCCTTGTCTGACTTCTCTGGATACTGCCTGGGAGGTTTTGAGAGTTCTGTCCTTTATGCGGGATCGCCGCTTGGTTTACAGCCTGGCTATTCAGGATTATGTAGGCGGTGGCGACGAACTGGCTTAATAGAAAAATAAAATGTAAATGGCAGGGGTTGCTGTCTAAAGGGGCAGTCCTCTGCCTAATATGGAGGATAAAATGGCTGATGATCGTTTGATTGTTGCATTGGACTTTCACAATATAGATGATGTTACTGCGCTTGTGGACAGCTTGGGGGATAGTGTTAGCTTCTACAAGGTTGGCATGGAGCTTTTCTATAGTGCAGGTCATGATGTGGTGCCTTTTCTGAAGAAGCAAAATAAGAAAGTATTTTTGGATTTGAAGCTTCATGATATTCCAAATACTGTGGCAGAGGGCTTGTGTTCTTTGATGTTCCAGGGAGCAGATATTTTGAATGTACATGCTTCTGGCGGTTATACCATGATGAAAACTGCTGTGGACAGGCTGCACGCCTTGGCCGAGGAAAAGGGTGTGCCATGTCCTAAGCTGATTGCAGTAACTATTCTCACCAGCATTAACGAAGAGGATTGGGCTGGTCTGGGTATGCAGTGCACTATTCGTGAGCAGGTCGTTCGCTTGGCCAAGCTGGCCAAATCTGCCGGCATGGATGGTGTAGTAGCATCTCCACAGGAGGCTGCTGCTATTCGTGAAGCCTGTGGTCCTGGCTTTATGATTGTAACTCCTGGTGTGCGTCCAGCAGGAGCGAGTGTGGATGATCAGAGTCGTATTGCTACGCCAGCTGCTGCTCTGGAGAATGGTGCCAGTCATTTGGTTATTGGCCGTCCTATTAGGGCAGCTGAGAATCCAAAGGCGGCAGCAGAGATGATTTTGAAGGAAATGGAGTGTGTAAAATGAGTGACGCTATGACAGAAAAAGAGGTTGAGGATCTGCTGATTGAAACCAGCGCTATTATGGAGGGGCATTTCCTGCTGACCTCTGGTTTGCACAGCCCACGTTATGTAGAAAAGTTCAATGTATTGCAGAAGCCTGTATATACTGAGAAGCTGTGCCGTGCTATGGCAGAGAAGTTCAAGGATGCTAATATTGAGACTGTAGTTGGCCCTGTAACCGGTGGTATTCTGCTGGCTCATGAGACTGGCAAGGCTCTGGGTACCCGTGCTATCTTCACTGAGAGAGAAAACGGCAAGATGACCTTCCGTCGTGGTTTCACACTTCATGAGGGTGAGCGTGTCCTGATTGTAGAAGATATTGTTACCACTGGTGGCTCCATTCGTGAGGTAATTGATGTTGTCAAGGAGCATGGCGGTATTCCTGTAGCTGTTAGCATGCTGGTAGACCGTAGCGGTGGCAAGGCAACCTTTGGGGATGTACCAAGCACTGCATTGCTCCATATGGATGTACAGACCTACAAGCCAGAAGAATGCCCACTGTGCAAAGCTGGCATTCCAATGACCAAAAGAGGGCGTACTGGAAAACCGGGGGTATAATTTTTGATGTATTCCGCCTGATGTGTGCTATCATGTAATACATCAGGCGGAGTAGTTTTTTTGAGGTTAACTATATGGATGTACTTATTTCAATCAAACCTAAATATGTGAAGAGTATTGTATCTGGTGAAAAAAAAGTAGAGTATCGTAAGAGGCTATTTAAGCATTTACCGTGTCGTATATACATATATGCGTCAAGTCCTGTTAAGCGTATTATTGGATATTTTGAGTATGCTGGATATTATTCTGGTGTACCTGATGAGGTTTGGAAAATAAGTTGTGAGTATGCAGGTGTAGATTATGATACGTTTTCCAATTACTTCGCTGATGTGGAATTAGCTTATGCACTAAAAATTGATAAATTAGTTATTTTTTCAAAACCTGTAAGCCCTGAGAGTATTTTTGATGAATTTAAAGCTCCTCAATCTTTTTTTTATGTAAGGGAAGGCATAGAACGTGAAAAGCTTCGCAGTTTGGTATAAAAGAAAAGCATCAGATAAACCAAATGTTGATGTATGTGCCGATGTCCATGTTAACTTGTTTGAAAACTCTAAAGCTGAGTGGTTTATTGACTTTGGGTTAAAAATAAGTAACATAGATGTTGTAGATAAAGTCTATTTATATGTCCCTTTTTTAATTTCAGATATGGGTAATATTGCAGATCTCGCGCATCTGATGGACACAAAGTTGTTGAAGGCTCTTTTTAACGATAATTTTCATGTTGTAGAAGGTCCTCCAAAGAGAAGAAAAATAAATCTTCGTGGTGAGGATTTGATCATATATCAACTTACTGTTGAACAAGAAATAGAGCTACGCCCGATCAACGATGCTGTGGAATCTGGTACTATCTTAGCTATAAATACTGGGGATATCACAGAGCCGGTAAATGGCAGTATTGGTTTTAATGATATCAAATTATATTATTTCAGATTTAGAATAGCGGTGCGAGGTAGTTCTTCAAAAGTTATAAATCTTGAGGTCGATGATATATCTTTTACAGATTGTAGTTTGAGAAAAACGGAAATTATAGATTTTAGATTAAATAATATTCGTAGCCTTACAGATGTTGTTCAAAACGAAATTAATAAAGGTACGCTCTTTAGCTTGAAGGCAATTCATTTTTTGATATTAAAAAATGCAAAAGATTTGTTATTGTATCCAGCTGGGGATGTTTCAACCCGGATGCTAGAAAATTATTTATGGCGTGATTACTTTTCGGATGTTGATAGTAATGATATTGGAAATTTGATAGCATATCATTTTAAGGAAAAGTATCCAGAAAATAAATCAGAGGGAAAAACGGCAAAAGGGATTTCAGAGTTCAATGTTTTGGTGCGTTTTTCTGTAAGTGGGTTTCCTAAAAAAGCTTTAGAATATGTCGCTATTTTTGCAATAATAATAAATATAATAAGTAGTTCTCTTTATGATATAATAAAAATAATAATCAGTTTTCTTTATGATATAATTAAGTAATAACTTTGGCAATATGTTAGATATATTTCTAGGGAGATGAATAATGTGAAGAGGGAATACATGCCAATAAAGATAGTACAATATTCTAAACTAACAGGCGAAGAAGTAAAATGCTATTTGGGCGGTATCGCGATTGAGACAATATTCACGAAGATTGTTAAAGTATTAGAAAATGCAGAGAGCTGCTATCCAACATTTAGATACTGGCTTCAGTCGAAAGTATTTACAGGTTTGCATGATGGTACACGCGACATACTTTTTGTTTTTAATACCGAAAGCCCCTTTAGGCTTTTAGGCGTAGCAATATTAAAGAATACTAACGACGAAAAAAAGATTAGTTCATTTAGAGTCTATCCTGAATATCAAAGGTCTGGCATAGGAGAAATTTTGATGAAGCGATGTTTTGATGTTTTGGAAGACGACAAACCCATGATTACTGTTCCTCGTGATATGTCTTTGCCGTTGTCAGATGCTAATAATTGTTATTCCGCTTTTGACAAATTTATGAAAAAGAAATTTCCGGATAATTTCGTATTAAAGCAAAAACTGCCCAATTACTACAGAGTTGGTTTTACGGAATATGTATACAATGGCTTTTTGCCAATGAAAAAATAATAGCCCAGCCAAATTTTTAGAAGGCTGGGCTATTGCTTTACATAAATTCTATCTTAAACTGCGTGTATGGTTTGCCTTTTTCCTCTGGACGGCGGAGGATGATAATTCGTTTTATAAGCATCTGCCACAGCTCTCTTTGCTGTTCTCTTGGCAGCTCCCAATAGGTTTTTGCAAAATCTTCATCCTGCAAGATGTCGTTCATGACAGGTGGTAGAGCAATCTGCCTTTTGGAAGCAATGGCCAGGTCTGTTAATTCCTTTTGCAATCGCTGATAGTCGCTCTTGTAGGTGTCCTTGTCTATAAGCGCATCCAGATACAGATCCTTTAGTCTACTGAGTTTGCCGTTGATGTTCTTTATTTTTGCATCGTAATTTATTCGCTGGCCTTGCTTACTCTGCAGGTCTGCCTGGTAAGCTTCCAGCAAAGGGAATAGGTTCTTTATCAGCCATTTTTCAATTACGGATTCAGATACACCGCCACCAAATTGACAGCCTCCTGCTGCTACTGGCTTTCCTGTGGTGAATTTCTTGCCACAGATATAAACAGGCCTTGTATATTCTCCGGTTTTTTTGGACTTGCCACAGTTTACCACAAGAATATTGCCACAGGAGGGACAGATAATCTTGCCGTTGAATAGATAGGATATGCCGGTCTTAGAAGGTGGCTTATTTCGTCCCAGAATAGCCTGTACTGCATCAAAATCATGAGGCGGTATAATGGCAGGGCAGTAGTCAGCAATGCCGTATCGTTCCCCCTTGTAGGTAGGATTGCGCAGGATGCGCCAGACGCGTTTGGCATCAATGCCGAAATTGAATCTGTCCCATACCTTGCTGGCGATGGAGTGGGTGGAGGAGCCTGCAAGAATCTGCTGGAAAATAAACTCAACAATAGGGCGGTCTTTTTCCACAACAATCAGCTTCTTATTGATAACCTCATAGCCGTAAGGGTGCTTGCCGGTACATTCTTCCCTGCGCCGTTTCTTACCCTCATTGATGTACTTGATGCGGTCACTGGTCTGATCGGATTCATTCTGAGCGATGGAAAGTTTCAGGTTAAGCATTAAACGGCCGTTGGTAGTGGTGGTATTATATTCTTCCTGGGTACATTCCCACTCTACACCATAAGCATCCAGTATTTCCTGTACCTTGTAATAGTCAGCGATATTCCTAAACCATCTATCAAGACATTTCATTAGGATAATATCAATATGGCCGGCTCGCACATCATCAAGGAGCCGTTGAAGCTCTTTGCGCTTGCCTAGCGATTTCCGGGCGGTATTGCCCTCGTCAGCATAAATATCCACCACAGCATAATTGTGCTTGGCAGCATACCGTTCAAGGTCGTGCTGCTGCTCACCAAGGGAAAAACCATGCTTGGCCTGTTCATCCGTAGAAACACGAATATAAAGTGCTGCTTTTTTCATAATAAAACACCTCTTTCAGTTAATTTACATTTGGCAAACAGGCCTGAGAGGTGCTATAATCACATTGGGTAGTGTGATTGTCTGCGTACCCCGCAGGCTGTTACATTCGGACCGTCTCCTGTTGGCGCAGGGGGCGGTTTTTTGTTATCATATATGCAATTATATTTACTGGTGGAGATTTTTATAAGCTGTGTCTCGCAACCGGGACACAGCCTATTTTTTATGGCCGGCAAATCCCACATGGGGAATATCCAGCATTAACAGCTTCCTCTCTGGAGCTCATAGGAATAAAGTTTTCAGGGTGCTTGATAGTCCTGCATCCGTAATAATGAAACTTCATGCTTCTAGGATTGGCAAGATAATCAGTTGCCAGGGCAGGAGTAGCTGCCAAGGTAATAAGAATGGTTGTAATGGCTGCAATAGCGATTTTTTTTATCATAATAAAAACACTCCTTGTTTTAGTAATTATTTCCATTGGGGTCAGTTGTCAACAAATCTTTGACAACTGACTTTTGCCATTTTCGGTATTGTATAAAATAAAACTATTCTGTTCTTCGGATTTGCTCATGTTGATATTCCTTTCTTCCCGTCCTGATGGGCGGGATTTTTTATGCCCTTGCTACATCAGATTTCAAGAAAAGCTTTGTGCGCTGGGAGGTACTTCAACTCCATTTTCCCAAAGCTCTCCTTCAGAGCAATCCAAGTCCTCATTCCAAGACACTCCATAGCCTCCTGGTTCAACCTTTACCATTTGGAACAGGGCAGGCTCCTTCAGTGCCTCAAATTCTGGATAGTCCTTAATGATAGGCTTTACATCAAACTTTTTTATAACTCCGTTTTCAAAGAAAACCAGTAACTGCATATTTGACAATGGCACTACATTAGCAATTTTTATAGACAGCATAAATATCATATCCTTAAGAAACACTAACACCTAGCTCCTGGCATAGTGCTTTTTGCAATACCTTAGAAAAATTTACTTTTCTGGCCATTGCTACATCATTAAGCCACTGGGGAATAGTAAGGGTTTTCTTAACGGCCTTATTGAAATGCTTGGCAGCATAAGCCTCCACATCAACAGAAACCATATTAGCAAAGCGGGGAACGGCTCGTTCCTCATCAGTATCATCCTCACAGTAAATATCCAGCTTATCAATAGGAGTAGGGGCGGGAACATCATTGCCATCCAGCTTTTCAGAGAATAAATAGCCAGCCAGGCAGTCAACAGCCATCTCCATAGCTTCCTGCATATCATCGCCACAGGTAGACAGATGATTAAGGTCTGGGAAAACTACAGAAATACCATTTTCTTCCTGATAGAAAAGCGCAGGATAAACACTCAACATATAAATCATCCTTTCAGATAGCATTTGCCGGACTTACAGCCCGGCTTGCTTAAATATAGATTTCAGGGTTTTGGTTGACAAGTCTTTAGGCTTCTTGTGGAAAGGTATCGTAACCTTACCAGATTTTTCATGGTGTTTGTAATGATGGTGTGAGCCTTCTATACTAATCAGATACCAGCCATCTTTTTTTACAATTTTCTCAGCTTCCTTTGGTGTCATTACCAACCCTCCTTACATATTTATTATAACACGATAATACGTGTCAATCAAGCACGTATTATTATTTAGAGCAAATAAAAAAGCCGGGACTGAATCCCGGCTTGGCCCCCATATCGCAAAAGCGACCTTGGGCAGCTCTGTTAGATACATTGTATCTTACCGGGTAAAAATATGCAATAAATGGTGTCAGATTTTTGCTATAACAAAAAATAGCCCCCTCCAATAATGGAGAGGACTATTTCCGCACCGAGCTCCCGTAGAAGACATCAGCACTCTTGCTCTCCATTATATCAAAATACCTTTTTGTTTGTCTATTTCTTCATACCATTTTGCTGACATCAACAAATTGGTTCCGAACTGTTTCCAAATTGGCAATAGTTGACTTTCATTTATTCTCCAGCTCCTTGTATAAATTGTAATCGCTGGTTATCGGACGAATAACGTGCGTACAACGCTACGATCATAAAATAAAACCTCTCAACTTTTTATAGAATATCAAACACTTATATGATATAATAAATATGGATGTGTGTACAAAGCTTGATTTAGTTTGTACATGGGAGTGTAAAATAGTTTGTGTAAAAAGTAATTGCGCAGATTTATTTTATGCCCC
>OLFV01000181.1_pt1 | contig 76808 bp, 64 predicted proteins | sample 1605551 | NCBI WGS metagenome assembly OLFV01 (sample SAMEA3888922, study PRJEB22519) | human gut metagenome | biome: human gut; feature: human-associated habitat; material: faeces | place: Denmark | collected 2011
GGCTGCGCTCTTGGCCTCGGCCAGCAGCGCGTCCGCCGCGGCGGCCTGTTTGCGCTGGGCCTCGCTGCGATCGCGCGCGGCCGCATCGAGCTGCTGCTGGGCGGTGCGCCCGGCGCTGAGCCCGTCCTGAATACGCGCGTCGCGCGCGGCCATGAACGACACCAGCGGGTCAAACAGCAGCTTCTTCAAAACCACCAGCAGCACGAAAAAGCAGATCACCGTCCAGATCAGTTCGGAGATGTTGATGCTCAAAGCGTGTGCCTCCCTTGTTCCGGGCTTCTCAGCCGAGCTGGCCGATCAGCAGAAACGCGATCAGCAGGCCGTAGATCGTCAGCGATTCGAGCAGGCCCATGGCGATAATCATGTTCGAGCGGATGGTGCCGGCGGCCTCGGGCTGGCGCGCGATGGCGTCCATGGCGTGGGCGGCGGCCAGACCCTGGCCGATGCCGGGGCCGATGGTGCTGATGGCGATGGCGAGCGCGGCGGCGATCGCAATGATTCCGGTTGACATAACTCTTTTCCTCCTAATGTTTTTCGGTTATCTGAATCTTCTTTCCTTGCGCGTTTATGGGATGCAGGGCGTCACTCCTCGATGGCTTCCTCGATATAGATCGACAGCAGCATCGTGAACACGACGGCCTGGATCAGGCAGAACAGCAGGCTCAGCACCTGCATGAGCAGCGGCAGCACGAGCGGGAAGAGGTTGCCGAGCTCGTGCGTGACCATTTCCTCGCCGTAGAGGTTGCCGTACAGTCGCAGCGCGAGGGAGAACGGCCGCACGATCTGCTCGATGAGGTTGAGCGGCAGCATGAGCAGGAAGGGCTTGATGAAGCTCTTGAGATACCCCTTGAGGCCGCGGCGCTGGATGCCGACGGTGTGCGTCATGCAGAAGGCGATGATGGCCAGGCCCGCCGTGACGGACAGCGTGGCCGTCGGCACGGTGAACACCTGCCCCGCGCCGGGCAGCAGCCCGATGTAGTTGGACACGACGATGAAGATGAAAAACGTCGCCATCATCGGGAAGTAGCGCCGGGCGTTGGCCGGGCCGAGGATGCCGCCGTAGAAGCCCTGCAGCTTCTCGACGGCCATTTCGGCGGCGTTCTGCAGCGGGCCGGGCACGTCGCGCAGCCTGCGCGTGGCCAGCCACGACAGCAGCGCCAGCACGGCCACGATGACCCACATGGTCACGACCGCGCCGGTCACTTGCAGCGGGCCGATGGAAAACAGTACGTTCGTCTCACCCATTGGTGTCGTCCCTCCGTTCGTCCGCCGGGTCGGTGTCCGGCGTGAGTTCCTGCGCCGCGTCTTCGGGCAGCTCGATCGTCTCCGCGTCCGGCACCTCCACGCCCTCGGCGGGGATGGTGTCGTCCATTTTCCGCGCGAGGATCCACACCCCCGCGATGCTGCCGCCCGACAGGCCGACGGCCGTGCCGATGAGCGTGCCGGCCAGCGGCAGCGGCACCACCTTGCGCAGCAGGTACACGAGCACGAGCGCGGCGAGGTTGATGACCTGCCGCAGGCCGCTGGTGCCCATGACGGTGGTTTTGTCCTGTTTGGCGCGCTGCAGGCTGCGGCGCAGCAGCAGCGTGTTGCCGGCGGCTACGAGCAGGCCGAACGCCAGCCCGGCCGCGCCGCCGAGCAGATATTGTCCGATCGACATTTGCCGTCCCTCCCGATCTGCGGAAAGCCCCGGCGGTGCCGGGGCAGTTCCTTAGCGAAAACTTAGCGGATACTTAACAGTATTCTACTATACCATGATGACGAAAAGTTGCCAATACCCAATTCAGGAATTTGAATAATTTTGTTGAATTCTACAAATAGAAACAAAATGCCCCGGAACCCGCCGCATCGCTTCACAAACCGGGGGAAATAGTATATACTGTGGGGCAGAAAAAACCGCGGGTCCCGGCATCCCACAGGGCACCCCGCGGCGAAAAAATTCTGAAAAGAGGGATACGGTATGAAATACATTCTCGTCATCGGCGACGGCATGGCCGACCACCCGCTCGACACGCTCGGCGGCCGCACGCCGCTCGAAGCATCGAAAAAAGACGCGATCGACGCCCTCGCGCGCCACGGCATCCTCGGCAGCGTGCGCAATGTGCCCGAGGGCTTCGCCCCCGGCAGCGACACGGCCATCATGTCCATCTTCGGCTGCTCGCCGCGCAAGTACTTTTTCGGCCGCGCCCCGCTCGAGGCGGCGGCGTCCGGCATTCAGCTCGCCCCCGGCGACGCGTGCTACCGCTGCAACATGGTCACGTATGCCGATGAGGACGTGCCGTTCGAGCACAAGCACATCCTCTCCCACAGCGCGGGCAGCATCGAGGGCCGCGAGTCGGACGAGCTCGTGACGATGCTCTTCCATCACCCCGACTTCCGCCCGCTGGCCGAGCAGGCCGGCATGGTCATCCACAAGGGCTCGTCGTTCCGCCACCTTGCGGTGCAGAGCCACGTGGACATCAAAGGCATCCGGCTCGCCCCGCCGCACGACCACCTCGGCGAGGAGATCGGCCCCATCCTGCCCACCGGCTGCCCGAACGCCGACGTGCTGCGTGAGCTTATGCGCCGCGCGTTCGACATTCTCGACCAGCACCCGATCAACGTCGCGCGCCGCGCCGCCGGCAAGCTCCCGGCCAACGGCGTCTGGTTCTGGGCAGAGGGCACGGCGGCCGCGCTGCCGAACTTCCCCGAGCACTACGGGTCGGACGGCGGTGTCGTCTCGGCCGTGCCGCTGTGCCACGGCATCGGCATCCTGACGGGGCTGGAGGCCGTCACTGTCCCGACCGCGACCGGCGAGTGGGACACCGACTACGCCGCCAAGGTCGCCGCCGCGCTGGGTGTGCTGAAAAAGCACGACTTCGTGGCCCTGCACCTCGAGGGCCCGGACGAGGCCACGCACAATCATGACCTCGAGCACAAAATTTATTCCATCGAGCGCCTGAGCGCCGACGTCGTCGCCCCCGTGACCGAGGCGCTGCGCGCCGCGGGCGAGGACTTCCGCCTGCTGCTGCTCTCGGACCACATGACCTACATGGCCAACGGCGCGCACGGCGCGGACCCCGTGCCGTTCGTGCTCTATGACAGCCGTGTGAGCGAGGGCTCCGGCCTGCCGTATTCCGAGGCCAACGGCCGCAAGGGCCCGTACGTCGACGACGGCGCGGAGCTGATGGACCTGCTCTTTGAGCTGAAAAAGCTGTGACCGGCACGACGATGGAGCCCGCGTGGGCGAAGCTGAACCTGTCGCTGGACGTGCTCGGCGCGCGCTCCGACGGGTTTCACGACCTGCGCATGGTCATGCAGAGCGTGGACCTGCACGACGACGTGACCGTCACGCTCGATGATACCGGCACCTGCCGCGCCGAGACCAACCGCAGCTATCTGCCCTGCGGGGCGGACAATGTGGCCGTGCGCGCGGCGCAGGTGTTTCTCGCGCGCGCGGGGCTTACCTGCGGCGTGCACATCCGGCTGCACAAGCGCATCCCCGTGTGCGCGGGACTGGGCGGCGGCTCGTCGGACGCGGCGGCCGTGCTGCGCGCGCTCGAGCGGCTGACCGGCGCGGGCTTCACCCGCACGCAGCTCGAGGAAATGGGGGCCGAGATCGGCTCGGACGTGCCGTACTGCGTTGCGGGCGGCACGATGCTGGCCGAGGGCCGCGGCGAGCGGCTCACGCCCGTCACGCCCATGCCGCGCCTGCCGGTCGTGATCTGCAAGCCGGACTTCCCGATCTCGACGCCGGAGCTGTTCCACCGCGTGGACGCGCGCACCTCGCGCTGCCGTCCGGACACGGAGGGCATCTGCGCCGCGCTCGCCGACGGGGACATGGGCAAGCTCGCCCGCCGGATGTACAACGTCTTTGAGGACGTGCTCACCCACCGCGAGGGCGAGATCGCGGCCATCAAGAGCCGTCTGCTCGACGGCGGCGCGCTCGGCGCGGTCATGAGCGGCACGGGCTCGGCCGTGTTCGGCCTCTTCGCCGATGCCGACAGCGCGGCGTATGCCAAGCGCCGGCTCGCGCGCGATTATGCCGAGTGCTTCCTGACCGAGACGATCGGCCGCCTGAAGATCTGAACCCGCCGGATTAAAACCGAACAAAACTGCCGATACTGAGCACAGATGCCCGGTACCGGCAGTTTTTTTCATCACAGAAAGGCGGACATACGATGCATACCCATTCTCTCTCCATCCATCCCGATTCCGGCCGCACGCTGCGTCCGTGGGAGCTGGCGCTGCTGCTGGCCGTGTGCGTGACGCTGCTGACCGGCACGTGGGCGCAGGCGCGCAGCCAGCTGCTCGCGGCCCGGCTCGTGCGGCTGCACGTGATCGCGGTCTCGGACGACGACACCGAGCAGGCCGTGAAGCTGCAGGTGCGCGACGCGGTGCTGGCCTATCTCGAGCCGCAGCTTGCCGACGTGACGGACATCGACGCGGCGGAGCAGCTCATCGCAGGCGACCTCGACGGCATCGCCCGCGCGGCGCAGGCGGCGGCGGGGGAGCGGCCGGTGCGCGTGGCGCTCGGGCCCGAGCACTACCCGACGCGCGACTACGGCACGTTCGCCCTCCCGGCGGGGGTGTATACCTCCCTGCGCGTGACGCTTGGCGCGGGCGCGGGGCACAACTGGTGGTGCGTCATCTTCCCGCCGCTGTGCGCGCAGGCGGCGGGCCTGCCGGAGCAGGCGGTGCAGGCGCTCTCGGACGACGATGTGCGCCTCGTCACGGAGTCGGACGGCGGCTATGTCGTGCGCTTCCGGCTGCTGGAGCTGTGGGACACGCTCGTGCAGCGGCTGAGCTGACGGCGCGGAGAACGGAAAAGCGCCCCCGCGGGAGAACATCCCCGCGGGGGCGCTTGCCATAGGGTCACGCGAGCTGCTTTCGGCGCAGCAGCCGGCAGACAAGGGCACACAGCAGCAGGCCGAGCGCAAACATCAGGCCCATCGCACCCAGAGCGGCGGCGGCGCTGAACAGGCCGATCGACATTTCATGCACCGCGCCGATGTCCACGAGGATCTCGCACACGAGCCACAGCCCGGCGCTGATGCCCACGGCCGCCCGGAAATCGCGCCGGCGCTGCAAAACGCACCGCACGCCGACGCCGGCGGCAAGCAGGAGCAGATACAGGACGATCCGCCCGGTCATGCCATTGGCCACAAAGGTTTCCATCATTTTTACCAGTGCAAACGGTTCCATACGATGACCTCCTGTTGAATGAAATGTGGGTCCGGATCCCGACATCCTCATTTTAGCAGATTCTTTATGAAATTGGAACAGGATTCATAATATTTGTAAATTACACCAAAACACGATTCGGGATTCTGTGCAACGGTGATAAATCGCATCACCCGTTTTCGCGGCGTCTGTCACCAAAACCGCCGTGCGGCGCAGGAAAACGCAAAGCCTTCTCCCAACGGAGAAGGCTTTGCTGTATTTGCAGGATTCAGCGCCGCGCGCTCAGTAGCTGTACACGCCGCCGCCGATGAACTCGCGCAGCATGCTCTCGGGCGCGAGCAGGGCGGGGTCGATCGTCTCGAAGCGCTCGAGCGCCGGCAGGATGCTGCGGATCTCCGCATAGCGCTCCGCGCCCTCGGGCACGGCCGCGAGCAGGGGCGCGGCGTAGTTTTTCAGGATGGACACCTCGCACGGGAACGACGAGTCGAACATCAGGTTCGCGCGCTCCTTGAACGGGGAGATGAACCGCTTCTCGCCGCGGCGGACGTTGGCCCACATGTCCAGCGTCGCGGCGGCGGGGGTGCCGCGGAAGTTGCTGTCGCGCACGAGGCGGCGCAGCAGGCGCATCCACGTGCCCTTGAACACCTCGCGCCCGTCGTTGTCCACGACGATCGAGCGCGCGCTGATATACAGCCGGAACGCGTCCGGACAGTAGGCGGCGATGTCGTCATTGAGCGCGTGGATGCCCTCGCACACGGCGACCTCGTCCTTGCCGAGGCGCATGGGCCGGCCGATGGGGCCGGACTGCACGCGCGTGACGAAATTATAGCGCGGCAGGTGGATCTCCTCGCCGCGGGCGAGCGCGTTGAGGTGCTTGCCGAGCAGGTCCATGTCCAGGCACGCGGGGGACTCGAGGTCCACATCGCCCTCCGGCGTGCGCGGCGCGGTGCGCGGGTCGAGCGTGCGGAAATAGTCGTCCATGGCGAGGCTCTGGCTGCCGACGCCCATCTTGCGCAGGGCTTCGGCGATCTTCATGGCCGTGGTGGTCTTGCCGCTGCCGGACGGGCCGGACAGCAGCACGATCGGGCACGTGTGCACGTTCTCGGCGATGGCGCGGGCCGCGCGCTCGATCTTTTCGGCGTAGGCCGCGTCGCACGCATCGACGAATTCCTTGGGGTCAGTCTGAATCCGGCGGTTGATCTCCTGAATATGATAACTCATTGAAAAAACGCCTCCAGTTCCGCCTTGGCCGCGCAGATGCGGTCGATATTGGCGATGTATTCCGTGGGGTACTTGGGGTCGATGTGCCGCTCGAGCTTGCCGCCGTTGGGGCGCACGAGCTTCGTCGAGGCGCCGCCGCCCATGGCGAGGATGCTGCACAGCTCCTCCATGATGCAGATGTTGTAGAGATTCTCCTGCCCCGGCCGCGTCCAGCCGACGTTTTCAAACCCGCCGGACATGAACTTCTGCCGGTAGAGGTAATACGGCGCGTAGCCGGCGGCGTTCAGCGCGTCGGACGCAAAGTCGAGCATCTCGCCCACCTGCGCCCCGTCGGGGATGGGGGCGGCCTGCGTCATGAGGTCGGCCCCGCGCTTGCGGGACAGCGTGTGCACGGTCACGTTTTCGGGCGCGAGCGCGAGCACCTGCTCGAGCGTGGCGCGAAAGCCGTCCGGCGTGTCGCCGGGCAGGCCCGCGATCAGGTCCATGTTCACGGCGAAGTTGCCGGTCTCGCGCACGAGGCGCAGCGCGTCGAAAATATCCTGCGCGGTGTGGCGGCGGCCGATGGTCTCGAGCACGCGGTCGTCGAGCGTCTGGGGGTTGACGCTGATGCGGTCGACCCGGTGCGCGCGCAGCACATGCAGCTTGTCGGCCGTGATGGTGTCGGGCCGGCCGGCCTCGACGGTGAACTCGCGCAGCGCGCTGAGGTCAAACGCCGCGGCAAGCTGCGTCAGCAGCGCGTCGAGCTGGCGCGCCGAGAGCGTGGTCGGCGTGCCGCCGCCGATGTAGAGCGACACGACGCGCAGACCGGCGCGCTGCACGGCCTCGGCGGTCGCGGCGATCTCGCGCGCGAGCGCCTGCAGGAACGCCGGCACGAGCGCCATGCTCTTTTCCACCGACTGGCTCACGAAGCTGCAGTAGGCGCAGCGCGTCGGGCAAAACGGGATGCCCACGTACAGGCACACGTCCTTGCTGCCGAGTGATTCCATGGCGCGCTGCGTGGCGTGGGCGGTGCGCACGACGAGCGCGGCGCGCGCGGGCGCAACGTCGTAGTGCCGCTCAAAATAGCGCGCGGCCTGCGCGTCGTTGAGCCCCTGCGCGAGCAGGGGGGTCATGAGTTTGCCGGGGCGCACGCCCGTGAGCATGCCCCACGGCTTGTGCGGCAGGCCGATGCCCATGGCCGCACGGTAAAACGCGCGCTTGACCGCACCCTGCAGCCGCCGGTCGGTCTCATTGGGGTCGGTCAGCTCGCTGTTGGGCACGCTCGTGCGGCCGTTGGCCGTCCGGCCCTGATAGACGAGCACGCACGTCACGGTCGTGATCTTGGGGCCGGACATGAGCCGCAGCTCCGCGCGGTCGCCGGTCGGCCGGCCGTCCGGATACACCGGGCGCTCGTCCGGGAACAGCGTCAGGAGCATCTGCTCCGCGGCATAGCGGTAATCATGTCCGATCAGATAGAGATTCATGGTTTTCTAGTTCTCCTTTTCCCGTGTCAGGTCAGGAGCGGTCCTTGGCCTTGTTTTTGAGCGCCCTGGCCTTCGCCTTCAGGGCTTTGGCCAGCTGCTTGCGGCGCTGGGCGTGCTCATGCACACGCGTGAAGGCCGGGCCGTTGGTCTTGCCCTCGCGCAGCGCCGGGAACGCCTGCGCGATACGCTCGTGTACGATGTTGCGCTGACCCAGCAGCTCCTCGCGGCGCTGCAGCAGTTCGCTGCGGCGCATGAGGGAGCTCTCGGCGCGCTTTTCGGCGATCTCGGCGCCTTTTTCCTTCATGTCGGTGTAAACCTCCATGCCGCGGTCCTTCGCGTCCGAGGCGCGGATATAGATCTCCTCGCCGATCTCGTCGGAGATGGCCGTGAGCGAATCCTCGATGGCCTGCAGGGCGCGCAGCTTCTTCGGCAGCTTGCGGATCTCCATGGCGGTGATGATGTTGTCCGCGATCCACAGAGCGCTGAACGTACCGAGCAGCACCCAGCCGAGCTTTTTCGGGATGAGGTCGACGACCTTGGCCACGAGCGGCTGGAACACATCGACTACGAACACGCACGCCAGTCCCCACAGCACCGAGAACTCCAGGCACACGTAGCCCTTGATGTTCAGCGGGCGCTTGGAGTAGTCCCACCACTTGTCGTGGAACACCTTTTCCAGCACCCAGCCGGTGAGGTATTCGATGGCGCTCGTGAACAGCACACTGCCGCCGAACAGCAGCCAGAAGCTGCTCTTGAGTGGCCCGAGCACGAGCAGCACGCTCATCACGCCGAAGCCGTAGATGGAGCAGATGGGGCCGTTGACGAAGCCGCGGTTGACAAACTTGCCGTGCGCGACGGCGGCAAAGGCCACCTCGGAGCACCAGCCAAGGAAGCCGTAGATGTAGAAGTACCAGAGAATCTGGAACCAGGAATAGGGCACAAGCACGAAAAAAACTCCTCTCAGATCTGGGTGCCTGCGGCGATACTGACCCAGTCTCATCATAATCGTTCGAATATTATAACATAACGGTCCGGGTATTTCCAGCCTTTCCGGCGCGGATGGGACAAAAGCGGCAAAATGGACAAAAAGGCGGGGAAGGGGATCTGTGCGCGGCCGCAGAAACTGCGCGCGAGCTTGTTTCTTGCGGGGCAGTCGGAGTGTGCGATGCGAGGGGAAGGCTTGAAAAACTGCCATCTGCCTTTGTTTTTTCGCGCGCAAAAGCGGAGCGCACGAGGGTGCGCTCCGCTTGGAAAAACCGGGGATTTACTTGATCGTCAGCAGCAGCTCGCCGGCCTTGACCGACTGGCTGGGCTTGACAAAGACTTCGTCGATCGTGCCGTCCATGCGGGCGACGACGCTCGTCTCCATCTTCATGGCCTCGATCACGGCGAGCACGTCGTTGACCTTGACCTGGTCGCCGGGCTTGACGTTGACCTTCGACACCATGCCCGGGATGGACGCGCCGGCCTGGCTCTTGTCGTTCGGGTCGGCCATGACGACGGTCTTGGCCGTGTCGGCCGCGGTCGGGTCGGGCACGGCGACCTCGCGGCGCATGCCGTTGAGCTCGAACTGCACGTTGCGCGTGCCGTCGTCGTTGCGGTCGCCGAGGCCGATGTACTTGATCATGAGGGTCTTGCCGTCCTCGATGTTGATCTTGTTCATCTCGCCGACGGCCATGCCGTTGAAGAACACGTGGCTGCCCATGCGCATGATGTAGCCGTACTCCTTGCGGTGGCGGACGTACTCCTCATAGACCTTCGGGTACATGGCGTAGGAGATGAGGGAGCGCGGTTCCTCGTAGTTCGGGTAGAACTTGACGATCTCGCGGCGCAGCTGGTCCCAGTCGGTGGGCGGCAGCAGGTCGCCGGGGCGGCCGGTGATGGGCTTCTCGCCCTTGAGCACGACGCGCTGCAGATCCTTCGGGAAGCCGCAGGGCGGCTGGCCCATCATGCCCTTGAAGTAGCTCACGACGCTGTCGGGGAAGGCGAGGTGCTCGCCCTTTTCGACGATGTTCTCGGGCGTGAGGTCGTTCTGGACCATGAAGATCGCGAGGTCGCCGACCATCTTGGACGACGGCGTGACCTTGATGATGTCGCCGAGCATGAGGTTGACGGTGCGGTACATCTCCTTGACCTCCGCGAAGCGGTGGCCGAGGCCGAGCGACTCGACCTGCGGCTGCAGGTTCGTGTACTGGCCGCCGGGGATCTCGTAGCGGTAGATATCGGTGACGGGGACCTTGAGGCCCTTGTCGAAGCTCTCGTAGCGCAGGCGCACGTCGGCCCAGTAATCGGCCAGCTCCTGCAGGCGCTGCGGGTCAAAGCCGGTGTCGCGCTCCTGACCGCGCAGGGACTCGACGACGGCGTTCATCGACGGCTGGCTCGTGAGGTTGGCCAGCGGGCCGATGGCGGTGTCGACCACGTCCACGCCGGCCTCGGCCGCCATGAGATAGGTCGCGATCTGGTTGTCGGTGGTGTTGTGCGTGTGCAGGTGGATGGGGATGCCGATCTCCTGCTTGAGGGTGCTCACGAGCTTCTTGGCGGCGTAGGGCTTGAGCAGGCCGGACATGTCCTTGATGGCCAGCATGTGGGCGCCGCGGCGCTCGAGCTCCTTGGCGAAGTTGACGTAGTACTCGAGCGTATAGCGGTCGCGCGTCGGGTCGAGGATGTCGCCGGTGTAGCACACGGTGCCCTCGAGGAACTTGCCCTGACGCAGGACCTCGTCCATGGCGGTCTCCATGTTCGGCAGCCAGTTGAGCGAGTCGAACACGCGGAACACGTCGATGCCCTCGCGGGCGGACTCGGCGATGAAGGCGCGCACGAGGTTGTCCGGATAGCTCGCGTAGCCGACGAGGTTCGAGCCGCGCAGCAGCATCTGGAACGGGATGTTCGGGATCTTCTCGCGCAGCATCTCCAGACGCTCCCACGGGGACTCGTGCAGGAAGCGGTAGGCGGTGTCGAACGTCGCGCCGCCCCACATCTCGAGCGAGAAGCAGTCGGCGAGGATGTCGGCCGTGCCGTCGGCGCCCTTGAGCATGTCGCGGGTGCGCAGGCGGGTGCTCAGCAGGGACTGGTGCGCATCGCGCATCGTTGTGTCGGTGATAAGCAGCTTCTTCTGGCCGAGGACCCAGTCCTTGACGGCCTCGGGGCCGTCGGTGTCGAGCAGGAGCTTGAGCCCGTCCTGCTTCGAGATCTCGCGCTGCGGCTTCGGGAAGCGCGGCGTGTCGTACTGGTGGCGCTCGGCGTCGGGGTTGTTGACCTGGATGTTGGCGATGTATTTGAGCACGCGGGTCGCGCGGTCGCGCGATTCGGTGAACTCGAACAGCTCCGGCGTCTCGTCGATGAACTTCGTGTGGCACTTGCCGGCGATGAACGTCGGGTGCGTGAGGATGTTCGTCACGAACGGGATGTTCGTCTTCACGCCGCGCACGTGCTCTTCATTGATGGCGCGGGTGGCCTTGCGGCAGACGGCGGGGAAGGTGCAGTCCCAGCTCGTGACCTTGACGAGCAGGGAGTCGTAGTACGGCGAGATGACCGAGCCGGTGCCGACATTGCCGCCGTCGAGACGCACGCCGAAGCCGCCGCCGGAGCGGTAGGCCTCGATCTTGCCGTTGTCGGGCGCGAAGTTGTTGGCCGGGTCCTCGGTGGTCACGCGGCACTGGATGGCGTAGCCGTTGACCTTGAGGTTGTTCTGGTCGCCGAGGCCGATCTCCGGATGGCTGATCGGCTGACCCTCGGCGATGAGGATCTGCGCGCGCACGAGGTCGATGCTCGTGACCATCTCGGTGACGGTGTGCTCGACCTGGATGCGGGGGTTCATCTCGATGAAGTAATGGTTGCCGTCGCGGTCGACGAGGAACTCCACCGTGCCGGCGTTGACATAGCCGACGGCCTCGGCGATCTTCACGGCGTCAGCGTGCAGCTGCTCGCGGATGCTCTCGGGCACGCTCCACGCGGGCGCAAACTCGACGACCTTCTGGTAGCGGCGCTGCAGCGAGCAGTCGCGCTCGCCGAGGTGGCGCACGTTGCCGTACTGGTCGGCGAGGATCTGCACCTCGATGTGCTTGGGCTGCACGAGGTACTTCTCGATGAAGATGTCGTCATTGCCGAAGGCCTTGCGCGCCTCGCTCTTGACGAGCTCGAACGCGGGGATGACGTCCTCGGGCATCTCGCACAGGCGCATGCCGCGGCCGCCGCCGCCGGCCGCCGCCTTGAGGATGACGGGGAAGCCGAAGCTGATGGCCTTCTCGAGCGCCTCCTGCCCGTCGCGCAGGGGCTCGGAGCAGCCGGGGATGACCGGCACGCCGCACTCCATGGCGATCTGCTTGGCCGAGAGCTTGTCGCCCATCTTGCCGAGCACGTCGCTCGGGGGGCCGATGAACGTGATGCCGGCCGCTTCGCAGGCGCGGGCAAAGTCCGCGTTCTCGGACAGGAAGCCGTAGCCCGGGTGGATGGCGTCGACGCCGCGGCGCTTGGCCAGGTCGATGATCTCGGGGATGTCGAGATACGCGCCCAGGGGGCTCTTGTTCTCGCCGACGAGGTAGGCCTCATCGGCACGGGTGCGGAACATGCTCAGTTCGTCTTCCTTGGAGTACATGGCCACGGTGTGGATGCCGAGGTCGTAGCACGCGCGGAAGATACGCACCGCGATCTCGCCGCGGTTGGCGGCAAGGACCTTGTTGAAAACTTTTTCTGACACGGTCGTGTCTCCTTTCTGACTGCGGCGGGGCCGCAGAGATGGGGGGCGGCAGCGGCGCGGGGGGAGATCCGACACGCTGCCAACGCCGGAATTATATCATATATCAGTAACAATAGAAATAAAATTTTTGATTTTTGGCGAGTTTAAAATCTAACAAATGCGCCCGGCGCGGAATTTACATGCAATTCTTTTCTCGCCGCGCGGAATGTGGTACAATAGCGGGCGAAAATTCAGGAAAGCTGGAATGAATTTGGAAAATACTTGTTATATTGTCGGCGCGGCCAGCCTCGACGGCGTGCGCCTGAGCCCCCGGCCGGGGGATTACGTGATCGCGGCCGACGGTGGCTACCGCTCGCTGAAAGACCGCGGCATCGAGCCGGACTTCGTCATGGGCGACTTTGATTCCCTCGGCTACCGGCCGGACCACCCGAACGTGGAGACGCACCCGGTCATGAAGGACGACACCGACCTCGGTCTCGCCGTGCGCTGGGCGCTGGCGCACGGGTACCGGCGGCTCGTGATGGCGGGCGCGCTCGGCGGCCGTCTCGACCAGACGATCGCGAGCCTGCAGACGCTGCGCGGGCTCACGGACGCGGGCGCGCAGGGCTGGCTCATCGGCTGCGGCTGGGTGGTCACGGCGGTGCAAAACGGCACGCTGACCTTCCCTGCCGGCATGGAGGGTACGGTGTCCGTGTTCAGCAGCGGCGATGCCGCGCGCGGCGTCACGCTGCGCGGCCTGCTCTATGAGATCACGGATGCGGAGCTGCGCTGCGCCATGCCGCTCGGCGTGAGCAATTCGTTCACCGGCGCGGCGGCCACGGTGCGCGTCACGGACGGCACGGTCTATGTCCTCTGGCAGGGCGACGCGCTGCCGGACGGGCTGGAGGTGCGCCATGGAGCGGATTGACCTGCACACGCACACGCTCGCGTCCGACGGGTCGGACGCCCCGGCCGCCGTGGTGCGCAAGGCGGCGGCGCTCGGCCTGCGGGCCGTGGCCGTCACGGATCACGACACGTTCGCCGGCCTGCCCGAGGCCCGCGCTGCGGGGCAGCGCTGCGGCATCGAGGTCGTGCCCGGCGTGGAGCTGTCCACCGTCTGGGGCGGCGAGGAGGTGCACCTGCTCGGCTACTTCATGGACACGGAGGATACCGCGCTGCGTGCGCTCATGACCCGCGCGACCGACGAGCGCAATGCCCGCAACGAGACCATGGTGCAGCGCCTGCACGACGCGGGCTACCCCATCACGATGGACGACCTGCACGCGGCCTTCCCGGGGCAGACGGTGCTCGGCCGGCCGCACATCGCGGCGCTGCTCGTGCAGCGCGGGTGCATCGCGTCGGTGCCGGACGGCATGCGCGGCCTGCTCGGCCGGGGGAAAGAATTCTACGTCCCGCGCTACAACATCCCGCTGGAGGACTCCGTCCGCGCCCTGCGCGCGGCGGGCGGCGTGCCGGTCGTGGCGCACATCTTCAAGTACCGCTTTGACGATGCGCAGCGCACCGCCATGCTCGCCGCTGCGGCGGATGCCGGGGCCCTCGGCGTCGAGGTGCGCTACACGACCTATACGCCTGAGCAGGCGGCGGCCGCGCAGGCGCTGGCCGCGCGCTTCGGCCTTGCGCCCTCCGGCGGCTCGGACTACCACGGCCTGCGCAAGCCGGACATCGCCCTCGGCTCCGGCCGGGGCGGGCTGCGCGTGCCGTATGCGTACCTCGCCGGGCTCAAAGCCCTTGCCGGGCACAAATGTGTGTGATACACAAACAGAATCCAGTCAATTTTTGAAATTTTTCCGGAGGTGGTTCCTTGAAGACCCTTCTGCGCCCCTACGAGGGCACGCTGCCGTATCTCTTCGTCAGCTACGCGCACAAGGACGACGCGGCCGTGCTCGAGATCATTAGCACCCTGCAGTCGCGCGGCTTTCGCGTCTGGTACGATGAGGGCATCGAGGCCGGCAGCGAGTGGCCGGAGAGCATCGCGTCGCATCTCGAGCGCGCGCAGCTCGTGCTGGCGTTTTTGTCCCCGGCGTACCTGCGCTCGGACAACTGCCGCAAGGAGATGCACTATGCCCTGACGAAGAAAAAACCGGTCATCAACGTCTACCTCGAGCAGACGGAGCTCTCCCCGGGCATGGAGATGCAGATCGGCAACCTCTTCGCGCTCATGAAGTACACCTACCCGAGCGAGGAATATTTCTACGACAAGCTCTTCTCGGCCGAGCTGCTCGATGCTTCGAAATTTGCCGGCGACGCGCCGGAGCTGCCGGATGTTCCTGCACCCGCGCCCGGGAAAAAGGCGAAAGAGAAAAAGCCCCGCGCCGAAAAGCCCCGCCGGGAAAGGCCTGAAAAGCCGCCCAAGGCGCCGAAGCCGGAGCGCGCGAAGAAAAAGCGCCGCGGCCTCGCGGCGGCGATCATCGCTGTCGTGCTCGCCGGCTGCCTGATCGCGGCCGGCATCGTCGGCCACTTCACGGGCCTGCTCTACCGCTTCACGGCCAAGACCGTCGCGGTGCAGACGCTCGCGGACGACACGGTGGCCCAGTTCCAGAACCCGCTGCTCGAGCAGGCCGCGCGCGACTACGCCGGCAAGCCCGCGGGCGAGCTCACGGTCGCGGACCTCAAGGGCCTCACGGCGCTGTACGTCTGCGGCGACCGGTACTGGTTCGCCGCTCCGCAGCAGGGCGTGGACGCGGCGGCCGCCGGCGTCGAGACGGCGGAGGCCGTCGACCCCTCCGGCCAGACCGTCACCGTGCGGCGCGGCGATATCCGCGACCTGTCCGACCTCGCGTATTTTCCGAGCCTGACGGCGATCTCGGTGCAGTTTCAGTCGCTGACCTCGCTCGAGAGTCTGCCCGCCTGCGGCGTGGAGGTGTTCGACGTCAGCGCCAACCGGCTCACGAGCCTGTCGGGCATCGAGCAGCTGCCGAAGCTCACGGCTCTCACAGCCGACGGCAACGCCGTCACCGACCTGACCGGCCTCGGCCGCTGCCTGAACGTGCGGAAGCTGAGTCTCAACGGCGCGAACGTGTCGGACCTGTCCGAGCTGCGCGCGCTGACAAAGCTGCAGGACGTCACGCTCTCGCACTGCACGCGCCGCGAGCTGCTCATCGCGCTGCACAAGTCCTCGCTCACGCGCCTGACGCTGGTGGGGTGCGACCTGCGCGGCGATTTCTTCCACAGCTTCGACCGCGAGCGGGCGCTCACGGCGCTCTCGCTCACCGACTGCGAGCTGGACAGCACATCCGGTCTGGAGGATTTCACCGGGCTCACGGAGCTGACGGTGCGCGGCGTTTCCGGGTCGCTGGACTGGTCGGCACTCGGCGGCCTGCCGCTGCAGACCGTCACGGCCGACGCCCTGCAGGCGGACGCCATCGCCGCGGCCACCACCGCGGCCGTCACGGTGGTGGACTGACCGCCGTGGCAGGCAATGCGCCCGCATTGCCGCGGCTCTGCGCGCGTCGCTCCCACGCGCGAGCGCAGGAACGGATGTGCGCGCAGATGGATGAAGAAAAGCATAGAGAAGCAGCAGCCCTCCCGAATCGGGAGGGCTGCTTTGTCTGCGGCGGGGTGATCGTTTTTCCCGTGCGTCCGTCCCATGCCCTGGCTCCCTTGTGCAAAGGGAGCTGGCAGCCGTCAGGCTGACTGAGGGATGGATACGCTCATTCTTGCACTGCGGCCGGTATCTGTAACCCCTCCGTCACGGCGCAGAGCGCCGTGCCACCTCCCCTTACACAGGGGAGGCATCGCCGGACGGCGATATTTTCTCCTTGCGGCCACAGTACCGTGTGGCGCTGCCTTCCCCTCAAAGGAGAAGGCTTGAAAAGTGCGCAGCAAATCTCCCGCAAACGGAAAACGCCCCTGCCGGAACGGACAAACCGGCAGGGACGTTTCCATAGGAGAAATGGAGTTGGAAAAAGGAATTATCATGTTGCTTGGGGGAGAGATTGCGTGTCTTGTCAGCGGGCGGAGAGGTTCGTGTGCGGTCACGAAAATTCCCGCTTGCTATCTGACAGTGCTCATTATATAAAGCCTTTATGGATAAGTAAAGCAAATATTTCTGATAGTTAGATTAGCGTTTCTTATTTGTGAGGTGCTTATGAACCGATACATCGCCTTTCTGAAGGTCTTTGAGCGCAACAGTTTTTCGGACGCGGCGCGCGATCTCGGCTACACGCAGTCGGCCGTCAGCCAGATGATCAAGTCGCTGGAGGAGGAGCTGGGCGTGACGCTGCTGGTGCGCTCGCGTTCGGGCGTGGCGCTCACCTATGAGGGCCGCCACCTGCTGCCGTACATCCGCGACACGGTCAATGCTTACCGCATGCTCCAGTCGCAGGCGGCGGGCTTCAGCGGGCTCGAGCAGGGCACGATCCGCCTCGGCACGTTCACGAGCGTGTCGAGCTTCCTGCTGCCGCCGGCCATGGAGCGCTTCCGGAACCAGCACAGCGGCATCCGCTTCGAGCTCTATCAGGGCCTGTATTACGAGATCGAGGACTGGGTGCGCGAGGGCGTGGTCGACTTCGGCTTCACGGACATGTCGCGCACGACACCGTTTGCCTGCGAGCCGATCTACCGCGACACCATGCTCGCCGTGCTGCCCGAGGGCCACCCGCTGGGCGAGAACATTTTCATTCAGGTCGATGAGCTCGCGGCCGAGCCGTTCATCCTCCTCGAGGAGGGGCGCGGCGGCGGCTGCATCCGCGAGCTGCTTGCGCGCCACCCGCAGATCAACGTGCAGTACCGCGTGGCCGACGACTACACGATCCTGAACATGGTCGAGAGCCGGCTCGGCGTGTCCATCCTGCCGGAGGCCGTGCTGCGCCGCAGCGGCCAGCGGCTCACCGCGCGCAGGCTTTCTCCGGAGCTGCAGCGCACCATCGGCGTCATCTATAAGCAGAAGACCGGCCTGTCCACCGCCGGGCAGCTGTTTTTGAGCGAGCTCAAGGCGTCCAGGCCCGCGCTGCGCGGCTGAATCTGCCGCATTTGGGTGTTTACACCGCCGGGCGGTTGTGCTATCGTAGACCGGTACATTTCATGGCGCGCCGTGTCCAGGTGGGATACCTTATTTAAATATGGCGGACGCGGCGGGAAGGAGCGGATCATTCATGAGCATGACAGGCGCCATCGTCAACGCGCTGGCCATCGTGGCCGGCGGTGCGGTCGGTCTGTTGTTTCGGCGGGGCATCCCCGAGCGCGTGAGCAAGACGGTCACAGTCGGTCTCGGGCTGTGCGTGCTGTATATCGGCATTTCGGGTGCGATGGAGTGCCGGAGCATCCTCATCGTCATCGTGTCCATGACGCTCGGTGCGGCCGTGGGCGCGCTGCTGAACATCGACGGGGCCATCCACCGCCTCGGCACCTGGGTCGAGGCGCACGTGCACCGCCACGAGGGCGGCCCGTCGCTGGCCGAGGGCTTCGTCACGGCGAGCCTGCTGTGCTGCGTGGGCGCCATGGCGGTCAACGGCTCGCTCGACGCCGGCATCCGCGGCGACAACAGCATCCTGCTCACCAAGTCGATGATCGACCTCGTTTTCTGCGCCATGATGGCCACGACGCTCGGCGCGGGCGTCATGCTCGCGGGCGCGGCGGTGTTCGTGGTCGAGGGGGCGCTCACGCTGCTGGCCGGGGCCATCGCGCCGCTGCTCTCGGAGGCGACGGTTGCGGACCTCACGTGTGCGGGTTCTCTGCTCGTGGCGGCCATCGGCCTCAACCAGACCGGCGCCACGAAGATCAAGGTGGCGGACTATCTGCCGGCGCTGCTGTTCGTGCCGCTCATCCGCTGGCTGGTCGGCCTGCCGGTCTGGCAGCAGATCGCCGCGTGGTTTTGAGCGATACCATTTAAATATAGAAAAAGCACCCCCCGTACGGGGGTGCTTTTCTGCATATTCAGATGGCCAGCGCGCGGATGCGGCCGAGACCCGGCAGCACGCGGCCGAACAGCGACACGAGCGGCCCCACGATCAGCGCCGACACGACCGTACCGATGCCGAACGAGTTGATGAGCAGGCCGAGCGTGAAAAAAAGGTAGCGCAGGGCGATGTTTCTGGCATTTTGGCCGCGGGGCGCGGGGGACATGGACATTCTTCTTTCTAAAAATGCAATGATATAGAGATGGCGCAGCCGTTTTTGGGACAGTTGTCAAGGCCTGTGCCGCGCGGAAATGCGAAAAAACCGCGCGGAGAGGGTTGTTTTTCCCGCGCGTTTGTGTTACGATACTCTTTCCCGCGGGAAGAAAGGGTGTGGGCACATGGGTTTCTGGCTCAACCAGGCGCTGGGTCTGCTCGGCAGCCTGATCGTGTTTGTCTCGGTGCAATTCAATAACCGCCGTGTCATCCTCGCCGCGCAGGCCGCCGCCTGCCTGATGTGGATCGTGCACTACGGGCTGCTCGGCGCGATGACCGCCGCGACCATCAACATTCTGTCGTTCGCGCGCAGCGTCGTGTTTTATTTCAACGACCGCAAGTGGGCGCAGAGCCGCGCGTGGCTGTGGGCGTTTCTGGCGCTGTACATCGTCAACACCGTCCTCACGTGGGACGGGCCGATGAGCCTGCTGCCCGGCATCGCCATGAGCATGACGACGGTCGCGCTCTGGACGCGCGACATGCGCCGCACGCGTCTGCTCTATCTGACCAATTCGCCGTTCTGGTTCACGTATGACATCCTCGCGCGCTCGTACTCGTGCATGGTCATCGAGGCCATCGCCTTCGTGTCCTACGCCGTCGCCGTGTGGCGGTTTGACATCAAAAAACAGCCGCAGGCATAAAAAATATGCAAAAACTCCCCGCCCGAAGGCGGGGAGTTTTCCTGTTTTAAAGGGTGCATTGGAGTGGCTTACCACGTCAGCGCGTCGTCAAAGTCCACGAGGTCGGGCCGCACGGGCTCCTCGCCCATGACGGTCTGCATGTAGAGGTTGACCTGCCGGCGCATGTCACGCTTGGAGATCGTGCGCGAATCGAGCAGATCCTGCGCGACCCAGAGCATGTGCACGCCGCGCGCGGCCGCCTGCTCCTCGAACACGCCGCGCAGACCGTCCATGCCCTTGCAGGAGATCTGGTCGTACATGAGCACCATGTCGGCGTTGTACTGCTTGCAGACGACCCACAGCTCGTCGAGCACGTTCGCGTAGCCGCCCTTCGTGTGCTTGCGCATGGTGGTGCGCTGATAGCTGCGGGCGAGGTCGGCGAGCGCCTGATCTTGATCCTCCGTGTTGATGATGATGTCGGAAATGAGCGACTCCATGCTCGCCACGACGTTGATGCCCCAGCAGTTTTCCGCCCAGACGGAGAAGTCGGGGTAGAAGTTCGCCGGGCACGACCACTCGACGCAGCGGTGGCGCATCGCGGGGGCGCAGGGCTTTTTCTGCTCGTAGCCGCGCATCATGATGCGGTTGACGCGGCGGTCGGTGTCGAGAAAATGCGGGTCCATGCCGCCGGAGAGGTGGTAGAAAAACATGCGGTAGATCCAGAACGTCTCGCCCGTCATCTGCGGGTAGGGCGTGCGGTTGACCTCCCACTTCTGCAGCTCGTACTCCGTCTCCTGATTGTAGACCTTCATGGCCCGGAAGAACGCGTCCCAGTCGAACGTCTCGCCGGTCTGCTCCTCGATGAAGCGGATGAGCCCCCGCAGCTCCTCGACGGCGTAGTCCTGCACCGCCTCCTCATTGTAGCGGATGGGCACGCCGAAGTAGTACGTCGGGAGGTTGAAGTACCGGTCCTGATACGACGTCGTGGCGACGCTGCCGTCGCACGGCATGTTGCAGGCGACAAAGCACGTGCCGAGCTTGGGATACTCGTCGCGCAGGGCGCAGCCGGCCTCGGCCGAGGGCAGGGGGCAGACGTCGGCCGGGATGCCGAAGTTCTCGGCTGCGTCGAGGTACGGCGGCGTGATCTGCTGGTCGAGGATGGAGCACAGAAACACCGGCAGCACCTGCGCCGGCAGGTAGATGAGGTTCGGGAAGCCGGCCATGATCTCGCCCGGGACGAGCTCGTCAAAGAGCACGACCTTCTTGGACATTTGGTTGCCGGGGTGGAAGTGCTCGTCGGCCACGAACGAGATGCGCAGCAGGTCGGTGGCCTTTTTCACGATGCGGTCGTACTGCGAGCGGGCCATGCGCAGCTGGTTGCCGCGCATGCCGAGCGTGCCGCGGTCGACAAAGTTCGGATAGGTCAGATAGGTCGCAAACCACTGGTAGCGAAACAGCGCGCGCACGGCCGACACCGGGCACTTGGCCACAAAGACGACCATGTCCTTCCAGCACTTGAGCCACATATAGAAATCGAACGCCGTGTCGCGCACGCCGCGCAGCTCACGGTAGCGAAACTGCCCCTTCTCGGGATTGAAGCGGTATGTATAGTCATTGATGTGGCGGAGAAACTCCCGCAGGGAGCGCTTTTCCTTGTCAGCCATGGTCACTTGCCTCCTCTCTGCGCCTGAAGCTGCTTGATCTCCAGACTCTCGACGAATGCCTGCACGCGCGTGCGCAGCTGGCCGTTGCCGCCGGTGGCGTTCTGCCGGTCGACCGCGACGGACGGGATGCCGTAGTCGTGCGTGATGACGTGGCTCGCCAGCGCGCGCTCATAGCCCCAGTATTCGCAGAACTTGAGCTGTTCGTACAGCACGCCCTGCGCGTGGTACTCCTCGCACAGGTCACGCACGAGCTGCCAGCGGCCCTCCACCTTTTCGCGCTGCATGTAGCGCGGGCACTGGCTCGTGGTGAGGTAGTGCCGGGCGATGCTCTCGAGCACCGGCAGGTCGGGGTCGAGATGAATTTCCTCGCGGCCGGGCTTGGAGCCGAAGCAGAAGCGGTCGACCACGACGAGCGCGCCCGCCTCCTCCACGAGCTTGGTAAAGCCGGGGTCGTCGATCTCGCTGCCGACGACGGCGATCTTCACGCGGAAGTTCGGCTTGGCGTCCGGCTCGCGGCGGCGCAGCTCCTCGAGCGTCTCGCGGAGCTTATCGACGATGAGGTACTTCGGGCAGCAGTAGCTCACGAGGTTGAGGATGTGGTACTCGTAGCCCGTGATGCGCGGGTTTTCCTCCTTGCGGAACTGGCCGATCTCGGTCAGGATGCGGCAGACCTCGTTGTGCTCGGCCACCGCCTTGCGCAGCGCGTCGTCCGAGACGTCCACGCCGTAGACCTCGTGCAGCGGCTCGAGCACCTTGCGCCGGAGCTGGTCGACATAGTGGCGCACGGTATTGTCCGTGACCTTGAAGGGCATGTCGAGGAAGGTGACGAAAAACTGTTCGTTGTCCACGAGATGCAGCAGCTCGAAGTGCTCGAGCGCGCGGTTCATCTCCGAGCAGGTCTCCGTTGCCAGCAGGGCGGACAGGAAGTTGTAGCCCCCCTCGATGCCGCGCTCGAGCAGCGACTTGCAGTAGTCGCAGATGAAGTTCGACATGTAGTACGACGAGATGTCCAGCGACCCCGTCAGCGGCGCGCGCAGACGCACCGAGAAGCAGTTTCCGGTGTTGAGCAGCACCTCGGGCATGTGGTAGCAGGTGTAGGCCAGCGCGTGCTTCCCCTCGGCACACGCCTGCTGCACGAGCGGGTTGTTCGCGCTCTCGAGCAGCTTTTCAAATTCGTAGAGATACTTCAGGTCTTTCAAACGGCTCTCCCCTCCATGTGAATAAAGTCGCATATTGGTAGTCACATTATACAGGACATTGTCCGATATCGCAATAGATTTTGAACATCTTTCCTGAAAATGTGCAAAAATTGACCACCCGTTTCCATCACCACTGTGGTATAATGGGCGCAGAAAATTTGCAGGAGGTGGCCGTCATGAAGCCCCAGTTTGCCAATGTGTTCAACGTCTCGGTCAATGACAACCGATCGGAGTGCTCGCTGAGCTTTTACCATATGTATATGCAGCACAATTACACGCCCCAGCCCAAGGGCCTGATCGACATGCCGGAAAAGACGGTCGGCGAGGTCGCGAGCATCATGCTCACGCGCGAGGGGGCGCACGCGCTCACGCGCCTGCTCATCCAGAGCTTCGGCCTGCCGGAGGACCAGGCATGAGCGCGGCGGAGACGCTCCGCCCCGGCCGCTACCGGCACTTCAAGGGCAAGGAATACGAGCTGCTCTTTGTCGCCACGCACTCGGAGACATTGGAGCCGATGGTCGTCTACCGCGCGCTCTACGGGGAGCGGGGTGTCTGGGTGCGTCCCGCCGCCATGTGGGACGAGGTGATCGAGCGCGACGGGCGGACCGTCCGCCGCTTCACCTATATTGGAGAATAGCGCACCGCGGTTTTGGGATTGACCCGCCGCCGGAAACGTGATACCATATTTTCGGTCACTTTGTGCCGAAACCTGTCACCGAGGATGTGGGGATATGCGAAAAGCTCTCAAAACCGTCTTGTGCGTCGCGCTCGTGCTGGCGCTGGCCGTGGTCATCGCGCTGCGCGTGCTGCCGCCGATGAATACCCCGGCGCAGTCCGCCGCCGCCGCGCCCACCCCGGTCGTGACCGCCGCGCCCACCCCCACGCCCGAACCGGATAACGGCCTGCCGAAGGTCAACACCGGCAGCTGGGAGCTCACGCTCGTCAACGCGCGCAACTCCATCGGCGAGGCCGTGCCGGAAAATCTGGCCGAGCTTGAGGGCGGCCGGTATTTTGACGCCCGCGCCGTGGACGCGCTCAAGGAATTCATCGCCGGCGCGCGCGCCGAGGGGCTGAGCGTGTGTCTGTCGAGCGCGTACCGCAGCTATAATGAGCAGGTGTATCTGTTCAACCGCAAGGTCAGCCAGTGCGGCGGGGACGAGGCCGCGGCCGCGCGCATCGTCAACCGTCCCGGCACGAGCGAGCATCAGCTCGGCCTGTGCGCTGACATTACGGACAAGTTCTACGAGGTCAAGACGCGGGACCTCGAAAAGACCGCGCTCTACCAGTGGATGTACGCCCACTGCCAGGACTACGGCTTCATCCTGCGCTACCCCGCCGACAAGCAGGACATCACCGGTGTCATGTACGAGCCTTGGCACTTCCGCTACGTCGGCAAGGAGGCGGCCGCGTACATCATGGGCAACGGTCTCTGCCTTGAGGAGTTCCTCGACCTGTATCAATGAATCTCCACGGGGCGCTTCCTGCAGGAAGCGCCCCGATTTTGTGCGTTTTGCTGCAAATTTCTAGGTAAAATCTAGGCAAATTGTGAAAACATCCGCTTGCAATCTTGCATTTTTTCTGTTAGACTATAAATAACTGAAAAAGAAAGGAGCGTGATAACGTTATGCGTACCAATCAAGTCCAGGACCTGGACGATCTGATCTTCTCGGACAGCAGCTGGCAGCCCAGCAGCAAGTGAGAAGCCATAGAGCCGGATGATGCCACGCCATGTGCGTGGATTTTTTATATTTAAACGCGATCCCCAGCCGGCCTCCGCGTGAAAAACGGTTGCAATTTTCGCGGCCGTGTGCTACGAATAGAAGCAGAAACGAAACAGGAGGCTGATCTCTATGGCATTCATCCGCAAGCTCCCCGACACGCCCGAGCGCCTCGAGCACCTCAAGGGCGGCGCCGGCCACCTTGAGCGCTATGCGCTCCTCTCCCCGGAGGAGATGCTCGGCGCCGGCACGGTCTGCGCCCGCATGGTGCTGCAGCCCGGCTGCGAAGTCGGCGAGCACACCCACCACGGCAACTATGAAGTGTATTATTTCCTCTCCGGGCACGGCACTTACCGCAGCAACGGCGAGACGACGACCGTGGACGCCGGCACCGTGACCTTCACGGGCGACGGCGAAAGTCATTTCCTGCGCAACGACGGCCCCGAGCCGCTGGAGTTTTTGGCCCTTGTGCTCAATCTCCCCGCGCAGGCATAAACGACGGAAACGAAAAGCCTTCCCCGATCGGGGAAGGCTTTTCTGATGTTGACGTCCGAGCCTTCTCCTTGAGGAGAAGGTGCTGAGCGCAGCGAAGCGGATGAGGCGGAAAGGTCACGGTCGCCTCCAGCGGCTCCGGTTGTGCGCTGTGTGTCCGTCCCGCACCCCTCGGCTCCCTTGTGTAAAGGGAGCTGTCAGCCGCAAGGCTGACTGAGGGATTGATAAGTCGAAGTTCGCACTGCGGCAGGTATCTGCAACCCCTCCGTCAAAAATCAAAGATTTTTGCCACCTCCCCTTACACAGGGGAGGCATCGTCGAATGGCGATGTTTTCTCTTTATAGCCATAGCGCCGTGGTTGGCAGCCTTCCTCTCGATGAGAAGGCTCTCTATTGAAAACCAATCAGCGGGCATCCGTCGGATGCCCGCTGACCTTATGTATTATGCACTTATTTGCTCCGGATGTACGCGTCGATGGCAGCAGCGGCCTTCTTGCCGGCGCCCATCGCCTTGATGACGGTGGCTGCACCGGTGACGGCGTCGCCGCCGGCGAACACGCCGTCCTTCATGGTTGTCACGGTGTCGTCCTTGACGACGATGCCGCCGCGATCGCTGTACTCGAGGTCCGGCGTCGCCTTGCGCAGCAGCGGGTTGGGGGAGGTGCCCAGCGCCATGATGACAGAGTCGCAGGCCATCTCAAACTCGCTGCCCGGTACTTCGATCGGACGGCGGCGGCCCTTCTCGTCGGGCTCGCCGAGCTCCATGCGGATGCACTTGAGGCCGCGGACCCAGCCCTTGTCGTCGGCCAGGATCTCGACGGGGTTGCACAGCAGGTGGAAGTTGATGCCCTCTTCCTTCGCGTGCTCGTACTCTTCCTTGCGGGCGGGGATCTCCTCCTCGCCGCGGCGGTACACGACCGTCACGTCCGCGCCCAGACGCTTGGCGCAGCGCGCGGCGTCCATGGCGACGTTGCCGGCGCCGACGACGGCCGTCACGTGGATGGGCATGAGCGGGGTGTCGTAGCGCTCGTCATACGCGTGCATGAGGTTGATGCGGGTGAGGAACTCGTTGGCGGAGAACACGCCGCAGTAGCTCAGGCCCGGGATGTTCTGGAACTTCGGCAGACCGGCGCCGGAGCCGATGAACACGGCCTCGTACTTGTCGTCGCCGAGCAGGTGGTCGGCGTCCTTGCCGAGCAGCTCGTCGATGCTCATGCACTTGCCGATGGTCGCGTCGCACACGATGTTGACGCCCATGGCCACGAGCTTGTCGATCTCCTTCTGCACGATGGCCTTCGGCAGACGGAACTCGGGGATGCCGTAAGCCAGCACGCCGCCGGCCTTGTGGAAGTGCTCATAGACGGTCACGTCGTAGCCGAGCTTGGCCAGGTCGCTCGCGCAGGCGAGGCCGGACGGGCCGGAGCCGATGACCGCGACGCGGTGGCCGTTGGTGGCGATCTTCTCGGGCATCTCGTCGGCGTTCTCGCGGTTCCAGTCGGCGACGAAACGCTCCAGACGGCCGATGCCGACGGGCTCGCCCTTGATGCCGCGCACGCACTTGCTCTCGCACTGCTTCTCCTGCGGGCAGACGCGGCCGCAGATGGCGGGCAGGGAGCTGTCCTCGAGGATCTTGTGGTAAGCGCCCTTGAAGTCCTGCTCGCGGACGCGGGCGATGAACTGCGGGATCTTGACATTGACCGGGCAGCCCTGCATGCAGGCGGGGCGCGGGCAATTCAGGCAGCGGTTGGCCTCATCGACCGCCATCTCGACGGTGTAGCCAAGCGCGACTTCTTCAAAATTCTTATTGCGGACGTTCGGGTCCTGCTCCGGGATCGGATTCTTTTTGGGAGACATATTCGCCATGATTACTTCTCCTCCTTCTTCTGCGCGGCTTCCTCGGCGTCGGCCATGGCCTGCAGATTGCAGTAGTGGTGGCGGCGCTCGAACACCTTCTGCTCCTGTGCCTCATAGATCTTGGAACGGGCGATCGCCTCGTCGAAATCGACGAGGTGGCCGTCGAACTCCGGACCGTCGACGCAGGTGAACTTCATCTTGCCGTCCACGGTCAGGCGGCAGCCGCCGCACATACCGGAGCCGTCGATCATGATGCAGTTCATGTCGACCATCGTGGCCACGCCGTATTCCTTCGTGATCTGGCACACGAACTTCATCATCGGCAGCGGTCCGATGCAGATGCAGTGGTCATACTGCTTGCCCTCGGCCTTGGCCTTCTCCAGCAGCTCTTTGAGCTTGACGGTCGTGAAGCCCTTCTCGCCGTAGGTGCCGTCGTCGGTCATCATGTACAGATGATCGCAGCAGGCGCGCATCTCTTCCTCGAGCACGACGATGCCCTTGGTGCGGAAGCCCGCGATGATGTCAACATCGCAGCCGAGACGGTGCGCTTCCTTGGCCTGCGGCCACGCGATGGCGCAGCCGGAGCCGCCGCCGACGACCACGACCTTGTGCATGTTGTCAAACTCGGCGGGGTTGCCGAGCGGGCCGACGACGTCGGCCACATAGTCGCCGGCCTTCTTGCTGGCGAGCAGGGCCGTCGTGCTGCCGACGCGCTGCATGATGACCGACACGGTGCCGGCCTCACGATCGTAGGAAGAGATCGTGATGGGCATGCGCTCGCCGAACTCGTCGACGCGGAACATCAGGAACTGACCCGGCTGCGCCTTGCGGGCGACGAGCGGGGCCTCGAACGTGACGCGGAACATATTGTCAGATAATCTTTCGTTATTGACGATTTTGAACATGAAAATCACCTCAAGGCCCTATTATAGCGGAATTGCATATTTTCCACAAGGGAGAAACGAAAAATCTAAATTTTAACATAGGAAATGGCCAAAAACTGTCGCTTTGCACAAAAATTGCGGAACTTTTTTCAACGAAAGTACCGTACCCTGCAGGGCCGTCATGCAAAACCGCGCCAAAATGCACAAACTGTGCCGCCGTAAAAAAGGGAAGAAAAGCAAGAAACTGAAAAAGAAAGGAAGCCGCCCGCCCCAAACGGGGCGGGCGGCGGATATGCGGCCGCCGGGGCCGGAAACGGCCGTTGCGCGCGCTCGCGTGCGGCTGTCCGGCGCGGGCGGGTTTGCGCTCAGCGCTCGGAGCTTGTGGCGGCGCTGGTGCTGCCGGTCCACTGCCAGTTGGCGATCTCGGGCAGGTCGACGCCGTGCGCGGCGATGTACTGCCGGTGCTCGACGAGCTTGTCGCGCATCTGCTGCACGGCGTAGGCGCCGCGGTTGCCGAGCTGGGGCAGGCGCTTGATGACGTCGATGACGAGGTGGAAGCGGTCGAGCTCATTGAGCACGCGCATGTCAAACGGCGTCGTGATCGTGCCCTCCTCGACGTAGCCGCAGACGAACATGTTCTGGTTGCGGCGGGTGTACGTCAGCTCGTGGATGAGCTTCGGGTAGCCGTGGAAGGCGAAGATGACGGGCTTGTCCTTCGTGAAGATAAGGTCGTAGTCCTCGTCCGTGAGGCCGTGCGGGTGGTCGGAATGCGGCTGCAGCTTCATGAGGTCGACTACGTTCACGACGCGCACGCGCACCTCCGGCAGCTTCTCGCGCAGGATGGTCACGGCGGCGAGGGTCTCAAGCGTCGGCGTGTCGCCGCAGCAGGCCATGACGACGTCGGGCTCCGCGCCCTGGTCGCTGCTGGCCCACTCCCAGATGCTCACGCCCTGCGTGCAGTGGCGCACGGCCTGCTCCATGGTCAGCCACTGCGGCCGCGGATGCTTGGAAGCCACGATGACGTTGATATAGTTCCGGCTGCGGATGCAGTGGTCAAAGCAGCTCAGGAGGCAGTTTGCGTCCGGCGGCAGATAGATGCGCACGACGTCGGCTTTCTTATTCGACACGTGGTCAAGGAAGCCGGGGTCCTGGTGCGTGAAGCCGTTGTGGTCCTGCTGCCACACGTTCGAGGCGAGCACGTAGTTGAGCGAGGCGATGTCCTGCCGCCAGGGCAGCTGGTTGCAGACCTTCAGCCACTTGGCGTGCTGCGCGACCATGGAGTCCACGATGCGGATGAAGGCCTCGTAGCTGTTGAAAAAGCCGTGGCGGCCGGTGAGCAGGTAGCCCTCGAGCCAGCCCTCGCACATATGCTCCGAGAGCATGGAGTCCATGACGCGGCCGTCCGGGTCGAGAAACTCGTCGTTATCCGTCGCCTCGGCGACCCAGCGGCGGCCCGTGACCTCGAACACCGGGCTCAGGCGGTTGGAGGCCGTCTCGTCGGGGGCGAAGATGCGGAAGTTGCGCGCGTCCATGTTCTCGCGCATGATGTCGCGCACGAACGCGCCGAGCACGGTCATGTCCTGCGCCTCGACGGCGCCGGGCGCCGGCACGGGCTGCTCATACGTGCGGAAGTCCGGCATGCGCAGCTCGCGCAGCAGCAATCCGCCGTTGGCGTGGGGGTTCGCGCCCATGCGGCGCTGCCCCTTCGGCGCGAGGGCCTGCAGCTCTGGGATGAGCGTGCCGTTGTCGTCAAAGAGCTCCTCGGGGTGGTAGCTGCGCAGCCACTCCTCGAGCTGCACGAGGTGCTCGGGCTTGTCCATCGCGATCGGCACCTGGTGCGCGCGGAACGACCCCTCCACCTGCCTGCCGTCCACTTCCTTCGGGCCGGTCCAGCCCTTCGGCGCGCGGAACACGATCATCGGCCAGTAGGGGCGCGTGGTGTCGTGCGCGGTGCGCGCGTGCTGCTGGATGGCGTGGATCTCCTCGATGGCCCAGTCCATCGTCTCGGCCATTTTGGCGTGCATCTCGGCCGGGTCGTCGCCCTCGACGAAGCGCGGCTCCCACCCGCAGCCGCGGAAGAACATCTCGAGTTCCTCGTGGCTGATGCGGGAAAAGAGCGTGGGGTTGGCGATCTTGAAGCCGTTGAGGTGCAGGATCGGCAGCACCGCGCCGTCCGTGATGGGGTTGACGAACTTGTTGCCGTGCCACGCGGTGGCGAGCGGGCCGGTCTCGGCCTCGCCGTCGCCGACGACGCAGGCGGCGATGAGGTCAGGGTTGTCCATCACGGCGCCGAAGGCGTGCGCGAGTGAGTAGCCCAGCTCGCCGCCCTCGTGGATGGAGCCCGGCGTCTCGGGCGCGACATGGCTCGGGATGCCGCCGGGGAACGAAAACTGCTTGAACAGGCGCTGCATGCCGGCCGCGTCGCGCGTGATGTTCGGGTACACGTCGGTGTACGAGCCGTCGAGATAGTCCTGCGCGACCATGGCGTTGCCGCCGTGGCCCGGGCCGGAGAGATAGATCATGTCGAGGTCGTATTCGTTGATGACGCGGTTGAGGTGCGTGTAGATGAAGTTCTGGCCGGGTACGGTGCCCCAGTGGCCGACGATCTTCTTCTTGATGTCGCGCTCGGTCAGCCGCCGGCGCAGCAGCGGGTCGTCGAGCAGGTAGAGCTGGCAGGCGGACAGATAATTCGCCGCGCGCCACCAGGCGTCCATCTTGGCCAGCAGCTCCGGCGTGGGTGCAAACGCTTCGTTTTTCATCGTGGAAACCTCCTTATATGATAGGTGTGCCGTTCGGCACAGGTCATGCCTCGTTTTGCAGCGCCTGAATCACGCACTCGGCGCAGCGCAGCCCGTCCACGGCGGCGCTCGTGATGCCGCCGGCGTAGCCCGCGCCCTCGCCGCAGGGGTAGAGGCCGGGCACGCCGGTGCTGCACCGGTCGTCCCCGCGCACGATGCGCACGGGGCTGCTCGAGCGGGTCTCGGGCGCTGTGAGCACGGCGTCCGGGTCGTCAAAGCCGCGCAGCTTCTGACCGAAGGCGGGCAGCGCCTGCGCAAGGGTGTCCGTGATGCGCGCGGGCAGCACGTCGTGCAGGTCGCACCACGTCACGCCGGGGCGGTACGTCGGCTGCACGCGGCCGGGGCCGGTGCTCGCGCGCCCGGCGAGAAAGTCGCCCGCCAGCTGCGCCGGGGCGTGGTAGTTGCCGCCGCCGCACGCATAGGCGCGCTGCTCGATGCTGCGCTGCCAGTACATGCCGCCGAGGGTGCTCTGGTCCGGAAAATCCTCCGGCCGCAGCGTCACGAGCACGGCGGCGTTGGCGTTTTCCCCGTCGCGGCGGGAATTGCTCATGCCGTTGGTGCACACGCCGCCCGCCTCCGACGCGGCGGCGAACACCTCGCCGCCCGGGCACATGCAGAACGTGTACGCGCTTGACCCGTCCGGCAGGTGGCAGGAAAGGGAATAGTCCGCCGCCGGCAGACGCTCCGCCGCCGCGCCGTACTGCGCGGCATTGATGTCTCTTTGCCGGTGCTCGATGCGCACGCCCATGCTGAACGGCTTCGGCTCCATCGGCACGCCCTGCGCGTGCAGCATTTCGAACGTGTCGCGCGCGCTGTGGCCGATCGCGAGAATGACCTGCCGCGCCGGGAGCGTGTAGTCTCCCTCCGGCCCGGCCACGGTCAGCGCCGCGATGTGTCCATCCTCCGTGGACAGCCCCGTCACGCGGTGGCCGAAGCGCACCTCGCCGCCGCGGTCGATGATCTCGCGCCGGAGGTTCTGCACGACCTCGACGAGCACGTCCGTGCCGATGTGGGGCTTGGCGTCGTAGGTGATGTGCTCCGGCGCGCCGTGCGCCGCGAACTCCGCGAGCACGAAGCCGATGCGCGCGTCGTGCGTGCCGGTGTTGAGCTTCCCGTCGGAAAACGTGCCCGCGCCGCCCTCGCCGAACTGCACGTTGCACTCCGGGTCGAACGGCCCGCCCGCGCGAAACGCCGCGATCTGCGCGCTGCGCGTCTGCGCGTCCGGCCCGCGCTCGAGCACGATGGGCCGCGCGCCCGCGCGCGCGAGCAGCAGCGCCGCGAACATCCCCGCCGGGCCGAAGCCCACGATCACGGGGCGCGTCTCCGGCGGCGCGATGTGCGGGATGGGATAGGTCTTGTCCTGCACGAGCGCGGCGCCGCGGCAGCGGCGGACGAGCTTTCGCTCGTCCCCGCGCACGGTCACGCCCACGGTGTACACATAGTGAATGTCGTCCTTTCGCCGCGCATCGAGCGACTTCTTGCGGATGCGCAGGGCGGTGATGTCGCCGGGCTGGACTTTCAGCGCCCCGGCGGCCAGATGGAGCAGCTGCGCCTCGTCCGCGCCGGGGGCGAGCTTCAGGTTCGAAATTGCGATCATCGGCACGCCCTCCCGGCCGCGCGGCCGCTGGCCCATGCCCACTGCAGGTTGTAGCCGCCGCAGTCGCCGTCAATGTCCAGCACCTCGCCGCAGGCGTACAGCCCCGGCACGAGAAGGCTTTCCATCGTCGCGGGGTCAAATTCGTCCGTGCGCATGCCGCCGGCCGTGACCTGCGCGCTCTCGAAGCCTTCCGTGCCGCGCACCGGCAGCGCGAAGCCCTTCGCCGCGCGCACGAGCGCCTTGAGCTCGCTGTCTGTCACGCCGCCGAGCGGCCGCCCGCCGGGGACGGCGGCGTAGCGCAGCAGCATCTTGCCCACGCGGTTGTGTACCGTGCCGGTCAGCACCTCCTCGCAGGGGAGGTCGGGCGCGGCCTCTCGCCGCGCCTGCAAAAACGCGAGACACGCCTGCGCGCTGTGCTCGCGCAGCAGGTCGAGCGTCACGGTCTGGCCCTCGCCGCCGCAGCTCGCCGCGCGGGAAATTTCAAAGATCGCCGGGCCGGACACGCCCTTTTCCGTGAACTGCACCTCGCCTGCGCTGCGCGCGCGGATGTCGCGGCCGCGCGTGAGCGTCACGCGCGCGTCGGCGCGCACGCCCTTGAGCGCGCGGGGATAAGTCGGGTCGGTCGTCAGCTGCACGAGCGCGGGGTGCAGCGCCGTGCGCCGGTGGCCCAGACTCTGCAGCAGGGCATACCCGTCGCGCACGCCGCCGGCCTTCGCTCCGGCCGCGCCGCCGCACGCGATGATGACGCGGTCGGCGGAGATGGTCTCCGTTTCCGTCTCGATGACAAAGCCGCGCCCCTGCCGGCGCACGGCCGTCACGGCGTCGCCCGCGCGCAGGGTGATGTTCGGCTGCGCGAGCGCGAAGCGCAGCACGTCCACGACGCTGTTGGCCGCGTTCGAGAGCGGGTATACGCGCCCGCCCGGCTCCGTCACGGTCATGAGCCCGTGCGCGGCGAACCAGTCCAGCGCCGCCGCGGGCGGGAAGGCCGCGAGCGCCGGCGCGGCAAAGTCCGGCTGCGCGCCGTGATAGTTTTCGGGCGCGGCGCCGGTGTTCGTCAGGTTGCAGCGGCCGTTGCCGGTCACGGCGAGCTTGCGCCCCACGCGCGCCTGCCGCTCAAAGAGCAGGATTTCATTTTCGGGTTGCTCGGCGGCGGTCAGCGCGGCCATCATGCCGGACGCGCCCGCGCCGATGACTGCGATCGTCATGGCGATGCTCCGTTTCTATCGTTTCTTTCCTTATTAAACCACACTTTGCCCGCAAATACAAGAAAACGGAGGGGAGTCCCTGCTGTCACGCGCGCAGGCGATGCGGCTTTGCGCTTCTGCTCGACCGGGACTGCCTCTGCCAAAGCCTTCCCCTCAAGGGGAAGGCTTCGAAAGTGCGCAGCAATTCCGGTGGTGCGCCGTGTGTCCGTCCCGCCCCCCCGGCTCCCTTGTGAAAAGGGAGCTGGCAGCCGTAAGGCTGACTGAGGGATTGACACGTCCAAATTTGCACCGCAGCCGGTATCTGCAACCCCTCCGGCAAAAATCGGAGATTTTTGCCACCTCCCCTTACACAGGGGAGGCATCGCCAGAGGGCGATGGCTGTATCTCATACGAGGCGGGCTTTTCCCCTCGGGCACTTTGGGATGGGCTGCCCCCCGCAAGCAAAAACCGGCGGCAGCCAATTTGGCTGCCGCCGGTTTTTCGGGCGTGTGGTCACTTTTTCGGCACGTCGCACTCGGGCATCAGCTCGTCGCTCATGACGGCCAGCACGTGTTCGAACGTCGCCAGCTCCTCGGGCGTGAACCGCTCGTGGATGCGCGCCATCACCGTGTCGATGTAGCTCTGCATGAGGCCGTTGTAGCAGTAGAACTTGTCCGACAGCTTCAGGTGGTATTCGCGCCGGTCGGTGTCGGAGTTCTCTTTGACGATGTAGCCCTTGCGGATGAGACTGTTGACCTTGTAGGTCGCATTGGACTGCGAGATGCCGAGAAAATCCGCAAACTGACCGATGGTCGGCGCGTCGAGCTCGTGGATGACCTCGACGGAGAACGCCTCCATCGCGCTCAGTGAGCCCTCGCGCTCGCGCACCTGCGAAAACAGGCGGCGAAAAAATTGCAGCTTAAACTTCTCGTACACGCTCTGAAAATTCTGCTCCAGCATCGGAAGTTCCCCCCTTACTTCTTTGATTCGCATACATTTTCCTATCTTTTTTACACCAAAGTGACAAAAAAGTAAAGAGCCGGGCGCGGAGAAATTCCCACGTCCGGCAAAATTGAGCAGAAATTAACGTTTCACGGTGCCTTCGGCCCTTCGTCGGGCCTGGCCCCGGCGTCGTCCTCGCCGATGACCTCGCCGGTCGTCTCGACGGCGGTGGCTTCGTCCACAAAGTCGTGCACGGCATTTTTCACGTCCTTGACAAAGACGGCGGCATACACGACGGTGCACAGGTTCTGCACGCCGTCGACGATGAGCGATACGCCCATCATGATCGTGAGCACCTGCTTGCCGTCAAAGGGATTGAACACCAGCAGGATGCCGAGCACCAGGCACACGACCGTGCACACGAGCGTGACCCACCACGAGTGCGCGCCCATGCGCCGCGAATCGACGGCGACCTGCAGCTTGAACACGCTGTCGACGAGCACGAGCAGGCCGATCACGACCGAGAGGATGTCCGTCAGCGCCGGCGCGCGCCAGAGCATGAGCACGCCGAGGATGATGCAGAACAGGCCGACGGCAAAGTCGAACCGGATGGCCACGCCCTCGACTTCGTGGATGAAATAGAGTACGATCTTCATCACGCCGAACACGGCCATGGCAGCGCCGAGGATGCGGCAGATCATGATCAGCGACGTTTCGGGGTTGACGACGAGATAGATGCCGAGCAGCAAAAACATCGCGCTGAGCACGACATAGCTCCACTTGATGCGCTTGAAAACTTTCATGGGATCTCCTCCTTACAGGCCGAGCGGCTCGTCGATGAGCACGACCTCGACCTTGGCCATGTCCATCATCTGTCCCCAGAGCACGAGCAGTGCGTTGCAGCCGCGGCTCTTGCTGCGGCAGTCGAGGCAGCGGCCGGCCTTGTGGCACGGCTGGTCGCCGTCAAAGCGCTGCATGTTCTGCACGGCGGCGGTGTTGCGCGCGCGGGAGAGCGCGCCGTCAAAGTCCGGGCAGATCTTGTTCGTGCCCGCGACGATGTACACCGTCTTGCCGATGCCGTAGACCATGGCGGCGAGGCGGTTGCCGCGGCCGTCGATGTTGAGGATCTGGCCGTCTTCCGTAATGGCGTTGGCGCTGCTGAGGTACACGGGCGCGGTCAGCGCGTGGTCGAGCGTGTCAAACCCCGGCTTGCGCCAGTGCCACCAGACGGTGTTGTGCTCTACCAGCCGGTCGTACAGGCCGATCTGGTCGATGGTCTTGCTGCCGCCGATGCCGACGGTGGTGCCGTCGATCGCGCTGTCGAGATAGTCCGCCGCCTCGCCCGCTGTGGCGAAGTGCTGCACGGCGAAGCCGCGGCCGGTCAGCGCGCGGATGGTTTTTTCGATGTCCATGGGACATGCCTCCATTTTGATATATTCTGCCCTTATCCTACCATCGTCATCCACCGCTGTCAATTTCCTTTGCGGTTGAATCCGGCGGCGCGCTTTGCTATAATGGCGGCAGACAGACACAGAGGGGAGAACCGTTTCATGCAGTTACTTTATGCATTGGCAAAGCTGCGCACACCGTTTTTGGACACGGTGCTCGGCGCGCTCACCAACTGCGGCGGCGAGATCGTGTTCATGGCCGTCGCCATCGTCGTGTTCTGGTGTGTGAGCAAGTCCTGCGGGTACTATATGCTCACGGTCGGCTTCGTCGGCACGATCGTCAACCAGTTTCTCAAGCTGGTGTTCCGCATCCCGCGCCCGTGGGTGAAGGACCCGGATTTCCGCATCGTCGAGAGCGCCCGGGCCGAGGCCACCGGCTACTCGTTCCCGAGCGGGCACACGCAGAACGTCTTTGCCTCCTTCGGCTGCCTCGGCCGCTGGACCAAGCGGACGTGGCTGCGCGTGGTCTGCGCGGTCGTGATCGTGCTCACGGCGTTTTCGCGCATGTACCTCGGCGTACACACGCCGCTGGATGTCGGCGTGTCGTTTGGCATCGGGCTCGTGCTGGTGTTCGCGCTCTACCCGCTCTTTCGCGATATTGACAGCCATCCCAACCGGCTCTACTGGCTCTTCGGCGCCATGGCCGCGCTGGGCCTTGCGTATCTGTTCTTTGCCGAGCTCTGGCCGTTTCCCGCGGACGTGGACGCCGCCAACCTCGCCTCCGGCCGCAAGAACGCCTACACGCTGCTCGGCGCGGTGCTGGGCATGACGTTTTCGTACTGGCTCGACCGGCGGTATGTGCACTTTGACGTGCGCGCCGTCTGGTGGGCGCAGGTGCTCAAGGCCGTGCTCGGTCTCGCCATCACGATCGGGCTGCGCGCCGTGCTCAAGGCGCCGCTGCTCGCGCTGTGCGGCGGGCACAACATCGCAAACTTCATCCGCTATGCGATCATGGTCGTCTTTGCCGCCGGCATCTGGCCGATGACCTTTGGCTGGTTCGGCCGCCTCGGGCGGAACAAACCCGCGCCCGGCACGTCAGTTTGAATTGACTTGCAGTCATAAGTGTGTTACTATTTATAAAGTTATGTAAACATGCCAACACGGACATAAAGAGGTGCGTATCACATGGACAAACACGCATTGGATCCCGCCTGCCTGCTCGGTGACCGGCTGCAGACGCTCTCGCGCGCGGAGCTGACCGCGCTGGCCGAGGCGCTGTGCCGCATCCTGACGGAGCGTGGGACATATCACGGCGGCATCCGCCCGGACAACATCAGCCGTGCCGCAGACGGCACGGTCGGTCTCGGTGCGCCCGCCCGCACGGACACGAAGGACTGGACGACCGAGGAGCTGGAATTCATGGCGCCCGAGGTGTTCTGGAGCGGAACGCGCGACGCCTCGGCCGATGTGTATTCGCTCGGCCTGCTGCTGTATGCGGGTGTGTCGGGCGGCCGTCTGCCGTTTTACCCGGACGACCGTGCGCCGCTGCCCGAGGACCATGCCGAGGCGCTGCGCCGCCGCATGAACGGCGAACCGCTGCCCCCGGCGCGCAAGGCCGGCCGCGGCCTTGCGGAGATCATCGCGCGCGCCGCGCAGTGCAAGCCGGACGACCGCTACGCCACGCCGGCGGAGCTGTGCGCCGCGCTCGAGCAGTATGACGCCGAGCAACGCCGCAATGTGCCGACTGCGCAGGAGATGTTCCATAAGCCGGAGCAGGAGCTCAGCGAGGTCGAGCGCATGATGCTCGCCATCCTCACCGAGGAGGCCGCCGCGCCTGTGCCGGAGGCTGAGCCGGAGATCGCGGCCGAGCCCGAAGCGGAAGCTGAGCCTGACCTGAAGTTTGAGCTGAAGACCGAGGCGGAGGAAGCCCCGGTCATTGAGCCGGAGGCCGGGCCTGAGCCGGAAGCGACCGCAGAGCCTGAGCAGGCCCCGGCCGACGAACCGGAAGCAAAGCCGGAGGAAACCCCGGCCGACGAACCGGAAGCAAAGCCGGAGGAAACCCCGGCTGCCGAACCGGAAGCGAAGCCGGTGGAAGCCCCGGTCACCGAGCCGGAACCGCAGCCCGAGCGCAAGCCCGAACCGCAGCCGCTGCCGAATAAATTCCGCCCCGAAAAGCAGCCTGCCCGGCCGGAGACCCCGGCCAAGCCGCAGCCGCGGCCGGAGCGCAAACCGGAAAAGCCGCCGGTGAAAAAGCCGGAGGCCTACCGTCCCGCCCCGAAAAAGCGCGAGCCGGCCGAGCAGCGCCAGTCGCACAAGGCGGGCATTTTGCTGACCGTGCTCATCATCTGCGCGGCCGTGCTGGCCGTGCTGCTGCTGCGCTCGCTCGGCGTGTTCGGCACGCCCACCACGGCGGAGACCACGCCGACGCCGACCGTCTCCGTTGCCACACCCGCGCCGACCGAGACGCCCACGCCCACCCCGACGCCGAAGCCGGAGCCGACGTATGAAGTCGTCACGGCGGACGTCTCCTGGGCGGACGCTGAAGCGGCGGCCGAGGCCAAGGGCGGCCACCTCGTCGTGATCGACAGCGCCGAGAAGTGGACGCGCGTCGCCCAGCTGGCCGACGAGTCCGGCCTGACCTATGTCTGGATCGGCCTGCACCGCACCGACAGCGGCGAGCTCGCCTGGGTCAGGGACAACGTCGACCCGGTCTACAACTGGGCGTCCGGCGAGCCGTCCGTGCACGATACCAACGGCGCCGCCGAGGATTACGTGCTCATCACGAGAACGTCCAGCGGCTGGTATTATAATGACTGCATCGGCGACCCCGCCGGCCGCTACCCGCAGTTCTACAGCGGCAAGATCGGCTACATCATCGAGATCGACCCTTAAAAACGCAAAAGCTCCCCGGCCGGATGGCCGGGGAGCAATTTTTTGTGCAGTGTTCAGGTCTGCCAGTCGGTGACCGGTTTTCCGTCGCTGTCGGTGAATGTGCCGCAGGCGATCATGATCAGGTCGACCAGCGCGCCGATGCCGAAGCACCCGGCCGTGAGCAGCCAGAGCACGCCCGTGCCGATCTTGCCGACGTAGAAGCGGTGGATGCCGAGCCCGCCGACGAAGATGCACAGCAGCAGCGTAATCAGGCGCGATTTCGGGCTGGCGTTCGGGTCGACGGTCTTCGTCGGCGCCACGGCGCAGCCGCACTTCGGGCAGACGACGGCCTCATCGACCAGCTGCGCGCCGCACTGAGCGCAGTATTTCATGGTGTTTCCCCCTCTTTCGCCGCCGCAGCGGCCGCATTTTCTGTCATGGGACAAGCATAGTGTAACATTTCCTGCGGCAGTTGTCAATTTCCCAACGGGATACATATCCGCCCGTGCAAAAGCAAAACAGAGGAAGCCGGCCACCCGGCTTCCTCTGTTCGTTTTCACGTTATGCTTTGGGACTGAACTGGTCTTTGCCGACGCCGCACAGCGGGCAGACCCAATCTTCGGGGACGGCTTCCCAAGGCGTGCCGGGGGCGACGCCGTTGTCGGGGTCGCCGGCTGCGGGGTCGTAGACGTAGCCGCAGATGTCACAGACGTATTTCATGGCTGTGTCTCCCGTTGCAGTGATTACTCGCCGAAGTAGCGCTTGAGCAGACCCTCGAAGGCCTTGCCGTGGCGGGCTTCGTCGCGGGCCATCTCGTGCACGGTGTCATGGATCGCGTCGAGATTGTACTGCTTGGCCAGCTTTGCGAGCTGGAACTTGCCGTCGGTCGCGCCGTTCTCGGCATCAACGCGCATCTCGAGGTTCTTCTTCGTGCTGTCGGTGATGACCTCACCGAGGAGCTCGGCGAACTTCGCGGCGTGCTCGGCCTCCTCGTGCGCGGCCTTCTCCCAGTACAGGCCGATCTCCGGATAGCCCTCGCGGTGCGCCACGCGCGCCATGGCCAGATACATGCCGACCTCGGAGCACTCGCCCTCGAAGTTGGCTCTCAGACCGTCGACGATCTCCTTCTGCACGTCGGCCGGAACATCGGAACCGAACGCTTTGCCCACGCCGACGACATGCTCGGCAGCCCAGGACTTCTCAGCCTTCTGCTCGATGAACTTGGAGCCGTCAACATGGCACACCGGGCACTCGACCGGCGGCTGCTCGCCTTCGTAAACGTAACCACAGACACTGCAAACCCATTTTTTCATTGTAAGTTCCTCCTGATGTTTTTTGATTTCGATTGTTGGTTGTTTTATTCGGAAGCGGATCCCTTGCCCGCTTGCTGACAAGTCTTGCACAGCCCCGTGAACGTGATGCTGCACCCGAGCACCTGCGCGTCCGTCACGCTCTGGGCGAGGGCACACAGCTGCGTCTCCGGCTTACCGGGCAGCGGCACGTCGATGACGCGGCCGCACTGCGCACAGTGCAGGTGTGCGTGGGGCTCCGTGCGGGCGTCGAACCGCTCCTGCCCGCGGAACACGCCGACGCTCATCGCGTCGCCCTCTTCGGCGAAGAGGCTCAGGTTCCGGTACACCGTGCCGAGGCTCAGGTCGGGATAGTCCGGCTTGAGCTGCTGATACAGCTCCTGCGCGGTGGGGTGGGCGGTCGTCGCTGCGAGGGCTTCGAGGATGACCTGCCGCTTTTTGCTGTTTTTGCGTGTGGGCAATCGAAGCACCTCCTTGCAAATCAGTAACAAGAATTATTACTGATATGAAGATACCACAGAGATTCACATTTGTAAAGCCCTTTTTGCGAATGATTCTCAAAATTGTACAATCTGCTGCATTTTCCGCGCTCTGTTTCGGCATTTGTGCGCAAAATGATCGGCCGCGCGGTGTCCGCGCGGCCGGAGGGGAGGCGTAAACTTGCGCATAAGCGCGGCAGGCGTGCAATACCGGCGGCGCTGGAGGTGGCCGATACACTTTTGCCTCTTCCGCCGTGGCGCCGGTCGAGCGGTGCAGAAACGGAATTACCATAGTGCGTGACGTCAGGAAACACCTCTTCCGCCTCGCGCTGCTCGGCACCTTCTCCTCAAGGAGAAGGCTTGGGGTGCGCGTTGGTCACGCGGTGTGCCGCCTTATCTCCGGCAGACGTTGGCCGTGATGCCGCACAGCGCCTGCGCGCACTCCATGTCCCACTTGCCCGAGCGGGCGATGTCGTCGATCGAGAGAATGCCCGCGAGCTTGCCGCCCTCGGTCACGGGCAGACGGCGCACCTGCGCTGCGCGCATGGTCTCCATCGCGCGGCGGATGTCCGCGCCGGCCTCGACCGTCACGGGGTCGCGCGACATGATGCTGCGCACAGTCACGGCGCCCGGGTCGCCCCCGGACGAGACGCAGCGCACCACGATGTCGCGGTCGGTGAGCATCCCGGCGAGCGTGCCGTCGTCCTCGCACACGGGCAGCGCGCCGATGCCGCGCATGCGCATCAGCCGCGCGGCGGCGATGACCGGCTCGTCCGGATGCGTCACGGCGGCAGCGCCCGTCATGTAATTGCGTACCTGCATGAAACCACCCCCTTTGGCCGGAAGCTCCGTCTGCGGAGATTCTCGCCCGCCGGGGGCGGTTTTATACCTATTATAATATGTCGCACCGTGTCGGGTCCGGTCACTGCACGAGCCGGACGAGCGCCGTCCCCGCGCTCTCGCCGAACAGGCGCACGGCGCGCGTGGCCTCCTGCAGCGTGTTGCCGCTGCTGCCGACCTCGATGATGAGCGACCCGCGCGTGAGGTGCTGGTTGTAGCGCTCGTTGACGAGCGTGATCGGCCGCATGAGCGTCGGGTGCGCGGCATTCACCGCGTCCTGCAGGTACACCGCCAGGCGCAGATTCTCCTCCCAGTACGGGTGGTAGAGGCCCGAGGCGTTTGTGCCCACGAGCAGCATCACCTGCGAGCACGCGGCGTCGGGCAGCTCGGCCACGGTCTTGTAGACCACGCTGTCTGAGCACAGCGCGTCGCGGTGCAGGTCGATGACGATGCGCAGGCTCGGGTATTGGCTCAGGTACGCCTGCACGGCCGCGCCCGAGCGGTTGTAAGAGCCGGTGTAGCTCGGGTAGTCGTAGATCGTCCGGTTGTGCAGCACCTGCAGCCCGGCGGCCTCGAGTGTGTCGGCCAGCACGTCGCCCACGTGCACGATATTATAATTGGTGTCCTCGGTGCGGCACGTGTCGCTCGCGGGGTAGAGGTCGCGCCCCGCGGGGGTGAAGGCCTCACTCGCGTGCGTGTGCATGATGAGGATCTGCGGCTCGCCCGCCGGCAGCACGACGGCCGGGCCCTGCTGCAGCAGCGCGGCCGCGTCGACCGCGATGTCCGTCTCGTTTTTGATGCTCAGCCCGCCCGCGATGCTCGTCGCCACGATCGGCAGCCCGTCGGCCGTCGTGGTCGGGGCGTCCTCGTCGGTGTCGGCGTCCGTGGTGGGGGCGGGTGTCGCCTCCGGCGCGGGCGTGGCCGCGCTGAGCGCCGCCGCTGCCTCCGGCGTGGGGGACGCGTCCACCGGCGGCGCACCCAGCTCCATGCGCACCGATGCCAGAAGCAGCTGCTCCGGGTCGAGCCAGAGCCGCAGCCTGTCCGCGAGCGGTGCGCCGCCCGCCGCGGCCGATGCGATCTGCAGACCGAACACGGTCAGCCCCACACAGGCCAGTTTTTGCCGCAGCGTCATATCTGCTCACCTCCGATCAAGTTCTCCACAATATATATGGTTTCGGGGGTGGAATTATGTCACCGCATCTGCTATACTGGGAGCAGAAAAAATTTAGAGGAGGCGTCGTCATGACGATCACATACCGGCCGAAGGGCGTCTGCTCCCGCCTGATGCGGGTGGAGGTGGAGGACGGAATTATCCGCCAAGTTGAGGTGCAAGGGGGGTGCAGCGGCAACCTGCAGGGCATTTCGCGGCTCCTGGTGGGGATGCCGGTGCAGCAGGCCATCGAGCGCATGGAGGGCGTGCGCTGCGGCGGCAAGCCGACCTCCTGCCCGGACCAGCTCGCCAAGGCGCTGCGTCAGGCGCTGTGAGGCGGGAAAAAGATTAACATAATTCTTTCAAATAATAAAAATAGTTGACATAATGCAAGTTTGCAAGAATTTTTTGCGAACTTGCATCTTTTTATTTTCGTCACTTTGCGTCGAATCGCCGCGTTTGGTCAAAGTAAACAACACAATTTCTTGTGTAGAATAACGTCACATAACGCTATATTTTGTAGTTTACGCAAATTTTTGTGGATATTATTCAGAACTTAAAAACATGCTTTGTGCAATTTGCCGATTGCGTGCGGTTTGAAAAATGAATATAATTATCCGTAACGGGGCAAGGTGCCGTATCACGAACGCGCCCGCTGGGTGCGTGGATTGAAATGTTTTGCGCCCGCTGCACCCGAGAACAAAACGGCAAAGGAGGCTGCACGTCATGAATCGAACCAAGAAAGCGGGCCTGTCCGTGAAGTCGGGCCTGTCGCTGATGTGCATCGTCTGCCTGCTTTGCGGCTTATTGTGCGGATTTTTCTGGCTCGCCGGTGAAAACTCGGCGCTGGCCGCCGGACCGGACGGCAGCGCGCTGGCGGCAAAGGCGGTCGTGAGCGGGGACGCGTCCCTGGCCGCGCCCGAGCGCGGCGAGAAGCTCGCGGTGCAGGCCGCCGCGCAGGCGACCTCGCCGGTCGTGCGCACGGTCGCCGTCGGCATGGACGCCGGCGACTACACCGAGACCGTCGCCTGCGACTACACGCCCGTGTACGTGGACGACCGCTTCGGCGGCTATTGCTACGTGCTCGATGATGCGGTCTGGCTCCCGGCGGATGCGTTTGCCGAGATGCTCGGCCACGAGAGCGACACGGTCACCGACGGCGACACCGAGACCGTTACGGTCGACGGTGCGGACATCACGGCGACCTACGGCGCGATGTATTACACGGCCAACGGCCGCTGCTTCTACGCGCCCGACGGCGTGTATGCCCTCGACGGGGAAGTGGTGCTGCCGCTGGCGGATCTGGAGAAGATCTTCGGCGTCACGGCCGCGTTCAGCGCGGACCATACCAGCCTGCGTGTCGACGCGTCGGAGCAGGCGCTGCTCGAGAGCGGCGAGAGCTATTACGGCGCGCGCGATGTCTACTGGCTCAGCCACATCATCAATGCCGAGGCCGGCAATCAGCCCATGGACGGGCAGATCGCGGTCGGCAATGTCGTGCTCAACCGCGTGGCGGATGAGCGCTTCCCCAACAGCGTCAAGGAGGTCGTGTTCGACCGGCGCGGCGGCGTAGCGCAGTTTTCGCCCACGGCCGACGGGCGCATCAGCCTCACGCCGGACGAGGACGCCGAGCTCGCGGCGAAGCTCGCCTTCGAGGGGTACGACCCGGTGGGCGAGAGCCTGTACTTCATCAATCCCTCGGCATGCAACGCCTCGTGGTTCAATAGCCGCCTGACCTACACGGCCACGATCGGCGACCACGTCTTTTACGCATAATAGCTGCACAGACAGCATTTCCGCCCGCACGGAGCCCCGTGCGGGCGGTTTTTTGTGCCGTCACGCGCCATGGTGATCCCGTTGCCGCGTCCGCTCGACCGGTGCCAGGCCTTCTCCCTGCCGGAGCGGTCGGAGCGTGCAGCCTTCTCCTTGAGGAGAAGGTGGCGGGCTTGGCTCGCCGGATGCGGTGGAAAGGCCGCGGTTTTTTCCCATAGCCGCCGGTCATGCCGCCCATGCCCGCCCGGGGCTGGACGCGCGGGGGAGAATGTGATAAGATGGCCGCAACCAATCATTTTCGGAGGCAAGCATGGACGAACTTCTGCGCGCGGGCTTTGCCGCGCTGGGCCTGCCGCTCGATGCGGCGGCGCTGGCCCGCTTTCAGACATATTACACGCTGCTCGACGAGCGCAGCAAAGTCATGAACCTGACGGCCATCCACGGCGAGACGGACGTGGCGCAGCTGCACTTTCTCGACTCGGCCGCCCTGCTGACGGTCGAGCCGCTTGCCGGCAAGTCGGTCATCGACGTCGGCACCGGCGCGGGCTTTCCCGGCCTGCCGCTGAAGATCGCGCAGCCGGACATCTCGCTCACGCTGCTCGACAGTCTCGATAAGCGCGTGCGCTTTCTCGGCGACGTCTGCGCCGCCACCGGCCTCGCGGACGTGACGTGCCTGCACGCGCGCGCCGAGGAGGCGCCGGAGCTGCGCGGGCAGTTCGACGCGGCGGTCTCGCGCGCGGTCGCGCGGCTGTACCTGCTGTGCGAGTTGTGCCTGCCGTTCGTGCGCACGGGCGGGGTGTTCCTCGCCATGAAGGGGCCGGACTGCGCCGAGGAGCTCGACGAGGCGCGCGGCGCCATCCGCAAGCTCGGCGGCACGTACGAGCGCACGGTGCGCTACACCATCCCCGGCACGGACGTGACGCACAGCGTCGTCGTCATCCGCAAGACGGCGCCCACGCCGCCGAAGTATCCCCGCCGCTGGGCGAAGATGCAGAAGGAACATTTGTAAAGCAGAAAACACGCCCGACGCGGATGCGTCGGGCGTGTTCCGTATTTCGATGTTGTGCGCTCAGTCCAGCACCTGCGCCAGCACGGCCAGCAGCGCGTCGACCTGCGCGTCCGTCGTGGCCCACGAGGTCACAAAGCGCACGGCCTGGTGCGCCGCGTCCACGCGGGCGGTCGTGTAAAACGCGACCTGCTCCTGCAGCCGCGCGATCTGCGCGTCCGACAGGATGGGGAAGATCTGGTTCGTCGGCGAGGGCACGTACATCGGCACATTGCGGTCCGTGAGCGCGGCGGCGATGCGCTGCGCCTGTGTGTCGGCGTGCCGGCCCATGTCGAGCCAGAGGTCGCGCGCCATTGCGGCGGCGAACTGCACGCCGAGCAGGCGGCCCTTGGCGAGCATGGCGCCATTGCGCTTCATCGCGCGGCGGAAGCCCGGCTTGAGCGCGTCGTTGACGATGACCATCGCCTCGCCGAAGAGCAGGCCGTTTTTCGTGCCGCCGATGTAAAACGCATCGCACAGCTGCGGCAGGTCCTCCGGCTGCAGGTCATTGCCCGCGGCCGTGAGCGCCTGCGCCAGCCGCGCGCCGTCAAGGTAGAGGTACATGCCGTGCGCATCGCACGCCGCGCGCAGGGCGGTCAGCTCCGCTTTCGTGTAGACGGTGCCGAGCTCCGTCGCGTCGGACACGTACGCCATGCGCGGCAGCACCATGTGCTCGTCGTACACGCCCGGCGTGTCGCAGTGCTGCGCGGCGGCGTCCGCGATGGCGGCGGGGGTGAGCTTGCCGTCCGTGCCGGGCATGGCGATTACCTTGTGGCCGGTGGCCTCGATGGCCCCGGTCTCGTGCACGTTGATGTGGCCGGTATCGGCCGCAACCATGGCCTCCCACGGGCGCAGGAAGGCGGCCGCGGCGAGCTGGTTTGTCTGCGTGCCGCCGACGAGAAAGTGCACGTCGGCCTCCGGGCAGGCGAAGCGGGCGCGGATGGCGTCGGCCGCGCGGCGGCAGTCGTCGTCGAGTCCGTAGCCCGGTGTGGCGCGGAGGTTCGTGTCGCACAGGGCACGCAGCACGTTCGGGTGGGCGCCCTCGGAGTAATCGTTCTGGAAGCGGAGCATGGCGGATTTCCTTTCGTTCGGACAAAATTCGGCACGCTGCGCGTGCCGCCGGGGTTATGATAAGCCCCGGCGGCGGAGGTTGTCAATGGATTGCGCCGCTTTTTCGGTGGCTGCACTTCGGATGCGCGTCTGTTGTGCCCGTCAGATGAGAGACGCATGACCGGAACGGCTGCCAATGCCTCCCCTGTGTAAGGGGAGGTGGCGCGGCGCTTTGCGCCGTGACGGAGGGGTTGCAGATACCGCTTTGGTGCGAGATTTTACGTATCAATCCCTCAGTCAGCCTGACGGCTGACAGCTCCCTTTACACAAGGGAGCCAAGAAAAAAGCCGGCAGCTTTCGCTGCCGGCCAGCCCGCCAATGCCGTGTGAGCCCAGTTACAACCTGCACAAGAAGGCAGGTGGGTCGCCTCTCTGCTGTTTCTCTGCTTCCAACGTCCAACCGGCATCTTTCAGCCGGCCGGGAGGCCTGCAATCCGCAGCGGAAGTTCTGGCATCCCTTATCAGAGATGTGGGTTTAAATGGGCTCCGAGCACCCGATCGTGCTCCACGCACACAGCAGGACTTATTCCCATGCTATGCGCCGCGCGGGAACTTATTCCTCCGCGCCGTCGTCAGAATCCTCGTCCTCGTCGGCGAAGATCTCTTCCATATAATAATTGTACACCTTGTCCAGCTCGTCGTCATCGTCGATGGAGCCGAAGAGCTCCTCGCCGTTTTCCTCCATGATCTTGAGCAGGATGATGCCGAAATCGGGGTCGTCCTCGTCCATGTCGGCGGGAAGCGCCGCGAGGTAGTCCTGACCGTCGAGCTCAAACTCGTTGAGAATTTCCAGCTCGAACTCGTTGCCTTCCTCGTCCTCGATCGTCAGATAATCGCTGCCGAATGCTTCACTCATCGGGGTGTCCTCCAGTCGTGATCGTGTTCTGGTTTCAGTGTACCCCATCCGGCGTGTAAAATCAAGTCCTTTTACGACCCTAGATCCTCCAGCAGCAGCAAAAGCTGCTCCTGACTGCCGACGGTGATGCCGCCGCGCAGCAGCTCCTGGTCGGCGCGGCGCAGCCCGGCAACCTCGATGCCCGTCACCTGCAGGGGTTTGCGGTCGGCGTCGGAGGCGAACACGCTCACATAGCCCTCGTAATCCCGCAGGATATATTCCGCCTGCGCGCCGTCGTAGGACGTGGCCGGCGCGGCCGCGCCCGGCCGCTGCAGGGAAGACATCGCCGCCCCCGCGACGAACGGCGACACGGCGCACAGCGCCGTCACGACCGTCAGTGCCAGCGTTCGTTTCATATACCTCGCTCCTTTCACCGGAAAGTTTGTCCAACGCGCGCGCATTTCATACCCGCGGGACAAAAATGCGCGAAAGACTATCCCCGGTTGACAGAGTGTGTTATAATATCATTTAACCGTTTTTATGCGCTGAATATCGACCGGGTTTTTGACCCGATAATGTGTATTATCAGGGAGGTGCGTCACTGCCTATGGCAAAACGACCGAAACCATCATCAACCGCCCCGCGCGCGGCCCAGGCTGCGGATGCGACCGTGAGCGTCGCGGGGGCGATCCTGCGCGTGCTCGGCACGATCCTGCTGATCGTGCTCGTCACGGGGCTGCTGTTTTTGTGCATCTTCGCGTACTATGTGAAAAACTGCCTGTCCACGGACCTCGACGTGCAGCTCTCGGACTTCACGGTCTCGCTCTCGAGCTCGATCCTGTATGAGGACGCCGACGGCAACTGGCAGAACCTCACGAACCTCTCGAGCACGGAAAACCGCGTCTGGGTCGATTATGCCGACATCCCCAAGGACATGGAGCACGCGGCCGTCGCCATCGAGGACAAGCGCTTTTACAAGCACAAGGGCGTCGACTGGTACCGCACGACCGGCGCGTTCATCAACATGTTCCTGTCGATGAAAAACGACTTCGGCGGCTCGACCATCACACAGCAGCTCATCAAGAACCTCACCAAGCAGGACGATATCACCGTGCAGCGCAAGCTGCTCGAGATCTTCCAGGCGCTCGAATTTGAGAAGTCCTATGATAAGGAAGAGATCATGGAGTGGTACCTGAACATCGTCTACTTCGGCGAGGGGTGCAACGGCGTCTACACTGCCGCCGAGACCTACTTCGGCAAGGAGCCGAAGGACCTCACGCTCGCCGAGTGCGCGAGCATCATCGGCATCACGAACAACCCCTCGAAGTACGACCCCTTCATCAGCCGCGAGAACAATAAGACCCGGCAGGAGACCATCCTCAAGCAGATGTACGAACAGGGCTACATCTCGAAGGAGCAGTACGATGAGGCCATGGCGCAGGAGCTCGTGTTCGTGCGCAGCGAGTCCGAAGAGAGCACCCAGACCATCTACAGCTACTATGCCGAGGCCGTCATCAACGACGTGCTCAACGACCTCGTCGAGCAGAAGGGCGTCAGCCGCGACACGGCGCGCACGCTGCTCTATTCCGGCGGCTATCAGGTCTATTCCTGCTACGACGCGAGCATCCAGCAGGCGATCGACGACGTCTATACCGACCTCGACAACATGCCGCAGCGCCCGTCGGCCTCCGGCCAGCAGTTCGAGTCCGCCATCGTCATCATGGACCCCTACACCGGCGAGATCAAGGGCATGTCCGGCGGCACCGGCAAAAAAACCATCAACTTCGGCACGAACCGGGCCACGCAGTCCAAGCGCCCGCCCGGATCGTCCATCAAGCCGATCGCGACCTACGGCCCGGCCATGGAGCTCGGCCTCATCACGCAGTACACGCAGGTCAACGACGCGGCGGACATCAAGCTCTCCGGCACGAGCTGGTATCCGAAGAACTCCGGCGGCGGCAACTACGGCGTCGTCACCATCCGCGAGGCGCTGCAGCGCTCGCTCAACACCGTCTCCGCGCAGATCCTCGACAAGCTCACGCCGCGCGCGTCGTATGAGTTTTTGAAGGACAAGCTCGGCGTCACGAGCCTTGCCGAGTCCGACTGCGACTACGCGCCGCTCGCCCTCGGCCAGCTCACGAACGGCATCACCGTCCGCGAGATGACGCAGGCGTACTCCGCCTTCGTCAACGACGGCGTGTTCACCTACGGCCGCACGTATTCGTATGTCAAGGATTCCAGCGGCGAGGTCGTGCTCGAGAATCCCGCGCGCACGATCGTGGCCTTCAAGGCCAACACCGCGTGGAACATGGCCGACATGCTCTGCAACGCCGTCAACAGCGGCACCGGCACCGAGGCCCGCCTGACCGGCATGCCCGTCGGCGGCAAGACCGGTACGACCACCAATAACTGCGACCGCTGGTTCGTCGGCTTCACGCCGTACTATGTGGCCGCCGTCTGGACCGGCTATGATATGCCGGAGTATATGAACTTCTCCGGCAACCCCGCCGCCCAGATCTGGAAGCTCGTCATGGACCCGATCCATAAGGATCTGCCGACCAAGAGCTTCCCGACGCCGACCATCGGCGCGCCGACCGGCATTTTCGGCAATTTCTCCGGCCAGTCGCAGGACACCGGCGGCGATGCCGACGCCGGCTGAGCCGCGCGCAAACGCTTTGCCACATCGCGTGTCCCCGCGCCGAAACGACAGCGCGGGGCGCACGGTGTTGACAAAAAGATTGAAATGTGTTACAATTCGAAAACAGTGGTATCGGAGGTGTATCTCATTGGCAGCAAAATCGACCGAACTGTGCTACAAAGGCCATCCGCTGCGCCGGAAAGACAACCTGCTCTATTACGGCAGCATGGCCGACAAGTACATCATTATGATGCAGATCCTCGACACGAAAAAGGTCAAGGACCTCGACGTGGCGACGCGGGTCTCCGTGCAGCTTCAGCTCACCGACCCGGATCTGAAATCCCGCGACCGTGTGGTCAAAAAGACAGAAAAGGACGGCCTCTACAACGCCATGGACGTGGCGGCTGTGTGGCTGGACCGCGCGCTCGCGAATAACTAAGCAAAGGATGATTCTATGGCGAAACGATTTCTGAAAACAGCCGTTGTTTCCGCGCTCTTCGCGCTCACGCTGGCCGTTTCGGCTTCCGCGGCGAGTGCCGGCGGCGCAACGACGACGACGGCCGTCAACTTCCGAACGGGCGCCGGAACGAATTACGGCATTATCTCCACGCTCCCGGCAGGCACCCACGTCGTGGTGTCCTCGCAGTCGAGCGGCGGCTGGGCCACGGTGGTCTATAACGGCACCGTCGGCTACATATCTTCCGATTACCTCAAACGCGCCAATGAAATGGATGCCAGCTTCGGCACCGGCACGATCGACGGCAGCTACGTGCGCATGCGCTCCGGCGCGAGCACGAGCAGCTCCATCCTCGGCACCTACAACTCCGGCACGACCATGACGGTCACCGGCGTCAGCGGCGCCTGGTACAAGGTCAGCTACAACGGCACCGCCGGCTACGTCCACTCGGACTATGTCTCGCTCTCGGGCGTGACGTCGAGCGGCGGCAGCACGGCCGGCTCCAACGGTTCGGTCAAGGGCAGCGATGTGCGCATGCGCTCCGGCCCGGGCACGAACTACTCCATCCTCGGTACCTACCAGAACGGCACGGCCCTGACCGTGACCGGCACGGAAAACGGCTGGTCGAAGGTCACCATCGGCGGCGTGAGCGGCTACATCCGCTCGGACTACGTCTCCGGCGGCGGGGCCGACAGCAAGGCCGGCTACATCAAGGGCACCGGCGTGCGCATGCGCTCGGGTGCGAGCACGACCAGCTCCATCCTTGGCGTGTACAACACCGGCACGCAGATGACCATCACCGGCGAGAGCGGCAACTGGTACAAAGTCAGCTACAGCGGCAAGGACGGCTATGTCTGCAAGGACTACATGACCACGACCAAGCCCAATAACGGCGGCGGCTCCACGAGCCAGACCGGCTACATCAAGGGCAACGACGTGCGTCTGCGTTCCGGCGCCGGCACGAACTATTCCATCCTCGGCACGTACAACAACGGCACGCCGCTGACCATCACCGGCACGAGCGGCAACTGGACGGCCGTCACCATCAACGGCGTCAAGGGCTATGTCAACAGCGCCTACGTCACCACCACGAAGTCGGACGGCGGCAATACCGGCGGCAGCACGCCCAGCGGCTCCATCGGCGAGACCATCGTCGCCACGGCCAAGCAGTACATGGGTGCGCCGTATGTCTACGGCGGCATGAGCCCCTCCGGCTTTGACTGCTCCGGCTTTGTCAACTACGTGTACAAGCTCTGCGGCTATTCCATGAGCCGTGTGGCCAGCAGCATCTACAACAACAACGGCACCTATGTCGAGAAGGCCAACCTCCAGCTCGGCGACCTGGTGTTCTTTGCGAGCAACAGCTCCAGCATCGGCCACGTCGGTATCTACATCGGCAACGGCCAGTTCATCCACAGCAGCTCCGGCGCAGGCTGCGTCGTTATCAGCGACCTGAGCTCGAGCTACTACCTGAGGAACTACGTGGGCGCCAAGCGCATCGCGGGTTAACAGGCGCTTTTTGTCCCCCGGCGAACAACCGGGGGACATTTTTTATCCTTGCGGTATGGCCGGGAATATGGTACATTGAGGAAAATCATTTGTGTGTGTGAAAGGGCAGGTGAAGCCAATGCAGTGTCCCTACTGCGGACGAGATATCCCGGATGATGCGCGCTGGTGCCCCTACTGCGGGGGTGAGCAGGCGCCGCCGGAAGCGCGGCAGGACGAAAACATCCCGCCGGACGGCTGGCAGGACGACTCCGCCACCGGCTGGCAGGACCCCGCTCCTGCCGGTGACTGGGATGATGAAGCCGAGCCGCAGGACGATCCCTGGGCCGACGATGCGCCGGTGCCCGGCTGGGAGGAGGATGCGCCGTATGACCCCGCGCCGGAGGACAAGGACGCGCCGCGCAGCAAGACGCTGCTCATTGCGATCTTTGCCGCGCTCGGCGTGGCGCTGATCGTGCTGCTCATCGCGCTCAACGTCAAGCCCAAGCCGAAGGACCCGGCTGCGGCCGTGACCCCGGCCGTGACGGCGACGGTGGAGCCGTCTGCTGCGCCGACCCCGACACCGAGTCCCACCCCGACCCCGACGCCGAGCCCCGCGCCGACGCCTTCCGCCGGCGGCTACATCCTGCCGGACAGCGCCGCGCGCCTGCTCACGCGCTCGGACGTGGCGGACCTCACGTGGGAGCAGTGCTGCCTTGCCCGCAATGAAATTTTTGCGCGCCACGGCCGCATCTTCCAGACGCCGCAGATCGCGGCCTATTTCGAGGCCCAGAGCTGGTACCACGGCACGGTGCCCGGCGCGTCGTTCGATAACAATTCGCTCACGCCGACCGAGCGCGCGAACGCCGACTTCCTCGCAAATTACGAGACCGCCACCTGGGGCCGCTCGTACTATTGAGCCGACGAGAATCGCTTCGCCGGGTTTTCAAATGAATCGGAAAACAGAAAAAAATCTCCGCAGCTTCGGCTGCGGAGATTTTTTGTGGCTGCCCAAAACGTATGCACATACGCAGCGAGATGGAGCAGCAGGGGAGCTCGAGGGGGCAAGGCCCGCCTTGAATGAGATTTTTTTTTACGATGTTCCAATCACACGTTCGTCCCGGCGACGGCGGCGCGCAGGGCGTCGGTGCGGTCGGTGTCCTCCCAGCGGACGCCGAGCTCCTCGCGGCCCATGTGGCCGTAGGCGGCGAGCTGCCGGTAGATCGGGCGGCGCAGGTCGAGGTCGCGGATGATGGCCGTCGGCCGCAGGTCGAACACCTGCTGCACGGCAGCGGCGATCTGCGCGTCCGGCACGGTGCCGGTGCCCTGCGTGTCGATGAGCACGCTCACAGGCTCGGCCACGCCAATGGCATACGCCAGCTGCACGAGGCAGCGGTGGGCCAGCCCGGCCGCCACGATGTTCTTGGCCACGTAGCGCGCGGCGTAGGCGGCGCTGCGGTCGACCTTCGTCGGGTCCTTGCCGGAGAACGCGCCGCCGCCGTGCGGGGCACTGCCGCCGTAGGTATCGACGATGATCTTGCGGCCGGTCAGGCCGGAGTCGGCCTGCGGGCCGCCGACGACGAAGCGGCCGGTGGGGTTGATGAGATAGCGGGTGTCGCTATCGAGCAGCTCGGCCGGGATGGTCGGGCGGATGACGAGCTCGATCATGTCCTCGCGCAGCTTTGCCATGTCCACTTCCGGGGCGTGCTGCGTGCTGAGCACGACGGTGTGCACGCGCACGGGGCGGTTCTGCTCGTCGTACTCGACCGTGACCTGCGTCTTGCCGTCTGGCCGCAGATAGTCGACCAGACCCTGCTTGCGCACGGCGGTCAGGCGCTTGGCCAGCTTGTGGGCCAGTGAAATGGGCAGCGGCATGAGCTCCGGCGTCTCGTCGCAGGCGAAGCCGAACATCATACCCTGGTCGCCCGCGCCGTTGTCGAGCGCGCTGTCGCCGGTCTCCTTGCTCTCGAGCGACTGGTCCACGCCGAGGGCGATGTCCGCGCTCTGCTCGTCGATGTTCGTGATGACGGCGCAGGTCTCGCAGTCAAAGCCGTACTTCGCACGGTCGTAGCCGATCTCACGCACGGTCTGGCGCACGACCTTCGGGATGTCCACGTAGCAGTCGGTCGTGATCTCGCCCATGACGTTCACGACGCCGGTCGTGACCGTGCACTCGCAGGCGACGCGGCCGTTCGGGTCCTGCGCCAGAATGGCGTCGAGAATCGCGTCGGACACCTGGTCGCAGATCTTGTCGGGATGTCCCTCCGTGACGGATTCGGATGTAAAGAGATGATGAGCCATTGGTTAAATTCCTCGCTTTCTGTTGAGCCGGGGCAAAGAAACAAGCGCCCCGACAGCCGACGGAGCGCTTGGAAAAGGCGAAGATCCTCATCTCTCGATTTGCACCGCCGGATTTGGCACCTTGCAGGTCACTGCAGGTTGTCGGGCTTCACAGGGCCGGTCCCTCCGCCACTCTTGATAAGGCTGTTAAATTGTAAAGCACATTATACGCGCTTTTGCGCGCTTGTCAAGACCAAATTTCGGCTTTTTCGTCAGTTGTTGCGCAGCCAGATCCACAGCCGCCGCCACCACGGCAGCTTTTTCTTTGGCTGGGGCGGGGCAGGGGGCGCGGATTTTGCGACGGTGCGCCCGGCGAAGTACGTGTGCAGGTACGTCTGGCTCACAAACGGCTCGCCCGTCGGGTCGGGGCGGAGGTAGCTGCCGTCCGGCTGCATGATCCATGCCTGCCGGTTGTCGCGCCGCATGGCACTGAGCACCTCAAGCACCTCGGTGCGCGCGTTCGGGTCGGTCACGGCGGTGAAGGCCTCGATCCGGCGCATGGTGTTGCGCTCGAGCAGGTCGCCCGAGCCGATGAACACCTCCTGTGCGTCCCCGCGGCCAAAGACGAAAATGCGCTCGTGCTCCAGATACCGCCCGATGATGCTGCGCACCGCGATGTGCTCCGTCCGTCCGGGCACGCCCGGCCGCAGGCAGCAGATGCCGCGCACGAACAGCTCCACCTCCACGCCCGCCTCGCTCGCGCGCACGAGCCGCGCCATGATGTCCGCGTCGTTCATGGAGTTGACCTTGATGCCGATGTAGCCGTCCGGGCCGAGGCGCGTCTGCGCGTCGATGTGCGCCAGCAGCTGCGGCTTGTAGCCCTCCGGCGCGACCCAGAGCGCCTCCGTCTCGCCGGCGGTCTCGCCGCGCGCGAGCCGGTCGAACGTTTTCGCCGCGTCGCGCCCGATGGCAGGGTCGCTCGTCAGGAGCATGAGGTCGGTGTACTGCTCGGCGGTCTTTTCGTTGTAGTTGCCGGTGCCGACCTGCGTGTAGTAGCAGATGCCGCCGGGGCAGCGCCGCGTGATGAGGCACAGCTTCGTGTGCACCTTGTATTTGGTCAGGCCGTAGAGGATGTCGCACCCCGCATCCTCGAGCATGCGCGAGTAGTCGATGTTGCTCTGCTCGTCAAAGCGGGCGCGCAGCTCGAGCAGGCACTGCACCTGCTTGCCGTGCTCGGCCGCGTAGGCCAGCGCCGCCGCGATGCGGCTGCTGCCGGCGAGCCGGTAGAGCGTGATCTTGATCGACACGACGTCCGGGTCGTCCGCCGCCTCGTACAGCAGGTCGACAAACGGGTTGATGCTCTGATACGGCAGCGCGAGCAGCAGGTCGTGCTGCGCGAGATAGGCAAAGTAGTCGCCCTTTTGCAGCGCCACGTTTTTGGCCGGCGGCACCTCGGGACATGTCAGCCCCGCGAGGTCAAACTCCCCCGGCATCGCCAGCACGAACGACAGGTCCGCCGGCGCGCTCGTCACGAACAGCTGCCGCTTCGGCAGCCCGAGCAGGTCGCGCGCGAGCGCGCGCATCTCGTCCGAGACGCGGCCCTGCACCTGTGCGCGCACCGGCTCGAGCCGGCGGCGCCGCCGCAGCAGCCGCTCCATCACGGCGCGCAGGTCCGCGTCGCACCCGTCCATGATGTCGCGCACGGAGATGTCGGCGTTGCGCGTCACGCGCACGATGGCCGTCTCGCGCACGCGCCGCTCGCCAAAGAGCAGGGGGGCAAAGTGCGCCACCAGCGGCGCCGTGAGCGCGAGCTTCTGCACGCCGTCGACCGTGAGCTTAAAAAACTTCGGCAGCTGCGTCGTCGGCACCAGGCCCGCGCCGCCGCGCTTGCCCGCAAAGCGCACGAGCACATACTGCTCGCGGTTGCGCAGAAACGGCAGCGGGTGCTCGGCATCGAGCACCTGCGGGCTCAGCAGCGGGCGCAGCGCGTCAAACCGCCGCCGCAGCAGCACCTCGTCCGCCTCGTCGAGCCGGTCGAAGTCCAGGATCTCCACGTGCTGCTTTGCCAGCGCCGCCGTCACCCTGCGCCAGAGCGTCTCGAAGTCTTTTTGCTGCCGCGCCGTCTCGTCATAGATCGCGCGCAGCTGCTCGCGCGGCGTCAGGCCCGTGACGGTCTCCGTGTGCCACGGCTGCAGCAGCGCCCGGTCGAGCAGCCCGCCGACGCGCACCATGTAAAATTCATCAAGATTCGAGCAGTAGATGGACAGAAACTTCAGCCGTTCGTAGTCCGGCAGCGTCTCGTCGGCCGCCTCGGCCAGCACACGGCGGTTGAATTGAAGCCAGCTCAGCTCGCGGTTCAAAAACAGGCCGGCATAGGCCGGGTCGGGTGCCCGGTCGGAAAACAGGCCGCGGCTGTCGCTCTGCGCGGCCATCTGGCGCAGCGCCTGCGCGCCCGGCAGCTCGGCGCCGGAATGGTGGGGCATATCCTCGCCTCCTTGGGTTTCGCACGATATTAAACCATTATACCCGAACTGTCCAACATTGGCAATCCCCGTGCAAAAAGGTTGCAAAACCGGGGCGAGACTGCTATAATTTTGGCATACAATAACCCCGATGGAATTCTGGAGGTAAGATCATGGATACATTCCGCGTGCTCGAAATCAAAAAGAGCGTTTTTGAAAACAACGACCGTCAGGCAGATCTGCTGCGCGAAGAGCTCAAGCGCAATCACACCTTCCTGCTCAACCTCATGTCCTCGCCCGGCAGCGGCAAGACCACGACCCTCATGGCGACCATCAACGCCCTGAAGGACGATCTGCGCATCGGCGTCATGGAGGCCGACATCGACTCCGACGTCGATGCGGCGACCATCTCCACCAGCGGCGCGAAGGTCATCCAGCTGCACACCGGCGGCATGTGCCACCTCGACGCGGGCATGACGCGTCAGGGCCTCGAGGGCCTCGGCACCGAGAACATCGACCTCGCCATCCTCGAGAACGTCGGCAACCTCGTCTGCCCGGCGGAGTTTGACACCGGCGCCGTGAAAAACGCCATGATCCTCTCCGTGCCGGAGGGCGACGACAAGCCCCTGAAGTACCCGCTCATGTTCTCGATCTGCGACGTGCTGCTCGTCAACAAGATCGACGTCGCGCCGTACTTCAACTTCGACCTCGACAAGTGCATCGAGCGCGTCAAGAAGCTCAACCCGAACATTCAGGTGTTCCCGATCTCCGCGCTCAAGGGCGAGGGCATCGAGCCGTGGGCCGACTGGCTGCGCACGCAGACGAAGGCCTGGAACGCATAAGCACCGAAACCAAAACCGGGACGCTCCCATCGGAGCGTCCCGGTTTTTTTATTGTTTCAGGCCCTGCACACCGGGCGCACGTATTTGAAAAACCGCGCGCAGTCGTGGTAGAAGTAAAACACCCTGCCCGGCGTCAGGTCGAGCCGGTAGCCGCTGGCGGCGTAGTCAAAGTCACGCATGGCCTGCTCGACCTTCGCCTCCACGGCGGCGTTCTGCGTCTCGAAATCGAACGGCCCGTGCTCGAACACGAGGTACTCCCCGGCGGGCACGTCCATGAGCTGCATCTGCGCCGGCACCGGCCCGGCATAGTCTGCGCTCAGGCGCACGCCGTAGGCCTCCGCCAGCGGGATGCCCCAGCTGCAGATGCGCCCCGTCGGCTCGTTGATCCAGGCCATGAGCTGGCCGCTGCCCGCGTCCTCGCCGGTGCCGCCTGCGTCGTCGAGCTTGCCGGGGATGCTCGCGAGCAGGCCGCAGATCGTCTCGCAGTCCTGCCCGGGAATCTGCGCCTGCCGCTGCCAGAAGTCCCAGTAGCCGATGCTCTCATAATTGCGGATGTGCAGGAACTTGTGCGCCGGGATGTGCACGAAATAGGTTTGGACCTCGCCCGCGTTTTGCGTCTCGTTCATGTGGTTTGCTCCTTCCATCAGATAACAGTCAAACGGCCGCAGGATGGTCTGGAGCACGACGGGGCCGGGCGCGGCCCGGTAGGCGCTGGGGCTCACGCCGTAGGCTTTTTTGAACGCGTGCGTGAAGGCCTCGTTGGAGGAAAAGCCGTACTGCACGGCGATGTCGAGAATGCCCGCGTCGCTGTCGCGCACGTCGCGCAGGGCAAACGCCAGCCGCCGCAGCCGCAGATAGTCCCGGAGCGTCATGCCGGCCAGCTCCCGGAACTTGCGCGACGTGTAGTATTCGGAGTAGCCGAGCTTTTGCGCCAGCGCGCGCAGGGTCAGCGCCTCGTCCTGCTGCGCGCGGATGCAGTCGTCGATGATGGTGATGATGTCCTGAATGTTCCGGTGCCACTGTGCCATGCTGTGTGCCTCCTGACTGTTCGATGCATCGATCTTACCGCAAATGCTGAGCCGCTGCCTGATTTTCGTTGCGCTTTTTCACGGGTTGGCCTGCGCCCACGCGCGCACAAAGGCGGCGAACGTGCGCACGAGCGGCTTACCCTCGCTCTCCGGCGGGATGGCCATGGCGATGGTGCGGTGCGCGGGGGGGTCGAGCGGCCGCACGACGACGTTGTGGTGGTCCGAGCGCAGCACGAGCTCGTGCGCGATGCAGATGCCCAGCCCGCTCTCGACCATGGAGATCATGGCGTAGTCGTCCGCCGTCTGAAAGCGGATGTCGGGGTGCACGTGCGCGGCGTCGAGCACGCGCAGCGCGTCGCGGTTCGTGCTGTCGACGAGGCTCACGACCGGCTCCGTGCCGAAGGCCGTGATCGGCACGGCGTCCAGCTCCGCCAGCGGGTGCCCCGCCGGCAGCACGGCCAGCAGCCGGTCGCTGCACACGGGCACGATCTCGCCCGGCAGCTCGCTCGGCAGCGAGATGAAGCCCATATCCACCGTGCCGCTGCGCACATAGGCGTCCACCTCGGCGTAGGCCCCGTCGAACAGGCGGAAGCGCGCCTCCGGGTGCTGCACCTGAAACTGCTTGATCATCGGCGGCAGCCAGTTGACCGCCACGCTCTTGAATGTTGCGATGCGGATCGTGCCGCCGGCGCGCTCGCGCACCTCCTGAATGCGGCCGCGCAGGTGCGCATCCGCCGCGCACACCTGCTGCACGGCCGGCAGCAGCGCCTTGCCCGCAGGGGTCAGATGCACGCCGCCGCGGTTGCGCACCAGCAGGGGAAAGCCGCAGTCGCGCTCGAGCCCCGCCAGCAGCTGCGTCAGCGCCGACTGGGACACACCCAGCGCCTGCGCCGCGGCCGACACGCCCGCGCACTCCACCGTTTTTAAAAACGCCTCATATTGCCGCAGTGTCACACGTACCCGCTCCTTGTCCGAACTTTTTCGGTTAAAATAAGATTATCTTATATTATACGCGCAGTTTCCAAAAAGTCAAGCGCAGAAATTTTCCCTGATATCGCAGAAAAAACGCCGCATTTCTCCCGAAAAAGCCAAAGAAATTGTTGACACGGTGGAGAAAGTGGCGTATCATACACTCATCTTGTTTTTGAGGGAACTATATAAGGTTTCCTAATGAAAGGGGTCAAACATCATGGGCACTGCTTCGAGCGGTGAATGGATCGCCATTCTGCTGTATTTTGCGCTGGTCATCGGCGTCGGTGTGTATTTCTTCATCCGTGACCGCCATGTGGAGGGCGAAAAAGAGTATTTCCTCGGCGGCCGCAGCATGGGCGGCTGGGTCGCGGCGCTGTCTGCCGGCGCGTCGGACATGAGTGCGTGGGTGCTCATGGGCCTGCCCGGCTCGATCTATCTGTACGGCATCGGCAAGGTGTGGATCGCCGTCGGTCTGGTCATCGGCACGATCTGCGCGTGGGTGTTTGTCGCGCCGCGTCTGCGCCGGTATTCCATCCGCGCGAACGATTCGATCACGATCCCGCAGTTTCTCACCAATCGCTTCCAGTCGAAGAACAAGGGCCTGCAGATCATCTCGGCGATCGTGTTCGTCGTGGTCTACTGCATTTACAGCGCCTCGAGCATCTCGGCCTGCGGCACGCTGTTCAACACCGTCACGGGCATGAGCGCCAAGACGGCCATGATCATCGCCACGGCCATCATCCTCGTGTACGTGTTTCTCGGCGGCTTCAACGCCGTGTGCTGGACGGACTTCTTCCAGGGCATGCTCATGCTGGCTGCCCTGATGCTCACGCCCATCCTCGCGCTGTTCGTCATGAAGGGTGCAGACTTTGTCGCACCGGTCATGGCCGTTCCGGAAAACTACTATAATGTGCTCTCCGGCGGCGGCTTCAACTGGAAGAGTATGTCGGATATCATTTCCGGTCTTGGCTGGGGCCTGGGCTACTTCGGCATGCCGCACATCCTTGTGCGCTATCTGTCCATCAAGTCCGAGCATGAGATGCGCAAGAGCCAGATCATCGGCTGCAGCTGGATCCTGGTCATCCTGGCCATGTCCGCCGTCGTCGGCCTGATCGGCCGCCAGTTCCTCGGCGAGATCGACAACGAGAACCTCGTCTTTGTGCACATGGTGCGCCGCCTGTTCCCGGCGTTCATCTCCGGCGTGCTGCTCTCGGCCATTCTGGCCGCGGCCATGAGCACGGCCGACTCCCAGCTGCTGGCGAGCAGCAGCGCCTTCGCGTCCGATATCTATAAGCCGGTCATCCGCAAGGACGCCACCGACCACGAGATGCAGTGGGCGGGCCGCATCATCGTCATCCTCATCTCCGTCGTCGCGTTCTTCATCGCGGCCGATCCGAACTGCGGCGGCATCATGGCGCTCGTCGAGTGCGCATGGGCGGGCTTCGGCTCCGCGTTCGGCCCGGTCATCCTGCTCTCGCTCTACTGGCGCCGCCTGACGTACTCTGGCGCGGTCGCCGGCGTGTGCGTGGGCTTCGCGGTCGATGCCCTGTGGTATGCGTTCCTGTCCACGCCGACCGGCCTGTATGAGATCATCCCCGGCTTCCTGTGCGGTCTGATCGCGGCGGTCGTCGTGTCGCTGTGCAGCAAGGCCCCGTCGAAGGAGGTCACCGATCTGTTTGACCGCGCCTTCGAGCCCACGGACTGAACCGAAATCGTTCCCAAATAAAGCCGTCCCTCTCCGGAGGGGCGGCTTTTTGCACATTTTCGCCAAAATGTCCTGCGTGATACTTGACATCGGGGCAGGGAATCTGTATTATCTAATGGTAAAAGGAAACGGTATTAGTGAAATATCCATTTTCCACCCGGCCCGGCCGGAGAAACGGAGTGAACCGATCATGGATTATTTTGAACAGGTTGCGCGCGAACAGGTGCGCGCGATGATCCTCAACCATGCGCGCCGCGAGGACCTCAGTCAGGTCTTTTCGCAGGGCGAGATGCGCCTGCTCGGCTGCCTCAACGCCGGGGCGGACGGCCGCACGGCCGGCGAGCTGAGCACGCTGCTCGACCTGAGCACGGCGCGCATCGCGGCCATGCTCAACAACCTCGAGCGCAAGGGCGCCATCACCCGCGCGCGCGATACGGCCGACCGCCGGCGCGTCGTCGTGCGCCTGACCGAGCAGGGCAGAAACGAGGTGCAGACGTCGCTCGACGAGGCGGTCGCGTGCCTGTCGGAGGTCTATCGCCGCATGGGCGAGACGGACACGCGCGAGCTGCTGCGCCTGAGCGACCGGGCGGGAGCCATCGCCCAGCAGATCTATGAAGAGCAGAAGGAGGACACGCCATGCGGGTACTGAAATACCTGCGCGGGCACATCCCGGCCGTGGCGCTGATCGTGCTGCTGCTCGTGACGCAGTCGTTTTGCGAGTTGTCGCTGCCGGCGTACACGAGCCGCATCGTGGACACCGGCATCCAGAGCGGCGGCATCGAATACGCAGCGCCCCTCGCGCTCACGGACAAGACTATGGACGGCGTGCGCCTGTTTTTGTCGGACGACGACGCGGCAACGGTCAGCGCCGCCTACACGTATGATAACGGCGTCTGGACGCTGGGTGACACGGCGCGGCTGCCGGAGCTGGAGGGCATCTTCATCCGGCCGCTGGTCATGTATGCCCGCCTGTCGGAGCAGGGGGCGAACACCGTGCTCGCCCTGCGCCAGCAGATGCAGGGCGGTCTCATCACGCATGAAGAGATCCTCGCGCGCGGCGAAGAAGCGCTCAGCGGCATGGGCACGCTCACCGACAGCGTCCTGCGCAGCGCGGCCGTGCAGTTTCTCAAGACGGAGTACGCCGTCGCGGGGCTGAACGTGGACCACATCCGCAACAGCTATCTGCTGCGCACCGGCGGGAAAATGCTCCTGCTCACGCTCGGCATGATCGCGGCGGCCGTGCTCTGCAACTATGTCGGCTCGAAGATGTCCGCCGCCATCGGGCGCGACCTGCGCGCGCAGGTGTTCCGCAAGGTGCTGTCGTTCTCGTCCGCCGAGATGGACAGGTTCTCAACGGCCTCGCTCATCACGCGCACCACGAACGACGTCACTCAGATCCAGGCGGTGTGCGTGCTGATCGTGCGCGTCGTGCTCTACGCGCCGATCATCGGCCTCGGCGGCATCGTCATGGTCGCGCGCACCAGGACCGGCCTCGGCTGGATCATCGCGCTGGCCGTCGCGGCGATGCTGCTGCTCGTCGGCGTGCTCATGAAGATCGCCATGCCGCAGTTTCGCACCATGCAGCAGCGCGTGGACGATGTCAACCTCGTCAGCCGCGAGGTGCTGACCGGTCTGCCGGTCATCCGCGCGTTCCACCGCGAGCGGCACGAGCAGGAGCGCTTCGGCGCTGCGAGCGCGGCGCTCATGAATACGCAGCTGTTCGTCAACCGCACCATGGCGTTCATGGGCCCGGTCATGACGCTCATCATGTACGGCGTCACGGTCATGATCGAGTGGTTCGGCGCGAAAAGCATCAACGCCGGCAATATGCAGATCGGCGACATGATCGCCTTTTCGACCTATGCCTCACTCATCATCATGGCTTTCATGATGATCACGATCGTGGCGGTGCTCCTGCCGCGCGCCGAGGTCTCGGCCACGCGCGTGGACGAGATTTTGCGCACGCGCGCGAGCGTGCGCGACCCGCGCAGCCCCGAGCCCGTGCCCGCGGACGCGACCGTCACGTTCGACCACGTGTCGTTCCGCTACCCCGGCGCGGAGGACGATGTGCTGCACGACATCAGCTTCACGGCGCGGCCCGGCGAGGTCACGGCCATCGTCGGCTCGACCGGCTGCGGCAAGTCGACGCTGCTCAACCTCATCCCGCGCTTTTATGATGCGACCGGCGGCACGGTCAGCATCGGCGGCGTGAACGTGCGCCGCCTGCCGCAGGCCGGCCTGCGCGCTCTGCTCGGCTACGTGCCGCAAAAGGGCGTGCTCTTCACGGGCGACATTCTCTCGAACCTTGAGTTCGCCGGCGACGTCTCGGAGGCCGACGCCATCCGCGCCGCCGCCACGGCGCAGGCCGAGGACTTCATCTGGTCGCGGCCGCACCACTTCCTCACGCCGGTGGCGCAGGGCGGGGCGAACGTGTCCGGCGGGCAGCGGCAGCGCCTGTCCATCGCGCGCGCCATCGCCAAGCATCCGCAGGTGTACCTGTTTGACGACAGCTTCTCCGCGCTCGACTATCAGACGGACGCCGCGCTGCGTCAGGCGCTGGCCAAGCAGACGCACGACGCCACGGTCATCATCGTGGCGCAGCGCCTGAGCACCATCCTGCACGCGGACCAGATCCTCGTGCTCGACGGCGGGCGCATCGTCGGCCGCGGCACGCACGGCGCGCTGCTGCGCAGCTGCGAAACCTACCGCGAGATCGCGCTCAGCCAGCTCAGCGCCGCGGAACTCGGAGAGGAGGGCTGACCATGGCGGGTCCCAGACGCGGACCGGGCCGCATCCCGGAAAAACCGAAAAACTTCAAGGGCACGATCGGGCAGCTCTTCCGCTGCCTCGGCCGCTACCGGCTGCCGCTCGCGCTCGTGCTCGTGCTCGCGCTGGCGAGCACGGCCTTCGGCATCGTCGGGCCGAAGATCCTCTCGACGGCCACGACGGAGCTGGCCACCGGCCTCGGGCGCAAGCTCTCGGGCCTCGGCGGCATCGACTTCGGCAAGATCGGCAAGATCCTGCTGACGGTGCTCGCACTCTATCTCGTTAGCGCGGCGTGCAGCTTCTTCCAGTCGTGGATCCTTGCCGGCATCACGCAGAAGCTCGCCTACCGCCTGCGCGGCGAGATCAGCAGCAAGATCCACCGCATGCCCATGCGCTACTTTGAGCGCAGCACCGTCGGCGACGTGCTCTCGCGTATCACCAACGACGTCGACACCATGTCCTCCGGCATGGCGCAGTCGGTCACGCAGCTCGTCACGAACGTCACCATGCTCATCGGCGTGCTGGTCATGATGCTGCGCATCAGCTGGCTCATGACGCTCATCGCGCTCATCGTGCTGCCGGTCACGGGCGTGCTCACGAGTCGGATCGTCAAGCGCAGCCAGCGCTACTTCGTCGCCCAGCAGAAAAACCTCGGCGACATCAACGGCAAGGTCGAGGAGACCTACGCCGGGCACAACGTCGTCTGCGCCTTCAACCGCGAGGGCGCGACGCAAAAGGAGTTTGACGCCATCAACGCGCGGCTCTACCGCTCGGCGTGGAAGAGTCAGTTTCTGTCCGGTCTCATGTCGCCCGTGACGACGTTCGTCAGCAAACTCGGCTACGTGTGCGTGGTCGTGCTCGGCGGCTCGCTCGCCGCGCGCGGCACCATCACGATCGGCGACATTCAGGCGTTTCTCAGCTACATGTCGAGCTTCACGCAGCCGATCACGCAGCTGGCGCAGATCAGCACCCAGCTGCAGACCATGGCGGCTGCGGCCGAGCGCGTGTTTGCCTTCCTCGAGGAGGCGGAGGAGCCGGCCGACCCCGCGCTGCCCGCTCCGGCGGACCATATCCGCGGCGACGTGTCGTTCCGCCACGTGCGCTTCGGCTACGATCCCGCGCAGCCGGTCATCCATGACTGGAGCTGCGACGTGCCGGCGGGCAGGACCGTCGCCATCGTCGGCCCGACCGGCGCCGGCAAGACCACCATGGTCAAGCTGCTCATGCGCTTTTACGATGTGGACGCCGGCGCCATCCTCGTCGACGGGCGCGACGTGCGCGACTATGCGCGCGGCGATCTGCGGCGTGCCTTCGGCATGGTGCTGCAGGACACGTGGCTCTTCAAGGGCACGATCATGGAAAACATCCGCTACGGCCGCCCCGACGCGACCGACGCCGAGGTCATCGCGGCGGCGAAGGCCGCGCGCGCCGACGCCTTCATCCGCACGCTGCCCGGCGGCTACCAGATGGAGCTCAACGAGGAGGCGACGAATGTCTCCCAGGGACAGAAGCAGCTGCTGACCATCGCGCGCGCCGTGCTCGCCAACGCCCCCATTCTCATCCTCGACGAGGCGACCAGCTCGGTCGACACCCGCACCGAGCAGCTCATTCAGGAGGCGATGGACCACCTCATGCGCGGCCGCACGAGCTTTGTCATCGCGCACCGCCTGAGCACCATCCGCAATGCCGACTGCATCCTCGTCATGCGCGACGGCAATATCGTCGAGCAGGGCACGCACAGCGAGCTGCTCGCGCGCGGCGGGTTCTATGCCGCGCTCTACAACAGCCAGTTCGAGGACGTGGTCGCGTAAAGCGAGGCTGGCATTATGACAATCAAAACCGTGCAGAAATGCTGATTTCTGCACGGTTTTTCTATTCGAGAATGTGCATTATGTAAACTTACAGAGAGAATATACAGTTATGGTAACCATATTATGAAAACTATTTCATTCAAAAAACATTTGAAAAATCAATCATAATCGTGTAGAACTGAAAGCGTTATGTAAACAAAATTATGTAAATAAGAAGAAGAACGTGATGTAAACCATATTTATAGTTATGGTAATCAGATTATGACAACCGACATACGAAATATTTACTGAGATTTCAGCATATTTAAAATTAAATAAATCATTATGTTAATACAATTATGTAAACAAGCTGCGCAAAGATCCGCCCCGCGCGAATTTCTCGCGCGGGGCGGAGGAGCTGTAAGCGGTTTTTGGGCTTTCTGGGGGGACTTGACCGCGGCGCGCCGGATGTTGTCTGTGCACCGCCGGGCGCACCCGCAGCCTTATGCGTACTCGACCTTGATGGTGTTCGTGTTGCCGCTGCGGCCGTTGATGATGCCGCCGGTGATGATGACCTTGTCGCCCTTTTCGAGCTGCATCACGGAGCGGCTGACCTGCAGCGCGTGGTAAAACAGTACGTCGGTGCTCTCGTACACCTCGCTCATGATGGGCGTGATGCCCCACGAGAGGGCGAGCTTGCGGTAGGCACGCTCGTTCGTGGTCAGGCCGATGATGTCCGTCGGGCCGCGGAAGCGCGAGATCAGCCGCGCGGTGCGCCCCGTGATGGAGCAGACGGTGATGACCTTCGCGCCGATGTCGATGGCCATGCCGCACGTGGCGTGGCTGATGGCGTCGAGCGTGTCATGGATCTCAAACTGCGTCTTGGGGAAGCGCTTGGCATAGTTGATGTGCGCCTCGGTGTACTCGGCGATGCGGGCCATGGCGCTCAGCGCCTCGACGGGGTGCTCGCCGGCGGCCGTCTCGCCGGAGAGCATGATGGCGCTCGTGCCGTCATAGACGGCGTTGGCCACGTCGGCGATCTCGGCGCGGGTGGGGCGGATGTTGTGCGTCATGCTCTCGAGCATCTCGGTCGCGGTGATGACGCGCTTGCCGAGCAGGCGGCACTTGCCGATGAGCTCCTTCTGGATGCTTGGCAGCTCCTCATACGGCACCTCGACGCCCATGTCGCCGCGGGCGATCATGATGCCGGTGCACTCTGTGAAGATGTCCTCGATGTTGTCGATGCCGGGCTGATTCTCGATCTTGGCGATGACGGAGATGTCCTCGCCGCCGTGTGCGCGCAGGAAGCCGTTGAGATCGACCAGGTCCTGCCGGCGCGACACGAAGGACGCGGCCACGAAGTCCACGTCGTTTTCGATGCCGAAGAGCAGGTCGCTCTTGTCCTGCTCGCTCAGAAACGTCTGCTTGAGCACCTTGTTCGGGAAGCTCATGCTCTTGCGGTCGGACAGCACGCCGCCGGCGGTGACGCGGCAGACGACGTCCGTGTCGGTCGTGGCGGTGACGGTCAGGGCGATGAGCCCGTCGTTGACGAGCACGGTGTCGCCCGGCTCGAGATCCTGCGCGAGGCCGGCGTAGCTCACGGACACGCGCTCGGCGCTGCCGGTGACAGGCTCGGTCGTGAATGTGAACGTGTCGCCGTTGTGCAGCTCGATCTTCCCGCCCTCGAACGTGCCGATGCGGTACTCGGGGCCCTTCGTGTCGAGCATGATGGCGATGGGCAGGTCAAGCTCTGCGCGCAGCTTCTTGATGCGGTCGATGCGTACCTGATGCTCGGCGTGCGTGCCGTGGGAAAAGTTCAGGCGCGCGACGTTCATGCCCGCGAGCATCATGGCGCGCAGCGTCTCCTCGCTGTCGCACGCGGGGCCGATGGTGCAGACGATCTTCGTTTTTCTCATATCCGACTCCCTCTCTGAATGTTGGGTTTACTTTTTCTTCTTGCCGAACCAGCGGCGCTCCTTGCGGTTGCGGCCCTCGGGCTCGTCGTCGGCGGTGATGTTCCGGGCGGCCTCGGCCACGGCGTCGGCGTCAAAGTCCACGCCCATCTCGGCCGCGGTATTGCGCATCTGCTCAAAGAACTCGAGCTGGGCCTTGAGCGTCTGGAGCATCTCGCGCGTAAGCGCAAGGCCGCTGCCGACGCCGGGGTCGATGATGATGCCGGTGTCGTTCGAGGAGAGCACGAGCGGGGCATAGTCCTTCACGCCGAGCTCGACGCTGCCCATGTTGCGCCACTGCAGCAGGCGCGCGCGGTCGGTGAAGGCGCAGAAGAACGTGCGCCCGTCGTCAGTGCGCACCTTGCCGAACTGCAGGTGCTGCTGACCGTCGGCCGGGGCAGCTTCGCCCTCGGGCCGCTGGGCGGGGAAGAACAGCGGCGCCGCGATCATGGTCGCGGCCAGGCGCTGGAAGTTTTCCTTCGAGGCGTTGATCTTGCAGGCGTCGAGCGCGTCGCGCAGCTCCTCGGCCAGCGCGGCGCGCATGGCCTGCTCGGGCGTGCGCTCGCTGAGCTCGATGTGGAAATCGGGGTAGGCCACGCGCAGCATGTCCAGCGCGGTGCGCAGGCCCTGCACATCCTCATCGGGGCGGTCGTTGGCGGCCACGACGAACAGGCGCGGGCGGTGGTTGGCGCTGCGGTCGACGATGCCGGAGGCGTAGAGCTCCTCGAGCTTCGTCTGCACACACAGGGCGATGCAGTTGGGGTGCTCACTCGTGGCGGTCACGGCGATGGCGTAGGTCTCGTCGCCGTCCTGCACGGGCATTTTCGCCGTCTCGAGAATGTGCGGACGGCCGAGGGCGTAGGCGGCCTCGGCCTTGTGCTGCTCGCGCTCGGCGTCGGTCATGTCGTCGATGTTGTCCGGCTCCGTGTAGGCGCCGGCGGCCAGCAGCTCTCTCACGGCCTTGCGGCGGATGTCCTGAATACCGAGCAGCTGCATGGCGCGCGAGCGGTCGGCGGCGACGTGGTCGTACAGATCGTTAAAATTACTCATAAGTTTCCTTCCCGGGGCCCCATTCGCCCCTTGGTTTTCTTTGCCGCCATTATAACACACCCCGCGCCAAATGCAAAGCGCCGATTCGCCGCGGCAGATTGCACAAACATTGCCGCGGGGCGCAAAAAATTTTCTTGCCGCAGAGCACCGGTTTCTCTTTGCAAGCGGCAAAAATATTGGTATAATGATTTTGTATGAAAACTTGGGTTTCTGCGCCTGCGCGCAGGACGCGGAAATTTTCAAAAAGAGAGGAAGTTACGATATGATTCCACACGGCAAAGAGATCAAGGTGTTCACCGGCTCGTCCAACCCCGACCTGGCGGACATGATCTGCAAGAACCTCGGCATCTCCCTGGGCAAGAGCACGGTCACGGCGTTTGCCGACGGCGAGTGCTCCATCTCCATCAACGAGCCCGTCCGCGGCGTGGACGTGTTCATCGTGCAGAGCACCTGCAAGCCGGTCAACGACAGCCTCATGGAGCTGCTGGTCATGATCGACGCGATGAAGCGCGCCTCCGCCGGCCGCATCACCGCCGTCATCCCGTACTTCGGCTATGCCCGGCAGGACCGCAAGGCCAAGGCCCGCGACCCGATCTCGGCCAAGCTCGTGGCGAACCTGCTGACCGTCGCCGGGGCCGACCGTGTGCTGACCATGGACCTGCACGCCGCGCAGATCCAGGGCTTCTTTGATATCCCGGTGGACAACCTTTACGGTGCGCCGCTGTTTGCCACGCACTACCTGCGCCGCTTCGGCTACGGCCGCGAGGACATGGTCGTCGTCTCGCCGGACGTCGGCAGCGTGGCGCGCGCGCGCTCTTTCGCCATGAAGATGGGGCTCGGTCTCGCCATCGTGGATAAGCGCCGCGAAAAGGCCAACTGCTCCGAGGTCATGAACATCATCGGCAACGTGGAGGGCAAGACCTGCCTGCTGCTCGACGACATGGTCGACACGGCCGGCAGCCTGTGCGGCGCGGCCAAGGCCATCGTCGAGGTCGGCGGCGCGAAGGAAGTGTACGCCTGCGCGTCCCACGGCGTGCTCTCCGGCCCGGCTATCGACCGCATCAACGACAGCGTCATCGACGAGCTGCTCCTGCTCGATTCCATTCCGTATCCGAAGGACAAGCCGGCCTGCGACAAGATCCACTATCTGCCCGTCGCGCCGATGTTCGCCGAGGCCATCAACCGCATCTATGAGGAAATGAGCATCTCCTCGCTGTTCGAGTGATGTTTTTTTCCGATCACGGCGGCGTGCAGTGGCTGGTCGTGTTTCTCGGCAACCCGGGGCTGAAGTATCAGAACACGCGGCACAACGCGGGCTTTCTCACGGCGGACGTCGTGGAAAAGGACTGCGGCGTGCACATCGACCGGCTGCGCTTTCACGCGCTCACGGCACAGGCGGAGCTCGGCGGGCAGAAGGTCCTGCTCATGAAGCCGCAGACGTTTATGAACAACTCCGGCGAGGCCGTGGCGCCGGCGGCAAAGTTTTATAAGGTGCCGCCGGAGCATATTCTGGTCGTATCGGACGAGATCCACCTGCAGCCGGGCCGCCTGCGCATCCGCACGAAGGGCTCGGCCGGCGGGCACAACGGGCTCAAGAGCATCATTGCCTGCCTCGGCACGGACGCCTTTCCCCGCATCCGCATCGGCGTCGGCGCGCCCCCGCACCCGGACTATGACATGCCCGACTGGGTGCTCGGCACGTTCCGCGGCGCGGACAAGACCGCCATGGACGACGCGGCCGTGCGCGCGGCCGAGGCCTGCGCGGTCTATATCCGCGACGGGGCGGACCGCGCCATGAGCCGCTTTAACTGAACACCTGTCAGGGGTTTCCCACGTCCACCGGAACCGCCGCAGCCGACCGTGGGGCCAATCGCCGCCGGACGCTGCGCGAAACCGGTCGAGCCGCAGGAGGCCCCTGATCTATTCGCAACTGGAGAAAAGGAGGAGCGCATCCCTTGAAAAAACACTGTATCGCCATGCTGCTCGCGGGCGGGCAGGGCTCGCGGCTGTACGCCCTCACGGCGAAGGTCGCCAAGCCCAGTCTCCCGTTCGGCGGCAAGTACCGCATCATCGACTTTCCGCTGTCCAACTGCGCCAACTCCGGCATCGACACCGTCGGCGTGCTCACGCAGTACCAGCCCCTGCTGCTCAACCGCTACATCGGCAGCGGCCAGGCCTGGGACCTCGACAGCATCGACGGCGGCGTGTACATCCTGCCCCCGTACCAGAGCGCGGGGGAGCGCGGGTCGTGGTTTTCCGGCACGGCCAACGCCATCTATCAGAACATGGACTTCATCGAGATGTATGACCCCGACTGCGTGCTCATCCTCTCGGGCGACCATGTGTACAAAATGGACTATGACAAGATGCTCCGCGCGCACGAGCAGGCAAGCGCTGCCTGCACGATCTCGGTCATCCAGGTGTCGATGGACGAGGCGAAGCGCTTCGGCATCATGAACGTCGGGCCGGACGGTTTTATCAACGAGTTCGAGGAAAAGCCCGCCCACCCGAAGAGCGACCTTGCGAGCATGGGCATCTACATCTTTGACTGGAAGGTGCTGCGCAGGTATCTGATCGAGGACGAGGCAGACCCCAACTCCGACAAGGACTTCGGCAAGAACATCATCCCCAAGATGCTCGCCGCCGGGGAAAAGCTCCTGCCGTACCGGTTCGAGGGCTACTGGCGCGACGTCGGCACCATCGTCAGCCTCTGGGACGCGAACATGGATATGCTCTCGCCCACGCTCATCAACCTCTATGACCCGAAGTGGCCCATCCGCGCCAAGAGTCCCATCCGCCCGCCGCACAGCATCGGCCGGCAGGCGGAGGTCGTGCACTCGATCATCACCGAGGGCTGCACGATCGAGGGCCATGTGGAAAACTCCGTGCTCTCCAACTCCGTCACCGTCGGCGCGGGCGCGCGCGTGCTCTACAGCATCCTGCACCCCAGTGTCGTCGTGGAGCCGGGCGCCGTGGTGGAATACGCCATTCTCGGCGAGGGCACGGTCGTCGGCGCGGGCGCGCACGTCGGTGCGCAGCCGGACGGGACGGACGACTGGTGCGTCGCCACGGTCGGCCCGGATGTGGCGGTGCCCGCCGGGGCGACGGTCCCGGCCGGGGCCATGATCTATGACGGAGCGGAGGTGCACGCATGAGCAAGGTACACGGCATCGTTTACGCATATCACAGCTCCCCGCGGCTCGGGGACCTGACACGCTACCGCACGAACGCATCGCTGCCGTTTTGCGGGCGCTACCGGCTGATCGACTTTGCGCTCTCGTCGCTCTCGAACGCGGGCGTGCACAGCGTCGGCGTCATCATGCAGCGGGACTATCAGTCCCTGCTTGACCACCTCGGCAGCGGCAAGGCGTGGGACCTGTCGCGCCGCAGCGGCGGGCTGCACCTGCTGCCGCCGTTCGGCGTCAACACGCGCGGCGACTATACCGGCACGGCCGAGGCGCTCAACGCGGTCATCTCCTACGTGCGCAGCATTCCGGAGTCCGAGATCGTGCTCATGCCGGCGGACATCGTCTGCAATCTCGACCTCGCCGCCGCCATCGCGCAGCATGACGCCTCCGGCTGCGGCATCACGGCCATCTGCCGCGGCGGCGCCGTCACCGGGGAGCACCACCGCTGCCTCACGGATGACCACGGCCGCGTCACGAAGCTCATCACGAGCGCGGCGGCCGGCACGGGCGTCGCCTCGATGGAGATCTACATCGTCAACAAGGACGTCCTGCTGGACATCCTCGATTTCTGCGCGCAGGAAAACCGCTTCCACTTCCACCGCGACGGGCTGTTTCAATATCTCGGCCGCGGCGGCACGATGGACGTGTTCCTGCACACGGGCTACGCCGTGCGCGTGGACGCGGTCGCGGACTATTTTGCCGCCAGCATGGATATGCTGGACCCGGCGGCGCGCGCATCGCTCTTCCCGGCCGACCGCCCGGTGCGCACGAAAGAGCGCGCGGACGTGAGCACGTATTACGGCGAGCACGCGCACGTGGAAAACTGCCTCGTGGCCGACGGCTGCTTCATCGAGGGCACGGTCACGGACTGCATCCTGTTTCGCGGCGTGCGCGTCGCGCGCGGGGCGCACCTGAGCCGCTGCATCGTCATGCAGGACACCTGCATCGCGGCGGATGCCATGCTGCAGTACGTCATCGCGGACAAAAACGTCCGCATCGGCCCGGCCGTCACGCTCACCGGCTGCGAGGCCCTGCCGATCGTGATCCCCAAGGGCAGCGAGCTCTGACCCGAACGAACCCAGTAAAGGAAGATTCTGTTTTATGCCAATGACCAATCAGATTTCCCGCGATGAGCTGCGCGGCGCCATTGCCGACAAGCTCAGCGCACACTTCGGCGTCACGGCCGAGACCGCGACCGACGAGCAGGTCTTTCAGGCCACGGCCATCGTCATCCGCGAGATCCTCTCGCGCCTGCACACGTTCGACAGCCGCACCGCGCCCGAGCGCGAGGTGCACTACCTGTCGATGGAGTTTCTCATGGGGCGCTCCCTGATGAAGGACGCGTTCAACCTCGGCATCGGCGACGCGCTCACCGGCGCGCTCGAGGACCTCGGCCGCAGCGCGGCCGACATCTTTGAGACCGAGCCGGACGCCGGCCTCGGCAACGGCGGTCTCGGCCGCCTTGCCGCATGCTACATGGACAGCCTCGCCACCGAGGGCATCCCCGCCACGGGCTATTCGCTGTGCTACGAGCTGGGCATTTTCCGGCAGCGCATCGTCGGCGGCCGGCAGACCGAGGTCGCGGACAACTGGCGCACGGCCGCGGCGAGCTGGCTCGTGCCGTGCCATGAGGACACGGTCGAGGTGCGCTTCGGCGGCCGCGTCGAGCCGCATTGGGACGCCTACGGCCACTACCACGGCGAGCTGCACGGTTATGAGAGCGTGCTGGCCGTGCCGCGCGACATGCTCATCGCCCCGTATGGCGACGGGCGCGTCAACACCCTCCGCCTCTGGGAGGCGCACAGCCCGAACGACCTCGACATGTATCTCTTCGCCGCCGGCAGCTATGTCCAGAGTCTCGAGCAGCGCACGATGGCCGAGGTCATCACGAAGGTGCTCTACCCGGCGGACGACCACATCGAGGGCAAGACCCTGCGCATCCGCCAGCAGTATTTCTTCGTCTCCGCGACGGCGCAGAGCATCCTGCGCGCCCACCGCGCGCGCTACGGCACGGTGCGCAACTTTGCCGAGCACCACGTCATCCAGATCAACGACACGCACCCGACGCTCATCATCCCCGAGCTCATGCGCCTGCTGCTCGATGACGACGGCCTCGGCTGGGACGAGGCGTGGGCCATCGTCACCGCCTGCGTCAACTACACGAACCACACCGTCATGTCCGAGGCGCTCGAGACCTGGCCGCAGGGCCTCATCCAGAGCCAGCTGCCGCGCGTGTGGGAGATCATCTGCGAGATCAACCGCCGCTGGTGCGACGAGCTGCGCGCCCGCTTCGGCGACGATGCGCGCGTGGGGCGCAACCTCATCATTGCGGATGGCAGCGTGCACATGGCAAACCTCTGCCTCGCCGCGTGTAAGACCATCAACGGCGTCTCCGCCCTGCACGGGGAGATCCTGCGCCGCGACCTTTTCCGCGACGTCTGCGCGCTCAACCCCGGCCGCTTCACCTACGTCACCAACGGCATCGACCACCGCCGCTGGCTCGCCCAGTGCAACCCCGGCCTGCACGCGCTCGTGTGCGACGTGCTTGGCAGCGATGCCTATCTCCTGCACCCCGAGGAGCTTGCGGGTCTGGAGCGCGCGGCGAGTGACCCCGCCGTGCTCGCACGCCTCGAGGAGATCAAGGCGCTCAACAAGCAGCGGCTGGCCGCGTGGGTGTTCCGCACCGACGGCTTCTCGCTCAACAGCGACGCGATCCTCGACGTGCAGGTCAAACGCCTGCACGAATATAAGCGCCAGCTTCTGTGCGCCATGCGCATCACGCAGCTGCAGCTCATGCTGCACGACGACCCGGACCAGCCCTTCCAGCCGCGCACGTTCCTGTTTGCGGCCAAGGCCGCGCCCGGCTACGCCACGGCCAAGCGCATCATCCAGCTGCTGTGCTCGCTCGCGGCCGATGTCAATGCCGACCCCGTCTGCCGCGGGAAGCTGCAGGTGTATTTCCTGCCGAACTACCGCGTCTCCGCCGCCGAGATGCTCATGCCCGCCGCGCAGGTGTCCGAGCAGATCTCAACCGCCGGCAAGGAGGCCAGCGGCACCGGCAACATGAAGCTCATGATGAACGGCGCCGTCACGATCGGCACGCTCGACGGCGCGAACGTCGAGATGTTCGAGCAGCTCGGCGCGGACAACATGTTCCTCTTCGGCCTGCACGCCGACGAGGCCGAGGCCCTGCGCGCCGCGGGCTACGACCCGCAGGCATACGTCCGCCGCAGCCCGTGGCTGGGCCGCGTGCTCGAGCGCATGAGCTGCGGCTACGCCGACGGCGAGAGCTATGCCGACCTTGTCAGCAGCCTGCTCTACGGCGGCGACCCGTACCTGCTCCTCGCCGACTTTGACGACTATGCCGCCACGCATGAGCGGCTGTATACGACGATCGCGGACCCCGCCGAGCGCGCGCGCCTGTCGCTCGTCAACATTGCCCGCAGCGGCATTTTCGCTGCCGACCGCGCCGTGCGCGAATACGCCGAGCGCATCTGGGAGGTGCACGCATGAACCCTTATGTCTGCGTCGTCGGCGCCGTGAATCTCGACATTTGCGGCCGCCCGGAAAAAAAGCTCATCTTCCGCGACTCCAACCCCGGTGCCGTCACGCTCACGCCCGGCGGCGTCGGGCGCAACATCGCGCATGACCTGCGCCTGCTCGGCGTGGAGGTCAAGTTCCTCACCGCCTTCGGCGGCGATTCGCACGCCCAGCTTCTGCGCAACGACTGCGTGGAGCTCGGCATGGACCTCAGCTGCGCGCTCGATGTGCCCGGCGGGCGCACGTCCACGTATCTGTACATCACGGACGAGCGCGGCGAGATGCAGCTCGGCCTGTGCGATACGGACATCTCCGCCGCCATCACGCCGGACTATCTGCAGCGCCACCTCGACGTGCTCGACGGCGCGGCCGCCGTCGTGCTCGACGGCAACCTGACGGCCGAGACCATCACCTGGCTCGGCGCGCACTGCAGCGCCCCGCTCTTTGCCGACCCCGTCTCCGTCACGAAGGCGGAGCGGATGCGCGCCTCACTCGGCGCGCTGCACACGTTCAAGCCCAACCTCACCGAGGGGCAGAACCTCACGGGCGAGTCTACGCCCGAGGGCATCGTCGCGGCGCTGCTGGCACAGGGCGTGCAGCGCGTGTTTCTCAGCATGGGGGCCGACGGCATCCTTGCCGGTACGCGCGGCGAAACGGTGCATCTGCCGTGCCTACCCACCTGCATGGTCAACACGACCGGCGGGGGCGACGCGGTCATGGCGGCGCTCGTCTGGGCGTATCTGCAGGGGCTCGACCTGCGCGAGAGCGCGGCGGCCGCCCTGCGCGCCGGCAAGGCCACGGTGGAATACCCCGGCACGAACAATCCCGATCTCGGCGTGCTCGTCCACGGCTGAGGCGAAGCGAAACAGAAAAAAGCAGCAGACTTCCGGCGTTGGAAGTCTGCTGTTTTTTTATAGCAGGATGGCAATGCGGTAAACGACCGCCGCCGCGCACCATGCGGCCGCGCACGAGCCGATGGCCGCGGCCAGCGCGCCCAGCCGGCTGCCGAGCTCCTGCCGCATGGCCGCCTGTGCCGCCACGCACGGCGCGTACAGCGCCGTGAACACGAGAAAGCTCGCGGCCGCGGCGGGGGAGAACACGCCCGGCAGCGCCGCCGTCAGGTCGCCGCCGAGCAGCACGCCGAGCGTGGACAGCACCGTCTCCTTGGCCAGCAGCCCGGTTACGAGCGCGGTCGCGGCGCGCCAGTCGCCGAAGCCCAGCGGCGCAAACACCGGCGCGAGCGCCTGTCCCGCCACGGCCAGCAGGCTCTCCCCGGCACTGGCCGCCACGCGCCACGTGGGCGTGAACGTCCGCAGCACCCACACGCCCACGCTCGCCGCGAGAATGACCGTGAACGCCCGCGTGAGAAATTCCTTTGTGCGCACCCACATCCGCCGCAGCACGCTGCGCGCGTCCGGCCAGCGGTAGTCCGGCAGCTCCAGCACGAAGGACGCCGCCTCCCCGCGCAGGACCGTCCGGCCGAGGAGCCTGGCCGCCCCGGCGGCCGCCAAGATGCCGAGCGCGTACAGCGCCAGAAACACTAGAGCGCTCCGCCCCGGGAAGAACGCGGCGGCAAAGGCGGCATACACCGGCGCCTTCGCGCTGCAGCTCATGCACGGCGTGAGCACGATCGTCAGCGCCCGGTCGCGCCGCGTGGGCAGCGTGCGCGCGGCCAGCACCCCCGGCACGCTGCACCCAAAGCCCAGCAGCAGCGGCACGGCGCTCTGCCCGCTCAGCCCCAGCCGCCGCAGCGGCCGGTCCATCACGAAGGCCACGCGCGCGAGATAGCCCGTGTCCTCGAGCAGGGAGAGGAAGAAAAACAGCGCCAGGATCACCGGCAGAAACGCCGCCACGCTCCCTACGCCCGCAAACACGCCCTCGCGCACCAGACCGTGCAGCAGCGGCCCCGCGTCCAGCGCCGTGAGTGCGCCGTCGGCCGCGTCCGCGAGCCAGGCGATGCCGCGCGCGAGCAGGTGGCTCAGGCATGGGCCGATGATATGAAACGTCAGGTAAAACACGCCGCCGAGCAGCCCCGCCATCGCGGGGTAGGCCGTGTACCGCCCCGTGAGCACGCGGTCGATGCGCACGCTGCGGCGGCTGCCCGGCAGCGCCCGCGGCAGGGTGAAAAACCGCACCAGCCTGTCCACCTGCGCAAAGCGCGCGGTGGGCAGCGCCTCGTCGCGGGGCATGCCGCTCTCGCGCACCATGCGCGCCGCCGCCTGTTCGGCCGCTGTCGGTGCGCGCAGGGT
>OLFV01000183.1_pt1 | contig 76564 bp, 60 predicted proteins | sample 1605551 | NCBI WGS metagenome assembly OLFV01 (sample SAMEA3888922, study PRJEB22519) | human gut metagenome | biome: human gut; feature: human-associated habitat; material: faeces | place: Denmark | collected 2011
CGCTCGGCTTTATGAACGAAAAATACCAGGATTATGAGAAATACTGGCCTGCGGACGTGCACTTTGTCGGCAAGGAGATCGTCCGCTTCCACTCCATCATCTGGCCCGCGATGCTCATGAGCATGGGCATGCCGCTCCCCAAGCACGTCTACGGCCACGGCTGGCTCGTCATGGACGGCGGCAAGATGAGTAAGTCCAAGGGCAACGTCGTTGACCCGTATGTGCTCGCCGAGCGCTTCGGCGTGGACGCGCTGCGCTTCTTCCTGCTGCGCACGTTCCCGTTCGGCTCGGACGGCAACTTCTCGAATGAACTGCTCATCAACACCATCAATGTCGACCTCGCCAACGACCTCGGCAACCTCGTCTCCCGCACGACGGCCATGGTCGAAAAATATTTCGGCGGCACGCTGCCGGAAAGCCGTCAGGCCGATGCGCTCGACGACGAGCTCATCTCTCAGCTCTCCGCGCTGCGCGGCAAGTATGAAGCCGAGATGGAGAAGTTCCAGTTCCAGAACGCGCTTGAGCTCATCTTCAAGTGCATCCAGCGCGCCAACAAGTATATCGACGAGACCGCACCCTGGGCGCTCGCCAAGGACGAGGCCAACAAGCCCCGCCTCGCTTCCGTCATGTATAGCCTCCTCGAGAGCATCCGCATCTGCACGGTGCTGCTCACCCCGTTCATCCCCGATTCCTGCGAGAAGATCTTCGCGCAGATCGGCGCGTGCGAGTGCTGCCGCGATTGGGACAGCGCCGCGAAGTGGGGCAGCCTGAGCGCCACCGTCACCGTCCACAAGGGCGAGGCCATCTTCCCGCGCGTCGACGCGCAGAAGGCGCTCGAAGAGCTTGAGGCCATTCAGGAGGCGCAGAAAAAGGCCGCGCTGCCCGCGATGGAGTTCGAACCGATGGTCGAAGAAAAGGTCGATTTCGACACGTTCTGCAAGTCCGACTTCCGCGCCGTCAAGGTCAAGGCCTGCGAGGCCGTGAAGAAGAGCGAAAAGCTCCTGCGCTTCACGCTCGACGACGGCACCGGCACCGACCGCCAGATCCTCTCCGGCATCCACAAGTGGTACAAGCCCGAAGAGCTCGTCGGCAAGACGCTCGTCGCCATCGTCAACCTGCCCCCGCGCAAGATGATGGGGCTTGAGAGCTGCGGCATGCTGCTCTCTGCTGTCCACACCGAGAAGGGTGAGGAGGTCCTCAACCTTATTATGGTGGATGATAAAATTCCTGCTGGCGCGAAACTCTGCTAAACAAAAAGGGAGCCGGTTCCCGGCTCCCTTTTTACTCCGCGCAGGCGCGGAGGGAACGCAGCGCCAAAGGCGCTGCACGAATGCGACCCCCATTTTCTTTCCCGAGAAAGAAAACGGGCGTCGCCCGTCCAAAAGAAAGGCGTTTAGATTGGCAGTCTCAATCTTGAATGGCCTTTATGCCTCCGGAATGGAAGTACCTGCGCGCGGCGTTGCCGCGTTGGGTGTTGCTATACGATTTGGCGTGCTTCTACTATCCGCTGTTGCGCAGCCGTTGGCGGCTCTGCTGCCTTACGGATGCGGCACACCCCTTGCGGGTGCCGCTCTGCCTATCTCGTGGTAGTGCAGCCTAATTCCCGTCTACCGCCAGTCTCCACAATGCGGCGAGCGCTGCAATGCCGCATTCAGTAATCAGTCTGCCGCCAAGCTACCGTCACACGCGCCTCACGGTAGTAAGGCGCGGTTGCGAGTGGTATCGAATAGTAGGGGTTCATGGCGAAGCCATGTACACCGCACTTACACTGCGCAGCGCTTGCAGTCATTCAAGCTGCAAACTGCCAATGTGCGGGGTCAAGGGGCAAGGCCCCTTGCCTTTCTCTGGGGGTTCCAAAGGGGGTATTCTCTTTGGAAAGAGAATACCCCCTTTGTTTGCTCCTGCCGCTTGCAGGCGGCATCTCACGTTCCCTTTTAAGGGAAGAAAAAGGAGAAAAGAGCCATGTATGAATACTTTCATGTAAAAGTCGCCGCCAATGCGTCACCCATGCTTGCCAGATATTCGATCGATCCCGAATACCAGAACATCATTGACCGCGCGGCGGCGGAGGGCTGGCGGTATGTCGGTTTTCTGCCCGTGCAGCAGACGTTGTATGGCGCGATCCTTGAATATGACCTCATCTTTGAGCAGGAGAAGAAATGAATCTGATTTTTGACACCCACGCCCACTACGACGATGAGGCGTTCGACGCTGACCGCGAGGCATTGCTCGCGTCCATGCCCGAAAACGGCGTGGGGCTGATCGTCGACCCGGGCTGCGACTTGGATACCTCGCGCCGCGCGGTGGAGATCGCGGAACAATATCCCCACGTCTACGCCGCCGTCGGCTGGCATCCGGAAAACTGCGCGCCCTACACGCGCGAGAGCCTCGACACGCTGCGCGCATGGGCAAAGAACCCGAAGGTCGTCGCCATCGGCGAGATCGGGCTCGACTACTACTGGGAGCAAAACCCGCCGCGGGAATTCCAGCAGGAGGTTTTCCGCGACCAGCTCGCGCTGGCGCAGGAATTAGGCCTCCCCGTCATCGTGCACGACCGCGACGCGCATGCTGACTGCCTCGCCATCGTGAAGGAGTTTCCGCAGGTGCGCGGCGTGTTCCATTGCTTTTCCGGCAGCGTCGAGATCGCGCAGGAGCTTATAAAGCGCGGCTGGTACCTGGGCTTTGACGGCCCGCTGACCTACAAGAACGCGAAGAAGACCGTCGAGGTCGCAAAGATCGTCCCGCTTGACAGGGTGCTTCTTGAAACGGACAGCCCTTACATGGCCCCCGTTCCCGTGCGCGGCACGCGCAACGACTCGCGCAATGTGTCCCATATCGCGGCAAAATTCGCAGAAATTCGCGGCATGAGCACAGATGAAATCATCGCCCTGACGAACGAAAACGGCCGCCGCTTTTTCGGCATTCAATCAGCGAAAGAGGAACGAAGCTGACCGCTTCCGCTCCTCTTTTTTCATTTCAAAACTGAACGGCGCGGCAAATTTGCTGGCAATATTACCCGATTTTGTCCGCATGTTTATTCTTCCGCTTTAGTCAAGTGTGACTAAGTTGCGAATTTTCCCGCATTTTCTGTTGACGTGTGCTTTTCACGGTGCTATGATACCCACAACCTCAGTATGATTTTCGGAAAGGATTTCGACGAAATGTTCTCTTACACTTCTCGAATGTTAATGTGCATGAACATGGACATGGCGATGCCGATGCCCACGATTGCTCATGCTCATTTGCCTGCCCGATACGCACAGGAACGAAATTGCCGCCGCTGATTGAAAGCGCGCAGAAGGGTCTTGCCACCCGAACATCGTTTGACCTGAAGCGGGGAGCTCATGAGCTCCCCGCTTTTTTTGTTTGCTTTTGGGATAAAGGAGGAATTCACTTGATCGAACTCAAGAACATTTCCAAGGACTTCGGCTCGGGCGAAAAGGCCGTGCACGCCGTGCGCGACGTGTCGCTCTCCATCGGCTCGGGCGAGATCTTCGGGATCATCGGCTTCTCGGGCGCGGGCAAGTCCACGCTCGTGCGATGCATCAACCTTTTGGAGCGGCCAAGCTCCGGCAGCGTCTTCGTCGCGGGACAGGACTTGACGGCGCTCTCTGCCAAGGACCTGCGCGCGGCGCGCAAGAAGATCGGCATGATCTTCCAGCACTTCAACCTGATGCCGTCGCGCACGGTGGCCGGAAACGTCGCCTACCCGCTCAAGGGCAGCGGCCTGAGCAAGGAGGATATCCAGAAGAAGGTCGCAACGCTCTTGGAACTCGTCGGCATCGGCGACAAGGCGGACGCCTACCCCAGCCAGCTCTCCGGCGGACAGAAGCAGCGCGTCGCCATCGCCCGCGCCCTTGCCAACGACCCACAGGTGCTTCTGTGCGACGAGGCGACCTCCGCGCTCGACCCGCAGACAACGAAGGCGATCCTGCACCTTCTCAAGCACCTCAACGAAACGCTCGGCATCACGATCGTGCTCATCACGCACGAGATGGCTGTCGTCAAGGAGATCTGTGACCGCGTCGCCGTCATGGAATACGGCCGCGTCGTCGAGCAGGGCGAGGTCTTCACGGTCTTCGCTGAGCCCAAGCAGGACATCACGAAGAGCTTCATCCACACGACCTCGAACCTCCAGAAGGTCGAAGAGCTCATCGCCGAGGATTCCCCCGTCACGCGTCTCCAGCCCGGCGAGCTCATCGTCCGCCTGTCCTATGTTCAGCGCAACGTCAACGAGCCGATCATCTCCGCCGTGTCGCAGATGTTCAACGTCTCGCTCAACATCATTTTCGCCGATATCACCATCGTGCAGGATTCCCCCATCGGCGGAACGGTCGCCATCATCAGCGGCGAGAGAAAGCAGATCACGAAAGCGATCGAATACCTGATCGAAAAAAATGTCGGAGTGGAGGTCATCAAAGATGCAAGAGCTGATCGTTAACATTGCCCCGAACCTTGCAAGCAAGCTGCCGGACTTTTATAAGGCCCTCGGCGACACGATGCTCATGGTGCTCTGGTCGGGCCTCATCTCGTTCGTATTCGGGCTTCTGCTCGGCGTGGTGCTTACGGTGACAAAGCCGAACGGCATTTTGGAGAACAAGGTCGTCTACCAAATTCTCGACAAGCTCGTGAGCCTGTTCCGCTCCATCCCGTTTATCATCCTACTGACGTGGGTCATGCCCATCACGCGCGCGCTGGTCGGCACGGTGCTCTATGTGCGCGGCGCGATCGTGCCGCTGGTGTTCGGCTCAGTGCCGTTTTTCACCCGTCAGGTCGAAAGCGCGCTCGCCGAGCTCGACGGCGGCCTTATCGAGGCGGCGCTCTCGATGGGCTCGAGCCCGCTTGAGATCATCTTCCGCGTGTATCTCAAGGAGAGCATCGCGGCCATCGCGCGCGGCACGACCATCACGATCGTGAGTCTCTTAAACCTCACGGCCATGGCCGGCGTCGCCGGCGCGGGCGGCCTCGGCGACTTCGCCATCCGCTACGGCCACGACCGCAACATGGCCGACATCACGAACGTCACCGTGCTCGTCCTTGTGCTCATCGTCTGCGTCATCGAATTTGTCGGCGGACGCATCGTCAAAAAGAACACACATTAACGTGATCCCCATACAGTCCCTACCCACCCCATTACAAAAAATTATTTTAACGGAGGATATTTCCATGAAGCTCAAAAAGTTCTTTGCTCTCGCCCTCGCAGCCGCCACGCTCGCCCTCGCGCTGACCGCCTGCGGCTCCAAGGCCGACGACTCCGCCGACAACAGCGATGCCAACACCGACAATCAGACCGGCGAGGCCGTGACCGTCAAGCTCGGCGTGGTCGGCGGCATCTATGACGACCTGTGGGCGAGCGCGAAGGCCGCGCTCGCCGACGAGGGCATCGACCTCGAGATCGTGCAGTTCTCGGACTACGTGACCCCGAACAACGCGCTCGCCAACGGCGACATCGACCTCAACGCCTTCCAGCACCGCATTTATCTCCAGAACGAGATCGACAACTACGGCTATGCGATCCAGAACATCGGCAACACCTTCATCATCCCGCTGAACCTCTACTCCCAGAAGGTCAGTTCCGTTGACGAGCTCAAAGACGGTGACGTCGTCGCCATTCCCGACGATCTGACCAACGGCGGCCGCGCGCTCAAGGTGCTCGAAGCCGCGGGCCTCATCGATCTCGACCCCAACGCCGCCTTCAACCCCACCGTTGACGATATCACGAGCTACAAGGTCAACATCACCATCGAAGAACTCAAGGCCAACACCATCCCCTCCGTCCTGCCCGACGTGGCCGCCGCGGTCGTGAACGGCAACTACGCGCTCGACTTTGGCCTCAAGACCGACGAGGCCATCTACAAGGACAGCGTCCTCGACGTGGAGGAGTACTGGAATCTGATCGCCGCGCGCACCGCTGACGTCGAAGACCCCGACACCGCCGCCATCTATGAGAAGGTCGTCGAAGCCTTCCAGTCCAGCGCGACGGAGGACGTGTTCAACAACACCTTCGGCGGTTACTTCATCGCAGTGGGCTGGGATCAGGACTTGATCAATCAGTAAACACCATCTGACCGCCGCCGCGCTCCCGCAACGCAGGGAGCGCGAGCGGCGGTACGCCTTTCCGGGAGGAATTTATTATGGCACTTGATCTTTCCGCGCTGCGGCGCATCATTGCAGACGAAAACCGCCTGCTCACCGGCGCGGACATTCCCGCAGAATACCAGAGCGACGTGCTCGGCCGCGTCCACGGCAGCGCCGAGGCGCTTGCCTTTCCCTTATCCACCGAGGAGGTGAGCGCGCTCCTGCGCTACGCGCACGAGCACCGCGTTCCCGTCACGCCGCGCGGCGCGGGGACGAATCTTGTCGGCTCTACCGTGCCGCTCGAGGGCGGCATCATCCTCGACCTTTCCCGCATGGACCGCGTGCTCGAGCTCGACGAGGACACGATGACCGTCACGGTCGAGCCCGGTATGCTCTTGCAGGACTTGCAGGCCTATGTCGAAGCGCGCGGGCTGTTCTACCCGCCCGATCCCGGCGAAAAGGCCTCGAGCATCGGCGGCAACATCAGCACGAACGCCGGCGGCATGCGCGCGGTGAAGTACGGCGTCACGCGCGACTACGTGCGCGGGCTCGAGGTCGTGCTCGCTGACGGCACGGTGATGCAAGTCGGCGGCAAGCAGGTCAAGGACGCGAGCGGGCTCTCGCTCAAGCACCTTCTCATCGGCTCGGAGGGTACGCTCGCCGTCATCACAAAGTGCCTGCTGCGCCTTGTTCCCAAGCCCGAGGCCTCGCTCAGCGTGCTTGTGCCGTATGCCGACCTGAAAACCGGCATCCAGAGCGTTTTGACCATCCTGCGCGCGAACGCGAACCCCACGGCAGTCGAATTCATGGAGCGCAAAGTCGTCGCGCTTGGCGAACGCTTCTGCGGCGTCTCTTATCCCCGCCCCGACGCCGGCTCTTATATTCTCTTGACCTTTGATGGCAGAAGCGAAGAGGTCACGGCCAACGCCGCGCGCGTGCGCTCCCTTGCACTGCAAAACGGCGCGCTCGACTTTATCGAGCTCTCCGACGCGCGGCAGTGCGCTGACATCTGGCGCGTGCGCGGAGCGCTTGTCAAGGCCGTGGAGGCCGTTTCCGAGCAGGAGCCGGTCGATATCGTCGTGCCCATCAGCCGCACGGCGGACTTCATCCGCTTCATCAACGACTTGGAAGCCCGGAGCGGCATGCAGATGGTCAGCTTCGGCCACGCGGGCGACGGCAATGTGCACCTGTGCGTCGTGCGCGGCGAGCGGGATGAAGAAACGTGGCAGCGCGAGCTGCACGAAAACATGGACAGGGCCTATGCCGAAGCCTATCGCCTCGGCGGCGTCGCCTCCGGCGAGCACGGCATCGGGCTATCGAAGCGTCCCTACTTCCTGCGCCAGACGGCAAAGGAAAATTTACAGGCCATGAACGCCATCAAAACGGCGCTCGACCCGCAGCATATCTTGAACAACGGAAAATCTTATCTCACAGGAGGAAACAATAATGCAGGCACTTTCTGACCGCACCGCGAGCTTTACCGATTCCGTCATCCGCCGCATGACCCGTATCTCCAACCAGTACGGCGCGGTGAATCTTTCCCAGGGCTTCCCTGACTTCGACCCGCCCAAGCCCATCCTCGACCGCCTCTCTCAGGTCGCCTACGAGGACTTCCACCAGTATTCTATCACCTGGGGCGCGCAGGACTTCCGCGAGGCGCTGGCGAAAAAGCAGTCCCACTTCATGGGCCGCGACATCGACCCCAACGGCGAGATCGTTGTCACCTGTGGCAGCACCGAGGCCATGATGGCCGCAATGATGACCGTCGCCAATCCCGGCGACAAGGTCGTCATCTTCTCCCCGTTCTACGAAAATTACAGTGCCGACACGATCCTCTCCGGTGCGGTGCCCATCTATGTGCCGCTCACGCCGCCGTCGTTCACGTTTGACCCCGAAGTGCTCGAGGACGCGTTCCGCCAGCACCCCAAGGCGCTCGTGCTGTGCAACCCCTCGAACCCCTGCGGCAAGGTCTTCACGCGCGAGGAGCTTGAGATCATCGCGGGTCTTGCCAAGAAATATGACGTCTACGTCATCACCGACGAGGTCTACGAGCACATCATTTACGCCCCGCACCAGCACACCTATTTTGCGACGCTGCCCGACATGTGGGAGCGCACGCTGTCCTGCTCGTCGCTTTCCAAGACCTATTCCATCACCGGCTGGCGCCTTGGCTACATCATCGCCCCGCCGGAGATCATCGACCGCGCGAAGAAGGTACACGACTTCCTCACCGTCGGCGCGGCGGCGCCCCTACAGGAGGCCATCATCCCCGGTCTCAACTTCGGTCAGGACTACTACGACGCGCTGCAGGCCGAGTACACGCACAAAAAGGACCTGTTCTTAAAGGGCCTTGACGACCTCAAGATCGTCCACAATGACCCCGAGGGCGCTTACTACGTGATGCTCGACATCTCGGAGTTCGGCTACGAGAGCGATCTTCAATTCTGCGAGGACCTTGCAAGCAAGGTCGGCGTGGGCGCGGTGCCGGGCTCGAGCTTCTTCCGCGAGCCGGTCAACCACCTCATCCGCCTGCACTTCGCCAAGAAGGACGAAACGCTCACCGACGCGCTGAACCGTCTCGAATCCCTGCGCGAAAAGATCCCTGCCAAGGGTTAAGAAAGGAAATTCGCCATGAACGCCCTGAGAGAAGAGTGCCAGCAGCTTCGCGACGAGCTCATCGCACTGCGGCGGGAATTCCACCGCGCCCCGGAGCTCGGCCTGCATGAATACCATACCGCTGCGCGCATCGAGCGCGAGCTTGACAAATGCGGCATCCCGCATGAGCGCATCGGCGGCGAGACCGCCGTCGTCGCCCGCCTGCACGGCACAGGCAGCGGCACGGGCGTCTGCGTGCTGCGCGCGGATATTGACGCCCTGCCCATTCAGGAGATGAACGACGTGCCTTACCGCTCCGAGACCCCGGGCGTGATGCACGCCTGCGGCCACGACGCGCACACGACGTGTCTTCTCGGCGCGGCAAAGGTTTTGAGCGCACACCGCGCGGACTTTGGCGGCGAGGTGCGCTTCCTCTTCCAGCCAGCCGAGGAGATCGGTCAGGGCGCAAGGCCGCTCATCGCCGCGGGCATGCTGGATGGCGCACAGCGCGTCTTCGGGCTGCACACGGCGTCCGACCTTCCCGCGGGGACCGTCGGCGTCAAGCCGGGGGCCAACAACGCAGGCGTCGACCACTTTATCATCCGCATCCACGGCAAAAGCGCGCACGTCTCCACGCCGCAGCTCGGCGTGGACGCGCTCTATATCGCAAGCGAGCTCGTCGTCGCGCTCCAGTCCATCGTCACGCGCATGACCTCGCCGGTCGAGCCGGTGCTCATCGGCGTGGGCAAGCTGAACGCCGGCACGGCCTACAACGCCGTGGCCGAGACCGCCGTGCTCGAGGGCACGACGCGCATGTTCTCGCCCGAGAGCCGCGCGCACCTTCGCAAAACGATCAACGCCGCGGCCGCACACATCTCCGCCCTTTACGGCGGCACGGCAGAGGTCGAATGGGACGACTTCGCCACGCCGCTCACGAACGACGCCGGTGTGTGCGGGGAGGTCGAGCGCGTCGCCGACGTGCTCGGCATCCCCGCGACGGCAAACCGCGCGCTGTCGCTCAGCGGAGACGATTTTGCCGAGTATCTGCTGCAAACGAAGGGCGCTTACGCCTACCTCGGCACGGCAAACCCCAAAAAGCCGCACACCTGCATCTCCAACCACCGCGGCGATTTCGACATCGACGAGGAAACGCTCCCCCTCGGCGCGGCGCTCTACGCGGCATACGCGCTGTCCGTCCTTGATCCGCAGTTTGCCAAATAATTGTTTTTTTCGATGAAATCGCCTTAGTCGTGTGCAAATTTCGATTTTACTTTTTGCGTTATTCTATCTAAAATATAGTCCTCGCCACTGTCAGCGCAGCGGCGGGGATTTCTTTAGCAAATTTGGAAAAGAGGTTAATTATGAAAAAGCTGTTTTCTCTGCTGCTTTGCGTCGTGATGGTGCTCTCTCTGGTCGCCTGCGGCTCGAAGACTGATGACGCGCAGACGCCCGACGAGCCTCAGGACACCGCTCCCGAGCTCTCCGGCACGATGAAGGTCGTCGCCACCGGCGACGTCTACGGTCCCCTGTTCGACGCGTTCACCGCCGACACCGGCGTGGAGGTCGAATGCCTGTCCATGTCCTCCGGCGAGATGCTCTCCAAGCTCCGCGCCGAGGGCGGCACCCCGTCCGCTGACCTGTGGTTCGGCGGCGGCATCGACGCGTTCATGAGTGCCAAGGACGACGGCCTGCTTGAGCCCGTCACCTTTGACGCGGCCGCCGAGCTCGGCGACGAGTACAAGGATACCGAGGGTTACTGGTATTCCAAGGGCATCACCATTGTCGGCTTCCTGCTCAACAACTCTCTCATGGAGGAGCTGGGTCTGACCGCTCCCGAGAGCTGGGATGACCTGACCGACAGCCAGTATGAGGGCGAGATCGTCATGTCCAACCCTGCCGTTTCCGGCACCAACTACGCCGTGGTCAACGCGCTGCTGCAGGCCAAGGGCGATCAGGGCTGGGACTACTTCGATGCCCTGAACAACAACATTGCCTACTACGGCAAGCGCGGATCCGACCCGAAGAACAAGGTCTCTTCCGGTGAGTTCGCTGTCGGCATCTCCTACATCGACGCCAGCATCGAGCAGGCCGCCGAGGAGAACGACCTGACCATCGTTTACCCCTCTGACGGGATGCCCTGGGTCCCCGAGGGTGTGGCCGTGTTCAAGAACGCTGAAAACGTCGACGCCGCCAAGTACTTCGTCGAGTGGCTCTTCAGCAGCGACGATCATCTCCGTCAGCTCGCCGAGATTGAGCAGAAGAACGGCATCAAGGTCATCAAGCCCTCCATCGAAGGCATTGAGCTGTCCTATGATCCTACGCTCCTCATGACGGAGGACCTGTCCCTGTTCGGTTCCCAGCGCACCGAGATCCTCAACCGCTTTGAGCCCCTGATGGGCGACAAGGCCGCCACGGAATAAATGAAGTCCGCCGGTACGATCCAAAAAAACACAGAAAAAAGGGCATCTCACGATGTCCTTTTTTCCCTATGTGAAAACGCGGCCGACAGGCTGATCTTACTTGTCCTGCTCGGGAGCGTGCTGCTGTTCATTCTCTGGCCCATCGCGTGCATCGCGCTGCGGAGCCTGCGCGGCGCGGACGGCGGCGTGAGCTTTACAATGTTCTCCACCGTTCTGCGCCAGTACGGCGAAAGCCTGCGCAACAGCGTGTTTGTCGGCGTTTTTACGGCAGTGCTGTCCACTATCCTCTCGCTCTCAGCGGCGCTCGTATGCGCCACGGCGCGCGGGTGGAAGAAGACGCTCTGCATGATCATCACGCTCGTCGCCATGGTGTCGCCGCCGTTCGTCTCGTCGCTTGCCTATATCCAGCTCTACGGGCGGCGCGGGTGGATCACCTACCGCCTGCTGCACCTGAGCCTGAACCCCTACAATCGCTGGGGCGTCATCCTGATGCAGTCGATCTCGTTCGTGCCGCTCAACGCAATGTTTCTCTCCGGCATCCTCGAAAAGCTGGACGAGGGCAGCCTTCGCTCGGCGCGCGACCTCGGCGCATCGGGCGGCGCCATCCTGCGCGATATTGTCCTGCCGCTCATTCGGCCCGCGACGCTCGTGTGCCTGCTGCTCTCGTTCGTCCGCTCGCTCGCGGACTTCGGCACGCCCATCATCATCGGCGGGCGCTTCAGCACGCTGGCCGCGGACATCTATTTGCAAGTCGTTGGATACTCGGACCTTGAAAAGTCCTCGGCGATGAATATGTTCCTGCTCATCCCGTCCATTGTGTTCTTTTTTGTCTACCGCGCGCTGATGCGCCGCTCGGACAGGCTGACCGACGCCAGCCGCACTGCTCAGACAGAGCTTGGCCTTTCGCTGCCGCACTGCGGCGCGATGGGCTGGGGCATGATCGCGCTGAGCACCGTTTTCTTCGTAATGATCGTGCTGCAATACGGCTGCGTGTTCCTCTCGGGCTTTTTGAAGAGCACGAAAGGTGTCTACTCCTTCACGCTGCAATACTGGGATCAGCTCTGGCGCATCGGTTTGTCGACGATGCTGCGAAGCGTTGAATACGCGCTCATCGTCTCCATCGCCGGTACGGTTTTTGCGATGCTCTTCGCCTACTACATGAACCGCCGACGCATCCTTGGCCGCAGCTTTTTCGACTGCCTGGCGACGCTGCCCTATATGCTGCCGGGCACGTGCTTCGGCATCGGCTACATTCTCGCGTTCAACCACGCGCCGCTCAAGCTGACGGGCACGGCCCTTATCGTGCTGGCCAACATGCTCTTCAAGCAGCTGCCGACCTCCACGAAGATCTGCACCGCGTCGCTCGCGCTCCTACCCGAAGTGCAGGAGCGCTCGGCGCGCGACCTTGGCGCGGGACGGCTCGCCGTGCTGCGCGATGTGGTCTTTCCCGCACTGCGGCCCGCGTTCTTGAGCTGCTTTGTCTATAACTTCACGAGCAGCATGACGACGGCGGGCTCCATCATCTTTCTCATCGACGCCAAGCGTCAGCTGGCCGTCTTCAAGCTCTTCGACGCGGTATATCAGGGCGATTACGCCCTTGCCTCGCTGATCGCGAGCGTCATCACCGTCATCGTCCTTCTTGTCGAAGGCCTCGCCTTCCTCATCACCCGGAAAGGAGAAAATCGCCGTGTATCTCGAACTTGACCGCTTGAGCAAGCAGTTTGACGGCAAATACGCCGTGCATGACCTCTCCCTCGGCCTGGAAGAGGGCGGACTTTTGTGCATTCTCGGCTCGTCGGGCTGCGGCAAGACGACCACGCTCAACATGATCGGCGGCTTTCTCAAGCCCGACGGCGGCAGAGTGCTCCTTGACCGGCAGGATATCACCGCGCTCTCGCCCGAGCGGCGGCCGGTTTCGACTGTCTTCCAGTCCTACGGTCTGTTCCCGCACATGAGCGTGCTGCAAAACGTGACCTACGGACTCAAATTCCGCGGCTATTCCCGCGCGGAGGCAAAGGAAAAGGGCCGCCGGTACCTGAGTCTCATCGGCCTTGCCGAGCGCGAGAACGCGCGCATCGGCGAGCTCTCGGGCGGCCAGCAGCAGCGCGTGGCACTCGCCCGCGCGCTCATCGTCGAGCCAAAGCTCTGCCTGCTTGACGAGCCGCTCTCGAACCTCGACGCGGCGCTGCGCGTGCGGATGCGCGGCGAGCTCAAGCGCCTGCAGCGCGAGCTCGGCACCACGATGGTCTTCGTCACGCACGATCAGGAGGAGGCGCTCATTCTGGCTGACTCCATCGCCGTGATGAGCGAGGGCGAGCTCTTGCAGCTCGGCTCGGCAGAGGAGGTCTTCCGCCATCCTGCAAACGACTATATCGCGTCATTTCTCGGCCTCAACGACATTGTGTGGAAGGACGACGGCAGCGTGCTGAAGGTCATCCGCCACGGAGAAAAGGGGTAACACCGCCATGCTTGTTGATATGCACCTGCACGAATGCACCTACTCGACCGACAGCTTTCTCCACCTGGAGGAGATCGTCTCTATCGCCAGGCAAAAGGGGCTGGACGCGATCTGCATCACGGACCACGACAGCATGGGCCTGCGCGAGCGCGCGGAGGCCTATTCCCGCGAGATCGGCTATCCCATCTTCGTCGGCGTGGAATTTTTCTCGCTCTGGGGCGATATCACCGCCTGGGGCATCGACGGCATCCCCGACCAGCGCGTCAGCGCACAGGACCTTATCGACCTGGTGCGCGAAAAGGACGGTTTCTGCGTCTCCTGCCACCCTTTTCGCAGCAACAATCGCGGGCTGCGCGAGCACCTGCGCGATGTGCACGGTCTTGACGGCGTGGAGGTCCTCAACGGCAGCACGCCGCTTGAGGAGAACCGGACGGCACTGCGCTTCTGCCGCGAGTTGGGGCTCAAGGCCATCGGCGCAAGCGACGCGCACGTGCCGGAGCAGGTGGGAAAATACGTGACATGGCTGCCCGAAACGGTCACAACGCTGCCCGATTTTGTCACCGCACTGCACACGCTGGAAACGCGTCCCGCCATCTGGACGGGCAGCGGGTACGATGTCGTCACCGAGTTTTGAGATGAATTTTCAGCGGGCTGGGGTATCATGCTCCGGCCCCTTTTTTACATTTCGCTGTGTCATATCCGATATTCATGCAGGAAAGCTGTGGTAATATTTCACAAGAACCCATTCTTCCGTGTAAAAAGATTCTCAAAATTTGGAGAAGTGGAAAATTAGGGATTGACATTTTCCCAGCATGGGAGTATGGTAACGCCAACAATTTCAAACGCCCGATCGCGAGGTCGGGAAGATAGAGGCGCGGCTGACAAAAGTAGCGCGTTCGCACCGGCACAGGAAGCCGGAGCGCGCGAAAGGGGATGCCGCCGAAGTGGAAACGGTTCCTGTGCCGTTTGCCGCTGGTTCGTCGGAGAACATCCGCCGGACTGTCACGTATGTGGAGCGCTATCGAGGTCGGCAAGCTGTTTGTCCCCCCAAAAGGTGATGACCGGTTTGCCGGATTGCAGTACAGTTGCAGCCGTAAATGCTTCACAAAGCATTTACGGCTTTGTTTTTTGTCTGCATCGGGAGTGCGAAAACCCGAAAAAAGCAGGACTCCCCTGTTTTTGAAAAATGAAACTCATCACGAGAAAGGAAACCACCATCATGAAGCTCAGAACCTTTACCGCCCTCCTGCTGGCGGCCATCATGCTCTTCGCGCTCACCGCCTGCGGCAGTCAGGCCGCCGACGATTCCAGCAGCGATCAGCAGCAGGAACAGCAGGACACCACCACAAACGAAAGCAACGAATTCCGCGTCGGCATGGAGTGCGCTTACGCCCCCAACAACTGGCAGGAAAGCGAATCGACGGACTCGAACGTCCCCGTTGAAAACGTCGCCGGCACGTATGCCGAGGGTTACGACGTGCAGATCGCCAAGGCCATCGCAGAGGGCCTCGGCAAGGAGCTCGTCATCGTCAAGCTCAGCTGGGACGGCCTGATCGACGCGCTCAATCAGGGCCAGATCGACGCCATCATCGCCGGTATGATGGACACCGCCGAGCGCCGCGAATCCATCAACTTCTCCGAGCCCTACCGTGAGACCACCTACGGCCTGATGGTGCTCGCCGATTCCCCGTACTTAAATGCCACCTCCATTCAGGACTTCTCCGGCGCGGCCGTCCTCGGCCAGCAGGGCACGGCGCTTGACGATGTCATCGAGCAGATCGAAGGCGTCGACCACTTAAGCCCCGTCGGCAGCGTGCCCGACATGATCTCCCGCCTGCAGCAGGGCACCTGCGACGCCATCGTCATCAACGTTGAGAACGCGCAGGGCTACCTCGCTTCCAACCCGAACTTCCGCCTGGTCACCTTCGATGAGGGCAGCGGCTTCACGCTGCCGGCCAAGGGCTCCTGCGTGGGTCTGCGCAAGAGCGACAATGAACTCCTTGATCAGATCAACACCATCCTTTCCGGCATCGACGACGACGCCCGCGCCGCCATGTGGCAGGCAGCCGTCGACGGCCAGCCCCAGTAATATCCCACGCACCGCCGCCGCGTTTTTCACGCGGCGGCGGGTACGCGAAGCACTCTAGAGACAACGCGCTTCGCACCATAAAGGAGGAAACACCATGGCAGCACCCACCGCGCCCCGGAAGAACTTCATCACCCGGGATCACCGTTATGTTTATTTAGGCGGAAGTTTCATCGCCCTGCTGGGTCTCGGCATGTTCTACTCCGCCCCCAGCCCGTACAGCTTCATCCCCGCGCAGTCCGTGTTCGGCACGGCGCTCGCGGCGATCTGCTGGTTCTTCCTCGGCGTGAGCGCCATGGCGCTGCTCGTCAAGTGGGCCTATTGGAACAATTACAGCTCCACTATTATGAAGCGCCCCCTCATCGTGCGCGTCAGCCGTTACCTCTCGTATCTCGACGCCGCGGCCTGCGCGCTGCTGGTGCTCGACCGCTTCATTTTAAAGCTCGCCTACATCATCAACGCCGCCATCCATGCCGACAGCAACCCGACCGACACGCTCTCCATGATGGCCTACATGGCGTACAACCAGCGCTCGCTCTTCGCCATCGGCATTTCGTACACGGTGCGCCTCGCGCTCTTCGGCACGGCGATCGCGTTCGTGCTGGCGCTTCTCATGGTCTTCCTCCGCATTCAGGAGCCCGACAAACGCGACAACGACTTTGTGAAGTTCCTCAAGATCGTTGCCAACAAATTCTCCCGCTTCTATATCTTCGTCATCCGCGGCACGCCAATGATGGTGCAGTCGCTGATCCTCTACAACGCGGTGTTCGGCCTCTTCAAGCGCACGGGCATGAGCGTTTCGGACATCAACCGCGTCTGGCCGCTCTTTTTAGCAGGCCTTGTCACGATCTCGCTCAACTCGACGGCATATCTTGCCGAGGTGCTGCGCGGCGGCATTCTCGCCGTGGACGCGGGCCAGATGGAGGCCGCGCGCTCGCTCGGCATGACGCACTGGCAGGCCATGCGCAAGGTCGTCTTCCCGCAGGCCATCAAGAACTCGCTTCCCGCCATCGGCAACGAATTCATCATCAACATCAAGGATTCGTCCGTGCTGTGCGTCGTCGGCGTCTCTGATCTGATGTTCATGACCCGCTCGGTCGCCGGTATTTATTATAAAGGTACCGAGTGCTACCTCATCGCCGCCATCGTTTACCTGTTCCTGACGTATCTTTCTTCGCTCCTGCTCAAGGCCATCACGGGAAAGATGACCGCGCCGGACAACACCAAGCGACACCAGGGCAACCAAACCGTCGATCTGGGGCTTCCCAGCTCGAACTGACAGGAGGGCGCTATGACGAACGATCCCATCATCAAAATCGAACAGCTCGAAAAGTCCTTCGGCGACCTGCACGTGCTCAAGGGCATTGACCTTGAGGTCAACCGCGGAGAGGTCGTGTGCATCATCGGCGCATCCGGCTCCGGCAAATCGACGCTGCTGCGCTGCATCAACTTACTGGAAGAGGCCGACTCGGGCCACATCTGGTTCGACGGGCAGGATTTAATGGACTTAAAGGTCAACCTGAACGCCCTGCGCCAGAAGATCGGCATGGTGTTCCAGGGCTTCAACCTCTTCAACAACAAGTCCGTGCTTGACAACTGCACCCTCGCTCCCATGGACGTCAAGCACATCCCCAAGACGCAGGCCGAGGCCACGGCCATCAAGCACTTAACGACCGTTGGCCTCGCCGACTTCATCCACGCCGACTCCCGCCGCCTCTCCGGCGGGCAGAAGCAGCGCGTCGCCATCGCGCGGGCGCTGTGCATGGAACCGGAGATCATGCTCTTCGATGAACCGACCTCCGCGCTCGACCCCGAGATCGTCGGCGAGGTGCTGGACGTCATGAAAAACCTCGCCCAGCAGGGCATGACGATGGTCGTCGTCACGCACGAGATGGCGTTTGCCAAGGAAGTGAGCGACCGCGTCGTCTTCATGGATCAGGGGGTTATCTTAGAGCAGGGCTCGCCCAAGGAGGTCTTCGGTAACCCCAAGGAGCCGCGCACGCGTGAGTTTCTCAGCCGTTATCTGGAGGATAAAATGGCATGATACAGAAAAAAGTGACCGATTTTTTTGCCCTGGAGGGCAATTATCCCGACTTGGACGGCGAGGGCGCGGCTGCGCGCCTGTCCGCCGCCATCCGGTGCAAGACCATCAACTACTTTGACCACAGCCGGACGGACTACACGGAGTTCGACAAGCTGCACGCGCACATCAAGGCAAGCTACCCCAACATCATGCGCGTGGGCACGTTTGAGCGCATCGGCCACCACGCCGTGCTCATCACCATCCCCGGCAGCGACGCTTCTCTGCGCCCCTGCCTCTACATGTCGCATCAGGACGTCGTTCCCGTTGTTGAGGGCACAGAGCAGGACTGGACGCATCCCGCCTTTTCCGGCGACATCGCGGACGGCTATATCTGGGGCCGCGGCACGCTTGACATCAAAGAGCAGGTCTTCGGCGTGCTGGAGGCCGCGGAATATCTGCTCGCCCGCGGCAAGTCCTTTGCCCGCACGGCGTATCTCGCCTTCGGCGACGACGAGGAGACCATCAACTTAGGCGCGCTCGCCATCGCCGAGCATTTGAAGGCGCAGGGCGTGACGCTCGAATTCGTTCTTGACGAGGGCGGCTGCAAAATTGAGCCCGGCACGGCCTTCGGCGCGCCGGAGACGGCCATTGTCAGCGTGCAGCTGATGGAAAAGGGCTATGCCGATTTGGAGCTCTCCGTCCACAGCATCGGCGGGCATTCGAGCCGCCCCTACGGCGGCACGTCACTTGGGCGTCTCTCCGGTGCGATCGCCGACATCACGCGCGCGCCGTTTGCCGTGCGCCTCAACAGCGCCATGACCGGCGCGTTTGAAACGCTCGCGCCCTATATCACGCAGGAGCCGCTCAAAACGCTCGTGCAGGATGTTGCGGGCAACGCGGACGCCATCGCGGCCTGCTGCATGGGCTCGCCCGACCTCTTCCCGTTTGTCACCACCACTATCGCGCCCACGATGATCCGCGGCGGCAGCGCCGCGTGCAACGTGATGCCGCAGGATATGACCGCGGTCATCAACTTCCGCATTGCCGACGGTGACACGGTCGAGAGCGTCATGGCCCACTGCCGCGAGGCAGTGCAGGACAAAGGCGTCGAGATGCGTTTTTTGCAGGCCAACGATCCCTCCGCCATCGCGCGCCGCGACGGCTACGGCTACCGCACAGTGGTCGAGAGCTTCCAGCGCTACTATCCCGAAGCCGTGTTCATTCCCTCGATGGCCGTGGGCGCGACGGACGCGCACCGCTATGAGGAGATCTGCGACACGTGCCTGCGGTGCAGCCCGTTTATGACCGAGCCCGCGGAGGCCGCCTCCGGCGTGCACGGCACGAACGAGCGTCTTCTCGTCCGCTCGTATTTGCAGGGCATCCGCGTACTCATCGACCTGATGGAGCACGCCAACGTGGAACCGTGAATTTCCTTTCTTTTCAATGAAAAAGCCGGAGCAGCTCAGGCTGCTCCGGCTTTTCTTTCCTGTTCAGTTCTCGCCCATCGTGTAGACCATGTCCCAGAAGCGCAGGTCAAATAGGCAGCAATTTTCGAAGATCTCGCAGAGCCGCTGCGCCTTCTTTTCGTCGATCCCTTCGGCGAGCGCGTCGATCCGGTCGATCAAGGCCTGATTCGTCTGCCGGTACTCCTCGGAAACGTAGCCCGCGAACCACGCGCCGTAGTTCTCATCGTGCAGGGCGCTTGGGCAGCGCTCCACCATCTGCTCGGCAATATACGCATAGCTCCACGAGCAGTTCAAAAGCGTCACGAGCCCCGTCAGCACATCCCCCGCCTGCGCCTCGCAGAGCATGTAATGGCTGTAGGCGCTGTTGTCGATGTGCGGGCGCGCATCGTCGATCTCCTCCTCCGTGACGCCGAGGCGCTTCATGTATGGAAGATGCGTGCGGAACGTCTCGTCGATCGTGTTCGCCATCTCCCCGCTCAAAAAGCGGATCTGCTCGAAGTCGTCGGTTTTCTGAAGGATCGCCGCAAAAATTTTCACGTAATCCCGCAGGTACAGATAATCCTGCAGCATATAGTAGCGGAACTTTTCCTTCGGCAGCGTGCCGTCCGCCATCTCCGTCACAAACGGATGGGTCAGATACCGCGGCCAGAGCGCCTTTGCCCGCTCGTAGATCCTCTCGGAGAGCTTCACTCTATTCTCCCCGCTCATTTGTGGGCGATGAGCGCGACGTAGCCGCCGCTCTGATAGCCGGGGACGACGTCCTCCACGCTCTCGTTGGTGTACATAGGGTTCTTCAAGAGCGTCTGGTAGAAGTCAAAATCGTGGAAGCCGAGCGATTTGAGCGCGTCGACCTTTTCCTCGGTCGAGTGCCACACGCCCGCGCAGCACAGTTCGAGCGGATACGGCAGTTTGGGCATGACACCGCGCAGGGACGGGTGGTCGAACGTGCCAACGGCCTTGGCGAGAAGGTACATGAAGCCGAACGCGCTCTCCTTGGGCACATCCAGCGAAATGAACTTGCCGTTCGGCTTGAGCGCCTTTTTGCACACGTCGAACGCGCGCGTCAGGTCCTCCATATAGCTGGAGCTGCCGTTCAAATAGATGATGTCGTAGGCGTTCTCCTCAAGCTCGACCTCCTCGATCGCGCCGAAGGCGATGACGTTGATACCGCGCTTCTGCGCGATCGCGCCCATGTCGCGCGAGGGCTCAACGCCCTCGATGTTCTTGCAGTCGATCATACTCTCGAACAGGCCGCTGCCGCAGCCGACGGAGAGCACGCGCTTCCCCGAAATATCGCCGAGCGCCTTTTCAAACAGGCGGAATTCGCTCTGGAACACGTTTTCGTTTTCCATAAACCAGGCGTCGTACTGCGCCGCGTAGCCGTCAAATTTGGGTTTCATCGTCAAGTGATCCTTTCTGTTTTGTCAATTTTCAAGGTCCCGCCCGCCGTTTCCGCTTCCCTATTATCCTGTGCCGCAGGACGCGGGAAAACAGGCCGGGCCTGTGCCTTTTTGATGAATCATACCACAATCAGCTCCCTACCGCAACGGTATGTTCGCGGTAAATATCCATCACCTTTCGCCCGCGTACACGGCAGTTATAGAGTTCATCTCACCCAATAGATTGAATCGGCAATGAGAAAAAGATGGATTCCGGTTGCAATTCACAGATGGGAGGGATGCATATGGAAGGCTTCATGACAAATGTTCTCAATTTATAAAGGGTACGATAAAGGGTAAATGGCACCTCAGGGCAATAAAAAAACCTTGAAACCACTGAAGCTTCAAGGTTTTTTCTGGTGCGCGGTACAGGACTCGAACCGGCAAAAAGGTGTTTTAGATTGTCCCTGCCTATGCCAACCGGTACCATAATGTGGGGAAGTCATGCGATTTTATTGCCATCTCATGTTAGGTAATCTTATCTCGTATCAATGCAGAAAGGCTGAAAATAAGGCTGAATTTTAGCTGCCGCACAGGACATACCTCTTTCGTCAGAAGCCCGCTACCTACTCTTGATCTTAGCGGTGTCATGTCCAAAAATCGAAAACAATTCAAACTCGTAGGAGTGTTCCATATAGTTCAAACGATGAAGGCCATTGATTTTACTCAAGGGAATACTCCTCGCACGATTGTTCTGACAGCCTACTATTTCATCATAAAGCAAAAGCTGCTGCCGGACACTAAGAAATAATTCTCTCTAAGGACGGATCTACTTCCCGTCCTATTATCTGAAATGTATATTTTTTATGTTTCGAGTGTCTAACCCTCCTCGCTATAATAATTCCTTATTCTGTGAGTCGAACCCATTTCGTCCGATTGCCCTCGCACGGCTTTATTGTTGTCTCAGGACTACGCATACTACATCTGACCTTGCAGATGATGTAGTATTGCATAGCCGTACTGCAGAGCAGATCCATTCGTCCCTTCCCTTATACTCTCAAACACTTACGCTAAATTGTTGCGATTCGTATTGGAGTCTCTCACTGTTGAACACGCCGAGCGTTACGTTTTTTACTGCACCGACGCCGCCGACTGACACCAGCATGATCTGCTCTCTTTCACCCCCCCCGGCACACAGCGTCTCAAAAGCTCTCCTCTTCCGGATGCGCAAAATCACACTTTTTTTACTTGTCAGCCTCGGCATACTTCGTTATAATATGTCAAGAAATCATCTGATGATTTTCGCGTCAAAATGACAAATTGTACGGAGAGGGGTCTATAATGGAATTACATTCTCAGCAGGTACGCGCACTTGCACCAGAGAGCGATCCGCTGAAGATCGGCATGGGATGGACGATTGATGATCTGAGCAAACCCCAGATCATGGTGGAGAGCACCTTTGGCGACAGCCATCCCGGCAGCGCGCATCTCGATCAATTTGTAAGACAGGCCGTGCAGGCGGTCAACGAGCACGGCGGCAAAGCCGCCCGCTATTTTGCCACCGATCTGTGCGACGGTATCGCACAGGGACACGACGGCATCAATTACTCCCTCGCCCACCGTGAAGCCATCGTCGATCTGGTGGAGGCGCAGGCGAACGCAAGCGGATTTGACGGCGGCATATTCATCGCAAGCTGCGACAAGGCCGTTCCCGCCATGCTGATGAGCATCGGGCGGCTCAAGGAAATGAGCGCCATCGTCGTCACTGGCGGAGTCATGGAAGCCCATCCCCTGCCGGAGGAATACACCGTGCAGGACCCTGCCTGCGCGATCAACGAGCTCTTGACACTCGAGCAGATCGGCAAATTCGACGCATGGGAAAAAACCGGCGTCATCTCCGGCCAGCAGCTGCGCTATTATAAGCACAACGCCTGCCCCAGCTGCGGCGCGTGCTCCTTTATGGGCACAGCCTCCACCATGCAGATCATGGCCGAGGCCCTCGGGCTGATGCTGCCTGGCACCGCGCTGATGCCCGCCACCGCCCCGGAGCTGAAAAAGGCCGCTTACGATGCGGGCGTCCAGCTGCTCAAGCTGCTGGAGCAAGGCATCCGCGCGCAGGACATCGTGACCAAAGAAAGCTTTGAAAACGCCGTCATGGTCCATGCCGCGATCTCCGGCTCCACCAACGCGACGATGCACCTGCCCGCCATCGCGCACGAATTCGGCATCGAGATCGATGCTGACACCTTCGACCGGATGCACCGCGGGGCGCACTATCTGCTCAACATCCGTCCCTCCGGCGACTGGCCCGCGCAGTATTTCTACTATGCCGGCGGCGTCCCCCGCGTGATGGAGGAGATCCGCTCCATGCTGCACCTCGACGCAATGACGGTGACTGGGAAAACGCTCGGCGAAAATCTGGACGCGCTGAAAAAGAGCGGTTTTTACGAGCACTGCGACGAGCTGCTGCGCGAAAAAACCGCACATCTGAGCCGCAGGCCGCTGCGCACCGATATCATCCGCACGTTTGAAAATGCCAAGGGCACAGACGGCAGCATCGCCATTCTCAAGGGCAACCTCGCCCCCGAGGGCTGCGTCATCAAGCACACCGCCTGCCCCAAAGAGATGTTTCAGGTCACGCTGCGAGCAAAGCCCTACGACAGCGAGGAAGCGTGCATCGCGGCTGTGCTGCACGGCGACGTCCGCCCCGGCGACGCGGTCTTTATCCGCTATGAGGGTCCGCGCGGCAGCGGGATGCCCGAGATGTTCTATACCGGCGAGGCCATCTGCGCAGACCCGGCGCTCGCTTCCAGCGTAGCTCTCATCACCGACGGGCGCTTTTCCGGCGCAAGCCGCGGCCCGGTCATCGGCCACGTCAGCCCCGAGGCTGCTGTCGGCGGGCCGATCGCGCTGGTGGAAGAGGGCGATCTGATCCGCATCGATGTTCCCGGCCGCGTGCTGGCGATCGTCGGCGTGAATGGCGAGGAAAAAACGCCTGGCGAGATCGACGCCATTCTTGCCGCGCGCCGCGCGCGCTGGCAGGCAAAGCCGCCCAAATACAAAAAAGGCCTGCTCAAGCGTTATACCGAGCATGCCGTGAGCCCCATGAAGGGCGCCTATATGGAATGATCCTGACCGACAAAAAATGGGATGTACCGCGCGGTACATCCCATTTTTTTATCATTTTTTCAGCTTTTCCAGCTCGCTGAGAAGGCCGTCGCCGACCGCTTTGAATTCTTCCGCGCTCAGCGTCACCTTCGGCAGCGTATCGGTAAAGGGTCCGCCCCACTGCAAACCGTCCCGATGCTTCGGAACGAGGTGCACATGGAAATGCGAAACGATATCGCCGTAAATCGCGTAGTTGATCTTATCCGCCTTCGTGTAGTTCGCGATCGCGTGCGCCACGAGGGAGACCTCGGCAAAAAAGCCGCTGCGCTGCTCGTCATCGAGCTCGAACATCTCGTCGTGATGGCCCTTGAGCGCCACGACGCAGCGTCCCTTGTGCTTCTGGTCGTTGAAGAGATAAACATCCGACCACTGAAGCTCGGTCAGCGGCGTCATCAGCGCCAGCAGCCGCTCGTCCTTTTCGCAGTAAAAGCAGCTCATCCGCTTTACCTCTGCACTCTGCCGGTGCCGTCGCCGCCCATGAGCTTCGTCACGTCGGAAACATTCACGCGGTTGAAGTCGCCGATGACCGAGTGCTTCAGGCAGCTCGCTGCCACGGCAAACTCCAGCGCGGACTGCTTGTCCTCATAGTGGTTGAGACCGTAGAGCAGGCCGCCGGCAAAGCTGTCGCCGCCGCCGACGCGGTCCACGATGTCGCGAATCTCGTACTTCTTGGAAACGTAGAAGTCCTTGCCGTCGTTCAGGCAGGCCGCCCAGCCGTTCCAATCGGCACTGTGGCTCTCGCGCAGCGTGATGGCAATCATCTTCATATCGGGATACGCCGCGAGCACTTTGTCGCCGAGCGCCTTGTACTTTGCGCGGTCCAGCTCGCCGGACTCGACGTTCACATCGTCCACGGTGATCTCAAGGGACTTCTGCACGTCTTCCTCGTTGGCGATGGCCACGTCGACATACTTTGCGATCTCGCGCATGACCTCGCTGGCCTTCTTGCCGTACTTCCAGAGGTTCTTGCGGTAGTTGAGGTCGCAGGAGACGGTGATGCCGCGCTTCTTCGCCTCCTTGACGGACGCAACGGAAAGCTCCATCGCGCTCTCGCTGATGGCGGGCGTGATGCCGGTGATGTGGAACCACTCCACGCCGTCGAACGCCTTGTCCCAGTCGATATCGCCGGGCTTGGCCAGCGCGATGGCGGAATAGGCGCGGTCGTAGACGACCTTGCTCGGACGCTGGTTCGCGCCGCCCTCGAGATAGTAGATGCCCATGCGGCCTTCGCCGGTGACGATGCGCTTGGTATCCACATCGAAGCGGCGCAGCTCCGCCTTGCAGGCGTCCGCAATGGCGTTATCGGGCAGAACGGTCAGGAAAGCTGCGTCCTCGCCGTAGTTGGCAAGGGAGACGGCCACGTTGGCCTCGCCGCCGCCGAAGGTGGCCTCGAGCATCGGGGACTGGAAGAAGCACTCCTGTCCGGGCGCCTTCAGGCGCAGCATGATCTCACCGAAAGTCAAAAATTTCATCGTTCGTTCCTCCCTTACTTCTGCAGCAGGTGGACGGCAAAGCCGCCGAATTCCTGCTTGAGATAGACCGCGACCATCTTCTCGCCCTTGTACTTGGCGGTGGACTCGTCAAGCGTGAAGCCGTTCTTGGCAAGCTCCGCCGCCGCGCGGGGAATGGAATTGGTCTTGACCGCAATGTGGCCGTTCTTGCCGAGATAGGGGCTCTTCATGACCTCTACGCCGCTGCCGGCGAAGTTGGAGCTGTTGCCCTCCTTCACGCCGAAGCCGAAGGCCGCGTCGAGCGCGCGGCACACCGCAAGGGACTCCTCCGCGTCGCCGGCGTTCACGCCGACGTGCGCGATCTCAAAGCCGAGCGCGGTCTTGCGCGCCTCCTTGCAGAGGCTCGTGATCTTGTCGAAGTTGTGCGCGGCGATGTCCGCCTTGGCGCACAGCCAGCTGCCGCCGACGGCATGGATGAACGGCGCGGAGATATACTCGGCAAGGTTCTTGTCGTTCACGCCGCCGGTGGGGATGAACTTGATGCCGCCAAAGGGACCGGAGAGCGCCTTCATTGCGCTCAGGCCGCCGTAGACGTTCGCCGGGAAGAACTTCACGACCTTCAGGCCGTGGGACATCGCGGCCATGATCTCGGTCGGCGTGACGCAGCCCGGGGTGATGGCGACGTTGTTCTCCACGCACCAGCTCACGACCTCCTCGCTGTAGCCCGGGGCGACGATGAACTTTGCGCCGCAGGCGACGGCCTTCTTGCACTGCTCGAGCGTGATGACCGTGCCCGCGCCCACGAGCATGTCGGGACACTCCTTGGCAACTGCCGTGATGGAATCGGCGGCTGCCGCAGTGCGGAACGTGATCTCCATCACGTCCACGCCGCCCGCAAGCAGCGCCTTAGCAGTCGGCACCGCATCCGCCGCGTCGTCGAGCACGACGACGGGCACCACTGCCGCATTATAGAGTCTTTCTAATGCTGTCATATTTTTTACCTCCCGCCCTTTTCGGGCAAATAAGTGGAATAATTACAGGTGATTGACCGGATAGCGAGGAGTTCTCCCTTCCAGTACGTCCACAACGTTCTGCGCCGCCTTGGTCTTGAGCTCCGTTACGCCCTCCGCCGTGGAGTAGGCCGTATGATCGGTCAGCACAACATTGTCAAGCTGGCAGAAGGGCGACTGCGCGCCGAGCGGTTCGTGATTATGCGTATCAAGCCCCGCCGCAAGAATGCGGTGTTCGCGCAGCGCGTCGAGCAGATCCTCGTCCTTGACGAGCGGACCGCGGCTGACGTTGATGAGGATCGCCGTCGGCTTCATCAGTGCAAGCGTCTCCTTGCAGATCATGCCGTTTGTCTCAGCATTGGCGTGCAGATGGAGGGAGATGATATCGGAAATGCGGAACAGCTCCTCCTTTTCCACCTTGCGCACGCCGATCTCAGCCAACTGCTCAGCGCTGATATAGGGATCGTATGCCACGACCTCGGCAAAACCGAAGCCGCTGACCTTGCGGATCAGCGCGCGCGCGATGCGGCCTGCGCCGATGACACCGAGCGTTTTGCCCTTCAGCCGGAAGCTGTCTGCCTGAATGTTCCATTTCCCCTCGCGGACCTCGCGGTCGCGCAGTGGGATATGACGCAGACAGGAAAGCATCAGCGCCAACGCATGGTCGGAAACATCCTCCATGCAGTAATCGGGAACATTGGTGACCTGAATGCCTGCGGCGGTCGCCGCATCCAGATCAACATTCTCAAAACCGACACCGTAGCGGCTGATGACCCTGCATTTTCTCAACCCTGCAACCGCCTCGGCGGTCATAGGTGCAAGGTCAAGCAGTACGGCGTCCGCATCCGCACACTGTGCGGCGATATCCGCAGCGCTTTCGCAGTGGCAGAGCTTCAGCTCTGCACCGGCCTTTTCCAGAATGGCGCGCTCGATCTCATAGCTCGCATGGCGCTCATCGCTGACACAAACAAGATATTTTGCCATTGCTTCCCCCCGCCTTTACTTGACAAGATAGCCGCCGTCAACGGGGATGACCGCACCGTTGAGATAGTCGGAGGCGTGGGAGGAAAGGAAGATGGCCGTGCCCTTCATATCGTCCGGCGTGCCCCAGCGGTGCGCGGGGATGCGGTCGGTTTATTGGTTGGTGGATGGCTTTGTGCTGTTGTCTGATGTATTTCGCAAGTTCAGAATACATCAGACAACTCCGTTCGTCAATAGTTGATATTTAGTTCACAATGTTTTCAGTATTTCGTCTGATTTCTTTGCGCTTTTTTTAGTTATTTTGCAAAAACGCACAGAAATTCGTTAGGCATACGAAATCTCTATGCGTTAGTTGTGTGATGACTCAAGGTGTGGTGCGCTTTCAGCGCTTCGCCGCGCAGTTATCCCGAGAATGGAGCATGGAATTGCGGCTGGTGTTCAGGTGCGCGATCATGCTGTACTTTGCCCCCTCCGGGTCATGGCGGCGGATGGCGTCGACGATACGCTGGTGTTCCATGCCGCTCTGGGAGCGGTGCTCATCGTTCGTCACCGTGATCACAACGCCGATCGCCGAGGCGATGATCGGGATGAGATTGGGCAGCACATGGTTTCCGCTGCATTCGGCAAGATACTGGTGGAACTTTGCGTCGGCGGCGGAATAATCCTCCTCCGCTTCGATCAGGCGCGTCGCCTCATCGCAGTATGCCTGCATCTGGTCGATCTGCTCGGGCGTTGCGCCGCGCGCAACGATCGCGCAGGTCTCCGGCTCAAGCATCAACCGAATATCCTGCAGGTCGAGCGCGAGATTCTCCGAACCCTCTTCCATCATAAACGTCAGTCCGAGCGGGTCTTCCGGCACGCCGTTCTTCTCCGAGACAAACGTGCCCGCGCCCTGCCGCGCCGTTAAAATATTGCGGGCAACAAGGCGCTTAATCGCCTCGCGCACCGTGCTGCGGCCCACGCCCAGCTCGCGCGCCAGATCATACTCGTTCGGCAGCTTGTCACCGGCCTTCATATCGCGGTCCAAAATGACCTGAATGATCTGATCGACTGCAAGATCGACGCGCGATTTTCCCCCAACCGCTTTTTTCATACTCTGCCTTCTTTCCTGTATCGATTGTTTGTTTGGTCTAGAGTATAATATGTCTGATGTATTTTGGCAAGTTCTTTTTTATATTCTTCTTACTGCTGAGCGGATCCGGGGCTTTCACTTGTTAGAACGTACACTCATCGGGCGCACCAACAAAGCAGGCGGCCCTGCAGAGCTGTAGTCTGCATAGTATTGTCGACCCACGACTACGCAATACTACACCTAACCCTACCTGTGTAGTATTGCGCAGCCGTAATGTAAACCAGTTTCTCTCTGGCCCTTCCTTATGTTCGCAAACGCCTACACTATGCGCAATTGTCCGAAACATCGGCGCACCGGCCACACGCTTCCACGATCTGCGTCATACTTTCGCCGTTGCCTCTATCAAGAGCGGCGACGACATTAAGACCGTGCAGGAAAATCTCGGTCACGCCACCGCAGCGTTTACATTAGATGTTTACGGACACGTTACGAAGCAGATGAAGCAGGACAGTGCTGCCCGTATGGAGCAGTTTATCAAGAGCGTTTCGGATGCTTGAGGGACAATAAGGCTAAAAAATAAGGCTAAACAGGGTTTCAGGGCAATAAAAAACCTTGAAGCCACTGAAGCTTCAAGGTTTTTTCTGGTGCGCGGTACAGGACTCGAATTCGGAAAATAAGATTTTCAGCAACAAATTACATCAAATTATGTGATATTCAGTTCTGAAACTATAAAACATGGTATCAGTCAGTCCAGTTGTTTTATAGAAGATGGCCCGCTAAAGGGTCAGAATAAGGGTCGATCCCAAAATGTGCGAAAGGAGTATCACGCAATGGAAATCACTTACACAAACCACGAGGGCTTTTACCTGCCAAATCTTACCTTACCGAGAAAAGAAGAAGCGTCCTTCGGACGCTATGGCTGTCTGCGGCTCAAGTACCTCAAGGAACATCGGAAGGTCTTATACATCAATCTATTGACCTCCGGCGAGCTGACACGGCACCTAAACGAGACAGATCGGCAGGCACGAGAGATGCTGGAGCTGCTGGTGAAGCAGATGGCACAGGCGCAGGGGATCACCGAGCAGATGAAAGCTGAAGATCAGATGACATGGATCGGTGCCATGAATAACATCCGCAGCGCAGCGGAAGAAAGAATAATAAGGGATTTAATCAATAGTTAAAAGCTACGCCACGGCGACTATTCCAAAGCAGAGAATAGTCGCCGTGGTACTATAAATAAACAAAATTACTCCTCTTGAGATTTACTATCGCGTAAACATATTTGTTCCTTTATCTCTCTAAGGCGCCCTATGTTTTTGAAGATGTGTGCTGGATACGCATCAGGATACTTCTCTTCCATCGCACTAAAAGTCAGTTCCCAATACTTTTGACACAGCGGGTTGACCAACTCTGGCAGACTTTTAGCATCAAAAAATGCTGTTAAATAATTAGCATACTGCTTCATTTCGGAGAGTATCATATGTAACAAAAATCTGTTACCATGGACTAGCACCAGTCGTTTCCTTCCCGTCGCTGAAGACTCGTTCTGTGCAAGGAATGAATCCACAACTCGAGCAATCCATACATTGTTGGTAAGAGAGAAGCTATTTGTTCCTCCGTTAAATAAGAGTTTATAGGGAGTCTTGTTGATATTTTCAGTAAGTGCACCAACATTTCTTTTTGCCAATGCAACAATCGACAACTCATCTATGCTACAAGCTTGGGCAATAATTGCCTCATCCAATGTAATCTGATGAAGCGGATCCTCTATAGTTGCTCCTGTTTTATAAAGATACTGGATACCCGAAAAACTCAGTTCATTTTTTATTCGCTCTTGCTCTGGATCGAGTGCCGCAAAATCCTTGCCGTCAATTCTGTTTTGGGTATTTGTAAATCTGGTGATTTGGGTTGCCTGCTCTTCTTCAGTATCAGCAAGATCGATCATCTGAATGAATACTTTAGCCCTTGCCACTACGTCAGGCATATCGGCGTATACCGCTCCTATCGAGCCCGTTGTTTGAGCTCCGTTTACCAATGATACTCCTTCAAGCGCAAACAACCCCGTAATTCTATCAGTACTATGTGCCGCTTTTCTTGTGATTTTACGGCATAAGAGTTTAACTCCGTTGTTATAATAGAAAAACTTCTCTGGTTCTGTTCGTAATACCTCTTTGATACCTTGATTAACATCAGTGCTTCCTTTGTAGTAGCGAATATTCTTAGCAAAGAGCCTATTCCCGTAACGCTGATACCACTCGCCTACCGCAGAAGCAGGGATTGATCCATAGTAGGCTTTAAACGGTTCATCAATTGTTCCCCAATTGCTCAATATTACATCATCAATTGTGATATCATCAAGCGCTTGGCTACTTGCTAAAAAATCGTAGATATCCTGTAATTTAATCTCCTTAAACACTAAAATTTCAGCCACATCTTCTTCATTAACTTGCTTCAAAAGATCAGTTATAGGCCTTTTTGAATAATCAGTTATACACTGGTTCCCCGTATGGCAAAATATCACTTCAATTTGGTAATCCATATCTTTTAGGGCAGCAATAATGTCTGTTTGCTTTGCAGATATTTTCGCATTACACCCCTCAAATTCAGAGTTTATAATCCTCTTGACTCCTTGTGCAAAAGAGCCTGCCTCCTCCTGCGATATTCCGCCAGTCCCGTCTCTTCTCCACTTGCTTTGCACAAGAACAAGCTTTTTCTGTGTACTATCATTATATACCGCATCGATCCCCATATCGTGATAGCCATCTGTAACACAACTTCCAGAAAGAGTCTCATCAATGCCGCATTGGATCATAATTGACAGCGCAGCTATCGCTCTCGAATAAAATGTAGATCTATCATCGTCTGACGTTTTAACGTCAGAAATATCTATCTTTTCATTAAATAAATCATCTAATTTTGTAGCGATACGCACCATCGTAAGATTTGCAGCCATTTAAACGTTCTTCCTTTCTTCACTTACAGTATGGTTGCTATAAGTACTCCAGGTGGGTTCGTAATCTGCGGTAGCTTGGTTGCCCCACATATCCCAGCCTTCACGATTACCACGGGCAAATAATTCAAGAAAAGGGCCTGGAGAACAACTCTCAATAATTGGGATAATCTCGTCGGGTTTCCGAGAGTGTTCACGCTTTTGCGTCCGAATAAGGTTAACCTGTGAGCGGGCCGGAGCCAGTGTTCTAAAGTTATCACCTTTGACACCGAAAAGAAGGATTTCAGTTACATTGCGAAAATAGAACCCTACACCGCGTCCGTCTGGCCCACCATCTTTGCGAACCTTTTCCCAAATGATATTTCCCTTATACTCAAATCCCCAAGCTTTCATAACGGCTAAGCCATCTGGTAGAAGTGCGTTGGGAACCCAGAGGTACAGATGACTTTTTGCGGCAGCGACCTGTTCAACAGGCAGTGCCATTATATCTTCCAGTGACATCGTTTCATACCGAGTTAGCTTTTTGTTTTCCGGCGCTACTTTTCCAGTGCGGTTTTGAAAGCGCCAAGGTGGATCAGCATAAATCGTCGAATAGCGTTTATCACCACAAAAGGAAAGAAGATTCTCAGATGTTTCCTGTAGCGTGCTCATCCATGTAACCCTCCTCCCAATCTGAGACACAATTTTTCTTAATGCCAATAGCCAGAACAGGGCAGCCGCCATTGCGACGGGATTCTAAGCGATACAGTAGTTTTCCCATCCAAGTAGTACTTGCACCGTATTTACGCATAATAGGCTTCCAAGAATGCGAATTCTTGTCAAAGTCATACACGGTTTTGAACACATCATTCAGTTCCTGTGAGCGGGTAACAATTATACCAGCACTTACAATATCACAATCGTAGTATGTCCGCATTGCAAGCAGATCCCTATCAAAAGTTTGATCTTTGCTGTTCCATTCAAGGTCAAATGCGATTCGTCCTTTCAAAAAATCAATATTATGACCGTCAATATAATTTTCAGTTACTCGCTCCTCAAAGGGAACGCTGGAAAAACGGCCCCTTTGGTCAGCCTGCCTTGGATAAAACTTGATGTGTAAGTCACCAGAAATTCGGATTTCTCTCCAGCCGCAGGGATAGAGAACATCATCAAATTTTTTGGGAATCTTAGTCTCATTTCCGCCGGCTTCACGCAGGTCATCCGTGGTAATATCGAGCTTTCTTAGGCACTCGACGACATCACTCCACTCCTTGGGAAAGGCTTGAGTAATGATTTCAATAGCGTGGTTGTAGTTGTAGAACTCAAATCTATCTAAAAGATCAGCGTCTATATAATCAGAAATCCGCATTTCCATCCCTCCATATAATTATACAAATATAACATAGCATATTTAGCGATATCTTTCAATGTTTTTTGGCTTTTTCTCCGTAATAGCAGCTAGATAACGGCAGATCGCGGAGGGGGCCAATCCTGTCATGACTGCATACTCATCTAACGTAATTTGCTTCCGCCGATAAAGATCATAGTATTTCCAGAACGCTTTAGGCGGATCTCTGTACTCCTTTGATAAATAGTAATTTAATGAAACGCTCCTATCATCCATACTACCCATAGCTCCTTGCTCTTAATTACCGTAAATGGTTTTGATCAATTTTAATTTAAACTTCTTTGCCCTCTCGCTCAAAAAGTACCCTTATCTCTTTCGGCACGCTGTTTAATAGCATTTCTGCTCGTTTGTAGCGCTTTTCTAATGCATCGAGCTTTGCTCGTTGCTCAAAACTCTTGCGTCGTTCGAAGGCTAGTTCGCTTTTCAGTGCTTCGTTTTCCTCGGTACAGCGACGTTGCTGGGATATCGAAAGTGCCACTATTTTCTGCATCCGTTGGGTTTCTATCTGAAACGATTCCACATCCGGCAGCAGCTGCGCCAGCAGCGCAACGGCCTCCTCGCGCTTCTTGCCTGCGTTGAACATATTGATGTCATTCAACGCAGTTTCCAGCCTTTCCAGTTTGGCATCCATCGCCGTGACTTTCTTGTACCATTGCGGCGTCAGGTGCCTGCGCTTCGTTTCCACGGCAGGTGTGCCGCGCTCCAGCTCCGGCCACCGTTCCGCCATGTAGGCGTAAAAGTCGTCCTGCCAGCGGATCATACTTTTCTTGTTGCCGAGAATTTCTTTTGCGGACAGCCGCTTGTCCTTCGTCAGCGGCACGAAGCACAGGTGCAGGTGCGGCGTCTTTTCATCCATGTGTACCACGGCAGAAATGATGTTTTCCTCGCCCACGCGCTCTTTCAAGAAGTCAAATGCACGGTTGAAGTATTCCGGCATTTCCGACTCATGCGCCTTCGCAAATTCGGGGCTGACCGTCACCAGCGTGTCCACAAATTTTACGCTGTCTTTTCGCACGCGGCACCCCGCCATCCGGATACGGTGCTTGATCTCCTGTTCATAGCTCCAGCGCGGAGTCACCAGATGATAGTTCTGCGCAATGCGGCTCTTGTCGATGTCCGGATTGCTGGTATACTCCTCCTTTGTCCGCTCATGGTGGGCACTCAGCGCCTTGGATGCGCCGCCCTTATGCTTGGCAAATCGTAAAATGGCATAAGCCATCGCTGTTCCTCCTGTCATCGTTTTGGGGACGAGGGAGCGGAAAATCCCCACCACGACTTTCTGAAAAAGCGCGCCCGACAGATGACGATACCGTCATCTGTCGTCCTTCTTTTTCGGCCCGGTCAAAGCTGCGCGGGGAGCGGCGTCCCCGCGCAGTTTTCCCGTCCCCCGTCGTGATGGGTATAACACACTAGACTTTGTGCCAAAATCCGTGTGCCAGCCGTTCCCTCTGGACTCCCTCAAGTGGTCATTTCCCGCTGCCTTACGGCACGGAAAATGACCTTGCCGGTGTACGGTATGTCCGATAATGTACGGTATTTTGAGGGGATACCCCTACTCCCATTTTTACCGTACATACCGTACATTACCGTACACCGTCCCACCGCAGCGAAAGGCTCTTGCCCTCTCTCGTGCGGTGGGCAACATAGCGAATGTTGTATTTCCGCAGCAGCGTATCCTGCCGCGCGTTCAGCGTACGCACGATCCAGTTCGGCGTAAAGCTGCACTCGTTATCCATCTCTGAAAGACATTGCGCAAGCTCCGTCGCCGTGCCGTCCCACGTTGGGTTTTCTTCGTTCACCAGCCGAGAAAGGAATTCAAGCAGAGGGCATGGAGGCTCTCTGTAAGGTTCTGTTTCCGCCTCAAGCCGCTCCCAGCACAGATGCGCAGCAGCAAACTGGAGATGCAGTCGAAGCTGCGGCTGGTCGCGCCCGACCACCTCCAAGACGGCGTCTGAGGCTGTGCGCTTGTCTTTGTATAGGAGCAGCGCACCATCTGCTGCACCCATCAGACCGTTTGTACCGGAGATCGTGTTGAATATGTCCTCCGCACCCTCCTTACGCGTGTGATGGACCAACAGCAGCGCGATCCCATAGAGATCTGAGATCTCCTTCAATTTTTCTACCGTTTCATAGTCGGCGGCATAGCTGCTGCTATCTGGTGTCCTTCCTCGAATCCGCTGCAAGGTGTCAATGACGATAAGGACGGTATCGGCCTCATGCAGAAGAAAAAGCCTCAACCGCTCCGTCAAATCCTCCTCCAGGGTTTCGGAGATGACGGACAGCTTCAGCTTTGGGCTGTCGCTGTCTGTCATCTGCGAGAGTCTCTTTTGCAATCGCTCGTAAGTATCCTCCAAGGCAAGGTACAAAACCGTACCTTGCCGGGAAGAAAAGCCGAGAAACGGCTCGCCCATGCTCACCTGATAGGCCATCTGCAAGACGAGAAAGGACTTTCCGATCTTCGGCGCGCCGGCGAGGAGGTAAGTCCCTACCGGCAGCAGTCCGTCGATGACCGCCGGACGGACGCGGAAGCGCGTTTCCATCAACTCCGGCATGGTCATGATCTGGATCTTTCCAAACTGCTTGTGCGTTTCTTCAATCTCTGTTATACTGTCTGTGCGTGCAAACGCAGACGGCTGCTCCCCATCTGGTGCAACAGATGGAATCGGGGCAGTCGTTTCTTTATCCTCCCACATGGCCACCTCCGGTGTTCTGCTCGATCCATTCAATAAGCTTGTCCTTCGGCACAAGCAGCCGCTTGCCGATGCGCAGCGTGGGAAACGTCCCCGTGTTGAGGAGCTGATACGCTCCCGCACGCGAGATGCCCAGCGCCGCCGCGAGCTGATTGGCGTTCAGCACCGCGGGAAGATTTTCGTAGTTGTTGTTCATGTGTGACCTCCTCGAAAATTGCAGTTGACATTATGGACTATAAAGACTATAATACGCAATGTAACTATTATGGTATGATTGTATAATGCTAGTATGAAAAAGTCAATAGATAATTTATCGTACATATTTCGCTGTATCTAGCAGGAGGCAGACATGATCTTTCCTGAACATATGGAATTCCGGTATTACATCACCCCGGAACGAAAAGAATGCTTTGCACTATATGACAAGACGCTGGGAATCCGCATGACCTATCTCGATCAAACGCAGGATCTCGGTCAATGTCTCATTGACCTTTACGATGCGGACTTTTACGAGGCCTATTGCGTATTATCTGAGATCAATAAGCTGGTACAAACGGAAAAGGACGAGGCCGCATGGAGAAAGCTGCTGGAGCTGTCGCTGCCGCTTTGCAAAGTGCATCCGTTCTTTGGGCTGCTCGCAAAGGAGCTGAGTGCGCTGGAATCGGCATACGCGCATGGTCAGAAGGCTGATGCATCACCCGTTCTTCGTTTTGCTGGAGATTTTGAAGCCATCGTCAGCGATGCAAAGGCGTTGATTGAACGATGCCTGGACGACCGCTATCAGCCGGACTACTCCACGGCAGAGAGATACCGTGAGGCGCACTACGATGCGTTGCTCCGCTTCGACGATATGAGGTACGGCGAGCTTGCCACCGAGGAGGTCATGCTGGACGGTCCGGCGTATGACAGCGCCTACCATTACAGCGTGGAGCTGCTGCGTGAGCGGGGGATCAGGACAGCGCTGCGCGAGGTGCTCTATCCCAACACCGTGCGAGACCTCTACAACTACCTGAAAGCCTATTGTCTCCGCCTGCCGCTCCCGATCCACAAGTGTAAAAACTGCGGCAGATACTTTGTTGTGACCGGCAACATCACGCAGGACTACTGCACACGGTTGATGGAAGGCTCGGAAAAGACCTGCCGCCAAATGGGAGCCGTCGTGCAGTATCAGAGCAGGCAAATGAAGAATCCTGCCGCGAGGGAGTTTACACGCTCCTACAAGGCGCACAACGCCCGTGTGCGGTATGGAACGATGAGCAAGGCAGAATTCTCCGCATGGTCGAAGACGGCGCGGGAAAAGCGCGACGCCTGCATAGCGGGCAAGCTGCCGCTCGAAGACTTTGTCGCATGGCTCGACAGCGACAAACAGCGATAAAACAACGGACTGACTGGCTGTTTTATGATTTCAGAAGAAAAGGAGGAAACATTGGCAACACGAAAAACAAAAGGAGCCAAGGGCGGCGGCACGATCCGCCAGCGCCCTGACGGACGCTGGGAGGCACGCTACACCCTCGGCATTGATCCCAAGACGGGAAAGCAGATACAAAAATCGGTTTACGGCAAGACGCAGAAAGAAGTCCGCCAAAAGCTCACTGCCATCACGGCGGAGATCGATGACGGGACGTATATGGAGCCATGCCGCATGACGCTGGACGAGTGGCTGGACATCTGGCTGAGGGATTACCTCACAGGCGTAAAGCCGTCTACCGCTTACCTGTATCAGCGACAAGCAAAGCTCTATATTCGTCCTGCGCTGGGCAGTGTGCGGCTAGACAGGCTGGAACCCCATACGATTCAGCGGTTTTATAATTCTCTCCATGAGGAGCGCGACGGAAAGCCGCCTCTGTCGGCAAAGTCCATCAAGAACATCCACGGCATCCTGCACAAGGCATTGCAGCAGGCGGTATTGCTGAACTATCTCCGTACCAACCCCACCAATGCCTGCATTCTCCCGAAGATCATCAAAAAGGAGATCCATCCCATGGATGACCGTGATACCGCCCTCTTTCTGGAAGCCATCAAGGGCTGCCGGTATGAACTGCTGCTGAAGGTAGACCTGTTCACCGGCTTGCGGGAGGGCGAGCTGCTGGGTCTTATGTGGGACTGTGTGGATTTTGATAAGGGTACGATTCTGGTCAACAAACAGCTGCACCGCAGCCAGAAAAAGGGCGAGGGCTACTATTTTGCTCCGCCCAAAAACAACAAGAGCAGGACGATCCGCCCTGCGCCCTATGTGATGACTTTGCTGCGGCAGCAAAAGCTCGTACAGACACAGATGCGTTTGGCCGCTGGCCCTGCATGGCAGGAAAGCGGACTGGTGTTCACCAACGAATTTGGCCGCTATATCTCCCTGCGGGCGGTATTTGACTGCTTTAAGCGCACGGTACGGAAGGTCGGCTTGCCCAACCTGCGGATCCACGACTTGCGCCACACATATGCCGTCAACAGCATCCGCGCTGGTGATGACATCAAGACAGTGCAATCCAACCTCGGCCACGCTACCGCCGCTTTTACCCTTGATGTCTATGGCCATTTCACTGATGATATGCGGCAAGCCAGCTCCCAGCGTATGGAACAGTTCATCTCCGGTGTGCTGGGGCTTTAAGGGTCAGAATAAGGGTCAAACCCATTTTGAGGCAGCAAAAAACCCTTGAAACCGAGTGGTTTCAAGGGTTCCCGATGGTGCGCGGTACAGGACTCGAACCTGTGACCCCATGCACGTCAAGCATGTGCTCTACCAGCTGAGCTAACCGCGCGAATCGAACAGTGATATACTACTATATCCGTGTCTTTTTGTCAACATCTTTTTTCAAAAAGTGCGGATTTTTTCTTCCCCCCGTGAAGAGACTGTTTATAGCATACGCTAAGAGCTCGCTGATGTAAAGAGGGGAAAATAGCAGAAATTCGCCGCCGTTTTTCATCTATTTTTCTGCGGGCACATTTCTTGTCAAGCCGCCGTACGTTCTATATAATAGGCATATATTATGTGTAAATTGAAAATGGGGTGCTTTTTACGATGGGACAAATCGGTTTTGATAACGACAAATACCTTGCCATGCAGTCTGCGCACATCCGCGAGCGCATCAGCAAGTTCGGCGGCAAGCTGTACCTGGAGTTCGGCGGCAAGCTCTTCGACGACTTTCACGCTTCGCGCGTGCTGCCCGGCTTCCAGCCCGACAGCAAGATCCGCATGCTTCAGCAGCTGCGCGACGACGCGGAGATCGTCATCGCGGTCAACGCGAACGACATTGAAAAGAACAAGGTGCGCGGCGACCTCGGCATCACCTATGATGACGACTGCCTGCGCCTGATCGACGCGTTCCGCTCGCTGGGGCTTTATGTCGGCGGCGTATGCATCACGCAGTACGCGGGGCAGAACGCGGCGGATGCCTTCATCAAGCGTCTCAACACGCTTGGCGTTCGCAACTACCGCCACTACCCCATCGCGGGCTATCCCTCCGACGTCGCCCACATCGTGAGCGACGAGGGCTTTGGCCACAACGAGTATATCGAGACGACGCACTCGCTCATCGTCGTCACCGCGCCGGGCCCCGGCAGCGGCAAGATGGCGACGTGCCTCTCCCAGCTCTACCACGAGCACAAACACGGCGTGAGCGCGGGCTACGCCAAGTTTGAGACCTTCCCCATCTGGAACCTGCCGCTCAAGCACCCCGTGAACCTCGCCTACGAGGCCGCGACCGCGGACCTTGACGACGTGAACATGATCGACCCGTTCCACCTCGAGGCCTACGGCGAGACGACCGTGAACTATAACCGCGACGTGGAGATCTTCCCCGTCCTGCGCGCGATCTTCGAGCGCATCTCCGGCAAGTGCCCCTACCAGTCCCCCACCGACATGGGCGTCAACATGGCGGGCAACTGCATCATCGACGATGAGGTCTGCCGTCAGGCCTCGCGCATGGAAATTCTGCGCCGCTACTACACCGCGCAGGTCGACGTCGCGCGCGGCATTGCTGACGCCTGCCAGCTCAGAAAGCTCGAGCTCGTCATGCAGCAGGCGGATGTGACGCCCGACCTCTGCCCCGCTGTGGCCGCGGCCAAGCAGAAGGCCGAGGAGACCGGCGCGCCCGCGGGCGCGATGGTGCTGCCCGACGGCCGCGTTGTCACGGGCAAGACCTCTTCCCTTCTCGGCGCTTCGGCGGCGCTGCTGCTCAACGCGCTCAAGGCCATGGCGGGCATCCGCAGCGACATGAACCTCATCTCGAATCAGGTCATTGAGCCGATCTCAGCGCTCAAGATCCAGTCGCTCGGCCACCACAACCCGCGCCTGCACTCTGACGAGGTGCTCATCGCGCTGGCGATCTCGGCGCTGACGAACCCCCTCGCCGACATGGCAAGAGCCCAGCTCGGCACGCTCCGCGGCTGCGATGCGCACTTCTCCGTCATCATCTCGGAGGAGGACATCAAGCTCTACAAGCGCCTCGGCATTCACGTCAGCTGCGAGCCGAAGTATGAATCCAAGCGTCTTTATCACAAATAATTCGGAGAAAGCAACATCATGTCTAACGAAAAGAATCTTCCCTATGCCGTCGTCTGCGGCGGCGTGAATATCGACATCGGTGCGCACTCTTTCGCGCCGCTGCGCGCGAAGGACTCGAACCCCGGCAAGGTCGAGCTGAGCCTCGGCGGCGTGGGACGCAACATCGCGCACAACATGCGCCTGCTCGGCGTACCGACGTATCTTCTGACCGCCGTGGGCGGCGATTCGCGCGCAAGCCAGGTCGAAGAGAGCTGTAAAGAACTCGGCATCGACCTTTCGCACGCGCTGCGCGTGCCCGACGGCCGCACCTCGACCTACGTGTTCGTGGGCGACAGCGACGGCGACATGGCCGTGGCCGTGGCCGACATGGAGATCTGCGAAAAGTTGACGCCGGACTACTTCGCCTCGCAGAAGGAGCTGCTCGACGGCGCCGCCGCGGTGGTCGTGGACGCGAACCTGCCGCGCGAGTCCATCGCGTACCTTGTCGAGCACTGCGCCGCGCCGCTCTTCGTCGATCCGGTATCCACCGTCAAGGCGGAAAAGCTCCAGGGCTTACTTAGTCACGTCCACACGCTCAAGCCCAACCGCATCGAAGCAGAGCTCCTCTCCGGCGTGAAGATCTCGGACGACGCCACGCTCCATCAAGCCGCGCAGGCGCTTCTCGATCAGGGCGTGCAGCGCGTGTTCCTGTCGCTCGGCGGCGACGGTGTGTTTGCCGCGCAGCAGGGCGAGACGCATTTGGAGCCCATCTGCAAGGCCGAGATGCGCAACGCCACCGGCGCGGGCGACGCGATGATGGCGTCCCTCGTCTGGTCGTTTCTCGCGGGCCGCGACCTTGCCGAAAGCTGCGCCGCCGGTACCGCCGCCGCGGCCATCGCGGTCGAGAGCGAAGAGACCATCAACCCAAGCATGAGCGCCGAGGCCGTTCTGGCCCGCGCCGCGAAGTAAATTTCTACGACAAAAAAGAACCGTCCGATCGGACGGTTCTTTTTTTGCTTATTTTCTCAGATCCAGCAGCATTGCGACGTGGCGATAGAGGCTTCTCTTGACCGCGGGGGTCATGCAGGCCTCTTTGATGGGCATGGCGAGCTTTCTGAGCTCGTCCTCGGCCTGCGCGATGACCTCGTCATCCGTGGCGTCGGAGTCGATCTTCGCCGCCGTCTCGGCCATCACGACCGGATGGGGCGCGACCGCGCCCGCAGCCAGACGCGCGGGGCGATTGCCGCCGCAGCGGAGCGCGAAGTTGATGATCGGGAAGTCGATCGTCGTGCGCATCGCGTACTTGTAGAAGCCGCTCCAGCCGCCCTCCGCCGTCGCCGGGACGATGAAGCGCGTGACCAGAATGGGCAGATGCTCGTGGCAGGAAAGACCGTTCGTTACGCTGTGGTGCGCGACAAGCGCCTCCACGCTCGTGCGCTGCGTCTCGCCGTTTTCAATGTACTCCACCTCCGCCTCGTAAGCGATGAGCGCGGTGGCGACGTCGGAATAGTAGATCGCGCGGCAGACCGGCGAGTTCGGGATCTGGTGGCAAATGCTGCCGCCGGTCTTGAAGCAGTAGGCAAGGCCGCTGCGCCACAGGTGCGGCTGGTTGAAGTAAATGCAGCGGCGGTCCTGCATGATGTTGCCGCCGACGGTGGCGATGTTTCTGATCTGTGGGGATGCCGTCAGCGACGCCGCCTGCGCGATGGCCGCGTAGCGGCTGTTCAGAAGCGCGCTCTCGGCAAGCTCGGTGAGCGTCATCGCCGCGCCGATGATGAGCTCGCCGTCCTTTTCCTCCAAAACGTGCAGCTCCGGAATTTTCTTCAGGAAGACGAAATCCTTGTCGTCGCGCACCTCGTTTTTCAGCAGCGGCATGATGTCCGTGCCGCCGCCGATGTAGGTCGGGTGCTCGGCGGAGACGACGTCGTGTAAGCTCTCTAAAACCTGTCCGCTCATTTCACATTCCCCCTCTCGGTCGGCAGGATGGCAAATTTGTCGCACAGCGGCAGGCTGTTGATCTCAACGCCGCTTGCCCGGCGCACCGCATTCACGATGGCCGGCGCCACGGGCACCGTGGCGAGCTCGCCGACGCTCTTCGCGCCGTGCGGGCCGTAGGGGTCGTGGCTCGAGACCATGTCGACATACGTGCGCGGCATGTCGCCCATCTGCGGGATGCGGTAGTGCAGAAAATCGGTCGACAGCGTGCGGCGCGAGCGCGGGTTGATCTCCATGCGCTCATAGAGCGCGTAGCCCACGCCCTGCGCGATGCCGCCCTCGAGCTGACCGGCGACGGTCAGGCGGTTGATGGGCGTGCCGACGTCCACGACCTGAATGACATCCAAAAGGCGGATGGCGTTGAGTTTCTTGTGGTATTCCGCCTTGACAAAGCAGACGGAGAACGGGTTGGGGCAGGCCAGAGCCTTGTAGGTGCCCGCGCCGATGGGCACGCTGCCCTTGGGGTCGAACAGGATCTTGCGCGCGGCGTCCTCAAAGCTCAGCTCGAGCTCCTTGCCGCCGCTGATATAGTAGCGGTGGTCCTTTTCCTTGACCGTGCAGCCGTCGTAAATGACCTTGAGCTGCTCGACCATCTTCTTTTTCAGATCGTCGCAGGCGAGCTTGACGGCGTTGCCGCAGATAAACGTCTGGCTCGAGCCGAAAGTGCCCGTATTGTAGGGCGTCAGGCCCGTGTCCGCTGCGGTGATCTGCACGCTGGAGAGCGGGATGCCGAGACATTCCGCCGCGATCTGGCTCTCCATCGTCTCGCTGCCCTGACCGATATCGGCAGAGCCGACGAGAAGATGCACGGACGCGTCGGCGTTGAGCATGACGACCGCGCCGCTCAGGCCCTCCTTCGAGGACGGGCCTGAGCCGTGGCAGCTGAACGAGATACCCCAGGCCTGACGGATGTTTTCGTCGTCGATCAGGGGCTCTTTCTCGTCGATCTCCTTCTGGATTTGCTGGCAGCGGCGCGCGCAGTCCTCAATGCCGTTGCTGCTGACAGGGATGCTTGCGCAGGGGAAGCACTCGCCCACCTGCACGTGGTTCATCAGACGGAATTCGACAGGGTCCATATCGAGCTTCTGCGCCAGACGGTCCATCAGAATTTCGCGGCCGAACGTGAGCTGCGTGTTGCCGTAGCCACGGAACGCGCCGCCCGTCACGTGGTTTGTGAAAACGCTCAGGCCGATGAACGAGTAGTTCGGCACGTTGTACTGCAATTTACGCGCGGCGGCGGCCACGACCGTCGGCGTGTGCGTGGTGTAGGGGCCGGCGTTCAGGCGGAACGTCGTATCAAAGAGCTGCAGCTTGCCGTTTTTGTCCGCGCCGATGCGAAGATCAACGTCGGAGGCGTGACGCACGACGGAGTAGAAGTCCTCCTCGCGCGAATAGAGCAGCTTCACGGGGCGCTTGATCTTGCGCGAGATGAGCGCTGCGGCGTGCTGGGCGTGCAGCTGCTGGCGCGCGCCGAAGCCTGCGCCAACAAGCGGCTTGATGATGTGCACGTCCACTTCCTTGAGGCCGAAAAGCTCGGCCAGAATGCGGCGCTCCTGGAACACCGTCTGCGAGCAGCTGTAGATCGTCATGTGCTCGCCGTCGCTGAAGTCGCAGATGCAGCAGGTCAGCTCGATCATCGTGTGCTGCATCGGCGGCGTGACAAAATGGTCTTCGAGAATGATGTCGGACTTTTCCTCGCCCACAGCGATGTCGCCCTGCGACACCTCGCGCCGCTGGACGACGTTCGTGTCGGAAAGGTGCGGCTGCATCGCGGGCGCATTGTCGGCGAGCGCGGCCTTGACGTCAAGGCTCGGCGCAAGGTTCTCGAACTCGACCTTCACCGCCTCGGCGGCGGCGCGGGCGGCCTCCTCCGTCTCCGCGGCGACGACGACCACGCGATGGCCGATGGTCAGCGGCTCGGTCGTCAGCACCTTTTCATCCGCCATCAGAAGCGGAGAGGGCGGGTTGCCCGAGCAGTTGAAGTAGGCCTGCGGGGCCTCCTCCGGCAGGGCGCAGCCAAGAAAACCGGGAACCTTTTCCGCCTCGCTCACATCGATGCTCAGCACCTTGGCGTGGGAATACGGGCAGCGCACGAGCGCGGCGTAGGCCATGTTGGGAAGCTCTAAGTCGTCGGTATACTTGCCGCGGCTCAGCGCCTTATCCATGGACTCAAGGCGCGGCGTGGCGTGGTTGACAATGTCGAAATGACGCTGCTCCATCACTGCTGTGCCCCCTTTCCGTTCGCGTACTGTTCAATGACCCTGGAGGCCGCGACGATGGCCTCCTCGATCTTCGTGTAGCCCGTGCAGCGGCAGAGGTTGCCGGACATGGCGGCGTGGATCTCCTCGCGCGTGGGATGGGGATCGCGGTCGAGCAGCGCCTTGGCCGCCATGATCATTCCGGGCGTGCAGTAGCCGCACTGGATGGCGCCGGCGTCGATAAACGCCTGCTGCAGCGGGTGCGGCTCGTCGGCGGTGCCGATGCCCTCGATGGTCTCGACCGTGCTGCCGTCCGCCTCGATGGCGAACACACAGCACGAGTTGACCGCGCGGCCATCCATGATGACCGTGCAGGCGCCGCATTCGCCAAGGTCACAGCCCTTCTTCGCGCCCGTCAGGTGCGCGCGCTCGCGCAGCACGTGCAGAAGCGTCTCCTGCGGCTCCACCGTGAACGCGCGGCTCTCGCCGTTGAGCGTCAGGTGAATCGTGTGGTTGTTTTCAAGCATGATGTTCTATCTCCTGTGCAGAATTTGCTGTATGTTCCGTATCGGCCCGTTTCCGCCGCTCTGTGCGCTGCGGCAGGTCTCTCACTCACCGGAGAGCGGGCGTCTCATATCCTCTTTTTCGCCCGCGGGCATATTCTTTCCCGCGCGGGCGCAACGGCCCTCGAGGGCCCTTTTTTTGATATGCTCAACAGCATGCTATCTATTTTGCATAAAATCAAGCGTTTAAATTATGTCGAATTCATTCAACTTTTGTACATTATGTCTCAAAGCGGTTATCAACGCTTTTTCCAACGCTCGAACGGGGCGTCCCCCCTCGTCTTTCTCCACATCCAAAAAAAGGCGCGGGACAGCCTTCGCTGCCCCGTGCCCTTTTCCCTTTTTGCGCAAAAAGCGGGCCGCTGAGGTATCAGCGGCCCGCCCTTCGCCTTTTCACTTTTCAATGAGATAGCTGCCGCTGTCCGTCGCCTCCGTCACGATGGGGACGAACTCGACGTCGTAGGCCTTCATCGCCTCGGTGACGCTCTCGAGCTGGTCTGCCGTGACCTTGACGTACACGCGGTCGAACTTTTCCGTGAGCTCGCTCATCACGATGCCGGAGTTTGCCTCGCTGCCCGCAAGCGCGATGTCCGCGTCCACGCTGACGGAGAGCTTGCCCTTGTAGCCCGCCTGCTCAAGCGCGGTGTGGATATCGTCGGCGAGCAGCGCAAGCGCCTCCTGCTGCGTCATGGTGCGCTCGTCCGTCTTGATGCGGCTCATGCGCCCCTCGCGCGGGTAGTGGAAATCGTCGAGCAGAAGCTCGTCAAAGCCCATCTTGCCGCATTCCGTGACGATATCGGTCACATATGCCCGCGCGGCCTGCTTTTCGGGTGCGAGCCAGTGGGTGCTGTTCGTATCGTACCAGACAAAGCCCGTCAGCTGGCACACGGCGGCGTCCGTCATGTGCTCGTAGGCGTACAGGCTGTCGTGGAGCGTGCTGATGCGGCCGATCGTGTAATAGTCCGAGTCGACAAGGCCCTGAATGGCCGTGTCCGATGTGCTGTTCCCGGCCACCGCACCGCAGTCGATCGCGCCCTGCACTTTGGAATTATAGTAGAGCTTGCCGCTCGCGTCCTTGAGCTCGACCGCCACGGCGTTCACGTCCTTATCAAGGCCATCGAGCGCTGCCTGCCAATCGCTGCCGAGCGCGTCCGCCCCCAGCTCGACTGCGTAGGTATCCTTGATGACGGGCTTTTGCACCGTGATCTCAAGGTCGTCCTGCTTCTTATCGTCGCCGCTGTCGCCGCCATTTGCGGTGTCGTCCTGTGGGGTCTTCTTTATCCAGGGGAACTCAAAGCGGACCGAGCCGTCCGCATCGTATACCATATAGCGCTGCGCAAACAAAAAGCCGCACGCCAGCAGCAAAATGACCACCAGCACCACGGCCAGCACACCTCTGCCGCGCCTGCGCCCGCGATAACCGGTATAGCCCTTCGTTCCGCTCGATCTTCTTGCCATTGTCTGCATCCGCCTCCTTTTTCTCGTGCAACAGTTTACCTTTTGAGAGCAAAAAAATCAACAAAAACCTTTCGGTTTTTGTTGATTTTCCGTTTTTGTATGCTTTAGCCCTCGATAGCGTCCATCAGCGCGACGCGGCGGGCGTGGCGGCCGCCCTCAAACGCGGTGGAGAGGAACGTCTCGACCATGGCCGCGGCCAGCTTCGGGCCCGTGAAGCCCGCGCCGATGGCCATCATGTTCGCGTTGTTGTGCTGGCGGCAGAGCTGCGCCTCGAGCGTATCGGCGCAGTGCGCGCAGCGGATGCCCTTGACCTTGTTCGCCGCAATGGAGATGCCGATGCCCGTCGTGCACACGACGATACCGTACTCGCACTCTCCGCTTGCGACGGCGCGCGCGGCGGCCTCGCCGAAAATGGGATAGTCGCAGCTCTCGGTGGAATAGGTGCCGCAGTCCTTGACCTCGTGGCCCAGGCCCTCCAGCTGCTTTTTGATGTCTTCCTTCATGACGTATCCGCCGTGGTCACAGCCCAATGCGATCTTCATAGTGTTTCTCCTTTTGTCAGTCAGATTTTGTGAAAGACCGGTTTTTTCTTTTCAAACGTGCACACATAGTCGAGGCCGCAGTTCTTGAGTAATTCCTGCGTCTCGCGGGCGCGCATGCCGACGAATTCCGGCGTATGCGCGTCGGTGCCGATGGTGATGATCTCGCCGCTGAGCTCGTGATAGAGCCTCAGCCATTTGGCGTCCGGCAGCGGCGTGTTGCCGCGGTTGACGTTGCACTCGATGCCGCAGCCATTTTCAATGAGCGCGCGGAACACCTGCGCCACCTCGTCCTCAAAACCGTCGAAACTCATGTGCATACCGTGGTTCTCGTTCATGTAGCGAAGCGGCAGCGTCAGGTGACCGAGCACGGAGAACTTCCCCCACTTGGCTGTCTCCAGAACGAGCGTTAAATAGTCCGCGATCTGCTCGCGCGCCTCCTGCTCCGTGGCCTCGGGCATGAAGTAGAGGTCGTTCCAATCGTACTTTTCCGACAGCTGATGCTGCGAACCGATGACAAAGTCGAGCTCCGGCAAACGCGAGAGCAGCTCGTCTGCGTAGGCAAAGTCGCGCATCGCCTCGCCGAGCTCGATACCGCGGCGGACGATGATCTTCCCGTCCGCCGCCTGGTCGGCGCGCGCAAAGGTCTCTTCACGATTCGAAAAATCGTGCTCCCAGTGCGCCGTCTCCCTCGGGCGGAACAGGTCTACATGGTCGGTCAGGCACATTTCCTGCAAACCCTGCGCGATGCCCGCGCGCACCATGTCTTCCACCGGCGTTTTCGAGTCGAACGAAAGCGAACAGTGGGTGTGATAATCGGATAAATACATCTTCTATTCGTTACAGCTTGAACTTTCCGAAAAAGCTCTTGTGTTCCTCATAATTCTTCTCGCCGAGCGACTCGCTGAACTTCTTGAGCGCTTCCTTCTGCTCGCGGTTCAGGTTGCGCGGCGTCTCGATATACACGGTGACGTACTGGTCGCCGCGGCCGCGGCCGTTGAGGCCGGGGATGCCCTTGCCTTTCAGGCGGAACGTCGTGCCGCTCTGCGTCCCCTCGGGGATGGTGTACTTCACCTTGCCGTCGATCGTCGGGATCTCGAGCTCCGCACCGAGCACCGCCTGCGTGAACGTGATGGGCGCTTCGCACAGGACGCTCGTGCCCTCGCGGCGGAAGATCTCGTGCGGACGCACGGACACGACGATCAGAAGGTCGCCCGCGGGGCCGCCGTTCTTGCCCGCGTTGCCCTGCGCGCGCAGTGAAATGGTCTGCCCGTTGTCGATGCCCGCAGGAATGCTGACCTTGATGGTCTTGCGGTGGCGGATCATGCCCTTGCCGCCGCACTTGGGGCAGGGCTGGTGGATGATCTTACCCTTGCCTCCGCAGCGCTGGCAGGGTGCCGACGTCGACATATAGCCCAGCGGCGTCTGGCGGCGCTGCTGGACCACGCCGCTGCCGCGGCAGTCAGGGCAGACCTCGGCGGTCGTGCCCTTGGCGCAGCCCGAGCCGCGGCAGTCAGGACACTGCTCGATGCGGTCGATGCTGACTTCCTTCTCGCAGCCGAAGGCCGCCTCTTCAAAGCTGATGTTCACGCTCGTGCGCAGGCTTTCGCCGCGCTGGGGCGCGTTGGGGTTCGCGCGCGCGCCGCCGAAGCCACCGCCGAAGAAGCTGCCGAAGATATCGCCGAGGTCGCCGAAGTCGAACCCGCCCGCGCTGTAAGCGCCGCCACCGGCGCCTGCGCCGTAATTCGGGTCAACGCCCGCAAAGCCGAACTGGTCGTAGCGCGCCTTCTTGTCTGGGTCGCTCAAAACCTCGTTCGCCTCGTTGATCTCCTTGAACTTCTCCTCGGCTTCCTTGTCGCCGGGGTTCATGTCGGGATGATACTTGCGTGCGAGCTTTTTGTATGCTTTTTTGATCTCTTCTTCCGAAGCGCCCTTGGAAACGCCGAGCACCTCGTAATAGTCTCTTTTATTTTCAGCCATAGACTACGCTCCTAAAAACGCCGCAATCGGGGGCAGTATAAACTGTCCCCGCTGCGTCGATACGATTTCAATTACTTTTTGTTGTTGTCGTCGTCATCCACGACCTTGTAGTCAGCATCGTAATACTGCTGACCGTTCGGGCCGGTCTGCGCGCCGCCGTTCTGGCCGCCCATGTCGGGGCCAGCCTGTGCGCCGCCCTGCGGGTTCGCCTGCTGATAGAGCTTCTCACTCATCTGGTAGAACATCTGCGTGAGCTCTTCGGTCGCGCTCTTGATGGCGTCGGTGTCGTCGCCCTTGAGGACTTCCTTCAGCTTGTCGATACCACTCTGAACCTTGGCCTTCTCGTCCGCGGGGATCTTGTCGCCCACTTCGCCGAGGGTCTTCTCGCTCTGGTAGACCATCTGGTCGGCCTGGTTGCGGACTTCAACCTTTTCCTTGATCTTGGCGTCCTCAGCGGCGTACTGCTCGGCGTCCTTGACGGCCTTTTCGATATCCTCCTTGCTCATGTTGGAGGAAGAGGTGATGGTGATGTGCTGCTCGGTGCCGGTGCCGAGGTCCTTCGCGCTGACGTTCACGATGCCGTTGGCGTCGATATCGAATGTGACCTCGATCTGAGGCACGCCGCGGCGAGCCGGAGCGATGCCATCGAGGTGGAAGCGGCCGAGGCTCTTGTTGGCAGCGGCCATCTCACGCTCGCCCTGCAGAACGTTGACTTCAACGCTCGTCTGGTTGTCGGCGGCGGTGGAGAAGATCTGGCTCTTCTTCACGGGGATGGTGGTGTTGCGGTCGATGAGCTTGGTGCAAACGCCGCCCATGGTCTCAATGCCGAGGGACAGCGGGGTGACGTCGAGCAGCAGCAGGCCCTTGACATCGCCGGTCAGAACGCCCGCCTGAAGAGCAGCGCCCATGGCGACGCACTCATCGGGGTTGATGCCCTTGAAGCCTTCCTTGCCGGTGAGCTTCTTGACCATTTCCTGCACGGCGGGGATACGGCTGGAGCCGCCGACCATCAGGACCTTGTGGATGTCGTTGCCGGTGAGGCCCGCATCGCTGAGCGCCTGACGGACAGGGCCGGCAGTGGCTTCGACCAGGTGCGCGGTCAGCTCGTTGAACTTAGCGCGCGTGAGGGTCAGGTCGAGGTGCTTCGGGCCGGTAGCGTCAGCGGTGATATACGGGAGGTTGATGTTGGTGGAGGTCACGCCGGAGAGCTCGATCTTGGCCTTCTCGGCAGCTTCCTTCAAGCGCTGCATGGCGACCTTGTCGCCGCTGAGGTCGACGCCGTCGGTACGCTTGAACTCGCTGACCATCCACTTCATGATGCACTCATCGAAGTCGTCGCCGCCGAGGCGGTTGTTGCCCGCGGTGGCCAGAACCTCAATAACGCCGTCGTCGATATCGAGGATGGAGACATCGAACGTGCCGCCGCCAAGATCGTAAACCATGACCTTCTGGCTCTGCTCCTTGTCGACGCCGTAGGCGAGGGCCGCGGCCGTCGGCTCGTTGATGATACGCTTGACCTCGAGGCCGGCGATCTTACCGGCGTCCTTGGTCGCCTGACGCTGCGCGTCGGTGAAGTAAGCGGGAACGGTGATGACGGCTTCGCTCACGGGGCCGCCGAGGTAAGCCTCCGCGTCGCTCTTGAGCTTCTGCAGGATCATCGCGCTGATCTCCTGCGGGGTGTACTTCTTGCCGTCGACTTCGACTTTATAATCAGAGCCCATCTCGCGCTTGATCGAAGAGATCGTGCGGTCGGGGTTGGTGATGGCCTGACGCTTTGCGACCTGGCCGACCATACGCTCGCCGGTCTTACTGAACGCGACGACGGACGGGGTGGTGCGGTTGCCTTCGGCGTTGGGGATGACGACGGCTTCGCCGCCTTCCATCACGGCCACACAAGAGTTGGTAGTACCAAGGTCAATACCGATAACTTTAGACATAATGTTGTCCTCCTAAGATCTATCTTAATTTTTTTGTTAACCACTTTATATGTTCATTTCGCGTCCGCAGACGCGAAACAAATCCAAATCGTTTTTTCTGACGACAGAAGGTGAATTGCCGCAAAGCGGCAAGAGAAGCCGCCCTGGGGCGTGCGCGTCAGAAAAAACACATCTCAGCCCTGAAACGTGCGAGCGCAGCGAGTGCGCTGCACAGGGCTGCAAGCCCTTTCAAAAATGTGTGCCACACATTTTTGAGGAACTTTTAGTTGGCCACTTTTACAATGGCAAATCGCAGCACCTTATCGCCCAGCGTGAAGCCCTGCTGGAGCACCTCGACCACGGTGTTTTCCCCGTAGTTTTCGTCTTCCACATGCATCACGGCATTGTGCTTTTCGGGGTCAAAGGGCTTTCCGGCGGCGTCCATCGTTTCAACGCCCAGCTTTTTGAGGCTCTCTTTGAACTGGTTGAACACCATTTCAAGACCCTTGCGGTGGGGCGACTCCTCGTCGCCATACTGGGCAAGGCCGCGCTCGAGGTTATCGTAAACGCCCAGCAGCGCCTTGATCGTGTCGATCTTCGCGTCGGCATAAAGGTTTTCCTTTTCCTTCGCAGTGCGCTTGCGGTAGTTGTCGTACTCGGCGGCAAGGCGCAGGTATTTGTCCTGCTCGTCGGCAAGCGACTTGGCAAGGCCTTCCATCTTCTCCATCTGCTCGCGCGTGACGGTGAAGGTCTCGGGCTCCGCGCTCTTTTCGGCGGTCTCGTCAGCCTTGGCAGTCTCTGCGGTCTTGGCCGCCTCGTCTGCTGTCGGCTGCTGCGCCGTGTTCTTTTCCGGCGTGCTCTCCGCCGCGTTCTGCTTGTCTTTCTTACCCATTTCTTACTCCTTATCTTCTTCCTTGGGCGGAAGCTCGTTCTTGCCGAACATCCGCGTCAGGCTGTCTGCAAAATAACTCAGCCGCGCCGTCACGGTGGCGTAGTCCATTCTGGTGGGACCCACCACACCGACGAGGCCGCGCATCCCGTCGCCGATATCGTAGCTGGCGACGACCACGCTCGTTTCCTTGAGCGCCTCGTTCACGTTTTCCGGCCCGATCAGGATCTTGAGCGGCGCGCCGTCATCCGGCACGGGAAGCTCTTCCTTGTTATCCACAAGGAATGTCACGAGATCGTGCGCCTTGTCGACATCGCGGTACTCGGGCATTTTCAAGATCTGGCTCGCGCCCGCGGTCTCCACATTGCGCTGCGCGCTCTGCTCGAGCACACCGATCGCATATTCGACCGCCTTGGACACCACTAAAAATAGCTCGGGCGAAAGCTGCTCGGAAAGGCTCATCAGCCTTGCACTCATCTCATCGGCGCTCCGGCCGGTGAAGTGCGTGTTCAAAAGCTCCTTGACGTCCGCAAGCCGCTGGCTGTCGAACGGGAGGTCCGAGCGCTGGAGCTGACTCTTCACGCGGTTATCCTCGCCCATCACCACGACGATGAAGCTCATTTCATCGACCGCGATGAGCTCGAAGCGCTTGACGCTCGCCTCGCGCCGTCCGCCCGTCACGCTGTACACGGGGTAATTGACGATGCTCGACACCATCTGCCCCGCCTTGGCGATCACGCTGTCCGTGCCGCTGAGCTTGGACTTTAGCTGCTCGTTGATCTCCTCCGCTTCTGTTTCGGAGACCTCGCGCTTTTCCATCAGCTCGTTGACGTACAAGCGGTAACCTTTCGGCGACGGCACGCGTCCGGCGGACGTGTGCGGCTGCTCAAGGTAGCCCATTTCGACCAGGTCTGCAAGCTCGTTGCGGATGGTCGCGGAACTCACCGAACCGCCCATCTCCTCAGCCAGCGCCTTGGAGCCGACCGGCTCAGCCGCGGCGATGTAATCCTCGACAACGCGCTTGAGAATCTGCTTTTTGCGCTCGGTCAAGTCCATACGTCGCGCTCCTTTCGTAGCTTTAGCACTCCTTTCCCTTGAGTGCTAAACGCAGTGTACCACCGACATTTCCCATTGTCAATAGGAGGCAGTGTAAACAGTTTGTGAACTACGCAAAAGTCAGGCCAAGGCCTGCCTTTTGAAGCGTTTTCACTCCGCTCTGTGCCTCGCCTACGGCTCGACACTCGCTGCGCGAGAAGAGTTTTTTGGCACGCACACGCCCCAGGGCGGCTTCTCTTGCTGCTCTGCTGCAATTCACTTTCTGTCGCGCCAAATAAGATTTAACATTATTTGCCGCCGTGCGCGGCAGTCCTGGGCAGCCGTTGGCAGCTTCGCTGCCTTACGGATGCCGCGTACCCCTTGTGGGTAAAAGTCTGCGACGCTTTTCCATTTCACGGCAGCTTCGCAGAATTCCGTGCCCGCAGGCACGGAAAAATTAAAATCGTAAATTCCGACGACATGCGCGTCGGAATTTACTCTTTGCGCGGAGCGCGTGTCGCAGCCGCCCTGCGGGCGGCAAGGCACGAAGCGCAGCGAAACTCCTTCAAAAAAGCGGCTTTGCCGCTTTTTTGAAGTTATAGCGAGTCATCCTCGTCGATCCACTTTTGCACCGGAACGATATCAAACTCCTCCTCCGTCCGGCGGATCACCACCTCGTCGATGCCGGCGTTGATGATCATGCGGCGGCACATGGGGCAGCTCGTCGCGTCGTGCAGCAGCTCGCCGCTGCGCGCGTCGCGGCCGACCAAGTAGATCGTCGCGCCGACCATGTCGCGCCGCTGGGCGGAGATGATGGCGTTCGCCTCGGCGTGGACGCTGCGGCAGAGCTCGTAGCGCTCGCCGCGCGGGACCTTGAGCTGCTCGCGCGTGCAATAGCCGAGGTCGACGCAGTTCTTGCGTCCGCGCGGCGCGCCGTTGTAGCCGGTGGAGATGATCTCGTCGTTTTTGACGATGATCGCGCCGTAGACGCGGCGCAGGCACGTCGCGCGCTCAAGCACCGTCTGCGCGATGTCTAAGTAGTAATTCCGCTTGCTGACACGCTCCATATCGAGTCCTCCTTGTATTGATGAGAAAGAATATTACAATTTGCTATCAGAATTCGTGCTCACAGTACGGGCAGCGGCCATAGTCAAAGTCGAGCACCGCCCCACAGACGGGACACTTTTTGCGCGGCAGACCGCCCGGCGCGTCGGGCGGGAGATAGCCGGAGCCGGTCTTTGCCTCGTCCGCCGTACCTGCGAATTTGTCGCTGCCGGGCTGGAAGAATTCGAGCTTTCCGCACTTGGGACAGACGTAAATTTCGATCTCCATCGCGCCCGCGAAGAGATTCGGCAGGTCGCCGAGCACCCAGCCGGTCTGGCCGAGCTGGAATTTTTCACGCCTGATAAATCGCATCCCCGTGCCGCAGCGCAGGCAGTTGAGCTGATTCGCCATCCTATACCCCCTGTAGGTCGAAAACGGGCGTGTATTCCTCTTTCGCGCTCGAGAGCTCCTGACAAAAGCCGTCGGTCAGGCCGCAGTCGCGCATGTACTGCACCGCCGTGCGGTACTCACGCTCATTTAAGCGCCGCGCGAGCGCGCCGGTCGAACCGGGCTGCGGCGTATACTGGCTCATGAGCGAAAAGAGCACCGTCTTTGGCGGAAAATGCGTCGAGACATAGTCGATGACACGCTTGGTGTTCTCTATCTGTCCCGGCAGGACGAGGTGGCGCAAAATGACGCCGGAGCGCATCAGGCCGTCGTCCCCAATCTGATACGCCCCGACCTGACGCACCATCTCGTCGATGGCCGCGGCGGCAGCTTCAAAGTAGTCCGGCGCGGCGGAAAGCTCGCGCGCGGGGCGTTCCATGGCGTATTTTAAGTCGGGCAGATAGATCTGCACCTTACCCTCAAGCGTTCTGAGCGTTTCCACGCGCTCGTAGCCGCCGCTGTTCCACACAACGGGGACGCCGAGCGGTTTTTCCAGCGCTTCGAGCACCCACGGCGTAAAGTGCGTGGGCGTGACAAGATCGATGCAGTGCGCGCCCTGCGAAACGAGGCCTTCCATGATCTCGCGCAGATGTGCCGGCGTAATGACCTTGCCGAAATTCTCGTGGCTGATGCGCCCGTTCTGGCAGAACACGCAGCCCAAATTGCAGCCCGAAAAGAAGATGCAGCCCGCGCCGTTTTTACCGCTGAGCACGGGCTCTTCCCACATGTGCAGCATCGCGCGCGCGACGACGAGCCCCGCGGGCATGCGGCAGACGCCGCCTGCTTTCTCCGCCGTGCGCTCAGCATTGCAGCGACGGGGACAGATCTCGCAGCGCATCAGTCGCCCGTGCCCTGACCGTTGAAGTCGGGGCCGAGGTCGCCGAGCATCCAGTGCTTGCGGCACAGGCCGATGTACTGGTCGTTCGCGCCGATGACGACCTGCGCACCCTGCTTGACGACATGACCCTGCGCGTCAAAGCGCGCGTTGAACGCGGCCTTTTTGCCGCACCAGCAGATGGTCTTGACCTCTTCTAACTTGTCGGCCATGACAAGCAGCTCGTAGCTGCCGGGGAAAAGGTCGCCCTTGAAGTCGGCGCGCAGCCCGTAGCAGAGGACGGGGATGCCGCAGTCGTCGACGAGATGGACGAGGTATAAGACCTCCTCCTTTGTCAAAAACTGCGCCTCGTCGACGATGATGCAGGCGTTTTTCTTGAGCTCCTCCTCGTCCATCTGCCGCATCTCGTGGAAGTAGACGCAGGGATATTCGAGGCCGATGCGCGAGTGCACCATGTGGTCGCCGTCGCGCGTGTCGAGCTGGGGCTTGCAGAGGAGCGTCTTCTGTCCGCGCTCTTCGTAGTTGAAGCGCGCCATCAGCGCGTTGGCCGTCTTGCTCGAGCCCATCGCGCCGTATTTGAAGTAAAGCTGTGCCATGGTCGTTGTTCTCCCTCTCTTATTGCAGCCGCGCGCGAACGAGCGCGGCAAATTTCTTGAATGCGGTGGGGATGGCGGCGGCGTCGAACGCCGCGGCGTCCGCCCAGAATAGATCGTCGTTTTCGCCCGTCACGTCGGCGAAATATCCCTTCATATCCCACTCGATGTGGGTGAAGATGTGCTTGGCGCTGCCCGCGGGCTCGATGGACTTTGCCGAAAGTCCCATCTGCGCGAACGCGAGCGAAACGCCCGCCTCGTCGAGGTTCCCCAAAACGCTCGGGAATTCCCAGAGCGAGGCGAGAAGCCCCGTGTCCGCGCGCTTTCGCAGCGCGGCCTTGCCGTTTTGAAAGAGCAGCAGCACGGTGCGCTCTTCGATCTTGCGCGCCTTTTTCTTCGCGCGCACGGGTAAAATTTCCGTGAGACCGTTTTTATACGCCTCGCACATCATTCGCGCGGGGCAGATCTCGCACTTCGGCGCGCCGTTCGGCAGGCATACCGTCGCGCCGAGGTCCATCATCGCCTGATTGTACGCACCGGGGCGGGCTAAGTCGATGGCGTCGTTGAGATGCGCGGTGAATTGCTTTCGCACCCTCGCGTCCATGATGTCGTCGGCGCAGCCGCTGACGCGCGCGGTGACGCGCAGCAGATTCCCATCCACCGCGGCGACCGGCTCGCCGAAGTTGATCGAGGCGATGGCGGCGGCGGTGTAGTCGCCGATGCCGGGGAGCGTTTTGAGCAATGTGCAGGTGCGCGGCAACTCGCCGCCAAAGTCCGAGACGATGACCTTTGCCGCCTTTTGCAGATTCCGCGCCCGCGAGTAGTAGCCGAGCCCCTCCCAGAGCTTCAAGAGCCGTTCCTCCGGCACGGTGGCTAACGCCGCGGCGTCGGGCAGCTCTGCCATGAAGCGCTCGAAGTACGGAATGACGGCGCTCACGCGCGTCTGCTGGAGCATGATCTCCGAGACCCACGTGCGGTACGGCGTGACGACGCTGCGCCATGGCAGCGTGCGGCCGTTTAAGTCATACCACGTGAGCAGCGGCGCGGTCAGGGCATTTAAGTTTTCCCAATGTTCTGTCATCATATCATTTGTTAAAGCGCGCGGCGAAGCCGCAGCGGCGGCAGAGTTCTTCGGCGGGCTTCCGCCGGGAGAAACCCTCGCGCAGAGTGCACGCGCGCGGGGAGGTCAGAATTTCGGTAAGCGGCTGGGTGAAGAGGTTCCCCAGCGCCACATCGCCCTCATGATCGAGGCAGCAGGGCACGACCGTGCCGTCGACAAGCACGCCGAGCTGGTCGCGCAGGCCGTAGCAGAACTGTGTGCCGGATTCGCCGGCGCTCAGATCGGGCCAGTCGAATTTGCCCGCGCGCTCCAAATACAGGTGGTCGCGCAGAAGAAAGCTGCCGTTTCGCATCTCCGGCCAGTTATCGCCTGTGCGGGAGCGCAGAAAGTCAAGAATTTCGCCGTTGCGCGTGTCCGCGCCGCCGTCGTTCCAGAGGCGCAGCGCGACGATGACGCCTTTTTTCGCGGCCTTTTCAGCAAAGTTCCAGACCTGTGTCAGGTAAGAAAGCTCCTGCTCGTCCGCGCCGTCGTTGCCCTCAAAACTGTGGAGCGAGACGCTGATCTTGTGCAGGCTCTCGGCGGCAAGCAGCTCGTCGGAACGCTTTTGGAGCAGCGTGCCGTTCGTCGTGATGCAGATCTTCATGTCCCGCGCCTTGGCGAGGGCGAGGAGCGTCGTAAGCTCAGGGTGCAGCAGCGGCTCGCCCATCACATGCAGGTAGACGTACTGCACATACCCCTCAAGCCGCGAGAGGACGAGGCCGAATTCCTGTGCGCTCATCGTGCGCGGCTCGCGCTTCGTCTTGGGGCAGAAGGAGCAGGCGAGGTTGCAGCGGTTTGTGATCTCGACATAGGCTTTTTTCAGCATCGCGCGGCTCCTTTCGTGAGGTCGGGGGATAGATTCAAATATTTTACCATATCCGCGCGATTTTGCAAAGCCTTTTCCCTTGCGCCGCGCCGCGGCGTCTGCTATGATACTACAAGCAAACTTCCATCCTCCACAGCGAAAGGAGAAACCGCATGACCGTCACGTTTATCGCCCACAGCGCGTATCTTGTCGAGTGGGACAAGTTCTACACGCTCTTTGACTACACCTACGAGCCCGACTACACGGGCGCGCTGCCGGAATTAAACCCAGAAAAGCCCTTGCTCGTCTTTGCGAGCCACAGCCACGAGGACCACTTCGACGCCAAGGTGTTCACACTTTTGGAAAAGTACCCCGACGCGCGCTTTTTCGTCTCGCGCGATACGCGCCTCACCGAGCGCAAGCGGCAATGGCTGAACATCTCCGACGAGGCCTTTGCCCGCACGACCGTCCTGCGGCCCGACAGCATCCTGCTCACCGACGTTGCGGGCGAGGATTTGAGCATCCGCGCCATCAAGTCGACGGACATCGGCAATGCCTATCTTCTGCGCGCTGAGGGGAAGATGGTCTACCACGGGGGCGACCTCAACTGGTGGAACTGGGAGAGCGAGGGCAAGGCTTACTGCAACAACATGACCGTCCACTACCATGCGGCCATTGAAAAGCTCGCCTCCGCCGTGCGCAACGAGGCGACGGACAACAACATCGCGCCCGAGATCACGGCGGCGATGGCGCCGCTTGACCCGCGCCTTGGTGAAGGCAGCGAGGGCCTCGGCATCGAGTACCTGCTGAAAAACGTGTCGGTGCGGCACGTTTTCCCGATGCACATGTGGAAAAAGTATGAGGTCATCGACCGCTACATCGCCGCGCACCCGGACGAAAAGGGCATCATCGCGCGCATCACGCGCGACGGTCAGCAATTCGAGATTTGAAAATAAAAAGGAAAGCGCCTTCCGCATCGCGGAAGGCGCTTTCCCGTTCGAAGGGGATTTGTGGAGAAAAAACACTGACGTATTTTTACTGGCTCACTGCCGTGAGAGGCATTTTGAGGATCTGACCGACGAAAATGACCGAGGGGGACTTGACGGTGTCCTTATTCAGGTCATAGATCTCAGTCCAGCGGCTGCCATTGCCGAGCTGCTTGCTGGCGATCTTCCACAGGCTGTCGCCGGAGACGACGGTGTAGGTATCGCTGCTCGCGGGCTGGGAGGGCTTCTCAGGCTGCGTGGGCTGGGTGGGCTCGGCGGAGGTGCCGCTGCTCACAAGTGTCGTGCGCGGGTCGTTGCCCGTGTAGCGGTAGAGCGGGAAGTTCATGGTCGACTTGTCGTAGTCGATCTGCTTGTACTGATAGAGCGTGCCGTCGTAGCCGTTGGAGTCGGTGACGTCGGGCTCGCAAAGCATGGCGATGACGTTGCTGGCGACCTGATCCATCGGGAAGACATAAGCGCCGCTGGTGAAGGTCACGTCGGCGGTGTCGCGCAGGCCGGCCTCAATGCCCTTGGCCTTGCCGTTCACCATGTAGTCGCCGACATAGTAGTACTGCTGGAGGCTTGCGGTGGTACCGGCGTTGAGCTTGTAGTACTCAGCGCCCTGATTGTCCATGATGTAGAGGATCTTCTCAATGTTGGCAGTGTCCGCGGGAATGACATAGGCGGTCGGGCGGACGCGGCTGCGGGTCAGAGTGTCGTTCAGGGAAAGGGGAGACGCCTTGCTGACCTTCTCGCTGCCGTCGGCGACGCTGTACTGCACGGTCGCGGCGGTGTAGTCGGTCAGAGTCTTGCCGGACTTGGTCTGATAGAGGGCGAGAACGTCGCTTTCCTCATAGGTCTTGCCCTTGGCGACAACATCGGCACGGGCGGCGGCGACCGCCTTCATGATCTCGTCGGCGTGCTCGGCGGCATAGGTGATGTAAGAGGTGGTGGCAACTTCCTGAGAGAAGACGCGGCGCTCAAAGTTCTGGCGGCCGGCGCCGATGCCGCGCGTCTCAATGAGGAAGGAAACCGCATTGAACAGGCCGAAGTAGGCACGGCCGATGGGGTTATTGACGGTGGTGCCGTAGTGATTGACGCGCAGGCCGGCGTTCGTAGCGTCGGAGAAGGCGCGCTTGGCCATGTCGAGACCGATCTTCGTCACGGCGGGGTTGTTGTTCAGGCTGGTGGCGGGGGTGGTCTCAAGATCGTCCGCATTCTCCATGTATTCACCGGCGCTCGTCCAGTCGTCGTTGTAAGCGCCGTAGAAGGTGAACTCATGCGTGTCGAGGACAACCTCGCTCATGAACAGGCGGTAGGCGGTGTGCAGCTGGGCAAGCTCGGCTGCCTTGAGGGACATATGGTCGCGGTTCATATCAAAGCCGTCGTAGGTGGCGCGGCTGAAGAGATAGGAGCCGTCGGGATTGATGCGGGGGACGATGACAATGTTGATCTTGTCGAGCAGGGCCTTGTAGGCGGGATCGTTGACAAAGTTGTCGATCATCACGAGCGCGCCTTCACCGGCGGCAGGCTCGTTGGGGTGAATCTGCGCCTGATACCAGACGTTCAGCTTGCCGTTGCTCTTGACGATCTTGGCGGCCTCGGCAAGCGTGGCGTTCGCGGGGATCTCGGAGGTGGTGAAGAGTGCCAGGGGGAGGTCATACTTGTAGTTCGGGGTCGTACCGGCAGAGTAGAGATGCATGGTGCCGGAAGCGGCGTCCATCTTCTTGAGGAAGGCCATCAGCTCTTCCTGAGAGGTGAACTCGTTGGCGGCGTGCTTGCCGTCGAAGGCGGGGGTGGTGTAGTTCTGCGGCTCGAGGGCGAAGTGCTTGTTGATCTCCTCAGGCCAGAAGATAAGCATACTGTCGCGGAGGTCTACCTTATAGGAGGCGGGGGCCTTCTCCGGCTTGATGGTCGGCTCGAAGCCGTTGCCGCCGAGCTTGCCGCCGATGACGGAAAGCTTCTTCACGCCGGCGGTGAGGTCGGCCTCGGTCACGTTGAAGAGCTGGAGAATGTTGTAGTAGCCGGTGCCGTGCACATGGTAGGCATAGGTGCCGGGAGCGGTGACGACGTAGCTGCCGTCAGCCTGCGGGGTGATCGCTTCGAGCTGGGAGAAGATCTCTTCTTCCTTGGCATAGCTGTCTGCGGGGTAGCCCTTGTAGACTTCGAGACTGACGACCTTGGAGGAGTCGTAGTTGGCGGAATAGTCAAATTCCAGTTTTGCGCTTTTCTCTGCTGCGAGCGTGCTGGTCATCAGCATCGTGACGACCATCGCGAGAGTCAGCAGACAGCTCAGGGATCGCTGCATCATTTTTCTCATAGCTTCTTTTCTCCTTCTTAAAAACTGTCGGTACCGGAACATCATGCACAAACGGAAGAGAATTTACCCGTTGATTCCTGTTGACAATACCGATTTGGATAAGTAAACTGTAACTATTAAAGTCGCCTTTAAGTCAATAGGTTTTCGCGCGGTTATCTTAACAGTTTTTTAAGGAGATTTTCGTATGCCTTATACAATCGGAGAAGTGGCACGCATGATGAATATTGCCCCATCGACCCTGCGCTACTATGAAAAGGAGGGGCTGCTGTCTCTCGGTGCGCGCGCCAGCAATGGGCAGCGAACGTACACAGACGACGATATTGCAACGCTTTCGATCATCGAGTACCTGAAATTCTGCGGTCTTCCGCTCAAGGAGATTCGCTCGTTCCTGCCGCTCATCCGGCCCGGCGGAGAGACACTCAGCGCCCGCCGCGACATCCTTGCCAAAGAGCGCGACAACGTCCGCGCGCAGATCACGGCGCTGCAAACGAAGCTCGAACGTCTGGAATTCAGCTGCTGGTTCTACGAGACCGCGCAGCAGTACGGTTCGGTTCTGCCGCTGTATGAATTTTCAGAGGAGCACTTTCCTCCGGAACATCGCAACGTCCTGCGGGAGAGCTTTCACCTGCCGTTGACGCACGTGCGCACAAAGCTCGAATGGTGATAAAAAAGGGAGCCCTGAGACATACCGTCTCAGGGCTCCCTATATGTCGATCCTTATTTCTTTTTGTCCGCTGTGCCCCACGGGTGGCACTGGTAGGACTGCTCCTCGCTCATGCCGAAGTAGCGCAGGTTCGTGCGGCCGTACTGGTCGCCCCAGGTGACGTCGATGTGGTACTGCGTGCCGTCCAGCGTCGCGAGCGTCCAGATGTGGCTGTCGTTAAAAAGCGAGGTGCACTCGATGCCCTCGAGCTTCAAGAGCAGGTTGTAAGCGCCCGTGTAGCCGTCGCACACGGCAAGGCCGCTGACAAGCGCGCCGTAGGCAAGATGGCTCGCGGAATCGTCTGCGGCGGCGTTATCGTAGCGGCAGTGGTCGCACAGCCATTGAAAATACGTGCGCGCGATCTCATACTGGTTCATGTCGTAGCTCAGCGTGCCGCTCTCCCAGAGGGAGTCGTGGACCTTGATCGCGGCGGCGAGCGCCTTGGCGCGGTACGATTCGAGCGTTTTGGCCGTACAGGCGGTGGACGAAAACGTGAGTACGACCTTGCCCGTCGAATACGAGCGGCAGGAGACGGCGTTGTACATCTGCTCGCAGTATGTTTTGACGCAGGAGGTGAACGCCTGCGTCAGCGCGCTGGCGGTGGCGGTGGTGAGGGCCTTGGAGTAGTTCAGCGTGATCGTGTGCTCGCCGCGCGCGAGCATATTGCGAACCAAACCGTCGATGGCGGCGGTGTCCTTGGCAGACGTCGGGAGCGACGTGCTTGCCGGCGCTTTGACAAGGCTCGCGAGCGTCGCATTTTTGACGGAGTGATACGGCGCGACCGTCCACGTGAGCGTCAGGCGCGTTTCGGGCTCAACCACGCGCGTCAAAAGCGCCGCGATCTCCGCACGGCTGACGCTGCGGTCGGGATAAAAGCTGCCCTTTGCGTCCATGCCGGAGAGCAGCCCGCGGCGGTACATCAGCAGTATTTCGCTGCGGTAGGGCGTTTTGTCCGTCACGTCGGCGATGTAGTCGCGGCTCGCGTAGGCTGAGGTGACGAGCGAAGCGTTGGGCTCGGTGTACCATTCCTCCGGCACGGCGAAGGCAAAGATGCCCGCCATCTGCGCGCGCGATGCGGGCAGGAGGTAGAAGCCCTCAAAGCTGTTGTCGAGCAAATTCTGGCTCTTCAAGTACGAGACATACGGCGCATACCACGCCTCGTTTTCCTTCGCTGTGGGGATGACCGCGTCGCTGCCGGTCGTGTAGATGGCGCGCAGCCGCGCGGCGATGGTCAAAAGCTCGGCGATCGTCACATTGCCGCTTGGCGCAAAGGAATCCTCGCCGCGGCCATTGAGTACGCCGTATTCATAGGCCGAGACGACCGAGGGGGCGAACCAGTCGCCGTCTTTCACGTCGGCAAACTGGCCCTCATAGACGCGAAGCAGCACAAACGGGGTGCTGTCGTCTGTCATCGTTTCCTCCTGTGCGGGAGCGGCAGTGTCCTGCGCGGGCTCCTCGCTGTAAGAAAAGGCGCTGATGCTCAGCGCAAGCGCGAGCGCCGCGACAAGCAGCGCAAAGCGGAACTTCATGGCGTTTGCTCTCTCTTTCTCACATTCTCAAAATTTCACGGGGATCACGGGACTAAAATGTTCTGCTCGTCGGCGGTGATATCCGTAGCGTAGGGGTTGAGCATCGAATTCGTCATCTCGAGTACCTGCTCGGGATAGAGCGTGTAGAAGGACTTGCCCTTGTACCAGCCCGCGCCGTCGCCGGGGAGCGTGGCAAAGCTGATGGCGTCCGTCCCGCCCATGGAGAGCGCCTGGTTGGCGAGCCACACGAGGTTGCCGAGCGTCAGGTCGGTCTTGACATATTTTAAGAACGTTTCCGCCATCGCGGGGACGTTTTCGAGCTTCATCAGCTTTTGCGCCACAGTCTTCAAAAACGCCTGCTGCGTGCCGATGCGGCCGATATCCTGCCGCCCGCCGTAGCCGGTGTTGTCGTTGTTGTGGCGGAAGCGCACGACCTCCATGGCCTGCTGGCCGTTAAGCTTCTGCAATCCTGCCTTGAAGTGGATGTGCAGGTCTTGGTAGGGGTCGTCGTAGTCCATATCCTCGGGCACGTCGAAGTCGACGCCGCCGATCTGGTCGATGAGCGCGATGAACCCCTTCAGGTCGACGGAGACGTAGAAGTCCACGGGGATGCCGAGCATATCTTCAATGTTGCTGCGCAGCTTTTCCGTGCCGCCGTTATTGTAGGAGGAATTGAGCTTGTGGCCGTTGCTCATCAGCGTGTCGCGCGGCAGACTGACGACGTCGATCTTCTTGTTCTCCGCGTCAAAGCGCACGAGCATGTTCGTGTCGCTGCCGCCGGCGTCGTTGTCCACACCGTAGGCGAGGATCGTATAGCAGTATTTTTTGCGCTCTTTGCCGTTAGAAATGGTTTGAATGGCGTCGCTGTCCTCCGCCGTGCCGTCCTGCTGCGTCTGCTGGTCTTCATCGTCCGTGACGGGCTCGGGCGCGCGCACGACGTACTTGACCGTCGCCACAATGGCCACGGTCAGGAAAAGAAGCGACAAAAGCGTCACGACGACGCGCTCACCGCGATTTGCGCGTTTCTTCTTTTTCTTCGGCCTGCGGCGCGGCTCGCTTTCGCGGCCGATGCTTGGCTCGTAATAGTCCTGCTTTCTCATCTTGTTGCTCCGATCATTTTTCTTTTGGTTTACAATAATGCATTCTACCCTGCGCGGCGGAATTGTGCAAGAGTAATTTTGCCGCGCAGGAGTCACACTTTTATGTTAGACGCAAAAAGTCGAAAAAAGTTTCAAAATCCCTTGTATTTTTTTCGCGTGGCCATGCCGCCGCGGATGTGGCGCTGGGCCTTGTTGACCTCCAGCACCTCCTTGACCTGCAAGTATAGGCTGCGGTTGAACTGCGGCAGGCGGTCCTGTAAGTCCTTGTGCACGGTGGACTTGCTCACGCCGAATTTTTTTGCCGCGGCGCGCACGGTGGCGCGGTTTTCGATGATGTAGGCGGCCAGCGCGCAGGCGCGCTCTTCCATGTTACCCTTCATGCAGCACACTCCTGACTCATGTTGCTCCATCTATATGCGTGCAGAGAGGGAATATGCGCATCGGGAATGAATACGCGGCAAAAACGTTGTGCAAAGCGGTTCAGGCGTGTTATAATTTCTTTGTCTACACCGAAGACGGCACAAACGAAACGACAGGGAGGTCCTGCATGGAAAATAAACTCATCCGCAGCAAATACTTTTTATACCTGACCGAATTTTTTGCCGGTATGTCCGTCATGGCGGTCGAGCTCGGTGCGAGCAGGCTCATGGCCCCGTACTTCAGCTCGTCGCAGATCGTGTGGACCGTTATCATCGGCGTCATTATGATCGCGATGGCCATCGGCAACGTCTGGGGCGGCAAGCTCGCCGACAAGAGCGCGACGCCCGATAAGCTCTACCGCCGCCTCATCATCGCGGCCATCTGGATCGCGCTCATCCCGTTTGTGGGACGGTACCTGATCGCGGGCATCTCGCTGCTGCTGGCGCTTTTTGTGACGAAAAACTTCCTCGTCTGGGCGGCGCTCGCGGCGTGCCTTGTGATCTTCGCGTTCCCGTGCGTGCTGCTCGGCACCGTCACGCCGTCGCTCACGCGCTTCACGGTCGACAATCTCGACGACACGGGCAAGACCGTGGGCAGGCTCAACGCGCTCAACACCATCGGCAGCATCATCGGAACCTTCGTGCCGACGTTTGTGACGATCCCCGCCGTCGGCACGGCGGCAACGTTTTTGATCTTCTCCGGTGTGCTCGCGGCCATCGGCATCGCGTACTTCGTGTTCGAGAAGAAAAAGAGCGTGCCGGGGATCGTCTCCGTCCTTTTGATCGCTGGACTGTGCTTTGCCCTGCCGTCTTACAGCTTCGCCTTCTGGCAGAGCGACATCACGCTTGAGGACGAGTCCATCTACAACTATTTGCAGGTGCAGGACGACGCGAAGCGCACGACGCTCTCGACGAACGTGCTCTTCGGTGTGCAGAGCGTGCAGGTCAAGGGCGACGCGCTGACGGGCATGTACTATGACTACGCGCTCGCCGCGCCCTGCATGGCGGGCATGGACGGCACGGACAACGAAAACCGCAGCGTGATGATCCTCGGCATGGGCTCTGGCACGTACGCGAGCTACTGCACGCGCTATTTCCCCGGCGCGAGTGTGCAGGGCGCGGAGATCGACAAAAAAATTGCCGACATCGCGACGGACTACTTCGGACTTCCAGGCAGCGTGACCGTCGCGGTCGAGGACGGGCGCGCGTACCTTGCCGCGTCGAAGGAGAAGTTTGACGTCATCATGGTGGACGCCTATCAGGATATCACCATCCCGTTCCAGCTCTCGAGCGTCGAGTTTTTCAATGAAGTGCAGGCACATTTGAAGCCGAACGGCGTGATGGTCGTGAACCTCAACATGACGTCCGCGGAGGACGGCTCGATCAACGAATACCTCTGCGACACGATGGCGAGTGTCTTCCAGCACACCGTCACCGCGCCGGTGAGGGGCAACACGAATACCGAGGTCTTCTGCACGAACGCGGATGACTGGGAGGAGACGTTCCTGCGCAGCATCGCAAAGCTCAAGGACAGCGACTATGCCGATATGATGCGCACGGTCTACTCGAAGCTCACGCCCTATGAGGGCGGAAGCTGCATCCTGACGGACGACAAGGCCCCTGTCGAGGTGCTGGGCATGCGCGTGCTCGACGAGCTCATCGGCGATGAGCTCAACTACTACAAAGACGAACTGAGAACCGGCGGCCTGTCCGCGCTGATCGGTAATTGAAAACAAAAAGAATCCCGCGCCCACGGCGCGGAATTCTTTTCAGGGTAGAGAGCCTCGCGGAGTTTTTACCCGCAAGGGGTACGCAGCATCCGTAAGGCAGCAAAGCTGCCAACGGCTGCCCAGGTGCCGCGCACGGCACGAAATAAATTCAAATCGGTTTTCCGCCGCGACATGTGCGCCCTCCAGAGGGGCTTCTCTTGCCCGCTGCGGGGCAATTCACCTTCTGGCAGAAAACTCTTTGCGCGAAGTGGAAACCGGCGAAGTGCCGCCAGCGGCGGAAACAGCAAGTCGGTTTCGAGGAAGCGGCACGATTGGCGCGCCTGCAAGGGCGCGCCAATCGTAGTGCCGCAACGGTGTAAGGTCGAATTGTCCGCTTTTAGCGGACAACCGAGGCAAAGAACGCAGCGAAACCTTCTCAAAAAAGTGGCTTTGCCACTTTTTTGATTACAAAATCAGCATCAGCACAGGAATCACGACGAAGCACGCGATCGTGGAGAGCGCCGCGCCCTGCGCGGCGAATTCCTCGTCCGCGCCGTATTCCGCGGCGGCGACGACCGTCTGCGTCACGACCGGCATCGCCGTTTCGACGATGAGCACGTCGTGAGCAAGGCCCGTCACGCCGAACGCCCTGCACAGCGCGACCGAGAGGGCGGGCGCGAGCAGGAAGCGGAAGAGCATCGCGATGCCTAAGTCGCGGTCGAGCCGGACATTTTTGAGCCCGATGTCGTGGATGATATAGCCCGTGAGCAGCAGCGCCAGCGGCGTGACGAGGTTGTTCATATAGCGGCAGTAGCTCATCACGAGCGAGGGGAGCCTCACTTCAAACCACACGAGCGCGAGGCCGATGAACACGGCGATGACGGCGGGCGTGGTCAGGAATTTCTGGAGCATCTTGAGGTCAAAGCCGCGGCTCTCGCCCGACCAGCGCACAAGCGAGAGAAACAGCAGCTGGACAAAGCTGGTGTTGACGAGGTAGTAGAGCATGACGTAGGGCGTGCAGGTGTCGCCAAAGAGCTCGGTGCACATCGCAAGGCCGACGAAGATGGCGTTCGACACCGAGCACATCATCATAAAAACGCCGAGCTTTTTGCGCGGCAGCTTCAAGAGCCTGCCGACGAGCAGTGACAGGATCGTGATGACCACGGTGCCGAGCAGCGGCACGAGCAGAAAGCTGCCCGACTGAACCAGAAGATCACGGGTCAGGTTATTCGTCAGCCCGTAGACCGACATGCAGGGGATGGCGACAGAGAGTGTGAACTTGCCGATAAAGGCCTTGGCCTGCGGGCCCATCCAGCCCCGCTCCGCGCAGAAATAGCCCGTCGCCGTCAGCAGCAGGATGATGGTGACGGAAGAGACCGCGTGCAGAAATCCTTCCATGGTGTGACCTCGGTGTTAAGAAATAGTTACACCAGTATAACACGCCTGCGGCAAAAGACAAGAGACGAAAAAGACGGTTGCAATGCCGGTTCGGATACGCTATGATGGGCGGAGATGAGCGCGCGGTGCGCGCCCGAAGAAAAAGAGATCGAGAACTTTGAGAGGAGTTTTGTTTTTATGAAAGCAGCGCTGGTCATTATGGCGGCGGGCATGGGCTCGCGCTACGGCGGCAATAAGCAGGTGGACGGCATCGGTCCGAACGGTGAAATTTTGATGGAATACTCCATTTTCGACGCGCTGCGCGCGGGCTTTACGAAGGTGGTCTTCATCATCAAGCCCGACATGCGCGACTTGATGGAGAACATGGTCGGACATCACCTTGCCGCGCGCAAAACGGCGGACGGGGACAATGTCGAGGTCTGCTATGCGTATCAGGATTTTTCGAGCGTGCCCGATTTTTACACGGTGCCGTCTGATCGCGTCAAGCCGTTCGGCACGGTGCACGCGCTTTTATGCGCGCGCGAATTTGTGCACGAGCCGTTCGTCGTTATCAACGCCGACGACTATTACGGCGTGGACGCGTTCAAGACGATCTACGCAGAGCTCTCAAAGCTCGCCGAAAGCGGCGAGGGCACAATGGTCGGATACGACCTCTGCAACACCGTGAGCGAGCACGGCACGGTCACGCGCGGCGTGTGCCATGTGAACGAACAGGGGATGCTCGACCGCGTGGTCGAAACGTTCCACCTAAAGCCCTGCGACGACGGCAAGATCCGCGACATTCAGGAAAACGGCGACGGCCCGGTCTACGCGCCCGAGACGCCGGTCTCGATGAACTTCTGGGGCTTTACGCCGTGGCTGTTTGAAAAGCTGGACGCGTATTTTAAGGATTTCCTCCGCGCGCTGCCCGACGGCGAGCTCAAAAAAGAGTGCCTGCTGCCGAGCCTGATCGGCGAGCTCATCGACCGCGGCGAGCTCAGTGTCTCCGTTCTGCGCTCGAGCGCGCGCTGGTTCGGCATGACGTATCACGAGGATAAGGAAATGGTGCAGCGCGAGCTTCAGAAATTACACGACGCGGGCGTGTACCCCAAAACGCTGCGCGCGTGAGCGAGACAAATCGAAAAAATCTGCCGCCTCCGGACATACTAAGTCCGGAGGTGATTTTTATGCCGCGAAAAGACCCCGGCATGCCGTATGACCTGGCACCGATGCTCAAGGCGCGCTTCGGCCAGCCGGACGACTGCGCCGATCTTGTCAACAAGTACGGCACCTATAACATCCAGCCGACGTCGGACACGGAAAATCTGTTCCCGCTCATCGCGCCGGGCCTTCCTGAGCAATGGAAGCGCATGGCGGTCGGCAAGAAGGACGTTGAAAACTTGCAATAAAGCAAACGGGAGGGAGACGCGTATCGCGTCTCCCTTTTTCTTCTCCAAAATCCCTGAAACGGCAAGGGAAAATGGGCTTTTTCCCAAAAAGCAAAAAAGATACATACAGGTTCGACAAAAAAGTGAATGACAAAATGGAGAAATTTATTGCTGGTATACAAATTGAGAACGTTGCTGGCACTTGCTTTACTGCTGAATTCGTATAAAGTAAAGGCAAGAGCTGTCTGCCGGGGAAGCGGCTATGAGAGAGACCGCCTTCCGGCCCGACTTGCCAATATGAAGGAGGAGAGAGAATGGAAACCAAAAGTAACGCGAAACTGAAAGCTCTGTTCATCATCCCGTCGATCACTGGTATCATCCTGTTTATGATCCCGGTGAAGAATGCTGACGGCGATTGGACCGTTGTGGTCAAGATCCTTGCCGACATCATCTCGGGCTACATCGGCGGCTTCCTGCCGCTGCTGTGCGTGCTGATCCTCACCGTTTCCGCGGTGATGTCGGTCATTGCGCTGGCAAAACCCAAATTCATTATGAATAGCGACATCATGAAGGAATGCTTCGCCTGCAAACCCATCTGGGTCGTGCTCCGCGTGCTCGCGGTCATCTTCGTGTGGCTCACCTATCTGGGTGTCGGCGAGGACGGCGTGGGTCTCATCGGTATGATCACCGGCGGCGGTCAGGGCGGCTTCGTCCTCTATGACCTGCTCACAACGCTCGTTATCATCTTCGTCATCGCGGCCCTGCTGCTGCCGCTGCTGCTCGACTTCGGCCTGCTGGAGTTCGTCGGCGCGCTGCTCACCAAGGTCATGCGCCCCCTGTTCAAGGTTCCCGGCCGCGCGGCGGTCGACTGCATCACCTCCTGGATCGGCGACGGTACGCTCGGCGTTATGCTTACCTGCAACCAGTATGAGGGCGGCTACTACTCCGCCAAGGAAGCAAGCATCATCGCCACGCTGTTCTCCGCTGTTTCCATCACGTTTACCCTCGTCGTTCTCGATACGGTGGGGCTGCTCGATTACTTCGGCATCTACTACCTCATCGTCTGCTTCGTCGGTATCGTCTGCGCGATCGTGTGTCCCTACCTCTACCCCCTGCGCAAAAAGCCCAACACGTACTTAGTCGAAGGCAAGGCTGCTCCCGACACCCTCCCCGAGGGCTACAAGAGCAACGTCGAGTACGGCATGGACCTCGCCATGAAGCGCGTTGCCGAGCACAAGGGCATCGGTGAATTCTTCAAGAGCGGCGCCAAGAACGCTTGCAGCATGTGGTTCGGCGTTCTGCCCTCCGTCATGGCCATTGGTACTGTCGCTCTGATCCTTGCCAACTACACGCCGATCTTTGAATGGCTCGGCATCCCGTTCCGCCCCCTGCTCCAGCTTCTTCAGGTGCCCGAAGCGAATGCAGTCGCCTCCACGATGATCGTCGGATTCACCGATATGCTCACCCCCGCCGTCCTGATCGCGGAGTGCACCAGCGAGATGGCCAAGTTTATTGTCGCGGTCGTCTCCGTCACGCAGGTGCTTTACCTCTCCGAGGTCGGCGGCTTGATCCTTGGCTCCAAACTTCCTCTCAACATCTGGGAGCTGTTCGTCATCTTCCTGGAGCGTACCATCATCAGCCTGCTGATCGTCTGCCCCATCGCGCATCTGCTGTTCTAAAAAGGAAAAGCTTCTTTTCCCTTACTCAGGTTGCTGACCTGAAAGAGTCGAGGCATCTCGTAGGGATGCCTTGGCTCTTTCTTTTTGGATTTTATGTCATATGCACAAAAATAACTGTACAACGCACACGGTTATGTGGTAAAATGCGAACAGAAAGACCTCTGCGAGACCAACGCAAATTCCGACGGCTGCGGGTGAGAGCGCGGCCTGCCGGCGAGAGGGAGAAGAGAAGTACATGAAAGTCAGCATCGACAAGTTTTCGAAGGTGCCGGTCTATCTGCAGATCGCCGACCAGATCAAGTCGCAGATCATCAGCGGCGCGCTGCCCCGCGGGAGCGCGCTGCCGAGCGAGCGCGCGCTCGCGCAGATCTTGGATGTGCACCGCAACACCGTGGTCAAGGCCTACAGCGAGCTCAAGAGCGACGCGTGGATCGAGTCGCGCCAGGGCGTGGGCTACATCGTGGCCGCGGCAAACGACGAAAATGACGCGCAGGACGAAAGGGGCGGCGAGGGCGCGCAGCCCGGCCGCGTCAACTGGGTCAGCGAGGTGGCGGAAAAGTACCTCGACATGGAAAAGACATTTGACGACCTGTTCCAGCGCTTTACGGACGAGAGCCACTATTCCCTCGGCAGCGGCGTCGCCTCGCGCGAGGTGTACACGTCCGAGCGCGTTGCGGGCGATATCGCGGCGCTGCTCACGGGCAGCGGCCCGTGCCAGTATTTTTTCAGCCCCTATAAGGGCGATAAATTCCTGCGGCAGAAGCTCGTGGCCTTTCTCGGCACGAAGGGCGTGAAGGCGTCCTCGGGCGAAATTCAGATCCTCTCGGAGACGAATCAGGCGCTCGACTTTATCGTGACGCTGCTCGTCAAGCCCGGCGACAGCGTGGTGATGGAAGAGCCGGTGCACCCGGACATGTACCGCGTGATGGAGCTTGCGGGCGCGAAGATACTGACCGTTCCCGTCGACGAGAACGGCATGAACTGCGAGGTGCTCGAAAGCTTACTCACGCAGACGCGCCCGCGGCTCATCTTCGTCAATTCGAGCTACCACGACCCGACGGGAAACATTTTGTCGCTCGAGCGGCGCAAGAAGATCGTCGAGCTCTCGAACCGCTACCGCGTGCCGATCGTGGAGGAGGACGCGGCGAGCGAACTCGTCTACGACGGCGATAAGCTCCCGCCGATCAAGGCCTTCGACACGACGGGAAATGTTATTTACATCTATTCGTTCTCGCTCACGTTCATCCCGGGGCTGAGCCTTGCCTTCGTCACGGGCAACCGCGATCTGATCCGCGCACTGAGCTACCTCGTCTCCGTGCGGCTGATGGCCTCGGACTGGATGACGCAAAAGCTCCTCGGCATGTACCTTGACGACGGCATTTACTACACGTCGCTTTTAAAATTTCGCGACGTCTACCGCACGAATCGAGATTTGGTATGCCAAAAGCTCGACGAGCTTGCGCCGCTCGGCGTGAGTTATACAAAGCCGAGAGGCGGCGTATATGTCTGGTGCAGGCTGCCGGACGGGGTGGACAGCAAGCGCTTTATCCGCAGGGCCTACAACATGGGCGTCACGCTGATCCCCGGACACGTTTTTTACCCCTGCAAGAACGGCGGGCGCGACCACATCCGCATCAACTACTCCTATGAATCCTACGAGCGGCTGGGGCAGGGCATGGACGTATTGCGCAAAGCGCTGGAAGAAGAGCTGGAGGAATGACTGGCACACGAAATAGTAAAAGCACTGATACATCACAAGCGCCTTTAGAAAGTGTATACTTTACTGCGTAATAACGGTAAAACGATCCGCGGACCGTCGGGAGCTCCGGCGGCACGGACAGGGAAAACAGGTCGGGGTGTACGGGCGGTCGATGAGAGAGCCGCCGGCATCCCGGGAAAGGGAGCACGACTTATGTATTCAGGCATCCATAACTTTTCCGAGATCGGAAAGCTCAACAAGGTGCTGCTGCACCGCCCCGGCGAGGAGCTGGAATCGCTGACGCCCGCGACGCTCGAGCGCCTGCTGTTTGACGACATCCCGTACTTAAAGGTCGCCCAGGAGGAGCACGACCGCTTTGCCGAGGTCCTGCGCGAAAACGGCGTCGAGGTCATCTACTATGTCGACGAGGTCGCCAAGGCCATCGCCGACCCCGCGCGCCAGATCCAGCTCGTCAACGACTTTTTGAACATCAGCAAAATTCACGCCAAGGGCCTGCGCGCGAGCATGACGAGCTTACTTCTCGACATGCCGCCCAAGCAGATGGTGACGAAGATGATCGCGGGCATCAAGCGCTGCGAGGTCGCCACCAAGCAGCCGACGTCGCTGATGGACTTAGTCGACGACGACTATCCGTTCGTCTCCGACCCGATGCCGAACCTGTACTTCACCCGCGACCCCGGCGCCTGCGTGGGCGAGGGCATCAACATCCACCGCATGCATACCCCTGCGCGCAAACGCGAGAGTCTGCTCTTAAAGTACATGTTCCTCTACAACCGCGACTTTGCCACGCAGGACAACAAGATGTGGTACGACCTGTCCGACAGCTATTCCATCGAGGGCGGCGACGTGCTCGTGCTGTCGAAGGACATCGTGGCCATCGGCCTGTCCGAGCGCACGACGGTCTCCGGCGCGGAGACGTTTGCGCGCAATCTTCTGCAAAATTCCGACTTTAAGAAGGTGCTCGCCTTCGACATTCCCGAGACGCGCGCGTTCATGCACCTCGACACGGTTTTCACGATGGTCGACTACGACAAGTTCACCATTCATCCCGAGATCGAGGGCCCGCTGAGCGTTTATGAGATGACGCTCGACGAGCACGGCGAGCTCCGCTTCGGCGCGATCAAGGAAGAGCTCAAGGACATTCTGGCCCTCGAGCTCAAGCTGCCCGCGGTCGACCTGATCCGCTGCGGCGGCGGCGATCTGATGGCCGCGCAGCGCGAGCAGTGGAACGACGGCTCGAACACGCTGTGTATCGCGCCGGGCCGCGTCATCACCTATGAGCGCAACTATGTGACGAACGACTTGCTCGCAAAGCACGGCCTCGACGTGCTGACCGTGCCGTCTGCCGAGCTGTCGCGCGGCCGCGGCGGCCCGCGCTGCATGTCCTGCCCCGTCAACCGCGACGACCTGTAAAAAATTCCACCGCAGAACGAGAGAAGAAAGAAGAGAGAAGAGCTCATCCGCGCCGGCAGCTGGCCGGGCGGAGGAAAATGGGAGAGAGCCATGAAGAGCAAGCGACAAGAGAAGATCCTGGAGCTGATCGAAAAGTACAATATCGAGACGCAGGAGGAGCTCATCGCGCGTCTCGCCGAGTGCGGCATCGAGAGCAAGCAGACGACCGTCTCGCGCGATATCAAGGAGCTGTACCTTTATAAGGAGCCGATCGGCGGCGGCCGCAGCCGCTACGCCGTGTCCGGCAAAGCCGACCACATCGACAACACGAAGCGCCTGAAGCTCATTTTGAATGAGTGCAGCGTGGGCGTGGACTATGCGGGGATCGTTGTGCTGCTCAAGACGCTGCCGGGGCTCGCCGATGCGGCGGGCGCGGCTATCGACGCGATGAAGCTGCCCGATATGCTCGGCTGCATCTCCGGCAACGACGCCGTGGCGATCGTTGCCCGCGGCGAGCAGGAGGCCGAGCGCCTGTGCTATGATCTGCGCCAGTACTGCAAGTGAACGAGAGAGACGAGATTGAGAGAGGACAGGGGCGGAGCGATCCGCCCCTCCTGTTCTGTCATAAAACCGATTAAACTGCAAGGTATTTCTGAAACGTGACAAAACTCAACAGGTATTAAAAGTTTTACTGCCGACAAAATTTGACGGGATTCCGCTTGAAGATTATTTTTTGAGTGCTATAATAAATTTATCAATCGAATGATCTGTGCGGCTCGCGAAAGTGGGGCAAAGCGTACAGAAAAAGGCATAGCCGGCGAAAGCCGGTGTCGCAAAGCCACGGGTCTAAACGGCGCAAGCCGCACGACAGCCGGGCTGCCTAAGACGGAGAACTCTCCTTCCTCGGGTCCACAGGGACAAGAGGGAGGATTTTTTTATGAGAGAGAAGAAGTTCGGCAAGTTGTTTTTGACATGGTTGCTGGCAGCCACCATGGTGCTGACTTTGCTTCCTGTCAGCATGCTGGCGATGGACGCGCCGGGAGAGGCGGAAGACGGCGAAGTTGTGCTGGCGCCTGTTGCGGGCGTGGAAGAGGAAGAGGCCGCCCCTGTGGAGGCTGTGCCCATGCTGCTGGCCACACCCGCGGCAGCGGACACGCCGATTGCTGTTCCCACGGATAAGTTGTTTTTTGATAAAGCTAACGGCGTGATCACGGGCATTGATGCGGATTGGCTTGCCGAAAATAAGGATAAGCCCCTTTCCGTTACCATTCCTGCGGAAATTGGCGGCGTAGCGGTGACAAGTATCGGTCAAAATGCTTTTAAGGCTAAGAATGCAGGTCTTAAAAATCATCCTCAAGTTGCAGCTGTCGATTTCAGCAATGCGACCCATCTGGAGAAGATCGACAATCAGGCATTTATGCACTCTCCGGTGGCATCGGTTGACCTGTCCAATACTCAGGTAACGGTCATCGGTAAATTTGCGTTTGGTGATTGCAAGTCTTTGGAAACGTTTATTTTCTCCAATACATTGACAAGTCTTGGTAATTCGGACGGCGCTTCCGTATTCACGGATTGCAGATCTTTGAAGGTCATGCGACTGGCCGGTTCTCCGGAAGGCGTCGTGTTTGAGCTGCCGGAAGGCTTAACAACCATTGGTTATCAGTGCTTCAAGAACTGCTTTGCTGATGGAGTAGATGCTAAGGTTATCATTCCTGCCAGCGTAGCAACACTTGGCGAGGGTGCTTTTTACGATGAGCATATCACGCAGATCATCTTTGAGAAGACAGTAGATCCTTGGAAAAACGAAGATTATAGCGGGTACGCTAATAGTGCCATAACTCCTCCGAGTGATTGCGATCGCATCATTGTACTTCCGGACAATAAATGTTTTGCGGCGTATTCTACACAAGTAGGATATGGTTCAAAACTGCAAAAAATCTGCACCTATCCTATAAAGATTACATTTTCTCCCCTCGGTAAACAAGAACAGCACTTGAACCATGCGCTTCTTGGCTGGACTTATAATCCTGCAACTAAGCTTTGGGATTTCAACAATAACTATAAGCTTCCTGATACGAATGGAGCAACGTCCGGTAATGAGCGCCCTGGCTATGAGTATGTCGGTGGCTGGAAGTTGCGTAGTTCCTATCAGGTATTAAATGAAAATGAAAAGCTTGAAGCTAAGGATAATCCGTCTGATCGTGCAACTGTCAGTGGTGAATACAAGCTTGCTAATCCCACGATCTCCTATCTGGTAGACGGAAAAACCGAAAATGTCGATGCCAACCAGCCCTTCACCGTAACCATCGGTGACGGCAAGGAGCATACGCTCGGCGTACAGGTTTCTCACCCGCTGCTGAAGGAGAATCAGGGCACTGACGAGGATTATGTTTACTTTGAGTACTACTGGTTTGACGAAGTATCGCTCGGGGACGGAAAGAACACTCTGAACGGCCCGAGAAGCACGGAAGAACAGAAGCGCTTTTCTGCCGCAACGAGCAATGTGGAAATTCAATATGTGGACGGCAAGCATAATACCATTCCCATTGCAAAGACGGAACACGCGAGATATGAAGGCAGCTCCTATGAGGGCTATAATGACTACTATCTTGTAGTGGTGTTCGGTTATCATGTTGTGAATGGCAAAAAGGCCGATACGCCATTCTATCTCAGTGCAAATAACGGTATCGGTGTTGGGAACGCCAATGCGACGCATGGACCGCATCTGTTGCAGGTCAAGGTCGATGAAGTGCGTGTCATTACCGCAACCGCTGACGAGCACGGCAAGATCGCCCCGACGGGTGATGTTGCAGTACCCAAGGGCGAAAGCAAGACCTTTACCATCACGCCAGATTCCGGCTATCACATCAAGGACGTGCTGGTGGACGGCAAGAGCGTCGGCGCGGTGAGCACGTACACGTTTGAAAATGTGGTGGATAACCACACGATTCACGCTACCTTTGCAAGGAAGCACACGCCCACTCCCTCCACACCCACCGTCGAGATTCCTGATGACGATGCGCTCGGTCTGAACACGACGGATCACTTCGCCTATATCGTCGGTTACGGCAACGGCGAGGTCCGCCCGCAGAACAACATCACCCGCGCCGAGGCGACGACCATCTTCTTCCGCCTGCTGACCGACGACGTCC